>Ga0302319_10011308_pt1 | contig 16939 bp, 11 predicted proteins | sample Bog_T0_2_FD_203319 | JGI IMG/M metagenome (GOLD analysis project Ga0302319, IMG submission 203319) | Peat permafrost microbial communities from Stordalen Mire near Abisko, Sweden - Bog_T0_2 | ecosystem: Environmental > Terrestrial > Soil > Wetlands > Peat | place: Sweden: Abisko, Stordalen Mire...
CTCCGCTACGCTCCGGCCTTCCTGCATCCCCCAGCCCAAACCGGGGACACAAGCAAACAACATCAACCAACAAAAGGGGACATTCTCTGGTAAGTTAACATGGGGACATTTCTAAAAAGTTTTGACACGCCACGCAAATAAAAACACCGGAACAAGGGACGCATCCCGGCTCCGCCTCGATTAAAAGCTGGCCGGGGTTCATCAGCGGCGGGGCAGACAGCCTCGTTATTTTTTGCCCGGCGTGAGCCAGAGCGATTCCATCTGTTCCAAAGTGCGCCCTTTGGTTTCCGGGACGAGCTTCCACATGAACACCGCCGCCAACACACTCATCACGCCGTAAATCCAGTAGGCAAACCCGTGGTGGAAGGTGTTCAGCAGGTATGGATTGTCGTTGAGAATGGGAAAAGTCCAGCTGACCAGATAATTGGCGGCCCACTGGGCAACCACCGCCACGGCCATGGCTTTGCCACGGATCTGGTTGGGAAAAATTTCGCTCAAAAGGACCCAGACCACCGGCCCCCAGGACACGGCGAAACCGGCGATGTAAAGCAACATGCAGAGGAGCGCCACCACACCTTTGATTTGCAACGCAAAGGCGGTGCCCAGGGCAATCATGGCCACGGCCATGACAATTGCGCCGATGATTTGCAGCGGTTTACGGCCGAGCTTGTCCACGGTGACAATGGCCACCACGGTGAAAATTAGATTAACCGCGCCAACGATGATGGTTTGGAACAGCGAGGCGTTGGTGTCGAAGCCGACGTTTTTGAAAATTTCCGGCGCGTAATAGAGCACGACATTGATGCCAACAAACTGCTGAAAAACCGACAGCATGATGCCAATGAAGATCAGAAGGCCGCCGAACGACAACATGCGGCCGGAATGGTGTTCCGCCAAGGAAGCGCGGATTTCGGTGATTTCCTGTTCACCTTCCTCCGCCGTCGTCAATTTGGCCAGCACCGCGCGCGCGGCCGGTTCCTTGCCCTTCAACATCAGATAACGGGGCGTCTCCGGCACAAAAAACAGCAGAAGCAGGAAGGCAACCGATGGAATCGCGCCGGACAAGAACATGTAACGCCAACCGATGGTGTTCAGCCAGGTGTCACTCCCGCCCACCTTGGAGATCCCGTAATTGACAAAGTAGACCACCAGCATGCCAAAGATGATGGCAAACTGGTTCCACGCCACCAGATTTCCCCGGATGCGGGCCGGTGCGATTTCAGCGATATACATAGGCGACAGCATGGAAGCCAGCCCCACGCCGACGCCACCGAGAATCCGGTAAAAGACAAAGTTCGCCATATATCCCGGTCCGCCATGACCGACGGGAGCAAATAGAAATTCCGGGGCGGCGGCTCCCATCGCGGAAAGCAAGAAAAGGAACGCGGCGATGATCAATCCGCGTTTGCGACCAATATTGGTGCTGACCCAGCCGCCGATCAAGCCACCGATGATGCAGCCAATCAGTGCGCTCGAAACCACAAAACCCAGCAATGAATTGGCGGCGTCGGTGCCAAGATTCCGGGGATCAATGAAATAGGCCCGCAAACTGCCCACCGCCCCTGAAATGACGGCGGTGTCATATCCGAAAAGCAATCCGCCCAAGGTGGCAATGAGGGTGAGTAGAATGACGTAGGGGTTTAATTTTCGTGACATAATTTTTGTTCAAGGGTTATGCCGATACATTCTGGACAAGCGACAGGCAGTGTCAAACCTGTTTTCTGCGGGTGGCGGCGGCTTCACCGGCCGGATTTCATTTCACCCGCAGCAGCATACAGCCGTGAGGTGGAAGTTCGGCGCTGAATGTTTCCTGCCTGCCCAGATCTTGGCGCAACCACAGGTCGCGGACGGCGGGCTTGGCCCGGAGACTGAGGTGCCTCCAGATGACATTGACCGACACCGCCGCAGTGGTGCGGTTAAAAATGCCGACGGCGAGGGATTTGTCCGCGAGCGGCTTGGTCCAGATTTCGGCATGGGCCAGCACGTTGGTCAGCCGCGTGGCGGGCAGTCCAAGGGCGTCCTGGTTCACGGCGATGACTTCGGGATTGGTGAGCAAGGCGAGCGTCCAGTCGTCATTGTCCCGCAAATTGGCCCCGACCATCAACGGTGAAGACAGCAGACTCCAGAGCGAGATGTGCGTGAGCTGTTCATCACGGGTCAATTGGGTTAACCGGTCTTGGCCGACGGAGCGGTTGTTCACGGAAAGATGGCCAAGTGGCAGCATGTCGGCGTCGGGCCAATGCCCGGGACCGGCGAAATCATGCCACCGTTTCGCAAGCGTGAATTCGTGATCGAGCGATTTCCAGTTGTCCCAGAAATCACCGGAGACGCGCCAGAGGTTCGCGTTGGTCATCACATGGGTCGCCCACCTGACGGAGGTTTCGCCCGGTGAAGTGCTGAAGACAATGCTGCGCCCACACCGGTCAATCGCGCGGCGAATCATCTCCACCTCGGCCAGATGATATGGCTGGGAAAGGTCGTCCACCTTGACATAGTCCACGCCCCACAAAGCCCACAGGCGCGCACAGGAATCATACCATGCCCGGCCGGCGGCATTGCTGTTCACGCCAAACATGTCCGGGCACCAGGCGCATTTGCTGTTGGTGTTTCCGGCCTCGGCGGCGGTGAAACTTGAACCCTCGATGGGCAGTTTGGCGTTGACGGAAATACGTGGAATTCCCCGCATGATGTGGATGCCGAACTTCAAGCCCAGCGCGTGAACCGCATCAGCCAGCGGTTTGAACCCCTGCCCCGCCACGGCTGATGGAAAACGATTCGTGGCGGGCTGCAGCCGTCCGAAAGCGTCCATGGCCAGGGACGCATTGGCACGGGTGTTGCGGTTGTTGTCATGCGCACCGGGGTCGGACCAGCAGTAATCCACGACCACCGTGTCCCAGCCGACCGGCTGCATCCTCTCCGCCAGATAACGCCCATTTGTCAGGACTTCGGACTCGACGACGTTATCACCGAAGGCATCGTAACTGTTCCAGCCCATCGGTGGTGTGAGCGCAAGGGTGCCACCGCACATGATTTTAACCTTTGTCATGGCCGTGCCCGCGGAATTTTTGGCGGATGCGGTGAAAGTGTATTCTCCCGTATCCGGCAGCGTGCCGGTGATGCTGCCGGTTTTGGCATTGAGCGTGAGTCCGGAGGGCAATCCTCGTGCGGAGAATTGCAGCGGCCGCGCGCCGCTGACGGCAAGCGCATAAATCAACGGCGTGTTTGGCCGGACACCGATAATAAGCGCGCCGTTGAACCGGGGCGCGACATCGGACCTGGCAGCGGCGATGATTTGTTGCTCACGTGCGGAAAGAACGGAATCCGGCGAGGCGCTTTGCGCCCACAAGCAGCTTGCCGCCAGAAAAAATCCGATCCCCACGCACAACCCGGTGAACTTGTTTACGGTCATAAATTGAAAGGCGGCTGCACCTGTTGTGGCACAGCAGCCTTTGCACAACGGTTTATTGTTACCAGAATTTGATGTAGAACAGGACGACGCAGCCGACGACAATCAAGCTCAACACCACGTCCATCGCACTCCAACTGGCGCGCGTGGCAGCCTTTTCCTCGGGCGTAGCGCCATACCAGGTGAATTTGATGGTCTTCGGATCCGGCGCCTTGGTCATGAGACTGATGATGACCATCAAGACCGCGGTGAGGACAAACAATATCTGGCAGTAGTAGAGCCAGTTGATGGTCCACAGATCATAAATCAGTCCGTATTTTTGCTGAATAGGCGCAATGACCGCCTTGTATTGATCAAGGGTTATCACTTGGTGGTAGAGGTTGTCTTTCGCATCACCAACGATTTTTTCATAGCTTCGCATATAAATATCCGCCGCCAAACGGGCGAAGCCGCCCACCACCCCGATTGAGAAGGACCACAAGGCGGCTGGGGCTGTGGCCCGTTTCCAGAAGACTCCCATTACAAAAAGCACGGCGATGGCCGGCGAGAGGTAGCCTTGCACGCTTTGGAGGTAAACATAAAGGTTGGAATGCAGGCTCTTGATGACTAGCACCCAGCAAATACCAAGAAACACAATGGCCGCAGTCGCCAGGCGGCCGACGAACACCTCGGTTTTGCCGGAGGCATTCGGATACCATTCCCTGTAGAAATCCATGGTGAAGAGTGTGGCCGCAGCATTGAACTTGGAACCCAACGAGGCCATGAGGGCGACAATCATGCCGCAGGCGACCATGCCGCGCAGGCCATGCGGCAGGATTTGCGCCACAAGCGAGGTGTAGGCGGCATCGCCATTGGTGCTGAAACCGACGCCCGGCGTCTTGGTCAGCGCAAAGGCGATCATGCCGGGCACGAGAAAGATGAACACCGGGGTCAGCTTGAAAAAGCCGGCGAGGATGGTCCCGCGCCGGGATTCCTGCTGGTTCTTGCCGGCGAGCACGCGTTGGACGATGTATTGGTCGGTGCACCAATACCAAAAACCAATAATGGCGGATGCCGGCAAAACGGCAGTCCACGACCAGACTGGGTCATGAACCGAACGAATCAAATGCACATTATTACCGACCGTTGTAAGGGTAGCTTGCCAGCCGTCAATGAGACTGCCATGGCCTAAAACGTGAAGTCCCGTGTAAAGAATGCAAACCGATCCGAAGATCAGCACCGGCGCCTGAAGCACGGCGGTATACATGATGACCCGCATGCCGCCAAAGATGGTGTAAAGGCCGGTGGTCGCCGCCAGCGCGAGGGCGATGACCCAGAAGACGTCTATTTGGCGCCCGAAGAGATTAACGTGGTCCACATTCAACAGCGTGCGGATGACAACGTCGCCGGCGTAGATCGTCGCGGCGATTTTCGTCAGCACCAAGCTGGCCATGGTGAGCAGGCTCAAGACATTTCGTGAACCGCGGCTAAATCGCAGTTCGAGAAATTCCGGCATGGTGAACACCTTCATGCGATCGTAGATTGGCACGAACGCCCAGCCCAGAATGATGATCCAGTAGGCGTGCATTTCCCAGTGAGCCATGGCCATACCGGTGAGAAATCCGGCGCCGGCCAGCCCGACGAGATGTTCGGAGCCGATGTTCGAGGAGAAGATCGAGGAGCCGATCTGCAGCCAGTTGGCGTCGCGGCCGGACAGGAAGTAGTCCTTGCCGGACTCGTTCTTCTTGCGCATTGAGAACCACACAGTCACCAGCATGCCGACGGCGAACAGGATGATCACGGCCACGTCCAGGCCGTTGAACACGGTGCCGTTCATTCCCCCGGCCACCGCCGACGCGGCGAGGTTGGCGACAGAATTGGTGGATGCCATCATGATGTTGGTGGCAGTCTCATTCATAACGAGTTTGTTTGATGTGGCCGAGATTTACCGGGTGCTGAACCTGTAAATGATGGTGTTGTGGTAAGTTTCGCCGGGCTTCAATTCCGTGCTGGGAAATTCCGGATGATTGGGGGAATCCGGATAATGCTGCGGCTCGAAACAGAGTCCATTGCGAAATTGATAAACTGAACCGCCCTTGCCGGTGATGGTCCCGTCCAGAAAGTTGCCGGTGTAAAATTGCACGCCAGGTTCGGTGGACCAGACTTCCAGAACGCGGCCGGTTGTCGGTTCGGCAACACGGGCCACCAAGCCAAGCTGCCCCGGCGGTTTGTTGATGACCCAGTTGTGGTCGTAGCCGTGGCCGAATTTAATTTGCTCGTCGTTGCTGTTGATTCGGGCACCAACGGCGGTGGGCGTGAGGAAATCAAACGGCGTGGCGGCCACCGGCTTGAGTTCGCCGGTCGGAATCAAGGTTTTATCCACGGGAGTGAATTTGTCGGCATTGATATAAACAATGTGATTAAGAATGTCGCCCTTGCCGGCAAGGTTGAAATACGAATGCTGGGTCAGGTTGCAAACCGTGTCCTTGTCGGTCGTGGCGGTGTAATCTAGCCGGATGCCATTATCGTCCGTCAAAGTGTAAGTGGCGGTGACAGTCAGAGTGCCGGGGAATCCCATCTCGCCGTCCTGGCTGACATAAGCGAGCTTCAAAGCAGGTCCGTCCGCAGTCACAATCGGTGTCGCCTTCCAGACCCGTTTGTCAAAGCCAACCGGGCCGCCATGGAGGTTGTTCGGCGCGTTGTTGGCGGCCAGCACATATTCCTGACCGTCCAAAGTGAATCTGGCCTTGGCAATGCGATTGCCGTAACGTCCCACCATGGCACCGAAAAACGGATTGTTTGTGACATAGCTGTCCAGATTGTCGTAGCCCAGCACGACATCGCCAAAATTGCCATTCTTGTCCGGTACCTTCACCGACACGATGATGCCGCCGTAGGTCATGATGCGTGCTTCAACTCCATTACGGTTATGCAGGGTGTATATTTCCACGGGTGTGCCGTCTGGTGTTTTGCCAAAGGGGGCCTGGGTGATGGTGCTTACGGTTCCACTGGGTGGCGTTGAGTCTGACATTGACGTGCAGCCTACAAGACCCGCTGCGATCAGTCCAGCCAACGCTGACGAAACAAACGGTGTGAGGTTTTTCATGGTTGATTCTTGTTTTTTTTATTTTGTCCGTAATAGGCCATTGAGCCGTGTTTGCGTAGAAAATGTTTGTTGAGCAAAACTGATGGCATGGGCCTGGTTTGTGGATTGATGCGCAGGGTTTCGCTTGCTAACCGCGCGACAAACTCCAGCACACAGGCGTTGCGGACTCCGTCGGCAACATCCCTGCCCCACGTAAACGGTCCGTGGCTTGCCAACAGCACCGCCGGATGTTGCAACGGATCAAACTTCAGTTTTTTGAATGTCTCAACAATCACCCGGCCGGTGTTCGCCTCATAATCATTTTTAATTTCACCCGGCGTCAACGCCCGCGTGCAGGGAACTTCACCGTGCCAATAATCCGCCTGAGTCGTGCCATAGCTCGGGAGAGTTTTTTTTGCCTGCGCCCACGCCGTCGCGAAAAGACTGTGCGTGTGAACCACGCCACCGATTTTCGGAAAGGCGCGATACAAAACCAGATGTGTCGGCGTGTCCGAACTCGGCTTCATTTTTCCTTGAACCACCTTTCCGTCGGCGAGTGAAACCACCACCATGTCCTTTGGCTGCATGTCGTCGTAAGACACGCCGCTGGGCTTGATGACCACGAGGCCCCGCTCGCGGTCAATGCCGCTGGCATTGCCCCAGGTCTCGATAACCAGGCCCTCCCGGACCAAATCCAGGTTGGCTTCGCACACCTGCCGCTTCAATTTCTCGAGCATGGGGATGAAGGGATTATTTCCGCGCCCGGGATCGGATGTCAATGAGGCGTTTCATCACGTCGTATAAATTTCCATTCCAAGCTTTCGTGCCAAATGCGTCGTGCAATTCCTTGTAAAGCGGATAAAGCTCCCGGTAAACCGCGTGCGCCTTGGTATTGGGCTGGTAAACTTTTGGTTTCAAGCCGGTCATTTTCTTTTGCGCCGTGGCGTAATTTTTGTGCGCCCCGGCAACCACCGCCGCCGCGATGGCCGAACCCAGCGCACAGGTCTGCGCCGAGCGGCTGACTTTCATCGGCCGGCCCGTCACATCCGCGTAAATCTGCATCGTCAGCCTGCTTTTTTCCGCGATGCCGCCGCAGTTCACCACCTCGCGAATTTTCACGCCATATTCCTCAAACTGGTTGATGATCGTCAGCGCGCCAAAAGCCGTCGCCTCGACCAGCGCGCGGTAAACTTCCGCCGGCGTCGTGTAAAGCGTCTGGCCGACCAGCAACCCCGTGAGCCGCTGGTCCACGAGAATGGTGCGGTTGCCGTTGTTCCAGTCAAGCGCAAGCAGGCCGCTCTCGCCGGGCTTGAGCTTCAACGCCTGACCGTCAAGAACGCGATGCGACAATTTTTCACCATGCGGTTGAATATAGTCCACCCACCAGTTGAAAATATCGCCAACTGCGGATTGCCCCGCTTCGAGGCCGAAATAACCCGGCAGCACGCTCCCATCCACAATGCCACAAAGCCCGGGAACATCCGCGAGATTTTTCTTGTTCGGAGAAATTGCAATGTCGCAAGTGCTCGTGCCGATGATCTTGACGAGCGTTCCCGGCCCCACACCGGATCCAACCGCGCCGAGATGCGCGTCGAACGCGCCAACGGCAACCGGAATTCCGGCGGTCAAACCCGTTTTTTTTGCCCAGCCGGCGGTGAGTCCACCGACCGCGCGATCAATCGGGTGGACGCGCGGGGTCAAACGCGCACGAAGTTTGCCAAGCTGCGGATTCAGCCTGGAAAGAAACTGTTCATCGGGATAGCCGCCCCACTTTGAATTCCACATCGCCTTATGGCCGGCGGCGCAAACACCGGCGATGAATTTGTCCGGCTGCTCTGTGCCGGTCAACGCGGCCGGAACAAAGTCCGCGAGTTCGACCCACGAGTGCGCGGCGTTGAACACGTCCGGTGCGACACGAAGGCATTTTAAAATTTTGCTCCAGAACCATTCACTCGAATAAGTGCCGCCGCATTTGGCGAGATATTGCGGGCGGATTTTTCCGGCGAGTGCGGTAATCGCAGCGGCTTCATTGACGCCGGTGTGATCCTTCCACAACCACGCCATTGCCGCCGGATTATTCGTGAACTTTTTTTGAAATGCGAGCGGCTGGCCGCTGGCATCCACCGGCAACGGCGTGCTGCCGGTGGTGTCCACGCCAATGCCGATGACCTGGCCGGCTTGGAAGCCCCTGAGATTTTTTTTTGCCGTGGCGAGCGCCAGCTTGATGGTGATCGCCGCACCGTTGATGTAATCGGCCGGATGCTGCCGGGCAAGATTCGGGTCGCGTGACAAAATCACGCCCGCCGTGCCATGGGCATAATTCCAAACCGCCGATGCGATTTCCGCGCCGTTGGCGACGTTGACGATCAGGGCACGAACCGAGTTGGTGCCGTAGTCGAGACCGCATGTATATCGATCCGGCATTTTAACCCGTCATTTTCAAACGCAAAACCGTCAGCGAAGTTGCCGGGAAGACATAATCGAACTGCGGCGCGGTAATTTTCAACTTCGCGTCCTTCGGGGAAACCTTCATTGGTTCGGCGAAGGAATTTTCATCTTGCAGGCTGGCACCGGTGAGCGTGGAAACTTTCACCGAAGATGAAATTTTCCTGGCACCCGTAAAATCCAGGCGGACCGCCACCGGTGTATTGGCATTGTTCACAACTTTGAGAATGACTTCGCCGGAGTCGGTGTCGCGCGTGGCGGATACAAACAACCTGTCGGCATCAGGTGCGGCAAGTTCCACCGGCAGCACCACGTTGCCGGGGTTGTTGGCGAACATTTTCTGGACGTAATAGTCCGGCGTGCCAAAGCTGCCGAGGTTGTCCACCCAGATCAGGTCCGGTTTCCATTGCCAGGCCCCGACATTCACGAACAGCGGCGCATAGCTTGCCAGACGAACCACGTCGCCATTGCGTTCAAATCCGGTCATCATCGCCGCCTCGGCGAGGGCGGACTGCAGGTTGTTTGCGCGGTCCGCGACATGGGCGGCATATTCGCCGGCGAAAACTTTTGGTCCATTGCGGTCGTAATGGTCGTAGCGGTGAGTGTTGTTCAAAAACCACTCGGGCGGACGATAGAAATGTTCATCCACAAAGTCCGGATTGAGTTCGCGCCATTTTGACCAGAGGAAATCAAACCGGTTGCCGTCCGGGTCAGGTCCCGCCGCAGCCACCAGCTGAATTTCTGGATGCTTTGCCTTGAGCGCCTCCGCGAACCTGGCGTAGCGCTCGATATATTGCGGCCCCCATTGTTCGTTGCCAACGCCGAGCATTTTCAAATTGAACGGTTTGGGGTGTCCCATTGCCGCGCGTTTTGCGCCCCAGACACTGCTGGCCGGGCCGTTGGCAAATTCGATGAGGTCGAGCGCATCCTGGATAAAGGGATCCAACCGGTCCAGCGGGGCAAGTTCTCCGGAGTTGAACTGACAGGCCATGCCACAATTCAAAATGGGCAACGGTTGCGCGCCGATGTCTTCGCAAAGCTGGAAATATTCAAAGAAACCTAGACCAAAGGACTGGTAATAATCCGGGGCCCCACGGCCATATCTGGCAAACTCGTCATTCCAGCGGTTCATGATGAGTTGGCGCTCCGCCACCGGCCCGATGGTCGTCTTCCACTGGTAACGGTTGGTCAGCGTGTGTCCTTCCACGATGCAGCCACCGGGAAAGCGTATGAAACCGGGCTTGAGATCGGCGAGCAACTGCACCATGTCCGCACGCAAACCGCCGGGACGATTTTTCCAGGTGTGCCGCGGAAACAGCGAAACCATGTCAAGATCGACGATGCCCTTGCCATCCATGACAATCGCCAGTCGCGCCTTGGGATCGGTGTCTTTGGGATGCAGCGTGGCGGTGAATTTTTCCCAGCCGGAAGAAAATCCCTTCAACTCCGCCGCATCAAGCAATCTGCCGTCGCCGCCATATAGTTGCACCCGCAAAACGGGCGCGTTGTCCACGCCGCGAATCTGCGCGGAGAAATCATACGTTTCATCCTTGCGCACACCCATGCCGCGAAAGCCTTCGTTGGACACGCCAAACGGCGCCGTGCCTTCCGACAGGATTCGCAGGTAATGAGGATTGGCGGCATCGAACGGCTCGTCGTCACGGATGGACAATTCTCCACGTGCCAGATCCGGGCAGATTTTGTTCCAGCCCATCATCGGTTCGGGAAATTCAAACCCGCGGTTCTTCACCAGCTCCGCATACAGTCCGCCGTCGGCGCCAAAGTTGATGTCCTCGAAGAAAATCCCCCACATCGCCGGATTGATCTGTGCACCGGGCCGGTTCACGGCCACGGAAATTTTCGCAAACTGCGCATTCGCCGAAATAGCCGAAACCATGATTGCGGCGGCAAAAAAAGTTTTCAATGTCAGCTTTTTCATGTGCGCGAAATTTTTCTCGCGGGAACTTTTAGATCAGGAAATCCAGCCGCCCTTCAAGCCGTAGGCGGCATCGTTCCAAACCAGCTCCTGCTTGAACTGCCGGAGTTTCGTATCGGCATCAATGACGACAACTTCGATCCCGGCAATGGCCGCAAAATCTTCGAGCATTTCCGTGGTGACGGCCTGGCTGAAGCCGGTGTGATGCGCGCCGCCCGCATAGATCCAGGCCGCGCAGGCATCCTCGAAATTCGGCCGGCATTTCCAAACCGCCCGCGCCACGGGAAGTTTGGCCATGTCATGTTCCGGCGTGACGACATCCACTTCGTTGACGAGCAGGCGGAAGCGGTTGCCGAAATCCATCAGCGCCGCGTTCAGCGCCGGGCCGGCGGGCGTGTTGAAAACCAGGCGCGCCGGATCGGGTTTGCCGCCTATGCCGAGCGGATGCACTTGCAACGACGCCTTGCCATCCGCGATGCTCGGACAAATCTCCAGCATGTGCGCGCCGAGGACAAGTTGGTTGCCCGGCTGCAAATGATAGGTGTAATCTTCCATGAACGAAGTGCCGCCGTTCAAGCCCGACGCCATGACTTTCATCGCGCGAACGAGCGCGGCGGTTTTCCAGTCGCCTTCACCGGCAAAACCATAGCCGTCGGCCATTAAACGTTGCGGCGCGAGGCCGGGCAATTGGACGAGACCGTGCAAATCTTCAAACGTCGTGGTAAAACCTTTGAATCCGCCGGCCGTGAGAAACGCCCGCAAACCGAGTTCAATGCGCGCGGCTTCGCGGATGGACTTGGCGCGCTTGCCACCTTTTTTCAAGTCGGCCGCCACTTCGTAAACAGCTTCGTATTCCTTGACGATGGTATTAATTTCCTTTTCGGAAACTTCGTTGACGACTTTCACCAGGTCGCCGACGCCGTAGCCGTTGACGGCGAAACCAAATTTGATTTGCGCGGAAACCTTGTCCCCTTCGGTCACGGCCACTTCGCGCATGTTGTCGCCGAAGCGACAGAATTTGGCCGTCTGCCAGTCAGCCCAGGCGGCGGCGGCACGCGTCCAGGCCCCGAGTTTTTCCTGCGTGGATTTTTCCTGCCAGAAACCGACGACCACCTTGCGCGCCAAACGCAGCCGGCTCCAAATGAAACCATGTTCGCGGTCGCCGTGTGCGGCCTGGTTCATGTTCATGAAATCCATGTCAATCGTCGCCCACGGAATGTCGCGGTTGTATTGCGTGTGCAGATGCGCGACCGGCTTGCGTAGCTGCTTAAGGCCATTGATCCACATTTTCGACGGTGAGAACGTGTGGCACCAGGTGATGAGGCCGATGCATTTCGATGCATTGTTTGCGGTCTGGCACAGCTCCGTGACCGCGTCCGGCGTGACGAGCACCGGCTTGAACACAACCTTCACCGGAATCGCGGGCGCGACGTTCAGCGCCTTTGCAATCTCCTGGGAATGCTTGGCAACCTCCTTGAGAGTTTCCGGTCCGTAAAGATGCTGGCTGCCGGTGACAAACCAGACTTCAAGCTGTTTCAAGTTGAGGTTCATGGGAAAAATCTGCTGCGAGTTCAAATGAACTCGTTGATCAGATTTTCCAAAAATTCCTGACGGCCGCTGGTGTTTGGCACCACCTCGCCCTGCTTGAGCATGTAGGCTTCCAACTCTTTGAAGCCCGCCTTGCCTGCTTCAATCTTCGCGCCAATGCCGCTGTCCCATGAGGCGTAACGGTTCTTCACAAATTCCGCCAGACGGCCATCCTTGCGGATTGCGGCGGCGATTTTGAGTCCGCGCGCAAACGCATCCATGCCGCCGATGTGCGCGTAAAATAAATCAACCGGCTCGAAGCTTTCGCGGCGCACCTTCGCGTCGAAGTTGACGCCGCCGGTCTTGAAGCCCCCATATTTCAGCACGGTCAGCATCGTGTAGGTGGTCAGATAAATGTTCGTCGGGAATTGATCCGTGTCCCAGCCGAGCAGTTCGTCGCCGGTGTTGGCGTCAATTGAGCCAAGCGCCCCCGCACCACCCGCCACTTCCAGATCGTGCTGCATCGTATGGCCGGCGAGCGTGGCGTGGTTTGTTTCGATGTTCAGCTTGAAATCATTGAGCAAATCGAACTCGCGTAAAAAGTTCAGGCACGCGGCGGCATCCGAATCGTATTGATGTTTGGTCGGTTCCTTGGGCTTCGGCTCAATATAAAATTGTCCTTTGAAACCAATTTTCCGTTTGTAATCCACGGCCATGTGGAGGAATTTTGCCAGATGCTCCTGCTCGCGCTTCATGTCCGTGTTGAGCAGCGTCATGTAACCTTCGCGGCCGCCCCAGAACGTGTAGCCAGCGCCGCCGAGTTCGTGCGTCACCTCCATCGCCTTCTTCACCTGCGCGGCGGCAAACGCAAACACGTCGGCATTGCAGCTCGTGCTGGCGCCGTGAACGAAACGCGGATTGGAAAACAGATTCGCCGTGCCCCAGAGCAGCTTGATGCCGCTGCGCTTCTGTTCTTCCTTCAGAACTTTCGCGACGGCGTCAAAATTCTTGTTTGTTTCGGCAAGCGTATTGCCTTCGGGCGCCACATCGCGGTCGTGCCAGCAATAATACGGTGCACCGAGTTTTTCGATGAATTCAAACGCAACGCGGGCGCGGTTCTGCGCATTGCTCACGGAGTTTGAGCCGTCGTCCCACGGGCGCTGCATCGTGCCCGCGCCGAACGGGTCGCTGCCCGTCCCGCGAAAGGTGTGCCAATACACAACGGCAAAACGCAGATGGTCGCGCATCGTCCTGCCCTCGACCATTTCTTCGGGGTTGTAGTGTTTGAAAGCGAGCGGATTTTTAGATTTTGCGCCTTCGTAGGAGATTTTATTGATGCTGGCAAATGTTGTTTTCATTTTTTGGGTGAAAGTGTGTAAAAAACATAGTACGAGCCGGACACCGGGGACACAACACCACTTTGCGAATAAAAATCGCCATTTTGCGACTAACCGTTTGCCGCTGAACGCGACCCCATCTGCCGTCGGAAAGCCAGCGGACTGAACTGCTTGCCCGCGCGGAAATAACGGGCAAAGTGCTGCACGTCGGGAAAGCCGAGCGACTCGGCAATGTCGCCTACCGGCAGGTGTGTTTCCACCAGCAGGCGCGCAATCTGGTCCGTCCGCACACGACGGATTTCCGTCTGGATGGAAGAATTAAATTCGCGGCGGAAGCGCCGTTCCAGCACGCGACGCGAAATTCCCGCCGCCCGGGCGACCTCGCCCACCGCCACCGGTCCGCGCGTATGGTCGCGGATGAAACGCATCGCGCGAGCCACCGCCGTATCCTCGACCGCCACCACGTCCGTTGAACGCCGGGCCACAATGTTCGTGGCCTGTGCGATGATCTGCGGTGGCGTGCCACGCAGTTTGCGCAGCAAATGGTCGAGCGCCTGCGCGGATTCGTAACCCGCGCGCTCGAAATTGACCGCCACGCTCGACATGGCGGGGTCGGCAAGCCCGCACACCACCTCATCGTTGTCCGCCCCGATGACGCCCACGGCGTCCGGCACGGCCAGGCCGGCCAGCTTGCAGGCCTCCATGATTTGCACGCCAATGTCATCGTTGCAGGCCATCACCCCGACTGGTTTCGGCAATGACTCCAGCCACCTCGCCATCAGGCGGCGTTCCTTGGGCCAGTTGACCTGCGCGGGCGGCGGAGTGGCATATTCGCGCACCGCAAAACCGGCGGCATGAACAGTTTTGTTGAAAAACTTTCCGCGCTCCTCCGCCCAGGGAGTCCGGCGATAGCTGCAATAGGCAAAATTCTTGAAACCACATTGCAGCAGATGTGCGGCTGCCATGCATCCGATCTTTGGCGAGTCGGTGACCACATTGATCAGGCCGGGAATTTCCTTGCGGGTGTAGCCAACCACCACGGCGGGAATGCCAAACGCGCGGACTTCGCGCAGCTTGTCCATGTCGCGCAGGATGATGCCGTCGGCGTCGAGCGTTTTGAGCATCGGCCCGACTTTTTCAAGGCCGCCCGGCTCCCAGAAGAAGGACCACGGGCCATGATAGCGGGCGTAGTTGGCGACGCCGTTGAGGATCGCGCGCCCGGAAGCACGAGAGGATTCCACGAGCAGGACAATCTTGGGTATCCGCGCCATGTGTCCGGGAGTTTTGTTGAAACAGGATTTTAAGGAAACCGCAAAATGAATGGTGCCCCGGGGGGGATTCGAACCCACGACCAATTGATTAAGAGTCAACTGCTCTACCAACTGAGCTACCGAGGCAACCAGCAACACGCCCTCCACAATGCTTGCATGAGGATGAGCAAAAATAGAACCAGAATTCCGCTGGCAAAAAACATCATCGCCACGTTCGTCCGCAACCCAGCGTCTTGAATTTATTATGCCAGACCTCGAATTCAGGGCAAGCTCATTTAGAAATCAACGGAGGACGAATCGTCCATTCTTGGCAAAAACCAGTTACGGCTCCCCGGCAAAGGCAGCGTAGGAGTGCGGCAGCAAATGCGCGTTGAACCTCATGCGCGGCTCATCATCCATGCCGCCACGTCCACCGGCGTTATCCGGTTGGCCGGTCAGGATTTCGCCGGTGACGAGGTTGCGTAATTTCGCCTTGCCGCCGGCGACGGAAATTCTCACATCGGTCGCTACGGGCAAATAGGATTCGACGATGAAACTGTGGTTGTCATAGGCGAACAGCGCGACCTGCGCCGGCCCGTCCATGCGCACGGGAAACCCGCGCATCACGTAATTTTTCAACGCGCTGGCGACCTCGACCGGCAGACGGTAGAGGTCATTGAAATTGTCGGGGATCGTCCAGATGTAAAGGATGCCCTTGGAATAGCGGTTCATGATCAACAACGGATAGCCCCGGCCTTCAGCGAGCGCACGCACCAGCGCCCAGGAATCGTTCGTCAGGAAATCAATTTCCGGAAACAGCACGTCGCTGGCTTGCTCGTCGCCAATGACCGTGCCGTTGCCCGCGCCGAAGCTGCTCAAATACCGGCGGGCGAGAATTTTGCGGCCGGTGTAACGGGCCTCGACGATGTCCTCGATGCCTTTGCCCTGGAGCGCACGCAGCAGGCCGGAGGTGATGACGACGGATTTTCCAGCCGCCAACTGGGATTTGATTTTGGCCACGAGGTCCGGGTCAAACTTTGCGCATTCAGTCAGCAAAATCAAATCCGCGTTTGTCGGGAATTCGGGATGCAGGTCAATGGGGATTCCCATGTTGCCAAAATAATTGTGGAGAAAATCTTCGCCGGTGGATTGATACGGCTTGTAACTGGCAATCCCGATGGGACGGCCGAGCTGACCGAGAAACGAATCCACCTGTTCCAGCGAATAGCCCGCGACGCGGGCGACCGACGGCTCCAGGCCGGCGGGAGCATTCGCCGACCACGCCGACACCATCTGGTTGTAGTCAAAACTCGTGCGCAAATCTGCCCAGTTCGTGCGCTCACCGGCGCGAATCGGTCGCAGCATCGCCGACCATTCAAACAGCATCATTTCCGGCGCCTTGGCAAACACCGTATCCCAGAGCTGCTCCGCATAGCGGTCAATATAGCGGATGCTGTAGGTGTCCACCCAGCCGCCGCCGTTGCGTCCCGGCGCGATGTTGTCGAAATAACGGATAATCTGGTAGCTCTCATACTGCTGCAAATTCTGGTCGGTGATTTCCGGGTCGCGCGTTTCCGTGCCGGTGTAAATGCCGTCAAACAGTTTTGGCTCCTTATCGAGGTCGTAGCCCAGCCCTTGAAAATGCTCATACCAGTTGGGAAATTTGATGACGAGCTTGATCTTGGGATTGATCGCCTTGGCCGGCTTGATGATGCAATTCTCCGCCACGTCGTCCATCAAATCCAGGCGGAACTGGGTCCAGCTTTTGTCGCCTTTGGCGGCGATGTCCGAATCGTATTTCGTGGTATTGAAAAAGAAATCGTCCTGAATCAATTCATCAAAATGCCGCGCCGCCAGTTCCGCCGCGCTCTTGATGAACTCGCGGTCTTTCGGGTCGGTGTAGCAAAAAGTCTTGAACTGGCCGCCGATGCTGCCATCGGACGCCGCCATGCCGCCGGCGACCTTCACACCGTG
>Ga0302319_10011309_pt1 | contig 16938 bp, 24 predicted proteins | sample Bog_T0_2_FD_203319 | JGI IMG/M metagenome (GOLD analysis project Ga0302319, IMG submission 203319) | Peat permafrost microbial communities from Stordalen Mire near Abisko, Sweden - Bog_T0_2 | ecosystem: Environmental > Terrestrial > Soil > Wetlands > Peat | place: Sweden: Abisko, Stordalen Mire...
ACGAAGGGAAAGCGGTCTTTGGTGTACTCTTCGTCTATAAGTGAGCCGGTGGAGATGGCCATAATGCGACGGCCGTCCCTAGTGTTCTTACCTGAGCGAAGGTGCCAGCCTTCGACCACCATGACTAGATCTGCCACTGATTTCGCAGTGTTAGCAGAGTTGTCGGGCGTTCCTTTGGCGGCCATCTCAATCTTGTCTTTGTGCTCAGGGAAGTTGGCTATAAGAACACGTCGGTCGATTAGTTTCAGTTGGTATAGTTGGCGAGGGTCACCGTCTCGAGCTTCTACTTGGTCGACAAGTAGTTCGGTAAGCAGAATGCGTTCCATACCGACGCGTTCGTCTGGCGTCTCGAGAATCTTGATGCATCCGGTGCCTTCGACAAGGGAGTCTCGAAGGATCATAGTGCCTAGGTCATAGGCTTTACAGTTGTAGAACTCGCCAGAAATGAAATTGTTAAGCTTTTCCGCTAATTTACGTTGTTTGTAGTCGCCATTCTCGGTAAGGAAGTCAGGCTGAGGACGGGATTGCGAGATGCGAGATACCAGGGTGTCGGTTACCGATTGCACTAGGTTGAACGTGGGGCGTTCTGTGGGCATGCCAGAGGTTTGGTCAATCTTAGAGTTATTCTGGCCAATGAAGTTATATAGGCTGTGGTTGCCATAGAGACGAGCATATATGGCCGCCATACGGTAGCGCTCAGCTTGGCCTTCTTTGAGATAGGCGGCATAGGTGAGCATCTCAGCGGCAGCTTTGTCGCTGTTCTTCTCCGGCCACCAGGGGTTGAGGGTTGACTCTTCATCAACAGCTTTCGTTTTGAAGGTTATGGACCTGCGCTTGGCGCTTGTATCCTTGGGCGTTACCTTCATTGACTGCCCCCAGCGCTATAGAAGAGCATGTCTTCTGCGGAAAGCTCATCGGTCTTAATGATATCTGGCACTGTGGCGGGGTCCATTTCCCAAGGCTTGGGGATTGCACCGGGATCCAGGCTAATCTGCACGTCTTTGGTCTTGCGTACGTATTGATTAGGTACAGGGCCTAATTGCAGCTCTATGCCTTCAAATTTCAGAGATGCCACCCCGGTCTTGCGACACAGGGCTATTAGTTTCGTTAACTCTTTAAGAGTCATAACTACCTTGAAATAGGAGACTTTTTGGACATCTTGCGGCGGATAGCTGCGATCATTGGCTTTTCGTGTTCGTCTTCGTCATGGAGCTCTCGGCCGTCTTCGTCGTCTGTCGTGCTGTGGTAAGAGCTCATGCCTTCATCGTAGTTTTCTTTAAGCGCAGCGTCTTCGTTCGGCTCATAAAAACCATTAGGCTGTTCCATTGAGTTTTCGTCGAGGTCAACTTCGCCACCGTCCGCGAACCTATGGCGCTTAGCCATAATGGCGCTGGCGATAGAGGCATGATGCTCTTCCTCTTCTTCAGGCATGGGCGAAACTTCGCCACCGCGAGCCTTAAAGATGATGGCACCATATCCTTTATCAGGGCGGTCTTCCATTACGTCACCCCCCTGGGCGAAATGGTCGGCCATAACTTCTTCTTCGCTAGGAGCCATTTGATCGTCGTCTTCTTCGAGACCGGCCGGGTGCTCAACTTCGTCCTCTTCGGCCCGTTTCATTGAGACTTCTTCGTTGATCATTCCGCCTTCAGCCATCATCTTCATTGGATGAGCTTTGGGGCCTTGGCGGTCAGGACGCAGCTCGTCGTCACGCTCATAGGGTTGCTCATCTGGGGAGGCCGGAGGATCTCTTTGAATAAAGTCGGCCTCTTCTCGTTCCATTGCGCGGCCCATAGCATCTATAGGACGCGCGCGGACTACGCTGGAGGCAGCCATTTTGCCGGCATGAATTGGCTGGAGCTTAGGACGAGGGCCCATGGAGGCGGCTCGTTCAGGAGCGCGGTCGGTCCAACTGTCGTGGCCCGGGGCTTTGTCGCCACTGTTCTGCATAAGGTCGCGAGAATCGTTATAGCGCTTATTAGGCATCGGACGGCTTTCGGTCTTAGCCGTAGCTAAACCACCTTCGGCCATCTTTTTGGGGTGCTTGCGCTTAATGCTATAAGCAATGGCCAAGGCTTGAGGCTGAGGCTTTCCCGCCTTCATTTCAGTCGCAACGTTCTTTGAAAAAGCTTTTTTGGACTTTCCAGGCAGTAACGGCATGATTATTATTCACCCTCAGATTCGTTAATATGTGGACCCTCGGTATGAGGTTCTGCGTCTAATACTTCAAACATGTCTTTAAGCGCTTCGGCAAGGGCTTTGGCGTCTTTAGTGCTCACAGCGCGTAGAATATCCTCTGCGATACCGTGGGTTTCGTCGTATTGCTCGGTCTCAGGAGCTTGTGCTGACTCGTCACTGTCCGGCTTGCGGTAGGTGGTCATAATGCCCGCTTGGGCTTTTGGTTTCATAAAGGGCAACAAAGTGAACCTCCGTTGGGCATCAGTATTGATTTTAGTCCCAAGTCCACTACTTTTTGCCTAAAATCCACTGGTTTGTGGGGTTTTCGTTGTATTTATCTGCGCTTTCCTGTAAATACCCGTCCATTTCACACTGCCACATCTTTTCGGACTGTTCCTTAGCCCACTCTCGGCTGCCATAGACGGGGCCTTTCTTGGGGGCTTCATAGGTATAGGCGTAGGTGAGCTTAAAGGCGTACAGAACAGCGTCGATAATGTCGCTATGTGGGTGTTTTTTAACAATAATTTTGTCTGGGCGGGTTTTGTCCCAGTCAATCTGTACCAGGTAGCTATCTTTAACAAATCGAGAGTTTTTTCGCGCCTTAAACTGACCTAACCGTAGGGCATCATTGAGCAATTCGACATTTGACTGCTTCTCTGTCTTCTCCGCTGCCTCGACGTGGATGAGATGGCGCCTACGCAGCTCTTCGCCTATCTTCTTGCCGAGAGCGCCTTCGTCCATAACGATCTTAGTGGCGTCGTACTTCTTTTGGAAAGCCTTTATGCAGTTGGTGAGGTCGGTGATGTCCTGCTTAGGTGCTACAAACTCTTCGACAAGATATACGACTTTAGAAACGTCAGACCATCCAAGGACGGCTATGGCGTCTGCGTCCTTGTAGCCGATATCGACGCCAATGATGTACTGCATCTTCTCTTGGGGCAGCTGGGTAAAGTCGTTCTGGACCTCGTTATAGCGCACCCATAGGCTGTTGACGTCTAACACCCATTGGTTACGCCACTCTCGTTTGAGCGTCGGATTGCTCTCGTCCCATTGGTTTTTTGTCTTGATTTCGTCAATGATTTTAGCAGGATCGGGCATGTGAGGGTTGTCGAGGATGGTCCAACCATGGCGGTTATAGCCATATTTGCCGTTCATGGTGGCTTCAAAGAAGTATCCAGCTGGGACGGGGCCGGGGGTGCCCGTCATGGCTATCCATGAGTCAGAGTAGTCAGCAATAGCGGGCATAAGGACATCATCTATGAGGGACTGTAAGTGGGGGCCCATATCCTGCGCTTCGTCAATACCGATACCTGGGTATTTGCGTCCTCGAAGGCGCTTAACGAAGTTTTTCTGGTCGGCACCATAGAGCACTAGGGAGGAGCCGTTGGGGTGGCGCATGGTGAGTTTCGACTCCAAGAAGTCGCAACCTAGTCGGTACTTGTCGTTAATCTCGATAAGGACGGGCCAAAGGATTTCGCGGGCAGATTCGCGAGTAAGTGCGAGGTAAAGGCACTGGGCCTTTGGGTGCTTCTCTAGAGTCTTAAAGAACTTGATGGCAAGACCTGTGGTTTTACCAGAACGACGGCCGCACTGAGCCGTTAGGAAACGGCTAGGATCTTCAATGAAGGCGTTCTGTTGCGGGAACTGCCCACTTAGCTCTACTTGGTTACCGGTGATCTTGGAGGATCTGCGGTTAAGCTCAGCTTGGATTTCTTTCTTGCTTATCGGTACTGACATCTGTGTGTATCGCCTTTAACTCGTCATCGGTTTTGTCTTTAAGGAGTTTTTCGCCCCTGTCAGACAGCTCAAATAGCAGTTTCACGGTGTCTCTTAAGTCGCGGGCTAAGGGCGCTTCCAACTTGCCCTTGGCCGATAGTATCAAAAGGTTAGTCATTTCGCGATGTAACGCTACAAGGCCCTTATCAATTAGGCCAAGGATTGAGACCTCAGAGACAAGAATATCAGGTGCCTTTTGTGCTGGTGCCTGCATTACTGTCGTCGAGGGCTTGGAAACGTGCTTCATCAATGCACCGTAGCCTTGGGAGCGAGCGTTAAGATATCGCCCTTCTCAGGAAGAGGGCCGGGAGGGCAGCTAAAAGTGTAAACATTACCATCAGGTGGGATGCGGTGTGTATCCACCGTCCTGCGGTAAGGGTCTACGCGAATAACTTTGAACTGCCCTTCTACAGCTTTCATTTTTTAACTGGGACTGCCACAGCGGCTTCGGGTTCAAAAATAATGCTGGAAACGTTACCGCTGGGGATGAAGCCCTCTACACCCTTGCAACGGAAGTAGACACCCTCGTTGTAGTATAAGAGTTCCATGACGCCAAGGGTTTTTCCGCTATTGGCGTCGATAGCTGGGCCGATTTGCCCAAGGCCCGGAGCATGGGCGACCGCATGCATACGGACTATTTTGACTTTGCGACCATTAAGCGTTTGCATCAGAAGCCTCCACAGGCGCTTCCGTAGGAGCGGCTTTCGAGTCCAAGTCTTTGCGCGAGAAGGCTTCTTGGTTCAAGGCCAAGATCTTCTTCTTCAGCTCCTCAGCCTGCGACTGAGAGGCAAAAATCTGGTACTCCAATTGCCCAAGGTCGAAAGCGGCTTTTTGGTATTCTTGTTGAATGGCTTCGAGGGGGCGCGGATCAGCTGGCTTGAGGCTCACTTTTTTTCCTTTGAAAGTCGATTTAGCAGACATGATATCTCCTATGATAGTTTAAATGGGTTGAAAATGGTTCCGGGAAGCTTAGGTAATAGTTGCAGGCCAAGTTTGGTTAGATGTGATACCGAGGCTGGGTGCGATGGCATAATGCGGCGAGCAATGCCTTTCTGTCGCCAGACACTTTTGACGTATACAAAGTGGGCGATTTGAGCGTCTTTGCTAAGCACGGAGTACCCCAAGATGACGTCTGGATCTTCTTTTTGACAGGCGATTACCACTTCTACTGTACCGCCTGTGAGCAATTTGTCAAGGGCAGGGCTATAGGCATCCATAAAGACAGCTTTGGGTATTTTGGAATACCAGCTGTCTCCGTAGTACAGCCCGCGAAGCCAAGTCGCCTTAATAAAGGCCATGTCCGTTTCTGGCAGGAAGCTGCGTACAGTGTATAGGGCGTCAATACTGCTATTGGACACCGGGGACCTCTGGGTAGACATACTTAAGTCTCATTGCGCGCTCAAGCCTGTTGATTACCTTCCAAACGTAAGTGCGGCTGATTTGGGCTACGGGGTTGGTTTGGTTGAGTAAAAACACAATTTTTCGCATACTTATGGCGTTTGTATGGTATTCCCAAATAATGCGTTCTCTAACGTTCTCAAACTCATTCTCATTTAAAAACTGCTCTGCCATGCTGTAATACTGCCGCTTAATCTCGGAAAGCATAGGGTTTGAGTTCTCGAAGGTAGCAGCGGAAGTGCGCTTTAGCGTCGCCTCGTTGACTTCGATATCCTCGAAACCATCGCGCTTTAGTTTTTCATACCAAAATCGCTGGAGTTGCTTGAAGTCAGACTTTTTGCTCATTGGTTGATTCTGGGGTTGTGGCTGTCGCTGCTGCTTGTTTTTGGGCTTCTTGTTGCTTCGCCCGGATTTCTTGGAACACAGAGGATGCGACTTGATTAGCGGCCGCTTTATGCATGAGCTTCACAAACTCATTAAGTGGGACGCGGGAGGCATTAGGCTTAAGCTCCAGAATCTTGGATGCAAGTACATAGCGCATTGAGTCTTCGTCCGCAATAGAGCCAGAAAGGGAGATGATTTTGGTCGCCCAATCGTTAAACTCCGACTTGCCGAGCGGAAGTCGGGTAGGGAAGTAGGAAAGCATCTTTGCCTTAAGGAATGTCAATTTTTGTTTCATTCTGATACCTCTGAATACTACAATAGCACAATTTGGACAGGTGTCAAGCGGTTTTAAACGTCTGCTAAGGTTTTTCCGACCTTGGGGACCGCCTCAAGGTCAATAGACTCAAGTTTGACGGTGTTCTCCATGGCGTCCTGGAGCAATAGTGAGACGGCCTCAGCATCGGCTTCTGGGCACTCTACCACCAAAGAATCATGGACCTGCACAACGACCTTGGCGTCAATGCCTAACTCTTTGATATTATTGCAAAATTGTATTACCGCCCTGTTGATAATAGATGCACCTGTGGACTGGATGCGGTGGTTGACGGCTAGGTTCAGCATCTTGCGGGCTTCATAGGGCAGTTCATGGTGCTCTGTAGTGCCGTACATCTTCTGTATGCGCATTGCGTCGGGCATTCTGCGCTTACGTCCGAATAAGTTGGTGACAAAGCCATCCTTTTTGGCCATGTTGTGGCTGTCGGTCATCATCTTGGCGACGCCTGGGAAGCGCTCGAAATAGGCGTTAATGTCTTCCTGCGTGTCGGCCTCGGACTTACCGGTGGTTTTCATAAGCTGCCAAGCCGAGGCACCATAGGTGGAGGCTAGGGCGATAACCTTGGACAAGTCCCTGAGTTTCTTGTACTTAACCCCAAAGGCGTCAGGGCTGCCCTCTTTCTGCGGGGTGCAGTCGGTCTTTCCATAGACCTCCATGCCGATTACCGAGTAGAAGTCGTCTTCGCCTTTGAAAGCTGCTTTGAGCCTTTCGTCCTGCGAGAAGTACGCAAAGACACGAGGCTCGAGCTGAGAGTAGTCAGCCCCGACGAAGACTTTACCTGGGCGGGAGACGATGCACGCTTTGACCCTTTTGTCGTCCCTCGGGAGGTTTTGGAAATTGGGATTGCGACTACTGTACCGTCCACTTGTGGTTCCGGTTTGTAGAAACTGCGGTTGGATAGCTCCATAATTAAGTCGTTCTTCGATACCTTCAACGTAGGTGTGGAGGATTTTTTGCTTTTTTTGGTATTCGAGGAACTTTTCGATCCATTTGTACTTGGGCGCGTGCTTTTTGAGCGCTTCTTTGTCAACCGCGATGTACGCCCACGGCTCTTTGTACTTTTTGCCACCTTTACCGTTGGCAGGTTGGACGTAATATTGTCCAGCATTCTGCTCGACCGCTCTAATAAATTCGGACTTAGCTCCACGCGTGTAGGGAATTCTAAGACCGAGCGCTTTGGCAACCGACTTACCTTCCTTTGTAAGTCCATTAAACTCCAGCCCGTAAACAGAAAATACAAGCCAAGAAAGTTGCACATTCGAGCCGATATTGAAAGTGTTCTTTTTGTTAGTGCCAGGATATTTGTCAGATATGCGCGCTTTGATTTCAGCATATATAAACGAATGAGCCTCCGCGCACTCAGCTTCAAGCGTCTTTTTGAGGGTTGTGAGGGCGGTTGTGTCGACTCTGAGTCCAACGGTATTGAGGTCATAGGTAGCTCCCTTGAGCAATGGCATTGATTCGTCTTCGTAAAAGAACTGGTCTAGGCCCTGGTCGTATAACTCCGGTACTAGGGCTAGGAACATCTTATAGGTCAATAGGGCATCCTGAGCACCGTACTTGGCGATTAGCTGCCAATCAGCCTTATAAAGCTCATAATTGGCCTTGGAGGCGCTTCCACCGTTGGCGACGATACTTTCCTTCATCGCCTTGGCTTCGTCGGCCGCAGAATCACCAAAGAGGTTGGTGGCCAGTTCTTTAAGGCCAATACGACGATTTTCGTCGAGCAAGTGAGCTAGCACCATGGTGTCGGTGTGTAAGCTGTTGATAAGACTTACTTTGAAGAAGTTTTCGACCATGGTGCAGTCAAATATCGCGTTGTGCATGATTAGGCGCTTAGCGGCGAGGGCTTGGATTAGGGCCGTAGCGGAGACTTTATTGTCCCAATACTTGAGTTGTGATGCATCTTTGTCCCAATACGACAGGACGACGTAAAAAGCCTCGGTTTCGTCGAAACACAGGGAAAATCCAATGATTTCAGCGCCCTTATGGACACCCGTCGTCTCTGTGTCGAATGCCACTAGGTCAGCGGTTTCAAGACGCTGACGGAGGGCATCAATGTCTGACGGCTTGTGTATTACTGTCAGTTTTGGCACTAGGCTCCTCCACCCTGCGCGACTCGTAACGAACGATATCTGTCTTTTTGTCTAGTTTCCGCAAGTTAGTTGCGGTTTTAACCCAGTACTCCGAGGCTTTCTCTTCGTCTTGAGTTAATTCTCGCACCCGCTCGGTCTCTGGATCAAAGAAAAACTGGTAACACGTATCTTCTTTGATGCGGTCTTTGTTCTGTAGTTTATGCCGTATCTTGGCGAACTTCACCGCCATTACCGTGGGTGCGCCTTGAGTGTAGGTGCGTTTGAGAGGCTGCCAAAGACAAATACAGTAGTCGACGAAAGACTCAAAAAACACCGTGCCGTATGCGGCAGATTTGTCTAACTCCAGGTCTCCAATGCCCGCTTTCTCCCTGGGAGCTTGAGAGAGCATGATGAGCATAGTGTTGGTGGCCTGCGCTACTGCCTTCATCTTACGGCAGATAGAGATAAGCCCGTCCGCCTCTCCATTCTTGGTGGACTTCTCAAGAACGCCAATGTGGTCGATGACGATGGCACCAGCTTTAAGCCCTGTCTCTTTCTGCCACGTCGTTATGTGCTCTTGGACCATGTCGATAGACATGTGACGATATTCGCCTGATTCCGCATAGTTAGAGACTATGTGTATTTTGTCATAGAGCGAATCATTAATGCCGCAGATGGTGCGGATACGGGACGCAATCTCGCCAATAGGCTGTTCAAGGGAGAAGAAGAAATGGTGGTATTCTGGGTTGTTCTCTGCAAACCATAGGAAGGCGTTAAGCGTCAGAGTGGTCTTGCCCACTCCGCTGCCGCCTATAATACCGATAACTTGGCCTAAGCGAAAGCCATGCACGGTGTCGTCAATGAGCTTGTTACAGGGGAAGCGGGTACCTTTGACGGTCTCTTCGCCCTTGGACAGAATGTCTCTCACCGTGGGGGAGGTCTGGGCTTTTACTTCTGGCGTAGCGGATTCGAAGGTCCAGATTTTGTCTATGATGTTCTCAGCATAGGACGCACGGTGTACAGGAAGCCGACCTAGGGCCTTGGCGCTGTTTACCAGCACGGAGGCGGCTTCATCCCTTGTAAAGCCATGAGCAAGCATAATGTGACCAAGACGGTAATCATTTTTACTCCTGTCCGATGCCCCACCAGCCCATATATCTTTGACTTCGTGATTGGACGCTAAAAGGGCACCAAATTTAGGCGGTAGAGTGTCGTCAATATTGAGGTTTTTTCGATCGACGTTATAGGTTTTATCGTAATGCTGCTGGCAATAGGCTTCGTCGTTATGGGCAATGGGCGGAAGAGCCTTATCTAGCTGCTCGCAGGTATAGACCGTGTCAGAAGTGTGAAGGGTTTCGCAAAGGACGAAGTTGTGCTCCTGCTTGGTGTTAAGCGTCTCAGGGAGTCGCATAAGCTGGAATATCTGGCCGACTGCCTCGTCGGTGTTTAAAGCGCGTATAAGGCGTCTGGAGAGGCGCAGGTAGGCCATAGCGTCTAGGTCCGACACCTTCCAATAAGCGTGGACACCATGGCCGCTATCGACGATTAGGGAGGGCTCTGGGACATTGGTCAGGGCTTCGATAAAAGCGTCTTTGGAGGCGTACTTGCCGTCTTTTAGGTCACAGTCGACGAACACCCATTGGAAATTGTCGACAAGGCTGCCGTCTACAGTGGTACCGGGGACGTACTCTTTAGGGCCGTTGGGGAGGTAGTAGGCGTTCATGCCTTCGGCATTCATTGCCAGGATTTCGTCGGTAGAAAATAGGCCCTCAATAACCCGTCGTCGCGTCGGCTCTTTGTCCATAAGCCATTGGGGGGAAAGCATGCGAACTAGGGTCACTGAGGGCCTCCGGGGAACAACTTAGGCTTTTTTATTCTTGGACAACAAAGCTTGGACTTTAGCCTTCCTTTCAAGGGCGGCAAGAGCAGCAGCTTGGGCGATATCGTCCGAGTCGTCCGCGATGTCGTCGTCTTCTTGTGTTATCTTAGCCGCCACATATTCCGCATCAGCGCCATCGTCATCAGCCAAAGGCGCTTCGGGCGTACCTTGGACTTCGATGGTGTTTTCGTCGTCGATTTCGACTTTGTATTTGTACATCTCACCGTTGGGCGTGGGCTTCATGCCGACGTGCGAGGCGCGCACCATAGTGCCTACAGCCACAGAACGCATTTTGATGTCGAGGTCCGTCTTGCCCCAGACAGCCACGTTTCCTTTAGCCGTTTGGAACGTGTAGAGGTACGACACCCCAGACTTCTTCTTCTTGTCTTCGACTTGGCGCGAGCCAAGATAGTATCCCTCGATACTATCGGGGTTTTTCTTGCCCGTCTTGCGGTTGGTACCACCAAGGCTGATCGTAGTGTCAGCGCTGAGGTCAGTTACAGTTTTAAACGCCATTTCGGCTCCTTCGGTTCTGTCGTTAGCGGTATGCTAATGACTGTTAGTCTCAATCTAAGATCAAAAATATAATTTTAGCTCCAACTGCGAGGCCTGCTCCTACAAGGGCAAACACAACAGGTATAGACACTAAAATTGTCAGCCCCATCATAAACTCGCTCATCTATCACCTCTTGTATATGGTATTCTCGTCTAGAAAGACGCGAGTTTCAAGCCATTTTTCAACTGGGATATCGTCAAAATATGCCATTGGCTTAGTCATGACTAAATCGACATGATTCTCAAGGTGTAAGGCGTTAATGACGTTTTTAGCCCAGGCATACCCACCTCGGGACCACGCGATAACAAACGCTCCGCGAAACTTCTCTTCCCGCACCAGCTTCACCATGGCTTGGTTAATACCCATTGCTACTGTGTGGCCGGTAGAGGGATCTACTACGCCAACCCTAGGAATGCCAGGGCCGGGGTTGTGGATGATAAGGGTACCATCAATGTCCGTTGGAATAATACGCTCGTTCTTAATCGTTTTCACTTCTTTGGTCCCTTCCAACGGTTATCGGTACCAAGGTTGTACACCACGTGGGTGTACAACATCCCCACGCAGGCTCCCATGTGCCCAAGATGGTGGATGCCGGTCTCTGTGTCGATATCCTCACCGCGCCAGAACTTATACCCGTGGCGGAGGGCAGCCGAGAACATCCTGTGCCAATCCATGCCCGTTAGGTAGTTATGGCGGCTATACTTCTTAGCGCCATAGGTAAATGCCTTTGAGACCTCTTCCAACCACTCGCTGGGGAGGAGGCTATAGTCGGGCTTGTCGTGATCGGCTTTATACCCCCCACCTTCACAAAGGCATCCAGGGTTCTTAACTGCCTTGCACTTGGGGCAAGTTTCGTAAGTACTCATATGTGCCTCCACTGTTTTAAGACTTTATCGCTGTAGGCGGTACTTGTCAATCCTTTTGCGTTGCCTCGATTGTAGGAGATAACGGCCTTGGTAACATCGCCATGATACCGGGTGAGTTGGTACCTAAGGTAGAGGCCCGCGTAGTGGATATTCGTACGAGGCTCCATAAGCTGTTTCTCTGTACCCTTGAAGCCGAGCCATTGGGCAGTAGCGAGCTTAACTTGGCAGGTACCCAAACTGTCGGTGCCGCCATCGTCGTGGTGGATGGTGTTAGGGTGGTGTCTGCTTTCTACGTAGCAGAGGGAGCTAAGGAGCATGGGCGGCAGCTTTTGCTGATGGCTTGTAGTGAGAAAGGCTATAACCAGTATTATATTACTCATGTCCCCAAGGTAATTTGGCCTTGGGAACTAGTCAATAGTCGGTCTCAAATCTTGCCAGTCCAGCGGCCACCTTTGGCCAAAAGCATGGGTAGGATTTGTGGAATACCGTTTAAAATCAATAAAACGCTCACTATAGGGCGCTTGGCATTGACCTTGTTGTACCCTAGTGCCAGGGACTTGTCGTCAGCTAGACAACCTGTGTGGGCGTCGAACATAAGGCGCTCGGGCGTACTAATATAAGTCACTTGGGCTTTTTCGTGGAAGTGACCTTGGACGCAGCTCATTCCGTACTGTGAGGCCAGCTTGCCAGCGCTCCCTGTTTTACCGTGGCAAAAGTATACCGGGCCAAGGGGTGTTTTAATGATAATGTCGAAAACCCATTTCCAGCCCTTAGGGGCATCTAAGATTTCGTTATACGACTTGATGGCTTTGCGGGGTATCTTGGCGGGGATGGCTTTGCGAAGCACCATCGAGCCGTGATTCGACTCCACCACGGTGACTTTAGGAAACATCTTGTAAATCGGCTGTAGGCCTTTGATAGCCTTTTGTAACTCGACACCAGCTGCGTCCAGGTCAGGATCGCTGTCGTGAAAGGAGCTGTCGTGAAAGTCGGCCTCATCGCCAATGCAAACGACATCGGTGGGTCGATATTTGGTTTTAATGGCCTTTAGGAACGCCACGGTGTCGGGATGAGCGTAAGGCCAATGCATATCGCTAAGTACTAATATCGACTGTCTTTTCATTTTAACCCCATTAGGATTTCGAACGCTGTTTTGGCTTGGAGAGGGACCACTGCATTCCCAAGTCGCTTAAGACGGTCCACTCGGCGGGGTAGCCCATCAACCACTCGACCCACTGGGGGTTCAGCTTCCCACCAATCGGCTTGGCTTCTCCTGTTACCGCTATAACCAGTGTTGGACTGTAGTTTGGAGAACTGTACCCTTCTGGTTTGTTCGCTCGGGGCGTGGGCCAAAGCTTCACTTGCGTCGTCAAGTCGTGGGGTCTGCCTCGGTTCTCTCGCTCCGCTTTGCGGTTCCACGCTTCGAGATTGCGATTCGTGCCGCTGCCGATCGGAGTCGCCCAAGGCTTCCCGTCTGGAGGCAAGACAGAACCAGCGCTTTCGGATATGAGGAGCTCCGACTTCTTGAGCGGATAACATCGTCCACCTAAGGTCATACCCGATTCCGGTAAGTTCTTCGATAACTCGGTCCAGTCCCCGCGTTCGGATTGCGGGGACGTTTTCAAGGAATAGGAATCGGGGCTTGATTTCTTTGGCCAGACGAACGACTTCATAAAAAAGGCCGCTTCGCTTTCCTTCCAAGCCTGCTCCAGAACCTGCAACGCTGATGTCTTGGCAGGGAAAGCCTCCAACGATGATGTCGATTGGCACGTCGAAGTGGTCTCCGCGTAAGGTCGTGATGTCGTCCCAAATGGGTGCCGGCTCAATGCTCCCATCGCCCATGCGTGATAGGAGGACAGCTTGAGCGTGTCGGTCCTGCTCGCAGTAAGCGACGGTACTAACGTACTGACGTAGGGCAAGGGTGTTTCCACCGATGCCGGAGAAGAGATCGAGTCCGTTAAGTCTAGGTAGATCCAGGCCATTCATTTTCTCCCCTTTTTGTATTCCCTGCGCGCTTTATTCTCTTCCTTAGATTTACGTTTATGGCACTCTTTGTCAACTACTTGCAAAAACTCTACTCCGCACCATAGGCGGTTTATCACTTCTTCCCAAGACATTGCTCCCAATTCTTTGTCCATAGGGATGACTGGAGAGACGTGATCCACCTCCATTTTGTATGCGGGCTGTATCTCCCCGCACTCAGCACACCACGCCCACTTAGTGACTCTGGGGTGGTTTGGGTCGCTGTGCTCGATTAGTTGCCGAGACAACGCCTCCCTACGAACGTCACTGCGACTAAAGACGCGACGTAAGGCTCCTTTCACAAGATTGCGTTCTTTTGGGCTCTCAGGCTTCTTCAAGCGTGCTCCTGCCGTTAATCATCGATACTTTTACTTGGCTTGCAAACAAACTTTTTAGTTCCTGGGAGTGCTCCACTACGTAAATGGTAGAATAGTCCTTACTCACAGCAGAAAGCAAGCCAAATGCTTTTACCTTAAACTCTTCGCTCAAGCCGTCGAACGCCTCGTCAATCCATAGAGGACTGTTGCCAACACCGTTGTTCTCCCGGACAGCCTTTACAACGGCCATACCAAAGCAGAACTTGAGTAACTGGCGTTGTCCTTTGCTCAATTGGACAAAGGAACAGATATTGCCGTCTTTAGCGATATCGACGTTTATTTTGTCCGTGCTCTCTGCGGTGAAGGTGACCTTAATCTCTGCGTCGAAGTGGTTGGACAGGAGTCGATTGGTCTCATTGGCGAGTTGGGCGACGGTGTTGGCAATGAGGGAGGCACGGAAGGACGAAACTACGTCGGATAGGGTATTGAGGTTGGCGAGGGCAACGCGGGCTGCTTTAAGATTTTCGTTGTGTAAGTTACAAACATCATTAGACCTTTGGGCTTTCAGCAGAAGCTTTTCCAAGTCCACGGTGTTTTCTGGTTGGACTTCGTTACTCACTCGGGTGATTTCTTCCTGTAGGCGCTCAATATCTCGTAAAACACCCTCGTTCTTATGCTGGACCTGACGCTCTTGGTCTATAGCCTCCTGCAATGACTCTACGTCGGCTGAGTGCAGGGGGCCACCACAAGTATCGCACTTAGCCTCTTTGGCCTCTCTGAGGGCATCTTGGAGCGCTGAGAGGGTGGTTTCGAAGGTGGTGGAGTCGATGGCGTATTTCTGCTTGTCGGCAAGGCGTTGAAACAGTATCTCGAGGCGAGCAGCTTTGTGCTCTTCGAAGTGTTTCGCGCCGTCTTTAAAGCTCTCAAGAGCCTGATTATACACTTCGAGCAGGGCTTGGGACCGGGCCTTCTGTGATTCAATACTCGTCTCGAGATCTGCCTGAGTGCTTTTGACGATTTTGGACTTCTCTGCGAGGCGCTCAGCTAGTATCTTGGCGAAGGCCAGGTCTGCCAATTGCTCAGTAAAAGCCCTACGCGCCTTAGCATTGGCGGTAAAAAAGGCAGCTGCCTCGCTAAACTCATGGTAATAGCTGCTGGACAGGTAGGTGTCGATGTCCATACGAAGAGCTTCGTTAAGAAGACGCTGAGTGTCGATACGGTCTTTGCCACGGATTTCCTCTCCGTACCCTACTCGGAACCACATATCGCTAACTACGCCGCGAAAGCGGGTTACAGTGACGATTTGACCAGCCACTTCAACCTCAGCCACCCCTATGGTCGCTTCTTTGGTATGCCAGGAGCGCACATCATCAACTGATCCATTCTTGGCAGTCTTGCCAAAGAGCACCCAAGGAAGGGCATCGCACAAGGTGCTTTTGCCTGCACCGGTGGGGCCTGCGATGAGAGTTAAGCCCTCTTTATCAAAGGTTAGCTCTAAACTGTCATAACTGCCGAAGTTTTGGACTTTAACATACTTGGGCTTCATGAGAGGTCCTTCCACAAGCTTTTTAAGTCTTCTTTTTGCTGCGTGGATACCTCTAAAGCATCGATCATCCGATCTAGGATGTCTACTTGCGAGAGCCCTTTGGTTGATTCTGAGACTTCGGCTTGGGCGGCATCGGGAGTTGCCTCATACCGAAATGGTCCAGGCAAGAATAGCGCTCGGCCAATGGCTTCTTTGCCCCATTCTGCGATGCGGGCAGCGTTGCCTGCCACTTTGACCCATACTAAGTCGTCGGGATTGGTAGTGCGCTTATCTGCAATAAGGTCTCCCTTGTCGTTAATCGTGACGCCAATGACGATATGGCGACGTAGGTTGGTAGGGACAAACTCTAAGGTGCCGTCGTCCATAAGGATCTGAAAGCCCTTCTGCGGGTCTCGAGACTCTCCAAAGTTTAGGGTGTATAGGTTTCCGATATAGGAGAACGTATTGCCCTTGCCGGTGTCAATATCCTGGCGGGCGTGGTAATGTCCAGATATTACGCGGAAGTCCTCAACGTCTTTGAATGTGAGGGCCGTTTTATCGTTGTAATATTCGCCTGAGTTTGAACCTTGGATGCCTTGGTGCATGATGATTGGACCAAAGTACCCTTTCAACTTCTTTAAATAGGCTCGCAAGTCCTCTAGATCATGCTGGTATGGTATTAAGGTTAAGCCATTCGGCAGCGTTCTGGGCTTTTCTATAAGGTAGGAAGACTGCTCCAAAAATTTCAAAGAGTGCTTCGGAGCCTTCTCGTTAAGTCTGTCATGGTTACCGATCAGAACAAATGGGGGCTCATTACACAGCTTGAAGGTCTCAAGCATGGCGTTTACGCACTCACCGCGCAGGTTGGCCTTGGTGTTATGTAAATCCCCAGCGACGATGAGCGGAACGTCTAAGATATTAGCGCGGTCAATGGCCTGTCTGGTGGCCGCATCTGCCACAGCCAATGTATGAATATCATAGTGAACATCACTCAAAAGGACGGCAACAGGTTTAGCCATGCAAACTCTCCAAAATGTAAAAGCGCTGCCTTATTGTAGGCAGCGGCAGCGTCTATTTCATTTTCAAAAGTACCCAAATGCAAAAGACGTTTATTAACACGAATAGACGCCCTCCACTTACCGTTTTCGCGCCTATGAACACCCTTGTACGCAGATGTCTTTGGGCTTAATTTTCTTCTATTCGCCCCGTTCTGAGAGTTTGTCGCAAGTCGAAGATTGCTACGACGGTTGTCAAGCCCATTTCCGTTTTTGTGGTCCACAAAAAAACCTTTTGGCGGCTGTAACAGCAATTGATGCAACCTGACAGTCTTAGTGCGGAGCTTTCTATCTATGCACGTGTGTACATACCAGTTGGCTTTGGTGTCGTCCAGGACCCAGCCGTACTTATCGGCCGTCGGGACGTCGGATAAATCGATAAGCGCTACAATACCTTTTTTCAAAGGTATTTCCGCCCATTCAGATTTTATAGCAATAGGTTTTCTAGGCCGCATACTTGGCCTTAAAAGACTTACTCGTCCCCTTCTGATTCTTGTCCGCCATTGTTTCCTCCTAGATATTCAAACCCATTGGCACTGATTCTAAATTCTACCACTTTCGGACCGGGATTAC
>Ga0302319_10011310_pt1 | contig 16935 bp, 9 predicted proteins | sample Bog_T0_2_FD_203319 | JGI IMG/M metagenome (GOLD analysis project Ga0302319, IMG submission 203319) | Peat permafrost microbial communities from Stordalen Mire near Abisko, Sweden - Bog_T0_2 | ecosystem: Environmental > Terrestrial > Soil > Wetlands > Peat | place: Sweden: Abisko, Stordalen Mire...
ATTTCTACTACACCTATACGGTGGTGGTGAACGAATTCTGGCAGAAAGAAATGCAGTTCTGGACCAAGGATCTGAACCGGTATACTGCGCCGACTGCCGTGCTCAAGAGCACTGCGGAGGAGCTTGTCTCCTCGTCTGACTCGCAGCTGGACAAGGCCAAAAAGCTCTATGCCGCGGTGCAGCGGATGACCAATACCGAACTCCCAGGCGATTCATCCAAGACCCCCAGCACCGAGATTCCGGCGGGAAGCGTGCAGACAATTCTGGAGCAGAAGAGCGGTAAGAGCAACGAGATCGCCCTGCTGTATCTTTCACTGGCACGCGCCGTGGGGCTTAACGCGCGGCCAGAACGGATTGCCAGCCGCGACCGCCACATTTTTTCTCCCGAGTTTCTTTCCACCAGCCAACTTGACGGCATTGTGATCGAGTTGACTATCGACGGAAAAGAGACCTTCGTCGATCCCGGGCAGAAAATGGTCCCGTTCGAGACACTGTATTGGGCCCACGCGGGAGCCGGTGGAGTGACGGTGAATGACAGAGGGAAGATGGAGACTCTCATCACCCCGCTGCAATTGAATACCGACAATACCGTGGTGCGGGTCGGCAGCCTCAACATTAGCTCGCAGGGAGTGGTTTCCGGTACGTTGAAGGTCGGGTTCACGGGGGCGCAGGCCCTGGAGTGGCGGCTGATGGCCCTCCGCACCGATGCCGGCACCGTGAACCAGCGGTTGGAAAAGACGATTGCCGCCCAGGTTCCAGACGGGATCCAAGCCCATGTGACCAGCGTTGCGGGGCTTGACGATCCTAACAGGCAGTTGGTGGCTGTGGTCCAGGTTAAAGGCTCTATTGCCGACCAGTCGGGCAAGCACCTCGTCCTGCCTCGTTTGTTCTTCGACAGCAAGGAGACCAACCCATTTCCGGCCCTGGCGACCAGAACACTTCCAGTGGATATGCAGTATCCCGCGCAGGAGAGCGAGAAGATCACCTACGTGTTCCCAAGCGGGTTTGCACTGGACGCCACGCCACCGGACGCGAATTTCAAATGGGGAGACAACGCGGTTTACCAGCTGCGCTCAAAAACCGCTGCCGGCTCCATCACCACCGGCCGCCTGCTGGCGCGCGGATTTACGCTGCTCGATCCGGCGGACTATGGCAAGCTTCAGGACTTTTACCAGAAGGTCATTTCTTCCGATAAGCAAAAGCTTGCGCTGGGCTCAGCGCAAGCGGGAAACTAGCGCACTTCAAGCTCCCAGCCTTTAGCTTCCAGCTTTCAGCTTTTTTGCTGAAGGCTGAGAGCTGACGGCTGGGCGCGTATCTATGCGAAGTCTGCCGCTCTTCCGAGCAGTAAAATGAACATAACCTCATGGCCACCCAGGGCGTCTAGATACTTCCATGTTCCGCCGATTGGAGTGCCTGCAATGCGAAAGTCCACACTCCTCTTGATTCTCGCGGCCTTTGCTATTCGAGCCTTGGCTGCGGATCCGGTGACGGTTGAGCAGTTGCAGCAGGCCCTTGCGGCGACGCACGGCAGACCAGATAAGGAAGTAGCGCAGAAGCTTAGGGGCCTGGAGCTTACGGAAAGGCTGAGCGAGCCGCGGCTTGAAAGCTTGAAAGCCGCTCTGCCCGGAGATGAATCCAAACAGACGCTCCTGGCGCTGGCGGACGAGTCCGCATTCCTCGGTCTCCCCGCCGCGGATACTCTCAAGCTGGCCGCGCCCGACTCGGCCACGCAGGGCAAAACCGTTTCTCGAGCGGCGGACTTTGTTGTCGAAACCGTCTCCCGGATGCCAGACTTCTTCGCATCGCGAACCACAACGCGGTTTCAAGACACAAAGATGACTTCCGCGATGGGTCAGCAAGTTGTTATCTCCAATCAGGGCTTCCATCTTGTTGACAGAGTCAGCGCAACCGTCACTTACAGAAACGGGCGGGAAGTTGTGGACCCGTTTGCGGGAAAGAAGCGAGGCAAAGGCTACACCTCCTCAACCGGGCTGACCAATTGGGGCGTTTTCGGCCCCCTTCTGGGTGTTGTAATGACGGATATCCTGAAGAGCAAAATAGGCTGGAGCCATTGGGAACAGGGCCCCACCGGACCGCTGGCCGTCTTTCGCTATGCCGTCGAGGAGGATCGGTCGAACTATACCGTGCGGTACTGTTGTTTCAGGTCGGAAAACGGAGAGATGAAGGAGTTTGAAGCCGTTCCAGCCTACCACGGGGAAATCGCAATCGACCCCGCAAGCGGTGCCGTTCTTCGTCTTGTGGTGAAGACTGACCTGCTGCCAGGTCTCCCCATGGAGAGAATCGACTTGGCAGTGAATTATGGTCCGGTTGAAATTGGAGGAAAGATCTATATCTGCCCCACAAGAAGCACATCCATCTCCCAAGCGGAGGCCCTGGTGTTTTTTGGTTTCATGTACTACGTTGACAAGAACGGTAAGCGCAGTCACGATCCCAACGACAAGGTGCAGCAATTCACAAGGGTAAACGTGCCCCTTGTGACCGCGATCAACGACGTGGTCTTCGACGACTATCACCGGTTTCGCGGTGAGGTGCGCATCGTGCAACCAGACAGCGTGGAACAGGACCCAAACCCCGCGCCATCCGCTCCCGCAACCGTACCATCGACACCCCCCAAACAATGATTGCCATAACCGCGTAGGCGGCGACACCGTCTAACATCAAGGACACTCGATCACGCTTCGTGTTGCCTGTTCCCGCAACGATCAATAGCACTCTCGCTATGTGCGTCCTGGGGATTCAAGAAGAAGTGATAGCATTGCCGGTTTGAGGTGATTCATAATGCATTGCCGTTCTGCGCTGCTTTTCTCTGTTTTGGTCTCATTTATTTCCGGCCCTATCGCTGCCCAAACCACGGCAACTCCCGAACAGGCAACGCCCGGCACTGAATCTCCCGCCGCCACCTTCAAGGTGAACGCCCGGACTGTGCTGGTGGATGTGGTGGTGACCGACAACAAAAACCGCGCGGTTCCAGGCCTCAAGAAAGAGGACTTCCAGGTTTTCGAAGATGGAAAGCCGCAGGCCATCTCATTCTTTGAGGCCAATTTCGCGGATGTTCCCGAAGCGGCCTCGGCTCAGGGAGATGCAGTTCCAGCGGCGGCGGTTCCAGCCGTGAAACCTCCGGCTCTTCCACCCGGCACCTTCACCAATGTTCCCACCGTGGCCCCCAACGACGCGGTAAACGTGCTGTTGATGGATTCGTTGAACACTGCCGAGGGAGATCAGTCCTATGTTCACAAGGAGATGGTCCGGTATCTCGCCACACTGCCCCCGCGCATTCGCATCGCGGTCTTCCTGCTCAGTGAGCGGCTGCGCATCATCCAGGGTTTCACGCAGGATGGCACGGTTCTGCGCGCGGCCATCAAGCGTCTTGCCGCCAATCCCAACACCTCGTCGCTTCTGTCCACCATGGAATCCTCCGCCGCGGAAAACTCGGCCACCAACATGATCTACCAGGCGGCGCTCGATACCGGCAGCGTGCAGCTTGCCCAATCCGCGCAAGCGTTGCAGCAGTTCGTCGGCCAGCAAAACACCTTCGCGGACAATCAACGTACAATGATGACCATGGAGGCGCTGCAGCAGATTGCACGGTATCTCGCCGGCGTCCCGGGACGAAAGAACCTGATCTGGTTTGTCGGCATGTTTCCACACTGCCTGGCGTACGTCGCCGATCAATCCACTGCGGGCGATACCTCCACGCTCGCCAACGGCGGCTGCCCTTACGACGAGCGAATGAAGAAAACCGTGGCCATGCTGGCCAGTGCGCGCGTCTCCATTTATCCCATCGACGCGCGAGGCCTGACGACACACACGCTGTACTCCGCGGAAAGTCCCGCCTTGTCCTTGCAGCCGGCCACCGTCAGCTCCTCCAAAATGGCGGTCCAGGCTCCATTTGCTGCGGTCATCGGCGCTCAGGCAGACTCGCTGAATCAGGACCTCAAAGACAATGGCCTGAACATTGCGGACGAGGATGAACTAGCCAAGGCCACCGGCGGCAAAGCAACCTTCGGCAGCAACAATTTCCTGGGGGCCATCACCTCTGACATCGATAACGGCTCTCGCTATTACACCATTGCGTATATACCCGCGAATCACAGTGAAGTGGGCAAAGAGCGGAAGATCGAGGTAAAGTCCGTTTCGGGAAGTTACAAGCTAGCCTACCGTCGCAGTTATTTCGAAGACACGCCCAAAGAGTTGAGAGAATACGAAGCAGCTCCTGGGTCAGACCCCCTGCGGCCGATGATGGATCGCGGCATGCCCGACTTTACCGAGCTTCGCTACCGCATGAAGGTTGCTCCGGCCGCGCACCAACCGGAACCGGAGGACGACCGCGCCGGCGACAACGCGACATTGAAGGCGCCATTCACGCGCTATACCATCAGCTTCTCGCTCTCAACCGAGGGCCTGACGCTGGAAGCAGGGCCCGACGGCGTGCGTCGCGGAAACATCGAAGTGGCGCTGGTGGCCTACAGCCAGGCAGGCGAGCCGTTGAACTGGGAGGCGCGTACGATAGGGCTCAAAATCCGGCCCGAGCAGAATGCGATGGCCCAGACCTCGGGCATCCCGCTGCACTTCGATATCGACGCGCCGCGGGGCGACGTTTACCTGCGCAGCGGAATCTATGACCTCAATTCAAGCCGCGCGGGAACGCTGGAGATTCCGCTCACATCCATCACCGTTGCGCGCCAGTGACCTAGTCACGCTGCGCCAGAGCCGGAGCGCTGCTTGACAGCCGGATTGCGTTTTTGAAACCATCGATTCGAGGTTGCAGATCTCGATTCCCCGCCTCCACCGAGGTCTGCAATTGAGAACCAACGGCGGCCTGTGAATTACCGGATGCGGCTCAATTCGATTGCAAGCGCCATCGATTGAGCGATTCGCCACCAGGCGCAGCTAGTTTTCAAGATCCTCGGCTCGTAAATTGCGGCTACACGGAGGAACTGTGTTCCCAGATTTTCAGCCCCACCAGCGGGCAAAGCAAAAAGTGCTTGCGTTCTTCTCAGTCGTTGCCTCCGTGGGGCTCATTGCAGGCATTGTGACCTTGCAGATTCGCGCCTTGAGTCATGGGCTTATCGCACCGGTGTATGCGGCGCAGGATGCTCCGAGGATTCTATCGCCCATATCGATCGACTACCCCGAGGATGGCTCCATCTTTCCACCCGGCATCACTCCACCCACTTTCCTGTGGAGGGATGCGGCGGGGACTTCCTGGAGCATCGACATCGAGTTTGCCGACAAGTCTCCGGCAATCCACGCTGCTTCAAAGGGAGAGCGGATGCGCCTGGGCGACATCGATCCGGATGCTGTCGCGGACTCCAACTCGCCCCCCAAATTGACTTTGCAGCAGGCCGCTACCTGGACCTGGGTTCCGGACGCGGCCACCTGGGCCGCCATCCAATCGCATTCGGTCTCCGGCGCCGCAACCATGGTCATCACCGGCTATCGCGAAGGCCACGTTGCTTATTCGCAGTCCCGCGTTGTCTTCACAACGTCCAAAGATCCAGTAGGTGCGCCGATCTTCTACCGCGATGTGCCGCTGATGCCATCCGCCGGGGTAAATGGGGTGGTCAGCCCGCTTGCGCCCACCGCGATCCATCTCATTCACTGGCGTCTCAGGGATATCACCAAACCCGAGAGCCACACGGTTCTCAAAGACATGCCCACCTGCGGCAACTGCCATTCCTTCTCCGGCGACGGCAAGACCTTTGGCATGGATATCGACGGTCCGGCCAACGACAAAGGACTGTATGCGGTGGTGCCGGTCCAGAAGCACATGACCGTCCAAAGCAAGGACATGATTCACTGGAACCCCGCCGGCCAGATCGGCACAACCAGGGTTGGTTTCATGTCGCAGGTGTCACCCGACGGACGCTACGTGCTCAGCACCTTCGCAGGCCCGTCACTGAAGCTCCTGGATAGCTACTATGTAACCAACTTCCTGGACTATCGCTTCTTGCAGGTGTTTTATCCCACGCGCGGCATACTTGCGTGGTACGACCGCACCACCGGCCTGCGCACTCCGCTGCCCGGGGCCGACGATCCAAAGTATGTGCAGACCGATGGGGTGTGGAGTCCCGACGGAAAGTACATTGTGTTTGCCCGCGCCGAGGCCCGCGATCCGCGCCCACCAGGACAGGGAAGGGCGCTGCACGCTCTCGATGAGAACGAAACGCAGATTCAGTACGATCTTTACCGCATCCCCTTCAACAACGGCACAGGCGGAGTGGCCGAGCCCATCCCTGGCGCCTCTGCAAACGGCATGAGCAATAACTTCCCCAAGATATCGCCCGACGGCCGCTGGCTGGTATTTGTGCAGTGCAAGAACGGCCAACTGATGCGCCCCGACAGCCAGTTGTACATGATTCCGTCGCAGGGCGGCGTGGCGCGCAGGCTCAGGGCCAACACGCGGCTCATGAATTCATGGCACAGTTTCTCTCCCAACGGTCGCTGGCTGGTATTCTCATCCAAAGCCCGGTCACCCTATACGCAGATGTATCTGACTCACATCGACGAGAACGGCAACGACTCGCCGGCCATCCTCATCGATAACGCCACCGCGGCAAACCGCGCCGTCAACATTCCGGAATTCGTGAACATTCCGGGCGACGGAATCGAAGATATCCAGGTCCACGTAGCCGATGCACCAGCCCTTGCCGATGCTCGCAAATAGAAAGTGCAGGCGATAACCGTGCGGCCATCCCTCTCCGGTTCGCTGCCGCTGACTGTGCGGATCGCTGCGCTGCTGACTGTTTTGCTCGCTCTGGGACCCGGATTGGCGCAGGCACAAACGCCTTGCGCGCCGCCGGACCAGATGAAGGCCCAATTCGCAGACAAGCCCAACGCCGCGGCATACAACGATCTGGGCGTGTGGTTCGCCGGCCAGAAGCAGTACGCCTGCGCCGCCGATGCGTTTGCCACTTCGTTGCAGATGGATCCCGGACAAAAGGATTTGCCCCATATCGCCTTCATGTTCGGGGTCGCCCTTTACTTTTCCGGCAACCAGAAAGACTCGATCGGTGCTTTGCAGGAAGCCGAGCAGCTTGGCTATCGCGACATCAAGCTTCATATCATTCTGGCAACAGCCCTGGACGCGGCGCACGAAATCAAAGAGGCTGAGAACGAGTGGCGCGAGGCTCTCAAGTTCGACCCGGAGTTGTCGACCGCTTTGGATGCGCTATCGAACGAACTGCTTGCTGACGCCGACTTCAAAGGCATCATCGCCACCCTGGAACAACCTCGGCTTCTGGGCCAGCGAACGCCGCAGCAGAGCCTGAACCTGGCAGCAGCATACGCCGGAGTTGGCAGTGAAGAAAAGGCAGCGGTGGTGCTGCGCGACGGTTTGAATACGTCGCCCGACTCGCTCACCCTGGCCAACCAGCTGGCTGAAGCTCTTGTGCAGTTGAAGCGCCCGGATGAGGCGCGCACGGTTCTTGAACTGGCGCTGGAACAGCATCCTGGCGACGCCCAAACTGCAACTCATCTGGCCAAGGTGCAGGCCGTGCTAGCCAATGGAAAGTGATTCTTCAGGGAGCCTCTTAACAAGTCGATGCTTAACAAGTCGATGCTTTGAAAGGGCACGACTTCAGTCGTGCCGCTGATACAGCAAAATGAATCTGGGCTTTAGCCCCTGAGGGAAGCTCGCGGGCCCTGGAACTTGATCAGATCTTCCCCGGCGGGAAGAACTTGTCGCCTGTAAGAACAGGCCGACTCCTATTCCTTTTCGCCGCCATCCTTTTGGGTGCGGAACATTGCAATAGCCTCAATTTCAACCAGCAACTCAGGCCGGCAAAGCTTGGCCTCGATGCCGGTGGATGCGGGCAGCGGATCGAGACCCTGCTCCTTGAGGAAGGCCGTGCGCTCTTCGTTGAATGCATCGTAGTCGCGATCGATATCGCGCAGGTAGCAGGTGGTGCGCACAATGTCGTGCCACGTGCACCCCTCGCTCTCCAGCAGGCCGGTGATGTTGGCCAGCGTCCGCCGCATCTGTGCGCGGAAGTCGCCAATGTGGACGCTTGCTCCGCTTTCGTCGATCGATGCGGTGCCCGAGATGAGCAGGATCACAAGCCCATTCAGGTCGATCCTCATGCCGCGCGAAAACGAACTTGGCTTGGCGTACGCGTAGGCTTCGTTGAGCACGCCGTGATTGGTAATGGCGCGCTTGACGATGGGAGCGTGTGCAAGGTTGGCAAGAACTTCTGCGAATTCATTCATGGATATGCCGGTTCTTTGTATTCTAGCAATCTTGTGGGACTCCCGGCCAACGACTCCTCTCGTGAGAGGCTCAGCGCGCCGATTCCGCCGCTCGCGGCAGGCATTCCGGCGATGGCCCGGGGTGCGAAAGCTACTTGCTGTTGCCGGCCACGGCGGAGGCCGCTTCACTCCTCAGCGGTAGTTTCACTTCCATCGTTCCCGTGCGATTGTTCAGGGTGTCCCGGACCGCTAACCTTATCCATGCCGCTCCCGGCGGCACTTCGAGCTCCTGTTCGGCGTGGAAAATCCCTCCGGATTTTCCGTTCGCGTCCGCCCCGGTTGGGGCCTGACCTTCGTTCAACATGCTGTTGAGCAGTTTTCCTTCCCCATCGTAGGCCGCGGCTGCAAATTCGAGCATGGCCGGCTTTCCGCCATGCGCAGCCAGCGATTTCAACTGCGGATCGAAAACACCATAATTGATGGCGTATTTCTGCAGCTTGACCGGAGTCAGCGGTTTCGGTGTGGTGTCCCTTTTCCGCGTCCGGAAGTACGCTGGCGAATCCTCAAGTTGCGCCATCTGTTCCGCAGTGGCCATCACCGGTTCGCCCTCGGCGGTCACGTGGGCGCTGAACAGCATGTCGTGCATCATGGGCGCGCCATGTTCAATATTCGCGTAGAGCGTGTCCGCGGATTTGGCTGCCAGGAAGCGAGCCTGCACCTCCTCTTTCTTGTGCTGGTTCTGCACGTCTTCGCTCGACACGGTGTAGTAGAGAGTACGGTAACTCACCGTATAGCCCATGCTCTTCGCGTTCGCCAGCGTTACCTCGATGGTCCGAGGGTTCTCGTCGAGTTTCTTGTTCGATGGATCATAGGTGAGCGTGTAGTAACTCTCGCCGTTTTCCACGGCCTGGTCCATCATCTGCTCTACCCGGTTGTTGCCGTAGTACGCACGGCCGCCTGTAGCGCCGGCGATGGCATCCATCTGCCGGCCGGCCATAACCGCATCTCCACCCTCGTTCTCCGCCTGGTTGCCTTTGAGGTCCACGGGATAAAGCGCAATCTGGCTGCGCATCAAGGCCGCGTAGGTCTGCTTGATCATTACCTTTTGCAGGTCTGTCAGATTCAGATAGTCGGTGCCCGCCACACTGGAAGAGCCCACTTGATTATTGCCCACAATGGTCGGGCCGACAGGTATGGGAAAGTAGCCGGAGAGCCAGATCAGATTCTTCCGTCCCGGGATTCCCGACAGATACTCCGCAAGAAAGGTGAGATTACTCATCACTGCGCCGGAGTCCTGGTATCCGAACACTCTTCCTTCAATAAAAACCTGGGGCAGGTGCGGACCGGGCCCCTTCGACAGAATGGCCTCGCGAAGCACCGCGCGGTCGCTCGTGAACCCCTGAATCATGTGCATGCCAGTCGCATTCATCCACAGCGAAAAACGGGTCCCGGGCGCCGCGTGGTCCACAAAGTCCAGCAACTGCTGGCGCACGTTCCCCTGGTCTTCCAAGTCCGTGTTGACCATGTCGTAATAGAGCACATAGAGCGGTCCCCGCTCCGCTTCGACGGGCTCGTTGACGAAGGTATTCGTTGGCAGCGGCGGCAGTTTTGCAGGAGTAAAGCTGGGCTGGGTCCCATCCATGTAATCGAAGGAGAGAATTTTCTGCGGCTTCTTGTCTTCCGTTACCGTGAAGTCGTCTTTGCTCAGGCCAAGCACCGGTTTTCCGTTCTTGTCGGTCACCACCACGTCCACTGGAACCCTGTTCACTTCCAGCCGGAGCAGCGGGACGGGCTGGTTGGAGCTGGAATTCCTCGTCCCCGAACCAGATCGGGACCCGCCTCTCTGTGCCGAAGCTTGATTGTGAACTGCCAACGCGAGCATCAGGGCGATGACTAATCCCCCAAAAGCTCTCCGCGAAATGACCATGATTCCTCCGTTTGCCTGCCTATTCAGTTTATCCCTGCCCGGGGCCGATTCGCGCTCAGCGCACCCCAGGGGCCAGGGAGTCTCCTTTAACATGGCGCACACTACCGGCGCTCAGTATCCGCTTAAAAATAGGAACTGAAAACCGGACGGGATACGCAGTAAATGGTTGGATGCTCGAATCGAGCATGGGGAGTCCCATCAACAATTAGACTGGACCGGCGCCCCTGCGGTTATGGCAAAGAACGCAATCCGATGGTTATCGGGGGCGGGCACGGGCGATTTCATGGGCTGCTCCGGGTTTCCCATAGGGCTGCGGTATCCGGCACAAAGTCAAATTCAATGTGTTTTTCGCTGGACGGCACTCAATTCACGTGATATCAATATGTCACTTTCAGACGAAAGTTGCGGGGCAAGGCGCGTGCGTAAACCTGGCGTATCGCAGCCCACTGAGGAACTTCATGGCTGATAAGCCGGAAAAGCAGCTTCCACAAGTCGCCTTTTGCGATAAGACGCCGGTGCAGGGCGATGCGCTGGGCTCCGGGAAAGGCTCCGATTATGGCTGGGGCACGGTGCCTGGCACTAATCCGGTCGCGGACGCAGAGGCCGAGCAAAACGCTATCAACAATGCCCAAGCCAACGCACAAGCCATTGCGGACGCGGTGACCTGCGTCGGAGGTTGCTCCAGTGCCCTCTTCGATTGCAAACGGCACGCTACCATTAGCCCCGGTGCAGTGCTTCCCAACTCCACCAAAGGAAGAGGGGCGCAATGGGGGGGCTGGATCTTCGTTTGGTGGACGTGGAACTCGACGTCGACCGCGACGGCCCACTACGAAGTGACATGCACCTGCGAGTGAGCGTGACCCAAGCGCCACGGCGGTGCTCAGCTTTCCCTTTGGCCCCGCCCATCGCCCTACGGCAAAACCTGTTTGATCACCTTGAGCAGATCGTTGCCTGAAACTGGTTTCACCAGCCAGCCGGTGGCGCCCGCGCGCTTGCCTTCGTCGCGCTTGCCGGCCTCGCTTTCGGTGGTCAGCGTCAATATGGGGATGAACCGGAAGCCGGGCAGCGCACGCGCTTTCCCAATCAACTCCATCCCCCCCATCACCGGCATATTTACGTCGGTGAGGATCAGGTTGGGCTTGGCCCCGGCCTTCAGCTTGTCCAGCGCCAACTGGCCGTTGCTGGCGGTCTCAACCTGATAACCGCCCATCGTGAGAGTGGTCTTCAGGCTCATCAGCATGGTGGCGGAATCGTCAACAACGAGAATTGTCTTGGCCATGGGAGTCTCTTTATCCTCCAGAATTCAATGCCGCTTCCAGCCATGCTCGCTGACCGGCGTTTTGCGCCAACCGGAAATGCCGGCCCACGTAGTTCATCGTCAAAATCGAGCTTAAGGATAGCGGCAATTTAGGGCATGGCGCTGGTACTCTCCAGGGGCGCGCTTCCGCAAGTCAGAACAGTTCGATGGCGGGGCGATCAAGAACCTGCTGCGCCAGGCCCCCGGTAACCGCGAGGTGAGCCGCATTCTGGCTGGCCATGCTGTGGTGATCGGCGCGGCTGTCCAGCAGATCCCTGAACGTAGTATCGAAGAGGCCGTCCCATCCGGGACGCTCCGCCAACTCGCTCACCTTCATCAAGTGATCGCGCATCTCCGTGAGCGAGGTCTGCACGTGCTCCAACCGTTGCCGCATCACATCCTGGAATTGAATGTGCCCCATGACCTCCGCCAGCCTGTTCGCCGTCTCCGCATAGTTTGCATCCACTCCGGTTATCACATCCAGAAGCAAGTCGCTGCTCGAGGCAAACTCACTCTGCATCTCCGCCAGGTCTTCGACCAGATGCTTCATCACGTCGTCGGAGTCGTGCCGGCTCAGCGCGGCCTGCGCGTCGGCCATCTCACATTCCACTTTCCTGGTGGTTGCATCGATTTTTGAGGCGATGTCCGCGGCGGCCTTGGTGGTCTGCACGGAGAGTTTCCTTACCTCGAATGCCACCACGGCAAAGCCCCGCCCCGCACTGCCGGCGCGCGCCGCTTCGATCTCCGCATTCAGGGCCAGCAGACTGGTTTGCTGCGCGATTCTGGTAATCATTTTCGTCAGCGGAGTCAGAGACAGCATCTCGTCGCCCAGAGTATGAATGTGCCCGAAGTTATGGCGCAGCTCATCGATTTGCACCTCGAACTGGGCCTGAATCGCCGTGAAGATCTGCCGGTTGCTTTCTACGCGCGATCGGGTGCTTTCCGTCAGGTCCTTGCCGCTCTGGATCGAGTCATGAATATGCTGCCTCTGTTCGCCTGCGCCGGTAATCAGCCGGTCGAGCTGACCAATGGCCTCGACTACCTCGTGCTCCGACTCGGCCAGTGAGCCGCCAATCTGCTCGTGCATCACATCGATATACGGCGCTGCGGTTTTGATGTCGGTTCTGACCGCCATATAGGCCGCCAGTGTGCGCGATATTTCTTCAAAGTTATGCTCCCCGAATGCCCACATGTCGGATACCGAGATGCGGGCCTGCCTCCAGTTCGCTCTTTGAACAATGAGAAAGGGCAGAATATTGAGAATCGCCATTAAACCCGCAATACGCACCAAATCGGGGACTAGCTTCAGGCCCTGGGTTTGCCTCAAGGCCACAAACAGAAGTACGTTGCAGACGAATCCAATCGCAGTTTGGCCTACGATCCGGTTTCGGATTTTGTGCAGTCGCGCATCGCAATCGTTCATGATGATCTCATCCGTCGAGTTCTCTTGAAGCCGTTAATACACCAACCCCGCTCCGCGCACCTGGTCCCGCGGTACAGCTTGTTCATCGTCCACATCGGCGCGGAGAATAGCAGAAAATCCAATTCAAGTTGTTTCTGCGCAGGATCAAAACCGCATCGACAAGCAATTGAACCGTTGTGGTCCGCAAATTCGCTCCCGCGCACCTTTGCGCATTTGCTTCGATTCATCTCGTAAGCTCTGCGAAGTTCTCGCGCTCCAGAGCATCCCGCAACAGGCGAAACTCGGTTTCCAGATCTCCCAATCTTGAGACGACCCCAATCAGGTCCCCCTCATCGCCTGCCTTTTCCATCTCCTGCGCCACCCGGCGCATCCGTTCGCCACCAACATTGGCGGCCGCTCCTTTGATGGAGTGAGCCTGGCGCCCGGCCCCGTGTGCATCGCGCCTGGCAACAAGATCTTTCATGCACTCGATCTGCCGCGGAAGATCGTCGAGAAACACTTCCATGATCGCGCTTGCCAGCTCGCGGTCACCCTCCAGGCGCTGCATTACGCCCGCCCGGTCGAAGACAACCGCTGCGTCCTGCTCAATGCGAGACGAAACCGGCTGGGTCGAGGTCATGAGCTTCGCAGCGCCCTGGGCTGCCTCATTCGGTGGGCGCAGCCATCGCTTCAGAGCGTTGCGCAACACCAGCTTCGACACCGGCTTGGGCACAAAGTCGTTCATCCCCGCCCCCAGGCACCGCTCGCGGTCAGTGTCCATTGCGTTGGCGGTCATGGCGATGATAGGAATCTCGCGATTGAGAACCATGGATCCAGAATCGCGGATGCGGCGCGTGGCCTCGATGCCATCCATCACCGGCATGCGAACATCCATCAGCACCAGGTCGTAAGGCGCGGCCTCAAGCGCGGCCAGTGCTTCAGCGCCATTCTGCACGGCGTCTGCAGTAAGGCCTAGATTGGCGAGCATGCCCAGCGCCACTTCACGGTTTGTCTCGCTGTCCTCGGCAAGCAGGATCCGTGCATTGCGAAAGGCAGTCGATTGGGTTTCCGGCTGTGCTCCTTCGGCCTGTCCGCCCAGTCCCAAACTCCGCCCCAGCCGAATCGTGAACCAGAACTCCGATCCGGCGCCCTCCTGGCTCGTTACGCCAACCTCTCCGCCCATCAGCTCCACCAGTTGCTTTGAGATGGCCAGACCCAGCCCCGTGCCGCCATACTTCCGAGTTGTGGAAACCTCCGCCTGGCTGAATTTATCGAAGAGGATACCGATCTTGTCTTCCGCGATGCCGATGCCCGTATCGCGAACCGAGAAACGCAAAAGACAATCGGATTCTCCATCTTCGGCAAGCGCGACGCCAACCACCACTTCGCCCTGCTCAGTGAACTTGATCGCATTGCCCGCAAGATTAGTAAGAATCTGGCGCAGCCGCCCCGGATCGCCGCGAAGCTGAGTCGGAACCATAGGATCGGCAATCGACAGCAACTCAATTCCCTTGGCCTCTGCCGTCGGAGAAAGAACGGAGGCAAGATTGTCCAGCAGAATCCGAAGATCGAAATCGATCGCCTCCAGTTCGAGCTTCTTCGCTTCTATCTTTGAAAAATCGAGAATGTCGTTGATGATCTGCAGCAACGATTCGCCGCTGGCGCGGGCGATCTCCGCATAGCGCCGCTGCCCGGCGGTTAATTCCGTGTCCAGCAGCAGCCCGGTCATGCCGATGACTCCATTCATCGGCGTGCGAATCTCGTGGCTCATGTTGGCCAGGAACTCGCTCTTCACCGCGCTCGCGGCATCGGCGTCCTGGCGGGCGCGAATCAGCGCCTGCTCGGCCTGCCTGCGCTCGGTAATGTCGCGAAAGAACCACGCGCGCCCCAGGTGCTGGTTGTTTTCATTCCGCAGGCTGGTGGAATAGCGTTCAATGATCCTTCCGTCCTTCAATTCGATTTCGCGATGATCGTTTTCACCCGGATTGTTATTCAGTCTGCCAATCTGCTTCAGAAACGCATCGGGATCCTTCACGCGCTCAAGCACCGCCGACAAGACCACTGGAGGCCGATCTCCAACGAAGGCGTCGGACATGTTGTCTCGAATTTCAAGTTCCGGAAACTGCCAGATCTCTTTGAATCTCTCGTTGTGCGACGCGACATGTTTGTCATCTGTTATGACCAGAATTCCATCAAGCGTCCCCTCCTTGATGGCGCGATTCAGAGAAAGTTGAAACTGAAGCGATTGCTCGGCTTGCTTGCGCTCACTGATGTTGATGTGCTCCACCACAACCCGGGGAACACCGTTCGAGAAGAATCGCGTGACCCGGCCCAGAAACCATCGTTGTGTGCTGGGAGAGTGGCACGGATACTCCCTGGAATAGAGATTGCTCTTCCCATTCAGCACCGCCCGGATGCCGTCGGCGAATTCCTGAGCTCCGCTTGCATCCTCGCCTTCGCTCCAACTGCATACGTCCAGGTAATTTGCTCCTTTGCCAATTGAGCCTCGCCACGCATCCGCCGGCTCCGCCTCGGCGCAATGCTCCGGCTTGTTCGCCTCCCCAAAGTCCTTCCATGCCTGGTTCTCGGCGATGATGACCCCTGCTTCGTCCAGCACGCATATGTGCGATGAGAGTGCATCGATTGTCGATTGGGCAAACTCCCGTGAGTCCCGCGTGGCCTGTTCGGCTTGCCGGCGTTCGGTAAAGTCCTTGGTGGTGCCCACCAGGCCCAGGAACTCGCCGCCCGAAGAGAAGCGCGGCGCTGCGACCGACTCCATCCAGCGCCACTCGCCATCCCGGCGCAGGCTGCGTTGTTCGGACTTGAAGCCGGTATGCTCTTCGTGCGCGCGAAAGAACTTCTCCAGGAACTCCGACGCATCCTCCTCGTGAAGCCGCGATTGCCACTCACTTTCATCGACGCGGTTCGAGACGGCGCCGGAGAACTCGCGGTACGCCCGGTTGATGAACCCCGCCTTGCCGTCAGCGCCGGTTACCCAGATTCCGATCGGGCAACTGTCTGCCATGGCGCGGAAGCGCTCTTCGCTTTCCTTGAGCGCCTGCTCGGCTTGTCGGCGCTCGGTAATGTCCTCGACATGGATTACCGAGTAGACCGGCCGGCCCTCTTCGCCCCGAATCAGGGATATCTTCATCCGCGTCCAAACCACACTGCCGTCCTTGTGAATGTAGCGCCCTTCGACCTCTGTTTTGCCCAGCGGATTCATCCACAACTGCTGCTTTTTCTCCAGAGCCATCACCACTTCGTCAGGGTGGCAAAGCTCTATCCAGGACTTCGAAAGCAGTTCCCCCTCGGTGTATCCCAACATGCGGCACATTGCGCCATTCACCTGGACGTACCGCCCGTCTGCCCCGGCCACGCAAATCCCCACCGGCGCGTTCTCAAACACCTCACGGAAGCGTTCTTCGCTTTCGCGAAGGTTTCGTTCCGCTTCCATGCGCTCGCGAACGCCGCGGGCGATCAACGCGACTCCCACGCTAAAGACCAGACAGAGCAGGACGCCGGTCGATGTCCAGTCCACCGCTCTGGTGATCGCGCTTGCGGAATCGTCCGCATCGGCCTTGTTCCACACAACCTCAGCCTCTGCCGCCTTTAAGAAGTCATTCCGCTGAAAGATGAGTTGAGTCCCGATCAATATTTGCGCTTCTTCCCGGTCTCCAATGCGGATAAATCCGAGAACGCTGTTGAAACACTCGTCGTAAGGCGTGCGCGCGGCTTTCAAATCGTTAAATAGCTTTCTGTCGGTTGGGGAATCGATCAGCGCTTCATACTCGCGCATCGCATCGTCGATCTGCTGATTGGCCCTGTCGATCTGCCGATCCAGTTCCGCCTTCCGCGCCTCGTTGCTTGAATCGACGTAATCGGTCAGCAAGGTATAGCGAAGCAGCGTTACACTCTGCAGTTTGCCGCTCAGGTAAATGGACGGCAGTGTGTCCCCCGTGATGCGCGCCGCGGTCCGGTCGATGGTTCGCATCTGGGTGTAAACCAGTGCGCCAACAGCCATGGTCATCAAAATGGCTGCGGCGTGCGAACCGGCGAGAAGACGCATTCTTGCTTTCAGGACCTTCATGTTTTTGCCTGCAT
>Ga0302319_10011312_pt1 | contig 16934 bp, 19 predicted proteins | sample Bog_T0_2_FD_203319 | JGI IMG/M metagenome (GOLD analysis project Ga0302319, IMG submission 203319) | Peat permafrost microbial communities from Stordalen Mire near Abisko, Sweden - Bog_T0_2 | ecosystem: Environmental > Terrestrial > Soil > Wetlands > Peat | place: Sweden: Abisko, Stordalen Mire...
TGGATTGAATCATTGAGAGATTGAGTCATTGAGTCAATCTCTCAACGATTCAATGACTCAATCTTTTATGCCTTTATCTTTCTATAAAAAGCCTGGGTTGATCGTGTATGTGACTTGCGGCGATCCCGATCTCGCAACTACGCGGGCGGTTGTGTTAGCGGCAATTGAGGCGGGTGCGGATGTGATTGAACTGGGCGTGCCGTTCAGCGATCCGGTGGCGGATGGTCCGGTGATTCAGCGGGCGAGTGAGCGGGCGCTGAAACACGGGACTCGCCTGGCGCAGGTGTTGACGCTGGCGGCGGAGGTGCGGGAGCAGGCGCAGTCCACGGGGTTGGTGGTGTTTTCGTATTTGAATCCGATTCTGCGGATGGGGATGGAGAAGTTTTGCACGGTGGCGCGGCATGCGGGAGTGGATGGCGTGCTGGTAACGGATTTGCCGGTGGAAGAGGCGGGCGAGTATTTATGTCTGATGAAGGCGCACGATCTGGCGCCGGTGTTTCTGGCAGCGCCCACCAGTCCGGATAAGCGGTTGAAGCGGATTGCTGCAGCATCGCGAGGCTTTGTGTATGCGGTGTCGAGGACTGGAGTGACGGGAGCGCGGCAGAAGTTGGCGGACGATGCGCAGAAACTTGTGCGGCGATTGCGGAACGTGACCAATCTACCGATCGCGGTTGGGTTTGGGATTTCGAATGCGGAACAGTTTGCGGAAGTCGGCAAGTTTGCGGATGCGGTCGTCGTCGGCAGCGCGATTGTCGAGACGATCGAGCGAAATCGGGGACGGGAGGCGGCGGCTGTGGGAGAATTCGTGAGGAAGCTATCAGCTATCAGCTATCAGCCTTCAGCCAAGACTTCGTGATGCATGCTGTTGTGCGGGACACGCGGGGTTTCGAGGACACGAAGTGGCAGACTTACAGGGGCTCGATTTTTCTGAGAGCTGAAGGCTGAGAGCTGGTTTTCCATGGATATTGCAGATTGGCGAAAGAAGATCGATGAAGTCGATCGGCGGCTGGTGGAGTTGCTGAGCGAGCGGGCGCGGGCGGCGGTAGAGATTGGGCGGCTGAAGCGGGATACGAATTTGCCGATTTATGAGCCGGAGCGGGAGCGGATCGTGTTTGAGAATGTGCAGGAGTTGAATCGAGGTCCGCTGCCCGGGCAGGATCTGGTGCGGATTTTTGAACGGATCATCGATGTGATGCGGAACATTCAGAAGGAAGGAACTGGAGCCAAGTCGGTCTCGGCGAAGTCCGAGACGGAGTTGGATTCCAACGTGAATGACTGAGGGAGCGAGAATGCAGTAGCGCTGGACGCGGAACCAAGGTTCCTCGCTTCGCTCGGAATGACAAACGTTGGGATGAAGCCACGGGATTTGAGGTAAGAGCGGGATGCCAGAAGCAAAAATAGGAACATTCTTATGATTGTGGCGATGCAGGAAGCAGCGGATGAAGGACAGGTGCAACAGGTGATTGAGCACCTGGTGAAGATGGGGTTTGAGGTGCACCGGTCGACCGGAGCGCGGCAAACCGTGCTGGGCGCGGTGGGAGCGGGGATTGATTTCGACATCCGCAACCTGGAGTTGCTGCCTGGAGTGCAGGAAGTTCATCGAATCAGCGCGCCCTACAAGCTGGCGGGAAAGAGCTTTCGTCCCGAAGGCACGATCGTCAAGCTGGCGAATGAAGTCAGCATCGGCGGGAACGAAGTTGTAGTGATGGCGGGGCCTTGCTCCGTGGAGACTCGAGAACAGCTTTTTGCCACGGCGGAAGCGGTGGCGAAGGCGGGGGCCCGAGTTCTGCGCGGCGGAGCGTTCAAGCCGCGAAGTTCTCCTTATTCTTTTCAGGGGCACGGAGAAGATGCGCTGAAATTGCTGCGGGAGGCGGGAGAGAAGTTCAAGCTGCTGGTGATCAGCGAGGTGATGGAGATCTCGCAGATTGCGATGATGCTGCCGTATGTTGACATTCTGCAGGTCGGAGCGCGCAACATGCAGAACTTTAATCTGTTGCGCGAGCTGGGGAAAGTGCGCAAACCGGTGCTGGTGAAGCGCGGAATCTCGGCGACCTTGGAAGAGCTGCTGCTGTCGGCGGAATACATTATGGCGGGCGGGAATTATGAAGTGATTTTATGCGAGCGTGGGATCCGGACATTTGAAACTTACACGCGGAATACGATGGATATTTCGGCGATTCCGATTATCCACAAGCTGTCGCATTTGCCGATGACGGCGGATCCATCGCATGGAACCGGGCGACGCGACAAGGTTGCGCCGATGGCGCGAGCGTCGGTGGCAGCGGGAGCGGATGCTTTGCTGGTTGAGGTGCATTGTGATCCAAACAATGCGTGGTCGGATGGGGCGCAGTCGCTGTTCCCAGAGCAGTTCGCGAAGCTGATGGATGAGTTGCGGATGATAGCGCCAGCAGTGGGGAGGAAAATCGCTTAACCCTTTTTCACCACAGAGGCACAGAGACACAGAGAAAAGCAACTGCGAAAGCCGGACCTGATTCTGCATCACGCGATCGTGCAATTTTCCGCTCAGGGCTCCTGAGATCTTGCGGTTCTTTTTCGTCTCTGTGCCTCTGTGGTGAAGTCCTGATTTCTATGCCAATTCGGCAAATCACGATTGTCGGAACCGGGCTAATCGGCGGGTCGTTTGCGCTGGCGCTCCGGAAGCGAGGGTTTGCCGGGAGGATTGTGGGGTGCGACCGGGAATCAGCGCTGAAGAAAGCGAAGATGCGTGGGGTGATCGACAACGGATTTGCCGAGCCCGTGGACGCGGTGCGAGGGAGCGAGTTGGTGGTGCTGGCGACGCCGGTGTTGGCGATTGTGGATTTGATTGGGCGGTTGGGTCCGGGGCTGCCAGCGACCACCTTACTGACGGATGTGGGGAGCACGAAAGCCGCAGTGGCGCAGCAGGCGCTGAGCGTATTTGGGAAGAATGCGGGGAAGCGATTCCTGGCGGGGCATCCGATGGCGGGGAAAGAGAACAGCGGAGTGGATTATGCGGACGCCGATCTGTTCCAAAATGCGGTGTGGTTTTTGACGCCGCTGCCGGGGCAGAATCTGAATGAAGGGCTGTTCGCGGAATTTGCAGGATGGATTGATCAGATTGGAGCGCGGGTTGCGATGCTGCCGCCGGAGGATCACGACCGGTTGTGTGCATGGATCAGCCATCTGCCGCAGATGATTTCGACGGCGCTGGCAGCGACGCTGGTGGAGGAGTTTGGCGAGGAAGCACCGCTGCTTCCCGCTGGCGGGCGTGCGCTGCAGGAAATGACGCGGATCTCGGCGAGTCCGTATTCTATGTGGCGAGACATCGCGATCAGCAACCAGAAGAATCTGGAAGACGCGCTGTTCAAGGTGGAGCAGCGACTGGCGCACATTCGAGAGAATCTTTCGACGCGGCAGTTAGCGGAAGAATTTGAGCAGGCGCACGGGCTGAAGAAGAGCCCGGGCAAGAAAGAGTGATTCACCACGGAGACACAGAGGCACGGAGAAATCGACTGCTTGTTGTTAGTCGAATCAAGTCCCCGCAATGCGTTTCTGACTTTGTCGTTTTCTCCGTGGCTCTGTGACTCCGTGGTGAATTGCATTTAGAATGCGGACGTTATGAATAAGGTTGTGGGCAGTGCGGACGAGGCGATTCGCGATGTGGGGGATGGCTCGGTCATCATGATCGGGGGGTTCGGGCTGTGCGGGATCCCGGAGAATCTGATTCGCGCGCTGGTGCGGAAGGGATCGAAGAATCTGACGACCATCAGCAACAACGTGGGCGTGGACGGCCTGGGCAATGGGCTGCTGCTGGCGGCGGGGCAGATTGTCCATCACATTGGGACGTACGTGGGCGAGAATAAGCTGCTGGAAGAAATGGTGCTGACGGGGAAGATTCGCCTGGATCTGGTCCCGCAGGGGACTTTTTCCGAACGGATTCGCGCCGGTGGTGCCGGGATTCCAGCTTTCTTTACTCCGACCGGTGTGGGCACGATGGTTGCGGAAGGAAAAGAGACGCGGGAGTTCGATGGACGGACTTACGTGATGGAGCGCGGGTTGAAGGCGGATTTTGCGTTCGTGAAGGCGTGGAAAGGCGACCGCATGGGGAACCTGGTATACCGGAAGACGGCGCGGAATTTTAATCCCATGATGGCGACGGCGGCGAAGGTGACGATTGCGGAAGTGGAGCAATTGGTGGAGGTGGGGGAGTTGGACGGAGATTCGGTGCATACGCCTTCGGTCTACGTAAACAGAATGTTTCAGGGCGAGTTGTATGAGCGGCGGATTGAGCGGCGGACGGTGAGGAAGGCAGTAGCGAGTACCTAGTACCGAGTACCGGGAATAATGACAAACACCAAGCCAGGAAAAGACGTTGAGAAGCGCGAGCGGATTGTGAACCGGATTGCGCGCGAGCTGCAGGATGGATTCTACGTGAACCTCGGCATTGGGATGCCGACGCTGATCGCGAATCATGTTCCGCCGGGGATAGAAGTTGTCCTGCAGTCGGAGAATGGGATGCTGGGGATTGGGCCGTATCCGGCAGACGGTCAGGAAGACGCCGACCTGATCAATGCCGGCAAGGAGACGGTGAGCGAGATGGCGGGGACGTCGTATTTCTCAAGTGCGGATTCTTTTGCCATGATTCGCGGGGGGCACATTGATTTGAGTGTTCTGGGCGCCATGGAAGTGGATGAGAGTGGAAGCCTGGCGAATTGGATGATCCCAGGGAAGATGGTGAAGGGGATGGGCGGGGCAATGGATCTGGTCGCCGGCGCGCGGAGGGTGGTGGTGGCGATGGAGCACACGACTCGCGAAGGTGCGCCCAAGATTTTGAAGAGATGCACGCTGCCGCTTACCGGAGTGAGGGTGGTGGATACGATAGTGACGGAGATGGCGTACATCCGGGTGACGGAGCGGGGGTTGGTGCTGGAGGAAGTGGCTCCGGGGCTGACTGCGGAGGATGTGCAGCGGGCGACCGAGGCGAGGTTGGTGGTGAGTGAGAATTTGAGGGTAATGGAGAATTAAGACGAGATTTCCATGACTCGGATTTACAAGGGCTCCGAGTCACTGCGCTGGTTAGTACCCGTCCTCATTGGAGCGATGGTGGAGTTCGTATTCTTCGCGGGCATAGTCGGTGCGAGCACTCTCAATCGCCACAGCTCGCTTCTCATGGTTGTTATTCCATTCTGTCTCGTAGCCCCGGTGGGTAATTGGTGGGCTGTCTATCAGTGCATTCGATACGAGCGCCAAATGGGGAAGTACCTCACTATTGTGGTGCTCGTTCCTCTGGGTTTCTTCTGGTAGTACTTCGAGAGGTATCTCCCACGACACTGCGGGACTCTTCCACTCCAAGCTCCCGAACGCTGAGCCCTTGCATCTGTTCTTAAATTCGAAACGGCGCGGCGAGCAGGCGGAACGGCAGTGTGACCGCTAGATAGATTATCTCCAGCACTCCGTGGACCGCGACACCTACGATACGAAAGGGAAGCAGCAGTAGCCAGATGAACGGGTAGGCCACGAGCGCGAGGAGGGCCAGGGGCCAACAGATTACGAAGAGTATGCACCACAGGAGGAAAGTGAACATTAGTTTGGGCCTCCGTTTTCTTTCCGATTAATTGTACGGCTGTGGGGGAAGAAAGTTCCGTTGAAACAGGCGACTTTGATCTCGGAAATGCCTTTGGAGGCCAAGCGCCTCGCACGGTGAAAGGGATCCTTCGACTCCGGTTGTGCTTCGCGAAGCGAAGCACAACCTTCGCTCAGGATGTAATGAAGAGGGAAAAGGCGTGCCTCCAAGGGTAGAGTACGTGCTCGAAGCACAAGCCCTGAAGGAGGCACGAGATGATCTACGTAGGGGTAGATCTTCACCAGAGATTGTGTTACACGACGGCGCTGGAAGCAAGAGGGAAGATTTTGCAGGCGGGAGCGGTGAGCAACGAGAAGCTGGCACTGCGGCGGTATTTTCGGCAGTTTCGGGGGAAGGAAGTACGCGGTGGAGGCGTGCGGCTTCTGGCTGGCGTTTCGCGAGGTGGTGGAACCGGAAGTGGAGCGTTTGGTACTGGTGCATCCGCAGCGGGTGAAGGCGATTGCCTCGGCCAAGCTGAAGAAGCGACGCGTTGTTCTCCGGCGGCCCGGCGTTACTATGAGCGGTTGCTGCGCAAGAAGCACAAGCACTTGGCGCGGGTGGCGCTGGCGCGTAAGCTGCTGATCGCAGTCTACGCCCTGCTGCACGACGGCGTGGTGTTTGACGAAGAAAAGTTTGCGGCGATGTAAGGGGAATCAGTCAGCTCGAAGTCATCCTTGCTCTTCGAGAGCGACGCTCAGATGGAGCGGCGGAGTCCGGACATACCTTATGTGCCTCGAGCACGAATAGAAGCCTGTCCGCATCGCCGCAAAAATACCTGTGGACAGGTACGCCTGTTTTCATAGAAGGATGACAGGGCGGAGGAGGGCGCCTCGGCTGAAGCGCCGCTCTTCCACAGTACTGCCGGCGGATGGTCGAGCTTTGCTCGACCGGACAGCCGAGGGCGGCTGTCCCCACATGAGCATCTCCGCGAACTGAGACGCTACTGGTTCGTCGGATTCTTTCGCAGGACGATGGTGAATTCGGCTTTGCAAGTTTTGGTGGGATCGTCGAAGGCCGAGCCTTCACGGTCGCCCTGGGAGGCGCGGAAGAAGAGTGGTTGCTTGGGATTTTCGGGCAGGCCGATGAAGCGGGCTTTGCCGTCGGCATTGGTTCCGACTTCGAGATCGAGCTTGTGAAGGTTGAGGAACCGGTAGGCGATGTGGACGCGGATGTCGGCGGCATAGACTGGGGCGCCGGCGTCGTCGGTGATGGTGAAATCGGCCGAGCAAGAGCCGATGGCGCCGTCGACGACGGGAACGGACTTGGGGTCCGCTTTCGGATCGACAGTTGGGCTTGCGGGCGGCGCGGCGTGGGCCTGCAAAGCAGCGAGAGAAAAGAGGGCCAGGGCGAAGAGGGTGGGGAGCGGGGATTTGAGTTTCGCAGTGGAAGGCATATGGTATTAAGGATACGCTCAGGGTCAACCGGATGGGGGCACCTTTCGGCGCGCTGCGCTTGCTCGGCAGGGGATTAAGACTGAGGTTGTGCTTTTCCTGAGCCGAGTTGCCCGCGAGAGTCGCTGTGCTGGATGCAGCTGCCGAGCTTTGCTCGGCTGGACAGCCCCTTCGACTTCGCTCAGGGCAGGCTTGGGCGGCTATCCCCACATGAGCATTCTCGGGCTGCATGGAGAGCAGTCCATTGGCGTTAGGGGTTCTGGTTACCGACGTTCGTTGCCCGGAGGACGGGGTGCTCATATAATTTTTGGGACTGCCACCCGTCCATGCCAGGATTCGTTCGATTCGAAGATCGAGTTCAGATCGACGATTCGCAGGTAGAGTTTACGCTCAAGTCCCAAGGGTAGCGGGCGAAGGTGCCTGCGCGACATTCGGAGATTGAAGAACTGAGATCGGGAATTAAGCATGCCTGAGGCGCCCGGCACTCAACTAACCCGGCAGAGCCAGGAGCTCAACATCTTTCACGATGTGGCGAAGGCGCTGACGTCGTCGCTGGACCTTGACTCGATCCTGCAAACCATCATGGAAAAGATGGCGGAATATTTCCGCCCGGACACGTGGTCGTTGCTGATGGTGGACGAGCAGAAGGATGAACTCTACTTTGCCATCGCGGTGGGGGATGCGGCGGAAGCTCTGAAAAATGTGCGGCTGAAGGTGGGCGAGGGCATTGCGGGATGGGTGGCGAAGCACGGCGAGCAGGTGATTTCGAACGATGTGGAGAACGATGCCCGGTTTGCCAAGCGCATTGACGAAGCCACGCAGTGGGAGACGCGGTCGATTATCTGCGTGCCGCTGCGGTCGAGGCTGCGGGTGCTGGGAGTGATCCAACTGGTGAACGTGGACATGGGGCAATTCAACGAGCCGGAAGTGTTTTTTCTGCAGGCTCTTTGCGACTACGCCGCGATTGCCATTGAGAATGCGCGCTGGGTGGAAAAGATACAGGAACTGACGATCACCGACGACTGCACCGGACTCTATAATGCGCGGCATCTGTACAAGACGCTGGAGACGGAGGTTTACCGATCGTCACGGTTTGCCTACGAGTTCAGCGTGCTGTTCATCGACCTTGACCACTTCAAACAGGTCAACGACACGCACGGACACTTGATTGGGAGCAAACTGCTGGCGGAAATTGGCTACCTGGTTAAGGCGCAGCTGCGGTTGATTGATTTTGCGTTTCGTTATGGCGGAGACGAATTTGTGGTTCTGTTGCCGCAGACCGGGAAAGATCAGGCGCTGGTGGTGGCGAAGCGGCTGCGGGATGCGCTGCGGGTGAGCAGCTTTTGCCGCGATGAAAATCTGAACTTGAATGTGCGTGCGTCCATTGGGCTGGCGACTTATCCGCACGATGCCCGGGACGCGCACGAGATCATCCGGCAGGCTGACGAAATGATGTATGTGGTGAAGAACACGACGCGCGACAATATTGGGATTGCACAGCGCGGAGTGATGAAATAAATTTGGTAATTTTGTAATCGGGTAATTTGTCAATTTTAAAGTCAAAACCGCAGCCTCTTCAGTCCTTCCTTCTTAAATTACAAAATTACCCGATTACAAAATTATTTCTTGTCTGGCTTCCACGGGTTGGGGTTGGCGGGGGCGTTGGGATTTACGGCGAAGGGCCAGACGAAGAGGTTCATGCCTTCGCTTCCTTTCGTCTCGATGATGGCATATTCGCCGGGTGCGAGGTCTTCGGTGGGGGTTAGCTTGAACCAGCCGGTACCGACGCTGTCGATGGTGGTCTTCACGGAATTTTGTTCCTGACTCATCTTGCCGGCGGGAGTGCGCTTGATATCGCCGACAATGCGCTTGCCGCTTTTTATTTTCACGCGGACGATGTGGAAACGGTCAAAAGGAACGATGGCTTGCTCGGGCTGCTGGGGTTGCTGAGGACGCTGCGACGACGCCGAGTTGTCGGCGGGTGGGTTGGGTGATTTGCCGGAGGCGCCGGAGGAAGAGTCGTCATCGATATTGATGTAGATGGACGGCACGGCGACGTGGGCGTATACGGCGGCGTGTTCGCCCTCGATCTCGATCGATTGCTTCCCACTCGCGATGGGATTGAGGGCTCCGCGGAGGATGTTGCCGCGGGCGCTGTGATTGACGTCGCCCTCGGTTTGTTCGACCTCGACGAGTTGGGGCTGGCCTTTGAAATTGTCGAGGAGAAACATGCCGGAAAGATCGGGCAAGCGCAGGCCGGGAGCGACTTGGGGAAGGTGAGACTCGGCGGCTGCGCGTTCGGCGTCGGTTTCCTTGTCGATGAGGGCGGCTTCGGGAATGGCGGGAGCGGCGGTGCGCTCTTTCTCGTACTTTTCGGTGGCCGGCCAATCCACGAGCGAGGACGGGAGTTCCTCCCATTCATCGCGCTCGGCGCTGAGGTAGCGCACGCGGTCGCCGTGCACTTCATACTTCGTGATCGACTGGTAGGAACCGTCTTTGAGAATGAGGCGGCGGGCGAGCTCCTGGGCGGGGGAGTGGGCGGGGAGAGTTAGGAGAAGCGCGGTTAGGGCGAGAGCGGCGATGCGGATGCGGCGGGAGCGGGTTGGGGTTGGGGTTGCGGACATGCGGTCCTTCGATTGCCGTTTCTTCGGATAGCGATCCTTTGATTATCGTCTTTTTGATTGTGATTCGGGGCGAGTTTTTCGCCAAGACGTGGTGCAGCGCCTGAAGGCGCATTGGTCACGGCGCTTTACGGTATGCCTGAAGGCATACCCTGATACGAGGCATGCCTGGCACGAATCGTGCTTCGCCCAGCGGGTTACTAACTTCCGTGAGTGACTTCCTTATCGTCTGTGCGGTGCGATAGAGTGGAGCGATGAAACGCAGGTTGCGACAGATTGCTGAGCTGGTGGACGCGCGGCTGCTGGGAGACGGAGATGTGTTTATCGACGGCCTGGCCAGCATCGCGTCGGCGACGGCGGGAGATCTGGTATTTGTGGAGGATGAAAAATATCTTGCGCGGGCGCTGCAATCGGGTGCGGGTGCGGTGATTGCGGGAGAATTCGCAGCCGGTGCGTCGGGGAAACCGCTGCTGATTTGCCGTCACCCCAAGCTGACGTTTGCGCGGGCGTGGCGGTTTCTACGGTTCGACAGGATCTCCCGGACGGATGAGGGGGTGCATGCCACTGCGGTGGTGCATTCTTCCGCCCGTCTGGCTGAGGGTGTGATCGTAGGAGAACACGCAGTGATCGCCGCGGACGCGGAGATTGGAGAGGGAACGCGGATCGGCGCGGGGTGCGTGGTGGGGCGTGGAGTGAAGATTGGAGAGTACTGTCTGATTTATCCGCAGGTGACGATTTATGCGGGGACGACGCTGGGCGAATGGGTGACCGTGCATGCCGGGGCGGTGCTGGGGAGCGACGGTTTTGGATATGTGCGCGATCCGGAGAGCGGGAGATACGAACAATTTCCGCAGGTGGGGCGGCTGGTGATTGAAGACGATGTGGAGATTGGCGCCAACACGACGATTGACCGTGGAGCGCTGGACGAAACGCGAATTGGACGGGGAACGAAGATCGATAATCTGGTACACATCGGGCACAACTGCCGGCTGGGGCAGAATGTGGTGATTGCGGCGCAGACCGGGCTATCCGGGAGCATTGTGATTGAGAACGACGTGGTGCTGGGAGGGCAGGTGGGCATTGGCGAGCATGCGCGCATCGAAGAAGGAGTGATGCTGGGCGGGCAGGGCGGAGTGTTGCCGAATAAAGTGTTGCGGGGCAAGGGCGTGGCATTCTGGGGAACTCCAGCGCAGCCCGTGCGGAAGTATTTGAAGCAGTTGGCTGCGCTGGCGCGGCTTTCGGGGAGAGAGAAGAAGTAGCGTCGGCTTCCGGCTTCCGGCGTCAGGCTATTGCAGCGCCGGAAAGCGGACGCCGGGAGCCGTTCTTATGGCGATCGTGGTGATTGGCGGGCATTCGCGAAGCGTGGGAAAGACCAGCGTGGTGGCGGGGCTGATTGCCGCGCTGCGCCAGTATGATTGGACGGCGGTGAAGATTACGCAATATGGACACGGGGTTTGCTCGGCGAATGGAGAGGCTTGCGACTGCGCTACCAGCGATCACAGTTGGGCGATTTCAGAGGAGAAAGATCGTGGAGGAGAGTCCGACACGTCGCGGTTTCTGGTGGCGGGGGCGGTGCGGGCGTTGTGGGTGCGGACGGAGCAGGGAAGATTGGCGGAGGCCATGCCGGCGTTGCGAAAGCGATTGGAGCAGTCCCGCCATGTGATGGTGGAATCGAACAGCGTGTTGAAGTTCATGCGGCCGGATTTGTATCTGACGGTGCTCGACCCGGGTACGGAGGATTTCAAGAATTCGGCGCGGGAATTTCTGGACCGGGCGGGGGCGGTGATTCTTCACGATGGTGGAGGATCGGCGTGGCAGGGCGTTTCCTTGAAACCGGTGGCGGAGCGGCCGGTGTTTCGGATTATGCCTCCGGCATATGTTACGGCGGAGATTGTGGAGTTCGTGCGGGGGGTTGTGGCGGGGGCGAGGACAGCAGGTTCCTCACCGAGCTTTCAGCTCGGTTCGGAATGACAAGAGTAGTTAATCTGGCTCGGTACGATGCTGGCGTTTGTTATTCTTCCTGGTGCGACAAATTCATTCCACTGCCTGGTTGCTGGTTGGCCTCTCATCGCTGTTGCAGGTCCTCATTTTTCCTTTGCCGGGACTTTACGTTTTGTCGTGGGTGGCGTTTGCTCCGCTGATTGTGGCTTTGTTGCGGGCGCGACCGGTGGGGGAGTTGGAGATTGATGGATCGGTGAATCTCCAGGCTGCGACGCCGGGGCAGGCGTTCGTGCTGGCGTATGTTTCCGGAATCCTGTGGTATGCGGGGACGTGCTACTGGATTTACAACACCATGCATGAGCATGGCGGGCTGAGCGTGGCGGCGGCTCTGCTGGCGCTGTTTCTCTTCTGTCTTTATCTGGCGCTCTATCACGGGCTGTTCGGTTTGCTCATCGGCCTAGCGGCAGGTCCGCGGCGAGACAATCGGCGGGCGCTGGCGGCGGCGCCGTTTCTGTGGGTCGCGGTGGAGTTGGCGCGGACGCGTGTCACTGGATTTCCGTGGGATCTGCTGGGGACGGCGCAGGTGGAGAACATTTCGCTCAGCCGCATCACCACCTTGACTGGGGTTTACGGAGTTTCGTTCGAGATCATGCTGGTGAATGTGGCGCTGGCGGCCGCGTTTCTGGTACACAGAAAAAAGCGGGGCATGCTGCTGATTGCGTCGTTGGTAGCAGCGGTGGTGCTGCAGGCTGGGAGGCTGGTGGATGCTCCGGCGCTGCTGGCGGATCACGAGGCGCTGCTGGTGCAGGAAAACATTGCCGTGGATGCGACCTGGACGCGCGATGCTTTTGAGCGGACACTGCGAGAGCTCACGGATCTTAGTGTTCTGAGCGTGAAAAATGAGGCAGGTTCGTCATCATCATCATCATCTTCTTCTCCTTCACCTTCTGCTTTGTCTTCCCAGTCATCGTCTACCGCGTCATCCGCCGCGCCGGTTTCGACGCGCGGCAAGTTGGAGTTGATCGTGTGGCCGGAATCGCCTGCACCTTTTTTCACGAATGATCCGTTGTTTCGGGGTCCGGTGAGCGAGATGGCGCGGCAAGCGCATAGCTGGGTGGTGACGGGTGCGATTGGAAGCAGGCAGGCGACGCAGAGCAGTACGTCGGCGCGCGCGCCGCAGGTGTTCAACTCGGCTGGGCTGGTGAGTCCCGCCGGGGATTGGACGGCGCGCTACGACAAAGTGCATCTGGTGCCGTTCGGAGAATATCTGCCGTTTCCACGGTTGTTTGCATTTGCCGGAGGATTGACCCAGGAAGTGGGAGAGTTCACGGCGGGAACGTCGCGAGCGCCGCTGGACGCGGGAACTACACGGCTGGGAATCTTCATCTGCTACGAGTCGGTATTTCCTGACGAGGTGCGGCAGTTTGCGGATCAGGGAGCGCAAGTGTTCGTGAATTTATCGAACGACGGATGGTATGGCGATAGCGGCGCCTACGCGCAGCACTTGAATCAAACGCGCATGCGGGCGATCGAGAACAACCGCTGGATTTTGAGCGCGACGGACACCGGGGTGACGGCCTCGATTGATCCTTACGGGCGAACGGTGGCGCGGTTTCCTCGCAAAGAACGTGGGGCGCTGGTTGCGCCGTATGCTCTCACCTCGGTAACTACTTTCTACACGCGGTACGGGGACTGGTTCGCGTATCTGTGTGCGATAATTTCAGCAGGGGCGCTGCTCACGCGCTTCGGGCTTCATACGAAATCGGGCAAGAAAACGGACAAGAAAGCAGAAGTATCCTCATGAATCAAGAGTTCGAACAAGAGTACGGGTTACTGAGCAAGAAAGTACGCGAACTCCGGGAGTATCTTTGACGCGGACAAACTCCGTCCGCAGCTAAGCGAAATCGAGAAGCAGTCCGCCGACCCGAACTTGTGGTCCGATCCGCAACGTTCGAAACAGGTGATGCGCGAGAAGAAGCGGCTCGAGCACTCGCTTACGACCGATGCCGACCTGGGGCGCCGAGGCGATGACATTGCCGCTTACTTCGAACTGGCGAAGGAAGGCGAAAATGTGGACGCGGAATTGCGCCGCGAGATCGATGCGCTGCGCGATCTGGTGGACAAGCTGGAGACCGAGACGCTGCTCTCGGGCGGGAACGACGCGCTGAATGCGATTGTGACGATTCATCCGGGAGCGGGCGGGACGGAATCGCAGGATTGGGCCGACATGCTCCTGCGCATGTATTTGCGGTGGGCGGAGCGGCAGGGATTCGAAACCGTTCTCTACGACTACCAGCCGGGGGAAGAAGCGGGGCTGAAATCGGCGACCTTTGCGGTGAACGGCGAGTATGCGTTCGGGTTGCTCAGCAGCGAAATCGGCGTGCACCGACTGGTGCGCATCTCTCCTTTCGATCAGGCGAAAAGGCGGCATACTTCGTTTGCCAGCGTTTACGTCTCGCCGGAGATTGACGATAGCATTGAAGTGATTATTAAGCCCGAAGACATTCGTACGGACACTTACCGTTCGAGCGGCAAGGGCGGGCAGCACGTCAATACGACGGATTCGGCGGTGCGGATCACGCACATCGCGACAGGCTTGGTGGCGAATTGCCAGAATGAACGCTCGCAGCACAAGAACCGCGAGCGGGCGATGAGCATGTTGCGCTCCAAGCTTTACGAATTTGAGATGGAGAAGAAGCGCGCGGCTTCGAAGAAGATTGAGGACTCGAAACTCGACAACGATTTCGGCTCGCAGATTCGTTCCTACGTGCTGCAGCCTTACCGCATGATCAAGGACCATCGCACGAAGACCGAAGTGGGCGACGTGGACCGGGTGCTGGACGGCGATCTGCAGCCGTTTATTCGAGCGTATTTGTCGGCGCGGCGCGGGGAGAAGCAGGAGAAGAAATCGTGACGCGGACCGAAAAACCTCTAACACAGGGGGCACAGAGGAAGCACAGGGTAAGGCTTGGTCCGCGATTTCTGCGGGCCTTTGTTTTTGCGGCAGAGAAGCATGCGGGGCAGACGCGCAAGGCTTCGACGATTCCTTACATTGCGCACTTGATGGGAGTTACATCACTGGTGCTGGAGTTTGGCGGAGACGAGGATATGGCGATCGCAGCGCTGCTGCACGATGTGGTGGAAGACTGCGGCGGTGAGCCGATGCTGAAGGAAGTGCGTCGGCGGTTCGGGAGCCGTGTGGCGAAGATGGTGGACGGATGTACCGACTCCGACGTTGAGCCCAAGCCGCCGTGGCGCGAGCGCAAGGAGAGTTACATCCGGCATTTGAAAAACGCAGATGCAGACACGAGACTGGTTTCGGCGGCGGACAAGCTGAACAACGTGCGCTCGATTTTGTCGGACCACCGGGAAGTCGGAGAATGGGTGTGGGAGCGGTTCAACGGTGGACGCGAGGGAACTCTTTGGTACTATCGGGCGTTGGTGCAGGAGTTTCTGCGGAGCAAGCCGAGCCGGTTGATTCGGGAATTGGAGCTTGCGGTGAGGGAGCTTGAGGATCGGGCGAAGCCGGGCCGTCCACGAGGTTCCGGTCCCCGCAATTCTCGGAGGTGAATTCATGACGCGCTCGATCGATCTCATTCGCGCCTCAAGGCTGCCGTCGAACATGATGCAGTTTGCGGCGAAGGGCGCACTGTCGGTGCCGCCTGACGAGAATCTGGAGATCCTGGTTTACCTCGCGAAACACAATCCGGTTTTTGGTCCGCTGGCACGCATGACATTGGCGGGGTGGGACGAGAAGGCTTCGCTGGCGGCGGCGTCGGATCCGAAGACGGCACGCGAGGTGCTTGACTATCTGGTGTCGCCCGAGAATCTTCGTCCCAAGCTTTTGCCGGCGCTGTTGGAGAATCCTTCCGTCGCGGAGGGTGAGTTAGTGAAGTTCGCGATCTCGGCATCGCCTGAAGGAATCGCGGCCTTGCTGCAAAGTGCGCGGGTGCGAGCTTCGGCGGGAATTCTCGGATCTTTGAGGTCGAACCCATACTTGAAGGCTGAGCAGGCGACTGTTGTCGTCGAACTGCTAAGGGCGGGAAAGACGCCGGCGCCCGTTTCTGCGACCGGCAAGGCTCCGCACGATCACGATAATGAAGCGATGGCTGCCAAGGCGGGGGAGCCCGTCCACGAGGGGGGAGCCGGGGAAGGCGATGAAGCAGGAGAAGTTCCAGAAGAGACGGTGACTGCTTATCTGGCTGAACACGCGCCGGAGATTGCGGCGGAGCAGGATAAGCCGTTCCAGCCGGTGGGGGGCATCGTGGATTTGCTGGGAGCCAACTATTTTCCGGTGTTGGAAAACAAGACGATGACGGAGATTGACGGTACGGCGGAGAAAGCTGCCGCTGCCGCCAGCGCGGCCGCCGTGGCGGCAAAGCGTAAACCTGCCGCCGGTGTGAATGCCGCACCCGCCCAGCGTGACAACGCCATGCAGAAGATCAACCGTCTGGATGTGAAAGGCCGCATCCAGTTGGCGTTGAAAGGAAATAAAGAAGAGCGGTCGCTTCTGATTCGTGACGGCACGAAGGTGGTGGCGCTGGCGGTGCTGGAGGCGCCGAAACTTTCCGACGGGGAAGTAGAAAGATTTGCCCTGCAGAAGAATGTGCTGGAGGCAGTGCTCCGGCAGATTCCGCTGAAGCGGCGCTTCATGAAGAACTACATCGTGGTGCGGAATCTGGTGTCGAACCCGCGCACGCCGCTGGATCTTGGATTGGGGTTGATGAAGCATCTGCTCACGCAGGATTTGAAGAACGTCTCAGCCAACAAGGAAATCTCGGAAACCGTGCGCAAGCTGGCGCTGAAGATGTACAAGCAGAAACTGGATGCGGCGAACAAGAAGTAATTAAGGGAGCGAGCCAAACGCGGATTGTTGTGTCGCAAAGAACGCGACACTTCCCGCGGCTCGCCTAGGTCCTTCGCTTCGCTCAGGATGACAAGCTTTGTTTTGTGCCTTTATGGTGACGTTTTCTAAAAGCGATCCGATTACCGAATTACTGAAACAAGCGAAGGCGATTGCCGTGGTAGGGCTCTCGAGCGATCCGCTGCGTCCCAGCCACGGCGTGTCGGTTTACATGCAGAGCCAGGGATACCGCGTCGTTCCGGTGAATCCGCTGATCGATTCGTGTCTGGGGGAGAAGGCATATGCTTCGCTGCTCGAGGTGCGGGAGAAGATTGACATCGTGAATATTTTCCGGCGGCCGGAGTTTGTGGAGGAAATTGTTGATCAGGCTATTCAGCTGAAGGTTCCGGCGATCTGGATGCAGGAAGACGTGATTCATGAGAAGGCCGCGGAAAAGGCGCGCCGGGCGGGAATCTTCGTAGTGATGGACCGATGCATTTTGAAGGAGCATCGAGCGCGATTCCGTTGAGCCGGGA
>Ga0302319_10011313_pt1 | contig 16934 bp, 8 predicted proteins | sample Bog_T0_2_FD_203319 | JGI IMG/M metagenome (GOLD analysis project Ga0302319, IMG submission 203319) | Peat permafrost microbial communities from Stordalen Mire near Abisko, Sweden - Bog_T0_2 | ecosystem: Environmental > Terrestrial > Soil > Wetlands > Peat | place: Sweden: Abisko, Stordalen Mire...
CTCGCGCAGCATCGGCATATATTCCTTCGGGGGAACGAGGACGCCGTTCGTACCCACCACCGGCTCCACAATCACCGCCGCGACATCGCTCTCGTTCCGGATCATGTGCTCCAGATACTCGGCGCAAGCAATGTCGCAACCCGGATAGGTATGTTTGATCGGACACTTGTAACAATTCACCTCCGGCGCAAACAGGAAACCCTGCCCCTTGCCGCCGACCGGCTCCATCGCCCAACGCCGGGGATCGCCTGTTGCCGCAATCGAGGCCATGGTCGAGCCGTGATAGGACCGGTAGCGCGCAATGATTTTGCTTTTCCCGGTGAACATGCGGGCAATCTTGAAGGCGGCCTCGTTCGCCTCCGTTCCCGAAGTCGTGAAGAAGAACTTGGTCAGCCCCTCCGGCAGTACTTCCAGCAGCTTCTGGCTTAGCTCCGCCCGTGCTTCGGTCGCATAAGCCGGTGACGCGTACGCGAGCGCCTCCGCCTGCTCCGCAATCGCCTTGATCACGGCGGGATTTTTGTGCCCCAGGTTCACGCACATCAGCTGCGAAGACAAATCGAGATACCGCTTGCCGGCGCCATCGGTGAAGTAGCAACCCTCGGCATCGGCGATATGCATCGGGTTCCAGGTCTTCTGGAATCGCCAGGTGCCGTAGTTCAGCTTTTTCGTGAGCTCCACGACCTGTTGGCTGGTCAGCGTTCCCTGGGTTTCGGAATTCGCGGGTGCGGAAATTGTCTCGCTCATCGGATCACCTGTCAGAATGGTCTGTACATAAGGAATACACGAGACCGCGCCCCTCGCGCTAAAACTCAGCGAGCCCGATGCCAGAAGCCTTTGTCTCTCCGCAAATCGTCACGAGAGAAGCCATCCGCCCCGGCGCGGTGCTGGTTGACGACGGCAAGATCACTGACATCTGCAACGAATCTGAGATCCCGCCAGGATATCGGCGGGTCGAGTGCCCAGGCGCGCTTCTGCCTGGCCTCGTGGACTCCCACATCCATATCAACGAGCCGGGGCGCACCGAATGGGAAGGGTTCGCCACGGCCACCCGGGCCGCCGCCGCGGGGGGATACACGACCCTGATCGATATGCCGCTGAACTGTCTGCCGGCTACAACGACGGTCGCCGCTCTCGAAGCCAAACGTGCAGCCGCAGACGGTCAATGCCTCGTCGACTGGGCTGCGTGGGGTGGGGTCTCCGGCCATAATGCAGACGACCTCGAGCCGCTCGCACTTGCCGGAGTACGCGGATTCAAGTGCTTCCTCGCCGAGCCGGGCATCGAGGGTTTCTTCCGCGTCGATGAAGCTGAACTCCGCGCCGCCGCGCCCCAGCTCGCGCGCACTCGTCTCCCGCTCCTGGTCCATGCCGAGTTGCCGGGGCCTCTCGACCGCGCCGCGCGCGATCTGGCCGGAGCAGACTGGCGCCGCTACGAAACGTGGCTCCGTTCACGACCGGATCAAGCGGAGATCGAAGCCATTCGCCTTATGATTCGGCTCTGCCGTGAGTACGGATTCCGCCTGCACATAGTTCATCTGGTCACGGCTCAGGCGCTCGACGACATTCGACGCGCGAAAGATGAGGGCTTACCGATCACCGTGGAAACCTGTCCGCACTACCTTCACTTTGCCGCCGAGGATATTCCCGACGGCAGTACGCTCCACAAATGCGCGCCACCGATTCGGAGCGCCGCCAACCGCGAGCAGCTTTGGCAAGCTCTGCGCGACGGAGTGATCGACCTGATCGCGACCGACCATTCCCCCTGCCCGCCGGGTATGAAGGAGGGCGATTTTGCGACTGCCTGGGGTGGGATTTCGTCGGTTTCCGTTGCCTTGCCGGTGGTTTGGACCGGTATGCGTCGCCTAGGCTTCACGCTCAGCGATCTGGCGCGGTTCATGTCACAGAAGCCGGCACAATTAGCCGGACTGACGGGGAGGAAGGGTGAGTTGGCGCCGGGTTACGATGCCGACTTTGTGGTTTTCGAGCCGGAACGGGAGAGAATTGTCACTGCAGATGATCTTTATACACGCCATTCTGTCTCCCCGTATACCGGCGAGAAACTATTTGGCACAGTGACGGCTACATACCTGCGCGCGAAGGCGGTTTACGAACGGGGACAATTTACGGGGGCGCACGAAGGCAAGGAGATTGCCGGGGCCGAGGCGCTGCGCTGAACTTCCCGGCAAAACATCACGCAGTTGGGGGTGACACCTCAGCAACGGATCGCGTGAATTCCTGGAAGCAACCGCAGATCCTTCGTCGCTGCGCTCCTCAGGATGACAGCGCCGTCAGGGGCGGGTTCTGACCGGAGACAAGGTTCAAGCGGTCGCTAAGTGGCGCACACCTGTGCGGCCGGCTCCCTGCTCGACGCCGCCCAGCCGCACGCTGACAACTTTGGACACGCCCGGCTCCTGCATGGTGACGCCGTAGATCATATCGGCTGCGACCATCATGCGCTTCGAGTGCGTGACCAGGACGAACTGCGTCTCCTCCGCCATGGTCCGCAGCATATCGGCGAGCCGGCCGACGTTGGTTTCGTCCAGCGGAGCATCCACCTCGTCGAGGACGCAGAACGGACTCGGCTGGTAAAGGAAAATCCCAATGAGCAGCGACAAAGCGGTTAAGGCCTTTTCGCCGCCGGAAAGCAGCAGAACGTTCTGCAGCTTCTTGCCTGGCGGCTGCGCCACAATGTCGATCCCGCTGTCGGCGACATTCTCCTCATCGCTCAGCCGCATAAAGGCCTGACCGCCGCCGAACAGCTTCCCAAACGTCGTGCTGAAGTTCTCGTTGATGCGCCCGAACGCCTCGTCGAATTTGGTTCGGGAAACCTCATCGATTTCCCTGATCGTCGACTGTGTGTTGTCGATCGAATCGATCAGATCCTTGCGCTGCGTCTCGAGAAATTCGTGCCGCTGCGCCGTCTCGTTGTATTCCTCGAGGGCCATCATGTTTACCGGCCCCATGCCTTCGAGGCGCTGCTTCATTTCGCGGCAGGCCTGATCCTCAGCCTGGAGCAGCTCCCCTTCAATGCGAACGAGGTCAGCATCATCGCGCAAAGCCGAAGCCTCGAGGCTCAGATCGGCGATGCACGCCTCTTCGGTGTGGCGCAAATCCGCAGCCAGCGCCGCAGCCCGATTGCCACAGCTGCCGCGCGCCTCACGCTGCGCGTCCATCTCCGCACGCAGCCCTTTCAACTCCTGCTCCAGCGCAGCGATATCGACACGCAATGCCGCGATCTGCCGATGCGCCTCGGCCGCTTCCTGCTGAGCGGCATCCCGCGTCTCGATCAGGTGCTGCCGGGTCGCTGCCAACTGCTCATTTTCGCGAGCCCGCTGTTCCTGTTCTGCCTGCGCTGCGGAGAGCTGCTGGGTGATCTGAGCAACGCGCCCCTCCAGCTCCCGATACATGCGATCGATTCGGGCAAATGCCGCTTCGGCGCCGCGGCTGCGCTCTTCCAGCCCCGCCAGTTCGGCTGAAAGCTGTGCAGCGTCTTGTTGCGCGAGATCCCGGTTCACCCGCAAATCCGCAATCGAACGCTGCAAAGACTCCAAACCAGATTCCGCGACCTGCTGGTCACTTTCCAGACGCAACAACTCTTCTCGAAGCTGCTCGAGGTGGGTCTCCTTCGCCGACCGCGCATCACGATTGCGCTCGCTCTCGAGCGTCCACTCCTGCAGGCGCCGTTCGAGGCGTTGGACCTCCATCTCCATCTGGCGCAGCGCCGCGCTCTGGTTCGCGCTCTCACGCTCTGCCACCCGCCGCTCCTCCGATTTGGCATCGAGAGCTCGCGTCAACTCGGCCAGAGCCTTTGCCAACGCCGTTGCACGCATTTCGGCCTGCCCCAGTTCCCTCTCGACCTCCGCCAACTTTTGCTGCGTGTCGCGCAATTCCCGCTTCAGCGCGAGCGGACCCTCGGCGCCTGGCTTACCCCCGGTCACGGTCACGTTGTGGAAGCATTCTCCGGAAGGCGCAAGGAAGAAAGCGCTCGGATTTTCGAGCGCCAGCGATCGCGCGGTCTCTGAATCCGGCGCCACATACCCTTCGCGCAACTTGGGCAGGATCGCTTCCAAGGACCGGCCAAACCCATTCAGCACGCGAATGCAGTTACGGAGAGGCACGATGGCGTGGGGCGTATTGTGATGCGGTGGCGTATCGTCGCCGGCAAAGGAAAACTTCGCCTGCGAGTCTTCGGGATGAACAAGGAATGTCGCGCGTCCATCGACGCCGGTCTTCAGCAGGCGAACCCCTTCGTGTGCGGAATCCCAGCTCTTGACCACGATGTAATTCAGTTCATCGCGCAGGAACTCATCGACTACGCTTTCGTATTCGCCGTTGACTTCGAGGAAATCGGCCAGTGTGCCCACCGGGGCGAGTCCTCCGCCCAGCGAGTGCGACTGGAACAGCTTGCGCACCGTGTCGGTCGAGTAGCTGTGTTCGCGGATGAGCGATTCCAGTGAAGTCGAACGCCCGCTGAGTGTGGCGTGCTCGGCGCGCAGTTGATCGGCATGGCGGCGTGCCTGATCTTCGTCGGTGCGACCCACCTCCATCTCAGCGCGCAGCGAGGCAATCTCGGACTCAACCCGGTGCAAGGTTTCCGTCACCGATTCAAAGGTCAGCGAAATCTGTCCGCGCTCAGCCCCCAGAGACTCCAGATCGCGCCGAGCGGACTCCATCTCGACGCCCAGCCGTTCCGCCTCCCGATGAAGCGAGGCGAGCGATTCCTCGCCCTGGGTGATTTGGTTCCGAGCCTGGCCGGCTTGCGACACAAGATTCGCGGCGTGGCGTCGCGCCGTCTCCGATTGACCCTCGGCGGCGGCGACCATCTCGATCGCTTCGCGCATGGCGTTCTGCTTCTGGCGGGCCCGTTCGCGCGCTTCTGAAGTTTCCGACGCGGCTGACTCAAGAAAACTGCGCTGTGTCTCCCGCTCAGACGTCAGGCTGCACAGATGTTCCTGCGCCTGGTGCAGCTCCGCGTGCGCAGCGGCCATACGCGCGTCCAGTTCGGCAATACGCTCATGATTGGTCTGCTGGCGCGCGTCGGCACGTTCAATCTCCACCGCCCGCTGATTCGCGCGCGACTCGGCATCCTTCGCGCCGTCCTCCAGCAGATATCCGCGCGCAACCAACGCCTCATGGTGGGACTCAAGGCCGCTGACTCGTTCTGCCCCGGCATCGATGCGCGCGGTCAGTTCGGCAATCTCGGTCTCCAGCGCCGCCTGTTGTCCATCCATGTCCGCAATCCTGCTCGCGAGGACGATCTTCAGCTTCTCGCGCATCTCGTCCCGCAGGCGCGCATAGCGCTCGGCCTTCGCAGCCTGCCGTTTCAATGAGCCCATCTGCCGGGTAACTTCCTCAAAAATGTCGTTCACGCGAGCGAGGTTCTGCTTCGCCTGCTCGAGCCGCAATTCGGCAAGGCGCTTCTTCGTTTTGAAACGCGTGATGCCCGCTGCCTCTTCGATGATGGCGCGGCGATCGTGCGGCCGCGAGCTCAACAGTTGTCCAATCCGCTCCTGTCCGATGATTGCGTAGGACTCCGGACCGAGGCCTGTGCCCATGAAGATGTCCTGGATGTCGCGCAGGCGGCAAAGCTTGCCATTGAGCAGATACTCGCTGTCTCCGGTGCGAAACAACCGCCGCGTGACGACCATTTCTCCCTTTTGGGGAGTGCGATTGAATTTGCGGCGGCGAATCTTGAGGACCACGGCTGGAACTGCCGTTGGCCCTGTACTTGCCTCCGGTTCCGCGCTTGCCTGTTCGACAGTCGCACCCTCGCCATCGATCACCTGACCCGGTTGCGTCTCCGCGATGATTTCGTCGACTTCCGCGGAGCGCTCGGCCCGCAGCTTGTTCTCGTCCCAATCGGCGTTTGCCTGATCCACGACGAGCTCTGGCTCGCCGGGCAGCGGACCCTCGTAGGCGTCGGGATCGACCAGCGTGAGGGACACCTCCGCCATGCCCAGCGGCTTTCGCTCCCGGGTTCCAGCAAAGATAACGTCTTCCATCTTGCCGCCGCGCAGGCTTTTGGCGCTCTGTTCGCCCAGCACCCAACTGACCGCATCGAGGATGTTCGACTTGCCGCATCCATTCGGTCCGACGACGATCGCGATTCCGTGTCCGGGGAGCTGCACTTCCGTGCGATCGAAGAAGGACTTGAACCCGAGGATCTGAATTTTCTTCAGTTTCAGCATTGGGGGTTTACCGAACTCCTGAACTTAACTTGAGGAAGAAAACGGTCGTAAGGGATCCCGACATGAACGAATGTATCGTCCGCCACTGGCACGGTCAACAGAGCCACCCCAACATCTTGTGGATAAGGAGACCGAAACCCAACTATTAGACGCCGGTGTGCTTATTGAAGGAAGCAACGTGGTCCGGACGGAAACTGCCGGATGCCACAAACGTAGCCCCCGAAAAGCGGAACAAGCAAGTGAAATTCAGGCGGAATGGGGGCATTCAAGCTGATTCCCGCGCCATCTGCGGCCTCGTATTCAAGCGAGCGAACAGCAATCAAACAGTAATGACCTGGGGATTCTCGCAGGAACCCGCGTGTCCGCGAGCCGCTGCCCTTTGTTGCCTGCGCCGCAAATCCTCGATTCGACCCGCTCTGCATCGCAGAAGAGATGGTGGCAGCTGCCGTGGTGCGCAGGCTGTTGGCGACGGACCTCAATGAGGAGGACGGCCGGGTTCATCGGGTGCGCGCCGCATGAATCGCGGATTGTGCCGGTCGAATTTCCGCCGCGAGGCGACCGAGTGTCGGCGATTCGGACACTCACTCCTGCTGTTCGGACGGTTCCCGGAAATTTTCCCCGCGGATTGACGAAAGCTCGTGTAATCTTGCTCTTTGCATCCGGTGGTTAACACAAGCCAGACCCATTGGCATCCCGATCAGCCGGTGAGTAGTGTCCAGCCGGTGAACTTGTCAGTACGCGCCATTGGTTTTTATAATCCAGCATCGTCGTGGAAGGGTGCACGCGATGATGGGCGGCCGATGACGGGATGTGGTTGGCTGCGCCTGATCCGATAAGTGTTCCCGTCGCATGAAGCTGAGATTCGAATCAAAGGGATTCTCCCAGGAGCGTTGAATGAAGAAGCTTGTTTTTGCCTCGGTTGCGCTGGTAAGTCTTTGCTCCGGCTTGATCGTTTGCTCGTCCGCGGTGGCCCAGGGATTCGACGGCCAGGCGGCGCAGGGCCAGTCCGGCGGCGCGAACTGTGCCCAGATCACCATCAAAGACGCGGCGGAGTACAACGCGTACGCGAATGCCACCAGCCAGTCGGCGCCCGCGGCCAAAGCCGAGGCGATAGAGGCCTTTCTCACACAGTATCCGAACAGCGTTGCCAAGTCGGAGATGCTGGAAGCCCTGATGGGCGCTTACCAGTCCGTCAGCGCTGCCAAGACGCTGGACGCGGCCAAGCGTCTGCTGCAGGTGGAACCGAATAACCTGCGGGCTCTCACCTTCGTCGTTTATCTCGAACATCAGCAGTCCAACGGCAACCAGCAGATGCTGGACGACGCCGCTTCGTGGGCCCAGAAGGGCCTCAGCGCTCCGAAAGACTCCTGCATGACCCAGGCCGACTACGACAAAGTGAAGGACCTGGCAACGCCCGTCTTCTATAGCGCGATTGGCGCCGACGATGTGGCCAAGAAAGATTACAAAGGCGCCATCGACGGCTATACGAAGGAACTCCAGTCTTACAAAGATCCGACCCAGACCACCGTGGTCCCCGCGTTGCTCGACACCTACTATCTCGGTCAGGCCTATCTGCAGGAAGATCCTAAGGACCTGAAGAACGCAGTATGGTTCCTCACCCGCGCAGCGCAATTCGCGAAGCCGCCCTATCAGGCGCAGATCGAGAGCGCCGCGGAGTATTGGTACAAGAAATACCACTGCGCTCAGAATGATGCGGCCTGTAACAGCACTCCGCCGCAGGGCTTCGCTCAGATTCAACAGACGGCCGCTACTCCGGCCAATGTCTTCCCGACGGCGGACTACAATCCAAGCGCCGCTCCGCCTCCGCCTTCACCAGCCGATCTGGCTCATCAGGCGATTGTCACCACAGCGGGATGCGCCAATGCGACGCCAGCGCCTCCGCCGGCTGCTCCGTCGACTGCTGCGGCACCTGCAGCTGCTGATGCCACTGCACCGGCAGCCTCGGCTACAGCCACTCCGCCGCCAGCAACCTCGGTTCCCGCACCTTGTTCCGACAACCTGAAGAACATGGCTCTGTCGGATAAGGAATTCATTCTTTCCAACGGCGCTCCCGCGGACCAGGGCGCTATCTGGGGAGTCATGACGGGCGTCACCGCGGAAGTGCCGGGAGTGGTTGTGTCGGCAACCGCGGACTCGGTGCAGCTTGCCGTTTCGCAGGACGCGCAGCAGTCCAATAAGGCGGACTTCACCATCAACATGAAGGCTCCGATGAAAGACGTACCCGCTTCGGGAACCAAGGCGACGTTCATCGCCACCTTCGATTCCTACACGCAGAATCCGCCGATGATCATCCTGAAGGATGGAGAGCCCAAGGTTGCACCGAAGGCTCCCGTCCATCACGCACCGGTCCATCACACAGCCGCTCACTAGAATCACGCACCTCGTTTCGAACGGGCAGCTCACGGGCTGCCCGTTTTGTTGCGAGATTGAGATTTAGATGCGATTTGGATCACCCATTTTCGGCAGAGGAATTTTCAATCTAACGTTCGTTCTTCTCCTGTTGCCCGTTTCAGTGCTGGGATGGTCCGCCGATGCTCAGGAGTTGCGAGCAGCGGATACTCCGCACCCTCCCAAATCCGATTACCTCGAACTCGAACACCGCGCCCCATCCCAGATGGACTCCAGTGACCGGTCGCTGGTGCACGCGAAGCAACGGGAGATTGCCGCCGAAGCCGCATTCTTTGCCTATGACCTTGCTTCGGCGGGCTGGAGCTATGACCAGGCCGTTTGCCCCGCCCTGCCCGACGAAGTCATGCTTCATTACCGGAAGCAGTTTCGTGATGGTGCAGAATCGCGGTTTACGGTTTTGGTTCCGCGAGGAGCCGGCCGCGTCTTTGTCGTGCCGGTTCTGTACAGAAATGCGACGCCGTTCCGCTCCGCAGCGGGCAGTGAGCGCAGCATCGCGGTCTTCAATCGAGCGGTTCCCGCGGCGGTGGCAGAAAGCGCGGTCCAGCCCGATGGAAAATGGCTTGTTCTTGCCCTCTGCTACGCCGATATGGTGGGTGCAGACGCGCATGTCCTCGAGCATGCAGGCGCCGAAGCTGGACTGGCTCGAGCCCCAGGGGCCACTCTTTACCTGTCCGAGTCCAGCGGCACTCGCGGGATCATCTTTACCGACCGCGATGCACCGGGCCAGTACCTGGTCTGGAATCTGACGCTGAACAATAAGGGGCGAATCGCCGCGGCCAGCTCAATCAAGCTCTCCGATTACGTCGCTCAGGTCAGGACGCCGAAGGAACTTTCGGAGAAGCCAATGCCCGAGGGCAAGGAGCCGCCGGTCAAGGTTCTGCCCCCGGAACAGGAGCCTGCGGTCAAGCCCAGGCCGGAATAGGCTGCGTGGCGCTTTCGTGCGTCGCGCGCGGGCTACCCTACGAAATCCACCTGGACGGGTTGGGGAATAATTCCGCGTTCGTGTCCCATCGCCAGGAAACGCTGGATCGCTTCGCGTCCGTCGTCGCCGTAATCGAGGGTGCGCTGGTTCACGTACATACCGACAAATTTGTCGGTCAGGTTCGTGTCGAGATCGCGGCCGAACTGCATCGCGTAAGCCAGCGCTTCGTCGCGATGATCAAGACCGTACTGAATGCTGTCGCGGAGTGCCTGGGTCACAGTCAGCATTGCCGCGTCGCCGAGCGAGCGCCGGATGGCATTGCCACCGAGCGGCAGCGGCAGCCCGGTTAGCTCACGCCACCAGACTCCCAGGTCGAGAATGCGGCTCAGGCCGCTTTGCGAATAGGTGAGCTGGCCTTCGTGAATGATCAATCCCGCCTGGAAGGTTCCGGCCAGCACCTGCGGAATAATCTGATCGAACGGAACCACCGCCGTCTCGATTTCCGGTGCGAAGAGCTTCAGCGCCAGATAGGCCGAGGTCAGCGTTCCCGGCACCGCAATCTTCATGGCGCGAATCTCGTCCAGATCGTAAGGGTGCGTGGCAACGATCATGGGGCCATAGCCGTCGCCGACAGATCCGCCGCAGGCCATCAGCGCGTACTGTTCCTGGATGTAGGGATAGACATGGAACGAAACCGCGGTCACGTCGAAGAACGCCTCGTTAATTGCCCGCTGATTCAGGGTTTCGATGTCGCAGAGGGTATGGGTGAACTTATAGCCGCTGACGCGGACCTTGCCCGTCGCCAGTCCGTAAAACATAAACGCGTCATCGGAATCAGGGCTGTGGGCGATGCTGATTTCATGCGTTGCCGACGAGGAAGCCATGTCAGCGGAAGACGAAGTGGAGGCACTCAATGCTCGGAATCCTTTCCGGCGATGCGGTTCTTCCATTGTGCAACAAGCCGCTGCGGATAAGTACGAGATAAGTTCGCGGTCTGCACCACAGTGCACACCAACAGGGGATCAGTTGCGTCCATACCACGAATCGGGGATGACGAATCGCCGCTGATTTTGCTTTACGTACATTCAGGCAGGCAGAAATACGGGGTCCGCCTACAATACTTCAAGAGCATTCTGATGCGCGTTTTCGGTCGATCGTTCATTTGCACCGTCTCTCTCGCCGTTTTCTTCGCGACGAATGGGTCGCAGCGTTTGATGGCCGCACCAGCGCCGTCCACCGTCAGCGCGGCTCATGTCGAGCTAACGCTGCTCGTCCCACCAGCGCAGATCGCGCCCGGCGAAACCTTCACGGCCGGCCTCGACTTCAAAATGGAAGCTGGCTGGCACGTCTACTGGATCAACGCGGGCGACTCGGGCGAACCTCCCGCCGTGAAGTGGAACCTCCCTCAGGGCGTCACCGCGGACGCGCTCGAGTTCCCTGCTCCGAAACGCCTGCCGCTCGGGCCGCTGATGGACTTCGGCTACGAGAACGAAGTCGTCTTCCCTGTTCCGATGCACGTGGCCGCCGATTTCCACCCGCCAGCATCGAAGGCCGTTCTCGGCGCGCACGTCACCTGGCTCATCTGCCGCGAAGTCTGCATCCCGGGCAAAGCGGACCTGTCGGTTACGCGCACCGCCTGGGGCCATCCAGCGGCCAGCCCGGACGTGGATGCGGAGGCTCAGAACCGGATCGCCCGCTTCGTGGCGCAACTCCCGAAGCCGCTCCCAGGCAACGATACCGCGAGCTTCCAGCAAACGCCCAAGGGCTTCGTCCTGAATGTCGTCACTGGAACGCGAACATCGTCCGCCGAGTTCTTCCCGCTCGATCAGACCGTCATCGCGAACGCCGCTGCGCAACCGGCCACTGGCTCACCGAACGGGGTCCAGCTCACCCTGACCAAAGATGAGAACCTCCAGGGCGCTCCGCAAAAACTGAACGGCCTGATCAAATTCTCCGACGGGACGGCTTACGAAATCCACGCCACACCTGGGATTCTCTCCGCGACGACCAGCGCTCCGGCCACCGACTTGAGCGCGGCAGTCGGCGCTGCAGGCCTGGCGTTCATCGGCGGCATCCTCCTCAATCTGATGCCCTGCGTCTTCCCCGTCCTCTTCATCAAGGGCCTCTCGCTCGTCCAGTCCTCGCAGCAGGAACGAAGCAAACTCCGCGCGCATGGCTGGGTCTACACGCTCGGCATTCTTGTTTCCTTTTGGGCGGTCGTCGCCGTCCTCGTCATTCTCCGCGCCGCGGGCCAGCAACTCGGCTGGGGATTCCAGTTCCAGTCGCCGGTCTTCCTCGCCCTCATGGCGTTGTTGCTCTTCTTCCTCGGGCTCGCCCTCGCCGGACAATTTGAAATCGGCCTGTCGCTCACCAGCGCCGGCGGCTCGCTCGCCCAGAAGCACGGCTACACCGGCAGCTTCTTTACCGGCGTTCTGGCCATGGTCGTCGCCACGCCCTGCACCGCGCCCTTTATGGGTGCAGCGATCGGTTACGCGCTCGCTCATCCAGCCTGGGTCAGCTTTGTCATCTTCACGGCGCTCGCCCTCGGACTCGCGGTTCCCTATCTGCTGCTCGCCTACTTCCCTGGATGGGCGCGGATCCTGCCCAAACCTGGCGCGTGGATGGAAGTCCTGAAGCAGGCGGTTTCCATCCCCATCTTTGCGACGGTCATCTGGCTCGTGTGGGTCTTCGCGCAAATTGCCGGAACCAGCGCCTTAATCGGGCTGCTCGCGTCGTTTCTCCTTCTGGCCGTCGCCGGATGGTTCCTCGGCCGCTGGCCGGGCAAGGCCGCGGCATCGTTGTCGGCCGCCGTCATCGTCGCCCTCGCCGTCGCAACGTCGGTGTGGACTGCACGCGAATTCAACCAAAGCTCCACGCGCACTGTCACCGTACTCGTCGAGTCAAATGCGCCCGGAGTCTGGCGACCTTTCAGCCCCAACCTCGTAGCCGAATCCCGAGCCCAGGGCAAGCCGGTCTTCATCGACTTCACCGCCAGCTGGTGCCTCTCCTGCCAGGTTAACGAGCGGCTCATCCTCAATCGCGCCGACGTAAGGCAGCGCCTCCATGATTCCGGCGCCGTTCTGCTTCGCGCGGACTGGACCAACCAGGATCCCGACATCACACAGACTCTCGCCGCTCTCGGGCGCAGCGGCGTTCCCACTTACGCCCTGTACCCTGCTGACCCGGGAGCGCCAGCGCATGTGCTGCCCGAGGTGCTGACCCCGGGGATCGTCATCGACGCCCTGAATTCTTTACCTGCCGCCAACAGACAATCCGCCACCATAGCGCGTCCAATATCTCAATAACCGGAGGGTGTCCCCATGCGCCGTCTCCCTGTCTTTTGCGCCATCCTCGCCCTGAGCCTGAGCGCCTGGGCGGTTCGCGTCGGCGACCCCGCGCCCGACTTCACGGGAACCGATTCCAACGGCCAGACCCACAAGCTGTCCGAGTACCGAGGCAAATTCGTGGTGCTCGAGTGGACGAACAGCAACTGTCCCTTCACCAGAAAGCATTACGCCAGCGGCAACATGCAGAGTCTCCAGAAAGAGTGGACCGCCAAAGGCGTCGTCTGGCTCACGGTCCTCTCGTCGACACCGGGAGGAGACGGCTACATGAACGGCCCCATGGAGAACGCTTACCTCGAGAAGGTTCATGCATCGCCCACCGCCGTGCTTCTCGATCCCAGCGGCGCCCTCGGGCATGAATACGAGGCGAGGACGACGCCGGATATGTACGTCATCGACCCTTCGGGAAAGCTCATTTATTCCGGCGCGATCGACGATCATCCCACCACCGATCCGGATGACATTGCCGCTTCGAAGAACTACGTGTCGGCGGCGCTCACGCAGTCGCTGGCCGGACAACCGGTCGCGGTGTCGTACACCCGTCCTTATGGGTGCAGCGTGAAATATCACAGCGGGGATTAAATCGTCCTTTGATCACAAGGATCCCTGAAGTGGGGCGCGGGAACCCAAAGGCAACCGCGGATCCTTTCGCTTCGCGATGCGAATCGTCAGGATGACTCTTTTCTTCTTTCCCGGGGTGCAAGAAGCCGCAATTGCTTCGCGTCGGGATGACAGTCCGTTTATTGAATCGGCCCGAAGTGGACGTTTTCCGGGGCCGGTGCATCGTCCAGGAACTGGATGGTGGTGGCTGGCCCGAGCTCGACCGGCGGAGTCCACGCCGCCAGCGCCCAGACCATCTGTTTGGCCGGCGTTAATTCCAGAGCTTGCAGACTTCCCTGGCGTTGATCGGGAGTCGTGCTCCACTCGTTGACCCAGTTGTTCACGACCGTGTTGCCGTTCGGAAGACGCCAGGCCTGCTGCAGGTTCGAAAAGCTGTAGCCGGGCGCATCGGACGGGGTGAAGGTCCAGACCGCGTCGCCTCGGCGCGTCACTTCCCGGACGCCCTGCTTGTCGGTGATGAGGACGTTGCCATTCGGCAACGGTGTGACACCCCAGGGCGAAATGGCGGGGAACGACCATAGCTCATGTCCGTCGAAGTCGTATTCCACGACCTTGTTGAGATCCATGTGCGCCACCATCAGCGTCCCGTTGGCGGTGAGCCGCACATGGCGGAACTGTCCGTGCACACTGACCGGCTGCTTCGTGGCGAGCGGGAACTCCTTCTCCGTCGCGCCGGTCGTGATATTCACCACCCGCAGGAGCGCCGGATCGCCATTCATGATGAACAGGACGTGGCTGTTCCCGATGGGAGCAGCGGTGTGAATCTCCCGACCCGCGGGGGCGTCGAAGTTCCAGACCACCTTCTGATCGGGTGAAATCTCCGTCACCCCGAACTGGTGGGTGTAGAGGATGTTGCCGTTGGAGAGCATCGTCGCATCGCTGATCTCGCCTTTGCCGGCGGTATCCTCGTAACTCCACACGATCGCCCCATGCCGCACGATGAAGATCCTGCGCCGATGGGACTCCCCGGCGTACATAAAGTCGTGCTGCGCCAGTCCCCTGCCGGGGAGTTGCGCTACGACGGGCGAACCGGTTTCTCCGTTGGCGGCGGCTTGGGCGCCCAGGGGGATGCTCGCTGGAAGCAGCGACAGCACGACCAGATATCGAATGGCCACAAGGCGGCTGTAGGGCATATTCGGTGTCAAACGCAAGCTGACCTCTTTTCTGTTTTGGTGTCAGCAGTGTAATTGCTCCGCTTCGCTTCGGTCACTGTGTCCGGAACTGAAACACTCGGGCGACCCGGAAATAAGGGTCAAGTGTCTGTGATATGGATCACAACATCTCGCCAGCGAAAAGAGCTTAATTGTGTGTTTTACGGGTCCCAAAAGGGGTGCCCAGGGCTGCGATGGCCGGAAAGGGCCTGGTCCTGCGCACTTAGTGTTATTTATGCACTGACTTACCCGATAAAGACTAAATGAAGCATAGTTACCCGTGGCTGAAAGGATTGGATTCAGCCCGATGAAGAAGCCCATCGTCGCCTGCGCGCTGTTGCTGATCTCCCAGTTCCTGGGAGCAAGCCTGAAGTGTCGGGCGGCTGAGAGGGCGGCGCTGACCACACTGAGGCGGATCTCCGCCCTGAGTCACGCCGAGGCGGCAGCGCAGCCTGCCGTGGCTTTCGAGGCAACGGTCACGTACAGACGGGAAGGCGAGAACACCCTCTTTGTGCAGGATGGCTCCGATGCCATCTATGTGTGGGCAAAGCCGGAATTTCGAGTGTTTCCCGGGGACCGCGTGCTCGTCCGCGGATTGGTACTGGACAGCTTTCGTCCCATCGTTTCTGCCAGCGCTGTGAAACTGCTCGGCCACGTGGGTTTGCCTTCCGCGGTGCCCGCAACCTTCGACGAGCTTGTTGGATCCGGGATGGATTGCCTGCGGGTTTCCGTGCGCGGCCGCGTGGGAACCGCCGATCTCGTGATGAGCTCCGGTCAGTCCACGACCCGAATGCATTTGCTGAGCGACGGTGGCGTTTTTAACATTTACATCAACAGTGCCGACCTGAAGGCTCTCGATGGACTCCTTGATGCAGAAGTAGAGGTAAGCGGAGTCGCCTCCGCCACGCTGGATGCAAAACTGCAAAAAACCGGGGTGAACCTCGCCGTCGTTTCTTTCGACGATGTGAAGATGGTCAGACGAGCTGTCGAGGATCCGTGGACACTCCCGCTCGTGCCGATGGAATCGATTCTGGACGCTTACCATGTGACCAATCGGAGCCGGAGGGTTCGGGTCCAGGGGACGATCACCTATTATCAGCCGGGTTCGGCGCTGGTGTTGCAGAGCGGCACGCGCAGCCTCTGGGTCAGGACGTCTTACGAGACTCCGCTCCGCGTGGGCAGCAAGGCCGACGTTACCGGACTGCCGGAGTTCGAAGAGGGATTCCTGAACCTCGGGGCGGGAGAGGTCCGGCAGTTGCCCGACGACGCTCCCATCGCTCCAAAGCCGGTGACCGCTGGGGATCTGACGAAGAGTCTCAACGCCTTCGACCTGGTATCGGTGACCGGGAAAGTGGTATCGGAAGTGAGAGAAGGCGCGCAGGACCAATATGTTCTCGAATCCGATGGCCAGACCTTCTCCGCTGTGTACCGACTTCCCCGGGTCGCGGGTCTTCAGCCTCTGCCCTTCAATCCTGTGCCGTTGGGCTCGAGCGTTGTTGTGACCGGCATCTGCTCGGTGGAAGACTCAGCGCATTATTCCGGCGATGTGCCGTTCGGTATCCTGATGCGCACGCCCGGCGATATTGCTGTGGTAGCCCGTCCTTCGCTTCTGAATGTCCGGAATCTCATCGTCGCGGTGGGCTTGTTGCTCATTGTGGTTTTCACGGTAGGAGCCAAAGGATGGATGGTCGACCGCAGGTTGCGCCGGCAAACCGCCGCCTGGGCCTCGATCGAGCGCAGCCGCAGCCGCATTCTGGAGGAGATCAATGGCTCTCGTCCCCTTGCCGAAATTATGGGGCAAATCGCAGCACTGGCTTCTTCCAGACTGGACGGGGCTCCCTGCTGGTGCCAGATCGCCGAGGGAGCGCGATGGGGAAACCGTCCGGGCGACTTTGGCGATCTTCGCGTCGTACAACAGGAGATCCCAGCCCACCAGGGGGCGGCTCTGGGCGCCGTCTTCGCTGCCTTCGATCCGTTATCCAGGCCGCGCAAGCTCGAGTCCGAGGTCCTGGGTATGGCCGCTGGTTTGGCTACGCTGGCGATTGAGACCCGCCGCCTGTACTCCGATCTTCGCCACCGCTCCGAATTCGATCTGCTGACGGACATTCACAACCGGTTCTCCATTGAGAATCAGCTGGACGCGGAAATTGAGAAAGCCGCGTGCTACGGCAGTCTTTTCGGACTGATCTACATCGACCTCGACCGGTTTAAGGAAATCAACGACCGGTACGGCCATCAGATCGGGGACCTGTATCTTCGGTCGGTCACCGCGCGGATGAAA
>Ga0302319_10011314_pt1 | contig 16934 bp, 15 predicted proteins | sample Bog_T0_2_FD_203319 | JGI IMG/M metagenome (GOLD analysis project Ga0302319, IMG submission 203319) | Peat permafrost microbial communities from Stordalen Mire near Abisko, Sweden - Bog_T0_2 | ecosystem: Environmental > Terrestrial > Soil > Wetlands > Peat | place: Sweden: Abisko, Stordalen Mire...
CGGTCTGGATTTTTTCGCCATCGCCCAGTCTGAAATCGAAAAGAGTTTATCCGCCAACAAAGCGGGCTTGAAAAAGGTCGAGGGCGGTGTGACGGTCGTTTCGATCGTCGGGGTGAATGGCACGGGTAAGACCACAACCAGCGCCAAGCTGGCCCATCTGATCCAATCCCAAAACCAGACCGCCCTGCTGGCCGCCTGCGATACCTTCCGCGCCGCCGCCATCGAACAGTTAAAACTGTGGGGCACCCGCTTGAAGGTGGAGGTGGTCGCCGGCGCCTATGGCGCCGACCCCGCCTCGGTGGCGCACGATGCGGTCACCGCCGCACAGGCGCGCGGATCAAATTATCTGTTTATTGACACCGCCGGCCGGCTGCATACCAAGCATAACCTGATGCAGGAATTGCAAAAGTTGCACCGGGTGATTGGCAAACAACTCCCCGGGGCGCCGCACGAGGTGCTCCTCGTGCTCGATGGCAGCACGGGCATGAACGCGCTCAACCAGGCGCGGGAATTCAACAAGGCCGTGCCGCTCACCGGCCTGATTGTGACCAAGCTCGACGGCACCAGCAAAGGCGGCATGGTGGTGGCCATCCAAAAGGAATTGGGCCTGCCCATCAAATTCATCGGCCTGGGCGAGCAACCGGACGATTTGCAACCGTTCGACGCCAAACAATTTGCGCAGGCCCTGTTTGAGGCATGAACCGGTTACCACCCTTTATGAACCGGAGCGTCCCCTTTCCATGAACCTTCCGATGGTAGGGACATCGCGCTGCGATGTCCGGCGGAGCAGCGCCGCCTTTCCAACGTCCTTCCGGCATCCTGCCGAAGGATCATACATCCCCGGACGGCGCATCGCGCCGTCCCTACCAGGTTCAGGGGTTCAAAGCGCGAAATTTTATAATTTGGGGAATTTCTCTCCCCGTCCCTATCCTCCATTCCGAATGAAGAAGAGGGTGGCTGAAGGCCGGAAGAGGAGGCGCTTCGACATTCAATGGTTCAAAGCGCAAACCGTGACCAGAGATTTCTCTTCCCGGTGAACTCTGATCTTAAATTCCTGTGTCAGGCTCTCGCGCTTGCCCGCCGCGGCTACGGCCAAACCTCACCCAACCCGATGGTCGGCGCGGTGCTGGTCAAGCGCGACCGGATCATCGGTCGCGGCTGGCATCGGCGCGCCGGCGGACCGCATGCTGAAATTGAGGCACTGCACGACGCCCAGAAACGCGCGCTCAATCCCCGCGGCGCAACCCTCTACGTCACGCTGGAACCCTGTTGCACCCAGGGTCGCACCCCGCCCTGCACCCAGGCCATCATCGCCGCCGGCATCAAACGGGTGGTGGCTGGTACCACCGATCCAAACCCGAAACATGCCGGCAAGGGTTTCCGCATTCTGCGCCGCGCGGGCATCGCCGCCGAATGCCTGGGAGATCAGCCGGACGCCGCAGCTGAAAAGATTGCCCGCGAGTGCGCTCGTTTGAATGAGAGCTTCAATCATTGGATCGTGCGTGGCACGCCCTTCGTGACCGTCAAAGCCGCCATGACGCTGGACGGGAAAATCGCCACGGCCGATGGTGAATCCAAATGGATCACCGGCGAAAAGGCGCGCGCCCAGGGGATGACCTTGCGACACGGCCACGACGCCATTCTGGTGGGAGTGAATACGGTTGTGGCTGACGATCCCAGCCTCACCGCCCGAGGTCCGAAGCCATCCCGCGACGGCCACGTCCGCCCGCGGCGGCGGATCATTCTGGATTCCCTGGCCCGCACCCCGCTCTCCGCCAAAGTCGTGAGCGATAAGCAAGCGGCGGCGACAACGATTGTAGTCAGCCGCCGGGCTCCCCTTAGCCGCGTAGCGGCACTGGCCAAAAAAGTCAAGGTGGTCAAGGCACCAGGGCCGGCCGGAAAATTGAATTTGCGCTGGTTACTGAAACGGCTGGGCGCCGAAAACGTGGCTGGTGTGCTCGTGGAGGGCGGCGGTGAGGTCAACGCCTCTTTTCTGTTGGGCGGCCTCGCACAGCGCGTGGCCTTCTTTTACGCCCCTAAAATCCTGGGCGGCCGTGATTCACGAAAAGCGGTCGCGGGCGACGGCGCCAAGCGTCTGCAAGATGTCCTGACGTTGCGCGAGGTGGCCTGGAAACGATTGGGCGCGGATCTATTCCTGACCGCGCGAGTGGATGAATCCCCGCTCGACGCCTCCCGCAACGGCCATTAAATTCATTGTTATGTTCACAGGCATTGTGGAAGAAACGGGTGTCATTGAGTCTATCAAGCCGTCGTCCCGGTCCATTGGATTGACGGTGGCCGCCGGAGTTTGCGGCCGCGGGGTGAAGCCGGGCGACAGCGTGGCCGTGAATGGATGCTGCCTCACGGTGGTGAAAATCTCCCCGCCGGGCAAATCCCGGCGGCTGCGATTCGATCTGCTGCAGGAAAGCTGGAAACTAACCAATCTCCAATTCGCCCGACCCGGTTCGCTCGTCAATCTGGAACGTTCCCTTCGGGCCAACGGCTCCCTGGGCGGACATTTTGTCACGGGTCACGTGGATGGCCTGGGCAAGATCATCCGCTGGCAAAAATCCGGGGCAGATCAGGTTCTTGATATCTCCGCGCCGGCCGCCCTCCTGCGCTACCTTGTGCCCAAGGGATCGATTACCGTGGATGGCATTAGTTTAACGGTGGCCGCCGTGAGGCCGCGCAGTTTCCGGATCTGGATCATCCCGCACACGCTTGAGGTGACGGCCCTGCGCGAGCGCAAGGTGGGTGACGCGGTGAATCTGGAGGCGGATTTGCTGGGTAAATACGTGGAGAGGTTTATGGCCCAACGCCCTAAAAAGTAACTTGACTGTCATACAATTGTAACAATCATTTGAGAGATTAAAGCCATGAATCAGATTCGTGAATCTATAAGGCTGGTGGTCAGCAATCCGGCGCATTATGGCTTTCGGCTGGCGGCGAATACCCGCGACGTGGAGGCGGCCCAGACCCTGCGCTTTCAAGTGTTTAATCTGGAGCTTAACGAAGGGCTGGCGCAATCCTTTGCCACGGGCCTTGATGTCGACCCTTTTGACGCCGTTTGCGATCACTTGCTGGTGGAACATCTGCCCAGCGGTCAAGTGGTGGGCACGTATCGCATGCAAACCGGCCCCAATGCCGGAAAAAACCTCGGGTATTATTCGGCCCAGGAATTCGATTTTGAACCCTTTGAGCCGCTTCGTGCGGAAATTGTCGAGCTTGGCCGCGCTTGCGTTGATCGCCAGCACCGCAATCTGGTAGTCCTTGGTCTGCTCTGGCGCGGGATTGCGCAGTATGCGCAGGAACGCGGCGCCCGCTTTTTGCTGGGGTGCAGCTCCATCACCTCGCAGGATCCGGGGGTGGGCGCCTCGGCTTACACGGAACTTTGCCGCAAACAGTTTCTGGCGGAAACCTGCTGGCAGACCCGGCCGACCCCGAAATTTGCTTGTCCGCTGGATCGCCTCGCCGATGAACCGGTGGTGATCCCCAAGTTGCTGCGCGCTTATCTCGCCGTCGGCGCCAAAATATGCGGCCCTCCCGCATTGGACACCGAATTCAAGACAATTGATTTCCTCACGATGGTTAATCTGCAAGGGCTGACCCCGGCGGCCAAGGAACGATTTCTCGGTTGACCTGCGGCCGGCGGACGTTTGAAATCAGCGCATGACTTTGCGTGCCGCCGGGAGACTCACCTGGTTTTTAGGGGAAGTGGTTATCGTGGTGGTGAATTACACCTTCACCACGGCCTTCGTTTCCAAAGAATTCAAACGCCGGGCCCAGGCGCGCTGGCTGCATTATTCCGCCCGGCGCCATATCAAAATCTACGGTTGCGACTATCGCTCCGCCGGCCCGATCCCCCAAAGTGGTCTTCTGGTGCTCAATCACTTGAGTTACGTGGATATTCTGGTGATATCCGCGATCACGCCCGCCATCTTTGTTTCCAAGTCGGAAGTGCGTGACTGGCCCTTGTTTGGCTGGCTCTCCAGTTTGGGTGGCACCGTGTTTATCCAGCGCGCGCGGCGGACGCACGTCGGCGTGGTTAACCGGGACATCGAACAGGCGCTGGCTGAGGGTTTACTGGTGGTGGTTTTTCCGGAAGGCACCAGCACCAATGGGCGGGAAGTCCTGCCTTTCCGCTCTCCCCTGCTGGAGCCGGTGACCAAGGGCAACCATCCCATCGCGGTGGGTTACCTGCACTATGAACTGGACGACGGAGATGCGAGCAACGACGTCTGTTACTGGGGCGACCACACGTTCTTTCCGCACGCGGTCCATCTGCTGGGCAAACGGGGCTTTCGCGCGGCGGTTCAATTCGGCAGGTTCCAGCGCACCACCGATGACCGCAAGGAATTGGCCATCGAGTTGCGCGAAGCGGTGCTAAAATTAAAACCTGCCCGTTTAACCTGAATTAAGGGGCGGAACCTGTCATTCCCCCGCCGCCTTCATTTGGACAATTGCGCCCGCCAGCGGGCCAACTGCTTGGCCACTTCTTTTGTCCCCGGTGCGCCGGTGATATTCCGTTTCGCCATCGCCCGCGACAAATCAAACACGCCCAGAACATCGCGCCCAAATGTTTTATCCACGGATTGAAATTCAGCCAGGCTCACCCGGTCCAGCGGTTTGCCGGCCCTCTCCGCCAGGGCCACCACCGCCCCGACCGCGTGGTGCGCCTGCCGGAAAGGCAGGCCTTTGCGCACAATATAATCCGCAAGATCCGTGGCCAGCAACGCGGGATCGCTTGCCGCCGCCGCGCAAGCCGCCTGGTTCACCGTCGTGTGTGCCAGCATCGCGGCCAGCAAACGCGTGGTGGCGCGGACGGTGTCGGCGGTGTCAAAGAGCCGTTCCTTATCCTCCTGCAAATCACGGTTATAAGTCATGGGCAAACCTTTTAGCAACGTGAGCAACGCCATGAGGTTTCCGACCACACGTCCGGTCTTGCCACGCGCCAGTTCCGCGATATCCGGATTCTTCTTCTGAGGCATCAAGGAGGATCCCGTGGTGTAGGAGTCCGCAATCCGGATGAAATTAAATTCCGTCCCGGCCCACAGGATCACATCCTCGGCCAGCCGCGAGAAATGGATGGCCAGCAACGCGGCGGCGGCCGAAAATTCAATGAGAAAATCCCGGTCGCTCACGCCATCCATGGAATTTTGCGTGACCTGCACCCGGCCGGCGGCATTGACGAAACCCAGCAGGCGGGCGACGAATTCGCGCTTCAGCGGCAGGGTGCTGCCGGCAATCGCGCCGCTGCCTAGCGGACAGACATTCACCCGCGAATGACAGTCCCACAGCCGTTCACAATCGCGTTCCAGCATCTCCACATAGGCCAACAGGTGGTGCGCGAAATAAACCGGCTGCGCGCGCTGCAAATGCGTGTAGCCCGGGATGATGACGGCCGAATATTTTTCCCCGAGCGCCACCAGCACCCGCTGCAGGTCCGCGATCTCACGGATCAGGGCGATAATTTCGTCCCGCAACCACAACCGGACATCAAGGGCGACCTGATCGTTACGGGAGCGGGCGGTATGCAGCTTGGCCCCGGCGGCAACGCGGCGGGTCAATTCCGCCTCAATGTTCATGTGCACATCCTCCAGTTCAGGCTTCCAGGAAAACCGGCCCGCCGCGATTTCGCGGCCGATCCGGTTGAGCCCACTGGTAATGGCGCCCAGTTCGCTTTTGGTCAGCACGCCAATCTTCTGGAGCATGGTGGCGTGCGCGATCGAGCCCTGGATATCATGCCGCCAGAGGCGCCAGTCGAAGGAGATGGATTCGGTAAATTGCGCGACGTCCGCGGCGGGACCGCCGGCAAATCGTCCACTGCGGGAGACGGGAGATTCTTTACTCATGTTTGCTGCCTAATGTAAACCACAGATGCGGGCCGTTGCCCACAGATTTCTTCCCGCCGTCCAGCCCGGTTGCCCGCCCGGACGCCGGGGCTGAAAATGCACGTTGCCGCTGGCGACCAAATATGGAATGTTTTGGCAGAGATGAGCGAATTCAAATACGCCTGCCCGGTGTGCAGCCAGCACATCAAGTGTGATTCCTCGCAGGCGGGCACCCGGATGACTTGTCCGACGTGTTTTCAGGAGATTATTGTACCGCAAGCCCCGGCCTCCGAGCACCAGACATTGATCATTTCGGGCATCAAGGCCGGTGACCGGCCCCAGGCCAAAAGCCCCGAGTTGAATCCTTATGCCGCCCCCGCAGAAAAACGGATTTCCGGGGTGGTAGTGGTGCTGGTGATTTTTCTCTTGATTGGCCTGGCGGTGGGGTTTGTGTATCGCACCACCATTATCGAGCCGCTTTTGGAGGGCAAAAACCACACCCCGCCCAAACCCGCTTCCCAAGCTACGAATGCCGGGCCCGGCGCTGGAATAACCAATGCTGCCAACCCTCCCATGGCCGATGACACCAACTGGGTACTCGACCTGGCCAAGGCGACCATTCCCGACTCCGTTGCGGCCGGCCGGATTCATGGGCAGGATTTCCAGGTTGAACGGGCGGTGTTTTCGCACGGTTACCTGGTCCTCCGGGCCGAAGATGGAGGTCCGGTTTTCTTTGGGGTCACCATTAATTTTAACGGGGCCCAGGCCGCGGCTTTGGCGGGAAAAAACCTGAACATCCAGGCCGACACCAACAAGTCGGCGCGCGTCACCCTGCACTGGGAGGAAGACAGCGGACCGCACGAAGATTCGTATGACATCAATTACGCGTTGCGGCTGCAATTCGGGTCGCTGACAAATCGTCATCTTCCGGGCCATATTTACCTATGCACACCGGATCCGCAAAAGAGTTACCTGATGGGAGCGTTCAATGCGGAGGTTCATGTACCTAAAAACCAGCCGAAGTAAGGCCGGAAGTTCCGGCCAGGGCGGGATTCTCCCCAAGTCTTCAACGTCTCAAATGAATATTGAAATCATCAATACCGGCAGCGAACTGATGCTGGGCCGGGTTTTGAACACGCATCAACAATGGCTTTGCCGCCGACTGGCGGATCTCGGCCACCTCACCACCCGTCAGGTCGCCGTGGCAGATGGCGCGCAAGACATTCAGCAGGCCGTGCGCGAATCGCTCAGCCGCGCCGACCTCGTCATCACCACCGGCGGTCTCGGCCCCACTTCCGATGATCTGACCCGCGAATTAATCGCCGGATTGCTTGAAAAAAAGCTCGTTGCAAACGCGGCAGTCCTCGCCCATATCGAAGAATTCTTCGCCCAACGACGGCGCCAGCGGCCGGCCCGGACCGACGTTGAAACCCTGGTTCCCGAGGGAGCCACCGTTTTCATCAATCAATTCGGTACCGCGCCGGGCCTCGCGATGAAGGTGGCACCGAACCCTTTTTCCACAACTAATAAGGCGGCCTGGCTGATCATGCTGCCGGGACCACCGCGCGAATTGCGCCCGATGTTTGATCAATCCGTAGTTCCGTTTATCCAGCGTGAACTGGCCTGCGAAAACTTTGTCTGCCGTACGCTGCGGTCGACCGGCATCGGCGAATCCATCGTCCAGGAAATGGTCGAGCCGAAACTGCTACCGTTCCTCCAGCAAGGTCTGGGGGTGGGCTACTGTGCCCGTCCCGGGGCGGTGGATGTGCGCCTGACCGCCAGCGGCCCGAACGCGGCCGAAACCGTCCGTGCCGGGGAAGCAGTTGTCCAACAGATTCTTGCCGCCAATATTTACGGTTGGGACGACGACGAAATGGAAAACGTGGTGGTGGCTGGTTTGACGCGACGGAAGCAAACGCTGGCGTTGGCGGAATCCTGCACGGGCGGTTTGATTGCTCACCGGATCACGAACGTGCCCGGAGCTTCGGAAGTTTTTCCCGGCGGCATAGTCGGCTACGCCAACCGTTCCAAGGAAATGTTTTTGCAGGTGCCGGCGGAAATACTGCGCACAAAAGGCGCTGTCAGCGAAGAGGTTGCCAGCGCCATGGCGGTCGGCGCGCGCACTGGTTTCCGCGCTGATTATGCCCTGGCGGTGACGGGCATTGCCGGTCCCGGCGGAGGCACCCCGGAAAAGCCGGTGGGAACGGTTTTCATCGCCCTGGCGACTCCGGCAGGCATCACGGTCAAAAAAAACTTTAATGCCTGGGACCGGGAAACCTTCAAGCAAGTGACGTCCCAGCAGGCGCTCGAACTGTTGCGTCGAGAATTGATTTGATGATTTTTGCTTGAGCACCGTGGGTTTTGGGTTAAGGTGGCAAAATTATGTCGTCTGCGTCTGTAGGGGTGGAAGCGATCGTTTCGGCTGATCAAGCCATAACTGAACTCATGGCGGCAACTCCGCCGCCCAAGCGCCGCGGCGTTCTGCTGGTCGTCGATGACGAGGAAGGTCCGCGCATGTCCCTGCGGGTCATTTTCAAGGATACCTACGACATGTTGATGGCTGAAGACGGCCCCAGCGCCATCGAAATCGCCCAGAAAAATCACATCGACGTTGCCATCCTGGATATCCGCATGGCCGGCATGTCGGGGATCGAAGTGCTCGAGCGCCTGCGTTTTGTCCGCCCCGATATCGAAGCCATCATGATGACCGCCTACGAGACGACGGACACGATCCGGCAGGCGTTGCGTCTGCGGGCCTGCGATTACATCAATAAACCGTTTGATATCGCCACCATCCGCAATGCCGTCAGCGGGGCCATGCAGCGCCGGATGCTGGAAAGCGAAATCCACAGCAGCGCGGAAAAAGTTCACGAGTTGCTGGGCGAACTCCAAAGCCAGCGCGTGGAGGAGCAGATCGCCCGGACCCGCGGCGACATCTACGCCAGCATCATTCACGACATCAACGGCCCCCTCACGGTGATTTCCGGTTTTGTGCAGTTGGTCAACTCCAAGCTGAACCGCAGCACGCGCCTGGAACTGGAGGATTTGGAATTCATCAAGGAACGCGTCCGCATCATTGAACGGCAGGTCACCAACTGCATTGATATTTCCCGGCGTTACCTGGGCTTTTTGCGCCAGCAAACCAATGATCCAGCCCCGGCACTTTTGAACCAGTTACTTTCCGACCTTGAGCAACTCGTCCGCGTGCACCCCAGCTTGCGGGAGAATGAATTTTCACTCAAACCTGTCCAGCGCGACATTTATGTCTGCATCAATGGCACCGACCTCATCCAAGTGTTGCTGAACCTGGTGGTGAACGGCTTTCAATGTAAATCGCAGCCGCACCGCGTCGAAGTAGGCGGCGAAGTACTGACCGAACCGCTGGACTTGACCCTGATGAAGGATGGTGAAAATGACCGGTTACTCAACGTGGAGAATTTGAAAAACACCGTGCCCCTGGTGAAACTGTGGGTGCGCGACACCGGCGGGGGCATTCCGCCCGAGGTTCTGCCCAAGATTTTCCAGCCTTACTTCACTACCAAGGGTCCGCGCGAGGGCACCGGCCTGGGCTTGAATATTGTGCACCGCCTCATCAAAGAAAGCGGCGGGGCCCTGCATGTTCACACCCGCCATGGCGAAGGCACCACCTTTACGATTTACCTGCCCGCCTCGGCCACGGCAAACGCCGCCGGCTCGAGATGAGTTCTAAATAAAAAAGCACTGCGGGCCGCCGGCCCACAGTGCTTTTAGCTTAAGTTTTAGTTGGCGAGATATTCCCGAGGATCAACGATCTTGCCCGCGATCGCGCTCGCGGCCACCGTGGCCGGGGAGGCCAGGAACACTTTGGATTCCTTGTCACCCATGCGGCCCGGGAAATTCCGGTTGGTGGCACTGATACAATTAATGCCGGATTTATTGATGCGGCCGAACGTGTCCACCGGCCCGCCCAGGCAGGCGGCGCAACCGGCGTTTTCCGTCATTTGCACCCCGGCGCTCACCAGAATCTGCCAGACCGTTTCATCGCCCCAATAAGTCGTCTGCAAGTCCCGCACAATTTCCGGCGTGGCCGGAACGCCAAACGTGTCAATGGTCACATGGCGGCCGCGGAGAATATGGGCGAACTCAACAAAGTCACTCGTCTTGCCGCCGGTACAGGAACCCACGTAGGCCCGGTCCAGTTTGATGTGGCCCATTTCCTTGGCTTTTTTTCGCTGACCCGGGTCGGGATGACAGGCCACCGTCGGCTCGAGCTGGCTCAAGTCCACTGTCAGGTCGTAGACAAACTTTTCGTCTTTGTCCCGGGCGACGGGTTCGTAGCTGGCCTTGGTGCCATTCATTTTGGTCCGTGCGTCCACGTATTCCTGCGTGCGTAAATCGAATTCGAATATCCCGTTTTTGCCGCCCGCCTCAATCGCCATGTTGGCGATCGTCATGCGATCATCGATGGAGAGGCTCTTCACGCCTTCGCCGTCGAATTGCATCGCGCGGTAGGTCGCGCCATCAAAACCGATTTCACCGATGCAATGCAGGATGACATCCTTGGCCATGACGCCCGGCGCGAGTTTCCCTTCCAGCCGGAAATGCATCGTCTCCGGCACCTTGATCAACAACTTGCCGGTTCCCATCACAAACCCGGCATCGGTGTTGCCGATGCCGGTGGCAAATTGATTGAAAGCGCCCGCCATGCAGGTGTGCGAATCGGTACCGAAGAGCACTTCGCCGGGCCGGGTGTGCCCCTTTTGGGGCAGCGCCGTGTGGCATACCCCCGCGTAGCGGGATCCGTATTGCCGGTTCAACATGCCCTTCGAAGCGTCGAACTGCCAGTGACCGTCGCGGTCGTCAATGACATCGTAGAAATAGGGCAGTCCCTGTTCCCGTACGAAATCGCGTAGAATATCCACGTTGCGGTTGGACTTGGAGTCGGCAGTGAAAATGTAATGATCCGGAATGATGACAATTTTGTTTTTGTCCCAGACCCGGGCCGTTTTGCCAAACTCACGCTTGAAGACACCGATGGTACCCGGGCCGCAAACGTCGTGGGTCATCAGCACGTCGGCATTCACCCAGATGTTGTCGCCCGCCTGCACCCGCGCCTTGCCCGAGGCACGCGCAAGTAATTTTTCTGTCAACGTCATAGTCTGAAGAAAATAACCGAACTACCGGCCAAGTTCAACTGCGCAAACGAACCGGCTCTGCCCTAAGCCGGCTTTCTGGCGTTCCACCATCGGCGAAACGCCACGCACGACCAGACAGCCTCGACGGCGCCAAATGGCCACGCTCCTTGCAGAAACCCATAAATTGAACCAAATACACACGCGACCGCAAAGCCGAATATATACCAGGGGTTGCGGGCCTCCAACGCGTACGTAACGAGCATGGCGGTCACGGCAAATAATCCAAACAGCGTCAATCCATTCATTGCGTCCTTCCAAATTTTTTCTCCAGCTCGCGATAATTCATCTCAATCAACGTCGGGCGCCCGTGCGGACAGGTGTAAGGCATGGCACAATGACGGAGGTCGTTGATCAGGTTTTCCAGCTCGGCGGCGGCAAGATAATCATTCGCCTTCACCGCGTGGCGGCAGACAGTCTTCGCCACGGTATGTTCCCCCAACCGCGCAAGGTTGACCTCGCGTCCCGCAGCCCGCAATTCGTCCACCAGGTCAAAAACGAACCGGCGCGGGTCGGCGGCGCGGACAAACGGCGGCAGCGCATCCAGCAGGAAAGTTCGTTCGCCAAATTCGCTCAAGCCCACTCCCAAACGTGTCAGCGCAGTTAGCTGTTCGCGCAGGAATTGGGCGTCGCGGGGCGGCAATTCGATGGTTTCCGGCAGCAACAGTTTTTGCGAGGGGGTCGAACCGCTTTGCTCCAGCCGGGCGAGCATTTGCTCGAATAGAATCCGTTCATGCGCCGCGTGCTGGTCCAACAATACCAGCCCCCGATCCGATTCCAGCAGCACATACAATTTGCCAACCACCCCGATCAGACGTAGCGGCACGTTGAGGAGCGGCGTGCCGCCCGGGGAAACCGCCGGCAGCGGCAGGCTGGCCGGACGCTGGGCTGGTGCTGGCGGCAGCGCAGCGGCGGCGGAAACAGGGGCTTCCGGGCGGGGGGCAACTGACGGCCCGAACCCCATCTTGAGCGGCGCCTGAACGGCTGGCGGCGCCTCGGGCGTCGGAGCGGGTAAAAGAGCCGCGGGTGCAGACCCCGATTTGCCATGCTCAACAGCCGTGTCCAGCTTCGCCGCCGGCCGGGACGGGAGGATTTCAGGTTGTTCAAAGGCCGGCATGGGCGGTTGATCCGCCCCGGAAATCGGCGAGGTTTTAGGTGCCTCCGCGTGATATGCCAGCAAGGCGTCGCCCACGGCGCGGGCGACTAATTTGCGGATTTCAAATTCGCGGTGAAATTTAACTTCGCGTTTGGCGGGATGAATATTCACGTCCACCGAGGCCGGGTTGATTTCAAGAAAAAGGCAGCAGACCGGATAGCGCCCTTTCATGAGCGAAGTGTGGTACCCCTCGATCAGCGCGTAATTGACGCCCCGGTTTTCCACCGGGCGGCGGTTGACGAAGACAAACTGGCCGTCGCGGGTGGCGCGTGAAACTCCGGGTGCGCCGATCAAACCCCACACCCGCACCTGGCCCGGATCCGCGACGGACTCCGGCCTCTCCGGCAGCGCAGTTTCAAAAATATCGGTTTCATCCGGAGCGTAGCCGGTGTCGTCCAGCTCCGCCGTGAAATTAACCGGCAATAATTTCTCATCACCCATCAGGGCGCGCAACCTTTCCCGCAAAGCTTCGATGCGGCTTGACGCGGAGCGTTCGCTTTTGATCGCGGCCAATTGCCACACGTTCCGGCCATCCTTGATAAAAGTGAAGGCGACCTCGGAATAAGCCAGGGCGGCGAGGGTGAGATAATGCTGAATGTGCGCGGCTTCCGTCTCTTCCGTGCGCAAAAATTTGCGGCGGGCGGGAAGATTAAAAAAAAGCTGGCGCACTTCCACGCAAGTGCCCGGGGCGCCACCCGCCGCCTTGACCTCCACGATGGTCCCGCCGTTGATCAGGATCTGGGTGCCCTCCGGGGACTGGCTGTCGCGCTCGCGCGTCGTCAAAGTAAACCGGCTGACGCTCGCAATACTCGGCACGGCCTCACCACGAAAGCCCATGGTGGCGATCGATGCCAGATCTTCCGCCTTCTGGATTTTGCTCGTGGCGTGTCGTTCAAGCGAGAGCAGCGCATCGTCCCGGCTCATGCCCCAGCCGTCATCCGTCACGCGGATCAGGCTACGCCCGCCCGCGCCGATTTCGACCGTGATTTTCCGGGCCCCCGCGTCGAGCGAATTTTCCACGAGCTCCTTGACGACGCTGGCGGGGCGCTCAACCACCTCGCCGGCGGCGATCTGATTGGCCACTTGTTCCGGAAGCAGGCGGATGCGATTCACAAGGACGGCATCTTACGGCGGACCGCTTATTTCGCCAACGGCAAAGAGAAGCAAAAGGTCGCGCCGCGGCCGGAAGATGCTTTCACCCAGATTTTGCCGCCGTGATCCTCGATGATTTTTTTGCAGATCGCCAGACCCAGGCCGGTTCCGCGCGTTTTGCCGTGGGTCGCAAAAGGTTGAAACAGCGTGTCGGCAATTTCCGGTGCGATCCCGGGACCGGTGTCCTCGATCTCCGTGACCACCTCATCTTTGACGAGTAGAAAGCGCAGAAAAACTGCCCCGCCCGGCCGCATCATATCGGTGGCATTGTTAACGAGATTGTAAAAGACCCGGCTTAATCGGCGCGCATCCAATCGAACCTGCACTGCGGACGGCGGTGCGGACACCTCCAATCGGCATTCCTTCAACACCACTTCCTCCGCCAGATCGGCCACTAAGTCCTGGACGAACCCGGCATAATCCGCCGGCTGCGGCTGCGGAGCCTTGTTGGCATCCTGGGTGAAAATAAGAATATCCCCCACTAGATCATTAATACGAACCACCTGTTTGCGGATGCGATCCTGGGTTTTAGCACGGCTTTCACCAGCGCGTTCGTCCAGGGCCAATGCCTCCGCCGAAAGATTGATTAGGCTCAACGGCCCGCGCAGATCATGCACAATGCCCTGTACCAACCGCCCGATCATGGCCAAATGCTCGGATTGGACTAATTCGCGGACGTGCACCTGGTTGAATTGCCGCAGGCGACGGCTGATTTGCTGTAATAATGCCTGCTTCAATGCGGGAGAACGCTCGATTAAGGCAATTATTTCACTCCGGGGCAAAAAAAAGACCTCGGTCATTTCCACGGCCTTGGCCGTGGCCGACCGTGGCCGATCCTCAATAATCGCCATCTCGCCAAAAATCTCAGCCGGTCCAAGACGGGAGAAAACTCGCGCATTCCCTTGACCGGCAGATATTTCCACCAAACCACTCTTTACAAAGTAAACCCCATCCCCGGGCGCACCCGCCTGGATAATCTCGCTTCCGGCTGCGTAATTACGTTCTTGGGCAATTCGCCGAAGCTCGTCCAGTTCAGGACGGCTTAAATGCTGAAAAAGTGGAATTTCATAAAGATTCGTCACTAGATGCTTACTTTAAGGAAAAAGGGAGGGCAATAAAAGCCTGAAATGCGCGTTTTCGGGCGCCAACGTCAATCGGCCTCAATAAGTTTGTTGACAAACCGTCACACATTCGCCACATTATACTCATTCGGGTAGCAGCACGTTTCTTCAGCGGGGTTCCCCACCCCCACCTCCTTGGCGTCTGCTGCCCGGATTTTATTATTCAATTCAGACCGACCTCCGTTCAAAACCGCCCATGATATCCCCCATGATTGCTGAAGTTGAGATTTTCTTTCGTTTTTGCTTTGATTTAGATTCTTGAAGCAGCCGCCAGTACCAAATCAGTCAAAAATCTTTTCGCCGCAAAACTTGACGTTGTGGCAAAAATTTTTTAATGTTTCTGTCCCCCACGCGGGGGTGTAGCTCAATTGGTTAGAGCGCTGCCCTGTCACGGCAGAGGTTACGGGTTCGAGCCCCGCCACTCCCGCCATTGTTTTACCTCATGAGCGAAGTCAACCCAATGGCCACGCCCAGTAGGGCTCCCGTTCCTGGGCTTCACTGGTGGGGGCTCGCGGAGTGCCCGGAAAAGATGAACCAATTCCTGCCCGATCAAGCCCGCGCCTTTGCCAACGAGATTGAGGCTTGCCGAAGCAATTTGCCGCCACTCAGTCAGCGAAACATTTGTAGCGGCGCTCGGTACGCGCCGAGCAGAAGGGAAATCATTTTCAAACCACGGCGGTCACAGACCGCCTCTACAACAGAGGTTGTGCTTTGCGGAGGTCTCGTACAGGATTGATGCTCGATACCTCGATTTAAAGCATCAGGACGGGGCGACGGGCAATCCCGTCAAGGTTTTTTCATAATTCATCCCTCATACTTCATAATTCGCGTCCCCCCCGGCGTCATTGAAGTGCGGGCTTGCGGAGAAGCTGCGCAGACGGAAGCGTTCCACATTGCCGCCAGCGCCAACGGCGGGCTCCGGCGACTGGTGGTTAGGCCACATGGTCATATCTCAAATCAAGTTTGGCGAGCTTCAACCTGCTGGCACTGCTCGCATCTTCCGTCGGCGTCTAACTTCATAATTGGAAACATCTCCTCGAACCGAAACTTCGGAATAGTAACCGGCGTCTCTGGCTTCAGGCCATACGCGAGACAAGCTGAACACTGCACGATCCACTTCTGGCATCGCTTGTCGCGTAAAAACCAATCAAGTGTCCTGGTCTCGGTTTTCATAGACGCGCGAATGTGGCCAACGAAAAAAGAGCCACAGCCGATTCGCGGCGTGGATTGCAACCGCAGCGGCCACGGCTCCGGCGACTGGCGTCATGATTTTATCTTTCTTAAAGCAAAGTAAAATAAAAAAGCGGCCATAACCATGTAAATGGCTACCACAAACCAAAAGCCACCCGGGTTGGTATTCTGATAAATAACAAAGTGTGGGGCACGCCGACCACCATAGCTGATGTGACCGGTATAAACAGCATTGAAAGATTTGAGGACGGAAAAAAATCCGGCCACTGCTAACATAATTCGGATAAGGTTTGACATGGCGATTTACTGTGACGCCTAACGAAAAAAGCAGCTGAGCCACCGCCGACGCGCGGCGTGGATTGCAACCGCAGCACCAACGGCTCCGGCGACTGGTTTAGGCCGACGGACCTTATTTAACAGGGCGCTTGAAATAAAATGTCTCACCTTTGTTTTCATTTATTAGCACCCAACCATCTTTGCCGAGGTCGTTCAAAAAAGTTTGCTGTAGATCTCGGTTTTCTTGGGGACCTGTGGTGCCCATAGGTCCACGAGGAGCTTGTGCTACTTTATATTCCCACTTGGTGGCGTTGTGCGCGGTGCAACAACCGGCCAGAAACAAAGTGCTGGCCGCGAATATGAGTGCGATGTTTTTTTTCATAGTGTGTTTTTTGAAGCGTAGCCGGCCTAACGAAAAAAAGAGCCACCGCCGACTCGCGGCTCCCGAAAAACAAAAGCAACGGGCGACGGCTCCGGCGACTTGGTTAGGCGGCACCAGCGTCATAACTCAAAATCTAGCTTTAAAAACTGCTGCTAACATCGTGCAAGCAAATAAGACAAATGCACCGATAGACATCATGGCACACGCTCGACTAGCCCAATGCCCATGCTTCAAACCAGAAATCGCTAAAACCAAACCAATGCCCCACCAGCCGACAAATACTATCAAACAATAAAGCCATGTCTGATGGAACAAGATGTCACTGTCAGCTATACACGACACCAACAAGAATGCTAACGCAATCCAAGCCAAGGACGCCGCACCTTCCCATCTGAATAATAATGACCTCATAGCATCGTGCCGCCTAACGAAAAAGCTGAGCCACCCCCGACTCGCGGCGCGAACCGCGTTAACGGAACTGCCAGCGCCAACGGCTACTGGCTCCTCTAACCTGTCAAGCGAATTCAGCTAGGTTTGACGGGATCAAAGTGGCACTGCGGATAATACTGTCCCAAATCCTGAATATCTCATCCTTTTTGAACTGCGAGCGCACCTGATAGGAGAGCATATAAACTCCATCGTTGCCCTTGATAA
>Ga0302319_10011318_pt1 | contig 16929 bp, 14 predicted proteins | sample Bog_T0_2_FD_203319 | JGI IMG/M metagenome (GOLD analysis project Ga0302319, IMG submission 203319) | Peat permafrost microbial communities from Stordalen Mire near Abisko, Sweden - Bog_T0_2 | ecosystem: Environmental > Terrestrial > Soil > Wetlands > Peat | place: Sweden: Abisko, Stordalen Mire...
GGGCAAGGATTCGTCGGGAGCGGCGATTCCATTTCTGCTAGTACGCCTGGTTGACTGGGTGGAAGCCGTGCGGCGTGCCGCCGACCTGGAGCTTATAGACAAACTGCAGCCGCAATACGGCGGCATGTTCGTCCGGTGCCTAGGTCTGCTTGAACGGTTGTCGGAGCATACTCGCTTCCGTCCGGCGTACCGCGAATGGGTCAACGATCTCCTGAAACGCCCTGACTGTGCTGAGCAGGTGGCGGCGGGTCTTGACTCAAACCAACGCGCTGTCCGGCGAGCATGCTACCCACTTGCGGCTGGCAATCCGGCGCTTAGCGCAAGGAACGTTCTCGAACGCGCGCTTGTTGAACCTGACGTTGCCATCCGCAGATGGGCGTTTTCTTCGGGGCCTGCTCTATGGCCGGGCAACGAGATTGATTGGACGAGGCTCGCGGCCAATGACGCATACCCTCCCATCCGCCAGGGAGCATTCGATGCGCTGGCTCGAGCCGAAGTCTCATCTGAAAAGCTATCCAAATTCTTGTTCGATCGCTGCACAGGGATACGGCGATCCTGTCAGGCATTGTGCGTGGAGCGGTTTGGCCTCGTTCCGGTCACGATTTATCGCGAAGCCTTGGCCGGCGGAAACAACAAAAGAACGGAGATTGCGGTTCGCGGTCTAGCCGAAACCGGCTCACGCGAGGATGGTCGGCCGCTGCTCGAACTACTCAATCACCACTCTGCGCGCGTGCGGAGTGCGGCCGTTCGCTCACTGGGTGTCCTGAATGTAGAACAAATCGAAGAGAAACTCCTTGAGAGAATTTCTTCGGATAGCCGCTCCGTCGCCCGCGAAGCCACATCTGTGCTCCTGCTGAGGAAATTGGTTTCTCCAGGGGCAATATCGGTCGCGGCGAAACAAAACCATGATGGGCAAGCTCAACTAGCAGTCCTGCGTCAGATGTGGCAGGCCAGCAAATGGGTTCAACTGCGCCTCTACCTTGATTCTGCCGCCTCCGACAATCGGGAACTGGCTGAATGTGCCCTCGAGCGGTTGTCTGTGTGGGAGAGCCAATTCAATCGCACGTTCGTTCAACCCTCTGTCGGTGAACCTGCCGAATTGCTTGTTCTAGCGCATAGGGTCGAATCGCGGTTACCCGCTGATCTTGCTAAGCGGATCACTTTCATCGTTCAGAGTTTTGCGAAATAGCTGAGGTAGTGAAATTGTGCCCCACTCCACGTTGTACTCTCAGAACGATGGCAGATCCGCTCGCAAATTCCGACTTCAGGCAGCTTCCTTCAGACGTAATGACGCTGTTGAGTCGGGTTTCTGCCTCGCCACGCTTGATTGCTCATCTCATCCTTGTTCACGATGTCGCCTCAAGACTGGTAGAGCAGATCACGCGCACGTTCCCAAACGTGCCATTCGATAAGGATGCGGTTCTCTATGGAGCCGCCACCCACGACCTGGGGAAAGCAATCCATTTCGAGGAATTAGTGCAGGCCGGAAAGGCGCATGAGCGACGCGGCTTTGAGCTTCTGCAGGAATTGGGCATTTCGGCAGAGCGAGCAAGGTTCGCGTTTACGCACGGGAACTGGGAGACTTTGGAGAATGTCGGTTTGGAGGATTTGCTCGTCGCGTTGGCGGACAACTGCTGGAAGGGCAAGCGCCCGGAGCAACTTGAATCCTGGACCGTCGATCTCTTGAGCACCATTTCAGGGAGGCCAGAGTGGGACTGCTATTCCGAACTAGACGATATCCTCGGATCATTAGCAGCGGATGCAGATAGCCGACTTGCGTGGCAAGGAGAATTTGATACCAAACACCCCGGAGCACGCTGAATGGACTTTGATCCGTATCCAATGGTCATCAAGACGGAAATTCGGAATAGTGGGAAAGCCATTGTTGATATCGCTCCTGTCAACCAGGAAAGCCAGAGCAATTGGCTGATGCTGGCGGAGGACGGTGGGCTCCTGCGTCTTGACGCACACAGTGGCCGGTCAGAATTGGTTGGGCGGATTGAATTGCCATCGGAATCGGCCCGAGATCCGTTTGCGGGGCACGCTCTCACGCGGCACCTTCATGCCTCGCATAACGGCGAGTTTGCTGCCGTCGTGAGCGACTACGGCCAGTTTGGCCAGGTTATTGACCTACGATCCGGCAGAATCACTCTCAATTTGGACGGCGGAGATTATTTTCCTGAGACGGTGCCTTTTTCGTTCGGGTTTGCCTCCTGGCAAGGACGTGTGGTCGTTATCCATCGCACTGCGTGGAACCGGCTCGACGTTTCCGATGCTTCATCTGGGCAAATTCTCAGCGAACGCGGTCCAACGTCCTATCAAACAGGCGAGCAACGACCGGAGCACTATCTCGATTATTTCCACGGAGCCTTATATCCGAGCCCGAATGGAACTCGAATACTCGACGATGGCTGGGTTTGGCATCCAGTTGGAATTCCGGCTGTTTGGAGTGTTGACCGATGGCTGTCAGAGAATTCCTGGGAATCAGAGGATGGCGGGACGAAGAGAGATGTTTGCGCTCGCACCTGGTGCTGGGATCATGGCGTTGCTTGGCTGAACGAAGACACAGTTGCCATCGGTGGCATCGGAGACGATGACAACAAGATTGTGGACGGAGCGCGTATTTTCGACATCACCTCAACCGGCCCCGCCAGCCCCGAGTGGCGGAGCGACTGGCAATGGGCTCGTGAAATCACTTCGTTTGCCGGACCCGCCGGAAAGTTTTTCAGCGATGGCAATTGGCTTTATTCTGCGTCACCATCGGGCATGTCAAGGTGGGACCCCAAGAGCGGTGCCCGCGTCTGCCACGTAGATGACTTCTATCCAGCGCATCACCATTCGGGCGCCGGGGAACTCGCCCAGTTGTCCGAGGGTGCAATCTTGCGATGGAGTACCTCAGCCAACTGCGACTGAAGCACTATCCTGATTTGCGGAGTGGTACGTGAGCGATTTAACTTTGCCCGTATTCAAATACCACCCTGATCCGATTGCATCCGGTTCAATCGTTGTTTCTGACCGGAAGTGTCAGGCGTGCAATGAGCATCGTGGATTCATCTATACCGGCGCAGTCTACTCCGAATGCGATCTCGATGCTGCATTGTGCCCGTGGTGCATCTTCGAAGGGACTGCGCACAGAATCTTCGGCGCAGAGTTTGTAGATCCGAAAGCCGTCGGCGACTACGGTAGGTGGGATTCGGTACCTCAGCCGGTCATAGAAGAGGTTTGCTTCCGCACTCCGTCATTCAACGGCTGGCAACAAGAACGCTGGTACACGCACTGCGGTGATGCAGCCGAGTTCGTTGGCGCTGTCGGTGCGGTGGAACTCCGAAAACTCGATCCGAGTCTGAGCAAAGCAATCGCCGAAGAGTCAGGCTTTACCGGCGAGAAACTGGCTCATTATTTAGACAGTCTCGACAAGAACGTCGGGCCGACTGCGTACGCTTTCCGCTGCCGCATATGCGGAGTATGGGGAGGCTACTCTGACACGCATTGAGTCGCTTTTAAAGGTGCCGATGATTGGCAATCGCAAGATGCCATCATCGCAGAAGGATTTCGATTGAGCCGCATTGTCATTGGACCCGCTCCGATGTAGGTACCGAATTACGTGAAGCGTTAAAGGCAGCCTTAAGGTCCCGCAGTATTCCATAGCATTCAGCCTTTTCGGAAAGGCTCTGAATGAAGCTTTCTATTGTCCAGATTTCACCACGGCGGAGAGTACGGATTCGACCGTATATCTGATGCTGGAGTTCGTTAAACCCAAGCAGTTGATTCAAATTACCCGACCCGTCCCCGACGGGATAGGCTCCTCGTGCATACACTGTGAGCTGATATCCGAGATCGATCATCCATTCGATTTGGTTTTGCAGGTCCAGTTTTTGTATCGCAGTCTTAAGCTTCTCCATGACAATGTCATTATCTCCGAATAACGTCGCGTCTTTGGTCTCGGCGATTGGTAGAGTAAATGTCCCGTGCTTCATCGATCCTGTGCCGCAATGGCTTCACGCTCAACTTGTTGAACGATGGCGGTGGTTAGATCACGATCTTGTTCAGGCAGCCGGGCCGAGAGTTGAATCAGGCTGGTACTGTCATCGGAGAGCAAGATTGCGACTCCGCGAATCGGGCTGGAATTGGTCTGGAGCCTTGAGGCTGTTCCGAGTCCTGCCATATTTGCCGGCGTTTCAAATTCAACTACGTTCTTGCCCCGATGGGTTAGCTGGTCGTGCGGATACGGCCCAGCGGGGAAGGAACTGGCGGGTTCGATGCCTTCGGCAATGACGTTTTGTACAAATTGCCTGCGATTTGGAAAAACGCGCGCGATCACTTTGGCTACCTGAAGCCGCCCGGAAGTACCGCCATCAGCGACAGAGATCTGGATCGCCGGCCCTGCAAAGCCCTTCCAGCCTGTCGAGAGGATGCTCGTTGCATCCATTGCCTCCGGGCTGACAAACAAACTAGTGCCGTTAGAGCCATACGTGGAGAAGCAATGCCAGCCGCGCGGTGCAAGTACTCCCATGCCGTTTTCTGCTTTGTAATATACAAGACGCCGCGCGGCAGCGGCTGGCACTTTGATCGCCGGTGCTTGCCCAGTCGGCGCATCAAGGGGCCCTACCTGACCATCCGACTTACACCCGATAAATGAGATGGTGACCGTTGCCCCAGAGACTGACACGCCAAGATTGCCAGTATGCGAGACGGAGGCAGATCCTCCGCAAAGAAGGATGCCAAGGAGGAGAACGGGGAATTGCGTGCGCTTGCTCACCAGAAAATAATATCTGCAAGGCCGATCAGTCGATATTCAGGTCATCAAGGATATCTGCTCAAATATTGCCGGAAGATCAGGGCAACCGCGCAGGATGACTAAAGTCCATTGAGCATTTCGTCGAGTGTCTTGGTACTCCCCGCAGGGTGATCAACGACGAATTCCGCTGCTTTCTTGCCATAAGCGAAAGCATCACTTTCGCTCGGATGATGTTTAGCTGGGTAATGGGTTGAAAAAAGTCCAAGCGGTACGCGATTGCCATCAATATAGATTGCGGACTCCCAAACGCAAGGCTCTTGGAGCTTCTGAATGGCGACGACTTTGATTGTGTGACCGCCATGCTTGTATTCAATTTCCATTCCCAAAGCATATCGCAACCGCCGCAGAACGTCGCGTCCGCAGAATAGGGCGGCAGTTAAAGTATGCCCAGTTTTGCCGTTTTCCAGAGCGGCTGAAGCCTTACCTTTCAATGTGTAGGGCGGCGGCATATCCCCCGTCAGGCTAGCGCAACCTGATCCAGCGCACTTCACGTGAGGTGGGCGCCAATGAGGGCAGTGAGCGCCCGAAGGCAGATAATGGAAGCGACGAAGATGAAGGAGCAATCCTAGCAGATGTTTTTTGAGCGTCCTTTCAATATCTCAACCATCGTTCTCTCGTTAGAAATCCTGGCTGGATGCACCCATGCGTCTGCCGCAGTCGCGCAGAGCGCGACGGATGAACTTCCGGCGCAGTGTTCAGCCTATGCTTCCATCCCGCTTCCGGCGGAAGCTGAGAGTGTTCCAACTCCCAAGACGGCTCCCGATTGTGCTTCCTACCGCTCCTATCGGGGTATTGGTCGTCCGGCGAACTATCCGGAAGCCCGCGCCTGCGCATGGCGCGAACGGCTGGCTCAGGAGGCTCAACTCGGACAAAGTCAACAAGAGCCTGATGCCTGGGTCGTCGGTGGATCGCTAATCCTGGCCGACATCTATTTCAATGGCGCTGGAGTGAAGCGCAATATTCCATTGGCTATGCGCTTCGCCTGCGAGGCAGAAGAAGGAATGGCGATGCTCGCGCTGCCAGAAATCGAGAAGCTCAATGGCTTGCTTCCAGCGCGTGGCCCATTCGAATTCTGCGACTATGCAGCGACGACTTTCACGATGAACTTTTGCAGCGGCTACGCATCAGAAATCGAGACTGACCGGAGGAACCGCTACTACGAGACGCTGAAATCTCAGATGAATCCTGCGCAGCGGGAGGCTTTCGATAAGCTCCTCGCCGCTGAGAAAGCGTACGTCGAGGCACATGCTTCTGAAGTGGACCAGGGAGGAACGATCAGAGGTATAAGAACTATCGGCTCCATGAATATCCTCCACCGCCTCTTTCGTGCCGAGGTAGTTCAGCTGGAACGCAAGCAGTGGCCCGTTGTTTCAACCAGCCAGGTGAAAACGGCGGATGGTCTGCTGCATGACGAATACGAAGCGAAGGTGCAACACTTGCGCTCCCACACGAAGGAAGAAATTGATGAGGGCGCCGTAACAGCAGATCATCTCGCCAATGTGGAAGGCCTTTGGGAGAACTACCGTGATGCCTGGGGAATATTTGCGCGCCTTCGCTATCCAGCAGCCGAAGCAAGGATTCGTGCTGAAATTACGATCGACCGATACCGCCTGCTCAAAACGATTGAGTAAAATGCCCTCGGTGCGGGTCTTACACTGTGGGGCCAAGCTTGGATCGTAGAAGCGCCGAATGCGAATATCTGAGCAATATCCGGCTAACCAGCCAAAAGGACCAAGTGCGGATCGGAAAATCCCCGGCCTGGAGAGGCGTTGGCCCACGAACTCAGGACCTGCACTAAAACTTCCCGGGACATGACGCCGAACCCGTAGTTCCTGTCTCCCTCATCCACCGCACCCGCTGAGCAATGATTCTGGTCCAGTGACCCGACACTGCACGCCGCGCAAATTATGCGGACGGTGGTCCAATCTTCAAGTCCGATGTCGCTTTCATTGCAAGCTTGAATCAGGTCATGCTCAGCATTTTCATCGTCCATTGAAAGTGCTGATTGAAACGTGCTGTAGCCTGACGGTTTCCATAACTCAAGCTCATTGAACACCGGGTATTCCTGTCCGCCCGACTCGCGAGTGCCCTCAGCAGCTCCGTCATTTAGCAAGATGTCGTAATAGCGGTGATTCGAGTTTGGCAACGGCACATTCCGAACTTGTATCCTAGCTGGATCAATTCTGGTGCCCCAGACCACCTCGCCCGAAGAATTCGGATTGAGCCTCACACAAGCAGTCACTGGCGGCATCACGATTTCGTCATCGGGCTCGCCATCAAGCTGGATTCCACATCCGTTCCACGCTTTTCGCGCCAGTCTCCAATCATTCAGAGCCGTGGCGGCAATCCCAAGATTCCACCAACCTGCTTGATCATCAGGGGCAAGAGCAGCTGCGCGTTCGTTGAACCGCAAACTCGGCTGCCATTCGCATTCGTACTTCGCTTGCAGACCAAGGTTGTACCAAGGACTGCTCCAACTCGGGCGAGCAATTGCCGCAGATCGGTAAAGGAGTCTCGCTGAGGCGCGCATGCCCCGGTTCTGAGCACTGTTTCCCAGGTCGTTCAGCGATTTGGCCAGAAAGTTGAGCATTTTAGGAAAGTCTACACGGAATGCCCTCTGCGCCTGGAGCGGGCCGAGGCGACTTACGGGGTGACCGCGGTGCACTGCGTATAATCGATCTTCCGATGAAAGCAGTTCCCAGTCTTTCCTGTCTTGCCATCGCCGCGCTAGCGGCGCTTGCGGGATGTCATCGCGGTCAGTTGGCGCTCGTGGATCATCCTCGCAGCTTTCCGGGAGTCGTAAACAAGGACGTGACTTTCTACTCATCGGCTCTCGACCGGAACATGACGTACCGGGTCTATCTGCCTCAGGACGTTTCCGCAGGTACGAAGTTGCCGGCGGTATACCTGCTGCACGGTTGTGGCACCAGTTTCCGGGATTGGTCCAACTACTCGGATGTCGGCGCATATGCCACGAAGGGCTTCATTCTCGTCATGGTCGATGGCGCCTGTTCTTATTACGTGAATGCTGCTCTCGATTCCAAAGACAAGTACGAGGATTACTTCGTTCACGACTTGATTTCAGACGCCGAGTCCCGCTTTCCGGTTTTGGGTGACCGGGCGAATCGCGCCGTCGTCGGCGTTTCAATGGGCGGTTTTGCAGCCGTGAAGCTGGCCCTCACCCGGCCAGATCTATTCAGCTTCGCGGGCGCCATCAGTCCTGCCGTCGATGTGCCCAGCCGAAGCTTCAGTGCAAAGAGGTGGTCGCAAAGTATGCGCTTCCGGACCACCTTCGGTCCTTCGGGAAGCGAAACGCGCGTGCACAGCGATCCTTTTGTCCTGGTCAAATCCGCTGACCCGTCCAATACGCCATACCTTTACGTCAGTGCAGGAGAGCAGGAACCGCTTTTGCCTCCAATTCGCCGATTCATCACCATTCTCAAACTGCGCAATTTCGCTTTCGAATTTCACACAAAGCCTGGCGGTCACGATTGGAATGAATGGGACACACAGACTCCCGGCTGCTTTGACAGCCTTATCGCACACATTAATCAGAGCCGATGATTGTGGCGTTAGAATGTCACCAAGACAAGGCCGACCATGTGCGACTCTCGATTCTTCTTGGCAATTCTCCTGCTTGCATGGACCACGCCTGTCCACGCCAACTGGGGAAGCACTGCTGGCGGAAGCGTGGCCACAGGCAGCTTCCGCGCCTTCGGTACGGATCAGGTCGAAATGCAGCGCGAAGATCTTCGCATCCGCCTCTTCCGAGACCGAGCCAGAGTCGAAATCGACTACATTCTCCACAACACCGGCCGTGCCGTAGATGTCCGAGCCGGCTTTCCGAGCCTAGGCGTCCAGCTCGAAGATGTGAAGCATCAAGAAATCGAGAACTACACCATTTCTGCGGATGACAGAGCAGTGGCGTTCACAACGGAATCAGGCGATCCTGCTCCGTTCAAGCATCTATATGACGCCAAGTTCCGTGAAATGGGCGAGCTCGATGATTATCCGCCGGACAAGCGCCCTGAACTCCTTGAATGGCTCGTCTCCATCGTCCATTTTGACGCGGGACAGAGCAAGCACATCCATATCCGCTATGAGTCGCTCTACGCCTATTGTGGTGGAGGCTATTCCGACGACTCAGACGATTGCGATGATCGCTTCGCCTATGTGCTTTCCACAGCTGCCGCGTGGAAAGGCCCCATCGTCGAAGGGCACGTGACCATTGAGGCGGTCACAGTTCCGGCGCACATCACCATCTCGCCGACCGGGCGTTTCCGGCGCCAGGGATCAACCTATGTCTGGGATTTCCGAAACCTGAAGCCCTCATCGTCAGACGACATTCTTGTCAATCTGAATGACCACTCGTCAACAATCGCAGAGTATGGAGAGAGCCCGAGCCCGGACGCTCCGCAGATCAGCTACTACACCCTTGAGGCGGGCAGATACTTCTATTTGAGCCGCAACTTCGTGCCCCATGCTCCTTCCAGGTCGAATGACTTCTCCGCAATTCAAGTATCGAGCCAAGACCCTGACACGGGATGGCATACTCCACATGCTCCTGGTATCGGCGATGCGTTGCTTCTGGAAATCTCCCGCCCAGCGCATATTGACCAGGTGGGCGTCATTCCGGGATGTAGCGCCAACGAGAAGGAGTGGCTCAATCATGCTCGCCTCAAAGAGATTGAAGTTACGGTAAACGGCGCTTACGCGAAAAAGAGTGTTCTGCCTGATGAGTTCACCTTCCCGTGGCCCGAGTCGTACAAGGCATATGAATGGATCAATCTTCCGCCCTACCCGGGTAACGCAAAGGCAATTCGCCTCATTGTTCGCAGCGTCTACTCCGGTTCTACCGACCAGGTGACTTGCATCGGAAAGGTTATGCTCCGCCAATGGCTCAATTCGAGACCTTCAGCTAAGAGCGGAGTTGACGGCCACGAGCTACCCTGAACAGCAGCGGATTGAGGATGAATTGAGCACAACAGTTCGGTGCTCATCACGGCAACAGCGACTTTTGCCAGACATTCGCCATTCGAAACCCAAAAACTCACATACTCTCATCAACTTTCCTATACAACGCGGCATGACGAACGAGACGAACGAGCGTCTTAAGGAATGCATTTCAGAAGAACATTGTTGCCCAGATCCGCCCGTGCACCACCGTTAGTTACTGGCGCAGTCGACACTCCGAAGGCTCGGAGTAGGATGGATAGCAATGATCCGGCAATGGGCTTCTCTTACTGCTTTTGCTCTTGCGTGCCTTCGTTTCGGTTGGGATTTTGAAGCGAACGCTGCGCCCCCTCCGTCGCAGATCGCTGTCAACGAGGTGGCCGCACAGGCCACGCTGTCTGGGAAGACAATCGAGCTGAATTTGCCGCTTTCCATGCCCGCCGCGGAACACACGCGCGTAGCGGCGTGGATCCTCTCGCCGACAGATGTACCCTCGAACACGTTATCGACGAACCTTGGGACCGGAGCCCAGTCGGCAGATCTGAAACTCTCCGGGCCGCTCGATCAACACGGGAATCTAGTTGAGGAGATCGGCTGGTACCGGATCGGCTACCGGATTGATGTGAATGGTACCGCCGTGGCCAACGGCATTCTCTCAATTGGCGCTATCACGCCCAACCTGCTTGAGCTTCGCCTGGCAAGACCCCAAAAAATAAAAAGAGGAGCGCCGATCAGTATTCGTGTGTTCGCTGGGAATCCGGTGACTCGGAAGCGGTTCCGCGGCATGCGCCTTAAGGCGGCGCTGACCTTCGAAAACGACACAGATGATGGCAAGCCGGCAATAAAGTCAGTCGTGCAATCGGGCGTGACCAACGCCAGCGGCGAGGCCATCTTCAACTTCCCCGCTGCGACCGATCCGGGTGAATCAGCGACGCTGAAGGTCGAGGGAACTCTCGCAGGTGTGCGAGGCGCCGAAAGGACGGCGCTGGCGCACGCGAGCCTGGAATCGGAAATTCAGGCGAGCGACCAGGCATTGTTCAGCGACGAAACCGACAAGCCGTTGCACAAACCGGGCGAAGTTGTGCATCTGCGGACGCTGGTTTTCGATGACTCGCACCACGCTTTGGCCGATGTGCCTCTGACCCTCAAAATCAAAGATCCCGACAATAAGACGTTGCTGGAAGAGCCGCTCAAAACCAATCGTTTCGGAATCGCGTTTTACGACTGGAAGACCAGCGCGCAACTCGCTCCCGGTGATTACAACGCGGACTTCGACGGAGATGGCTCCGTGGGCGGATCGGGGTCCGAAATCACCTTGCCCATCGAGCGCTACGATCTACCTGAGTTTACCGTGACGGCGACCATGGACCGCGGCTTTTACTTGGCCGGGCAAGCTCCGGTGGTGAAGATTCATGCTGGATACCTTTTCGGCAAGCCCGTAGCAGCTGGAACGATCGGCCTGTATCGCCTCGATGGCGAGAGCTGGAATACGCGCAGAAATCACGCCGAGGAGAAAGCCGAGCCTGTGGCGAAGGGCACGCTCGACGCCGATGGCAACGCCAGCTTTACGCTCGACGTGAAGAGTGACTTTGACGACCTCGCAGGCAACACCTACGAGCGATACACCGATCTGGCCTGGCGCGCAATTGTAACCGATGCATCCACCGGCCGCAGCGAACCGCGCAAGTTTACAGTGCGGCTGTCGCGCGATCCCGTGCATATTTATCTGAGCGAGCCTTTGGGAGACGAACGCGAAGGAGACGTGATCGTTTCCACGAGTTATGCGGACGGAACGCCCGTCCCGTGCAAGCTTGAGTTCGATTGGATGGACGAAAACTCGAAGGCAACGCGTGCCGCGAGCATAGCCACCAACCGTTTCGGCCTGGCGAAGGTGCATCTGCGCTATCCGGCAGTGCCATCTGGTGCGGATGACAGCGACCGGAGCCTGCGCGTGATTACCCGCGACCCCGAGGGCCGTATCACCACCTACGACGACACCATTCGTCCCCAAAATGAGCAAATCTGGCTTGCGGTGACGCGGTCATTGCTGCGTCCCCAGGAGCCGATTGAGCTTTCCGTTCACGGGGCGCGCGGCGATGTCATCGATCTGGATGTGGTCTCCGAATCCGCTGTGCTCGCGCATCTCCAGGTCCGGATGCATGACCGGACGACGCCCGTCACCATTCCTTCCGACGCGAGGTTTCACGGCCTGATCTCGATTCGCGCATACAAGATGAGCGAATCTGTCAATCAATACGATTACTGGTCCGAACGCTGGAGTTCGAGGTCCGTTCTCTACCCTGAGGACCGCGCGTTGCGCCTCGATGTCAGCGGCATCAAGCCCAGCTACGCTCCCGGCGCACAAGTAACAGCGGGTCTGCGAGTGACCGATGCATCGAGAGCGGGCATCGGTGCAGCAGTGGGAGTCAGGGTTTTTGACAACGCCGTTGCGCAGCGGGCGGAAACCGAGGAAGACGAGAACAATCGCTGGCTCGGCTCCTGGTGGTGGTTCGACAGCGCGAGCGCCGGTGGAGTGACCCGCGCCGATCTGGACAAGGTGGACACCTCGAAAGAGATTCCCGACGATTTAGAACTTGCCGCAGAAGCGCTATTGCTCAACTCGGGGCCGAATGCCATCGAGATCGAAGGCAGCTCGGACGACGAAGTCCGCCGAGAGTACCAGACCGCTATCGAAAAGCGCCTGGAGCCGCTCGGCAAGGCAATCGTGGCAGTCGTTGATCCGCATCTACCGCGAACGATTGAGGGGGTACAACAGATCGCGCGCTCTGCCAATCTCGATCCGGCGCTGCTCGATCCGTGGAATACACCGTATAAAGTGGAGACCGATACGGGAATGGCGAACGAAGTCGTTCGAATGCGAAGCGCTGGTCCCGATAAGCGTTACGGCACCGACGACGACATCGTTGTAAACATTGCGCAACGCAACCTTTTCGCCGTGCCGGGCGAAAAGCTGAGCAGGTTGCTGATTCATGCTGCGGAATCGGGGCAGCCCCTGCCCGCAAACCTAGAGCAACTCACCGCGCTCGCAACCGCTGGCGGGCTCAGCCTGAATTCCGTTACAGCCGGGACCCTGGCGCCGACTGGTAAGCCGTATGGATACGAATTTGTGGTCCAGCGGCGGTTCTACTATATCGATGTCCTGCGCGAAGACAATATTCATGTCTGGACCAGCCCGGCGATCGACTACTTTTCGCCAACCGAAACGCGCATGGATTCCACGTTGAAGGCGTGGGAAGCTGCCGGACATCCGTTTCCGGCCAGTGACGAGGAATCACACGCGGTCTTCACCGCCGCAGGGATCGATCTTGATGCGTTGCGCGATCCGCTCGGCCGGAATCTCCTTCTGCGCGTCCGGCAGCTTTTGGCTTGGACGCGGACGGAACAAGTGAAGGGCGGCGGCGATCAGCTCCAAGTAAAGACCAAGCCGGTTACGCAGCTGATGCGCGCGATCCAGATTGTGCGTAGCCCCAGCGCGGCCCTTGGCGAAAACATCGACACCGCCGACGTCGTCGCGCAGTTCCTGCATCCTCTCAGCCAGCAGAGCGGAAGCGACCTCGCGCCGCAAGCTGTGAGTCAGGGCACGTTTAAGGGCAACACGGGCGCGATTGGCGGCACGGTGATCGACCAATCCGGCGCTGTGATTCCGAATGCCATCGTTACCGTCAAGAGCGCCTCCGGGGTGGAATCGAAAGCTGTCACCACGGCGAATGGCTTGTATATTGTGAGCGATCTCTTACCCGGCATCTATAGTGTCCACGTGCAGAGCGCGGGGTTTATGGAGTTTGAGATTCATGAGGTCCATGTCTCGGCGGTCGCACTCACCACTGTCGACGTAACACTGCGTGTGGGTACGACTTCAGAGACTGTCACCGTGGAAGCTTCGGCACCGACGGTGATGACGGAGTCGGCGGAAGTCACGGTGAGCCGGGGCGCCCTGGGCTCGTCGCGCAAGTCAATCGTCACTGGCGCCGGCGGCCGCGCTGAAATCATGGAGCCGACATTCACACCGCGGCTTCGCCATGTGTTTGATGAGACAGCGTACTGGGCGCCCTCGCTGGAAACGAACCCCAATGGCCGCGCAAACCTCGACTTCCATCTACCGGACAGCCTGACTACCTGGCGCATGCACGCTCTGGCATCGACGATCGACGGCCGCGTGGGCACGCTTGCAAGCACGTTCAGGACGTTTCAGCCGTTCTTCATCGATCTCGATACGCCACAGGTACTCACGCAGGGCGACGAAATTACGCTTCCAGTAAATCTGCGCAACTATACGGCACAATCGCTCATGCTGCCTGTCACCGTGAAACCCGCAGACTGGTTTCAGGCGCTCACTCCGATTGCGCAGCAGATCACGGTCCCCGGTGGCAATTCGGCAAAACTCAACTTCGGTTTCCGCGCCGCCCATGCCATCGACGACGGCCCGCTTCAAATGACGGCCTCGAATGGCCGTCAGGGCGATTCAGTCGAGAAGAAGGTTCGCGTGCATCCTGACGGCAAGCCCGGAACCGTGACGGCTTCGGGCTTGCTGCGCGGCGAGTCTGCGGCTCTTCATATTGACTTACCCTCCGATTTGATTCCTGGCTCGCTGCACGCGCAGGTCCTCCTTTATCCCAACATGGGCGCACAGCTTGTGCATTCTATCGAGGCAGCGCTCGAACGGCCGCGGGGCTGCGGTGAGCAAACAATTTCAAGCACGTATCCCAGCCTGCTATTCCTCGAGCTGCTCCAGGTTTCGAAAGCGAGCTCCCCGCTTGAAGACAAGGCCCGCACCAATCTGCAGCTCGGCTACGATCGGCTTGAAAACTATATTGCGGCCAGCGGAGGAATATTCCCGCGAGTGCCGCGTTCGCCAGCGTCTGCTTAAAATGCGCCTGTACAACCCATCGGAAAGCGACCGCAAATCTATAGGCGTCCTCCCGAAATGGTCGTTGAACCAAGTAGGAAACTCCAGTCGCAAGTTCGATGGCATCATCTGGCGATGATATGTATGGGCGTAACGCGATGTTCTCGAAATTATTCCGTTCGACTACGAATCCCTTTTGTGAGAAATGGGACGCGAGCGCCTGTTCCGCTAGTAGATTGCCTATACGCCTGAACCGTCCAATGTCGAAGGGCATTTGAGTTGCATCCGTGGGAAGCGATGGGCCACTCAAAAAAACCATCCGAATGCGCTTTGTTGATGTAGCCGCCTCGCCCTCGTCCAACTCGTAGCGCCAGGTCTGATAGTTATTGAATTGCGAATCTCTCGTCGCAGTTGATTCATCCCACGAACCGTAATCAAGGAATGGGAGCGACGGCTCGACGGGCATCAAATCAGCGGCGAAATTATTGATTACGAGCTGCATGTCGGTCCAGTCAACGCTCCTTCAATTCATTCAGTCTTCGTGGTCCTCGGCGTTCCTAAAATCTGCAGTTCCTTCGGTCGGAACAAGTCGCACTGCCTGACCTGCAAAATACTTTTCAGCCCCAGTGCAGAAAGCTTGCGCGGTGAGACCTCCGAGCACCTTTTTCTCCGCAATTTCTTGCCCCGAAAGGAGGGATATTTTCCACCCAATCACGCTTCCTCCGGGCGAGCAAACAGCGGCCATTTGTTGGCGATGTATTGTTCGGCAGCGTCACGCATCACCCACGCCAGCGAAACCTTCTTCTCTCGCGCGATCCGCTCAAGCGTTTGGTGCACATCAGGAGGCAACGTCACTGAAACACGTGGCATTGCGGCCTTGCGCCCTCTGCCCTTGATCGAGGCCATGCGATCACTCCCCGGCGTATTGCAGCACTTTGCAGCACCGTGCTGCACCTCCAACATTGTATCGAGAAATCAGTGAGGGTAGCTGGGACAAAAACTTGCATTTCCGGCGGGCGCCCGAGTCCGCGCATTTAATTCTCCAGATGATCCGGACGTTCCGAATGGAATCGTGTGAAAACGTCAGAAATATAGCTTCTGTAACTAAATGATAAATAACAACTTGTACACAATTTGTAAGCCTCGACCTCGCGAGATGCGCGTAAGATCTTCGACAAACGGTCAATTTGGCTTTTCCTATTGATAGGCTATGGAAGAATTCCTTTTCGGGCGAGGCAGCCACTTGAACAGAACGGAAGTAGAGAAGATCATCACGCACCTAGGGGAGCAAGTCGTCGAGGATATCGCACTTGGAGAGGTGATCAGTAATGAAGAGGCCGAGAAGGCCATGGCCGAGGCAGTAGCGATGATCAATCGCATCAATCCCAAGAACCAGCAGAGCGCTACGATCCAGACAGCGCCTGACCAGTGGAGTCAGGCCCTACAGTGTGCCGCTACTGCGATCATCTATCGCGCGCGCGCGGCTCTGCATTCAGATGCAAGAGTACATTTGTCTGGTAGGTACAAATCCATGGCCAACTTCTACCAGACGATGTTTGACCAACTAGGGCCCAAACTCATGCAGAATCGTCCCGCGTCGGCTGGCAGCCGTCCCCGTAGGTAGCTGGCCCGCAAACGGTGTGTCAAAACGTCTGCGGAAACTCGGGCGGAACGCAGTCGGGAAGGTCGCCTTTTTATCCTGCCATTGCCCGACGAAACTCCTTAATAAACCGTTCGGGGCGCGCGCACATCTCGCACACAAAATGCAACCCAAATGCGAATCAACGTAGCCTTCTGGAAGAAACATTATTCATTCAGCAAATCAGTGGCGCTGTCGATCAGGAGCCCCGCCCAGTGTTGGACGCAAGAGGAGACTGATCTGGCATCAGCCCACCGCACGCAACCTATATTGTGAATGCCACGTGTGTTCCATCGGCGATGTGCGAGAAATGTACCGAATCGATTGCTGTTCAGGCGTTCGTCCCCTACCGGTCGCTTTAATCGCGAGGGTGATCGGAGCAGTTCTTGCGAGAAGATCGAAGAGTAAACGCCGCCGCTGATTTTTGTCGATTCAGTGATGCCAAAAAGGGGAAGCTTGGGCACATTCTGGGCACAGTTTAGGCACAATTTGGGCACACACGATTTCGATATCTTGCAACTAGCTGATTTTAGATATGTTTACTTATGGTGCCGGGAGGGGGGGTCGAACCCCCACGACCTTGCGATCGGCGGATTTTGAGTCCGCTGCGTCTGCCAGTTCCGCCATCCCGGCCAGGATTGGTGGGTCATCAAAGTATCGCATAGAGCCGCA
>Ga0302319_10011321_pt1 | contig 16927 bp, 18 predicted proteins | sample Bog_T0_2_FD_203319 | JGI IMG/M metagenome (GOLD analysis project Ga0302319, IMG submission 203319) | Peat permafrost microbial communities from Stordalen Mire near Abisko, Sweden - Bog_T0_2 | ecosystem: Environmental > Terrestrial > Soil > Wetlands > Peat | place: Sweden: Abisko, Stordalen Mire...
GCAAAGCACTGGTTCATCGACGAGCCAGGCCCTTGGAGCACCGCCCTCAAGACCCAGGCCGACACCCTCCACAAACAATTCGGCATCCAGGCGCCAGATTGACTATTTTAAGAAAGCACAATAAGTGTCATATTTCTGGTTTTGTTCCTTGTATTTTGCTCACTATACGGCATTGTGCCGGGTACGAACTCATAGGCCCCCTTCATCTTTCCCCTTCATTCTCTGCACCTCCGCGTCTCTGCGCGTAAAATCGCATCCTCCTCGAGAAACCGTCGGTAACCGATATGAATTCAAACCAATTCAAACTAATTCAAACCATTTTTTTTCTCTTTCCGGTAAATCCGCCATTCCTCCTTCGCATCCCACCCTCCAATAACGTCCATCCCATCGGCCTTCGCTTGGCGTCGCCCTTGCCAAAGCCTCGGTTTTCCCCCCCAAATTCCGCCGCTTGTGAAAAATTTCACAATAGCGCTTGCCAAGCTTTTTTTGCTCATGTTTCATCCCCTTCCACTCAGTGACACCGTGGCTCGTGGATTCCCCCTGCGTGCCTTCGTCTGTATTGGTCCCGCCGAGTCCCTGTTTTAATACATGAAAAGGCATTGCCGTCTGTTCTTCCTGCTCGTCATCCTGGCGCTTACCGCCGGGATGCCCCTTGCTGCCCATGCGGAAGGCGGCCATGGAATGACCCTCAATGCTGCCCGCTTCCAGATTGGTCCCATCATGGTCACCAATTCCATGCTCGTCACATGGATCGTCGCAGCCGGCATCATCGTCTTCGCGCAGGTCGCCACCCAGGATATGAAGGAGATTCCCGAGGGCTCCCAGAACTTCGCGGAGTGGCTCGTCGAGGGTCTCTACGATTTCCTCGAGAGCATTATCGGCCACCAGCTCGTCAAGAAGACATTCTGGTTCTTCGCCACGCTCTTCATCCTCATCCTTTTCTCGAACTGGTTTGGCCTCATCCCCGGAGTCGGCTCCGTAGGTTTCGGCAATCCCACCGGTCCCCTTAGCATCGATGAAGTCAGCCGCCCGCTCTTCCGCGGCGCCAATGCCGACTTCAACATGACCTTCGCCATGTCGATCTCCTTCTTTTTCATGTGGATCATCTGGGCCTTGCAGGCCAATGGCCCGGGCGGGTTCATCCTGCATCTCTTTGGTCCCAAGGGCGAGACCACCGGCGTCATGAAAGTCCTCATGGTCCTCATCTTCATCGTCGTCGGTGTCCTTGAGGTCGTTTCCATCCTCTTCCGTCCCGTCTCCCTCAGCTTCCGTCTCTACGGCAATATCTTCGCCGGCGAAAACATGCTCGAGGCAATGTCAAATCTCGTCCAGCACCCCGCATGGCTTAAGACCATCTGCGCCATCCTCATCCCCATCCCCTTTTACTTCATGGAAATCCTCGTCGGCCTCGTCCAGGCGCTGGTATTCATGCTTCTGACGGCCGTCTTCACTCTGCTCATCTGTCAGCACGGCGATGAGGGCCATGGACCCCACCCTCACTGAGGCTGCATCCCCCCCATACCAATTTTTCCGGTTTGACCGTGGCAAGACTGCGGGGGCCGGGAGAAAACCACAACAAACCTACAGAAAGCTAAAATGATCACACCTATCTTGGGAGAATTGACCGGCAACCTTCACGTTGGCCTCGCCGCCATCGGCGCCTCCATCGGCGTCGGCATGATCGGCATGAAGGCCTCGGAGGCCGTTGGCCGCAATCCCGGCGCTGCTACGCAGATCCTCGTTCAGGCGATCCTCAGCACCGCGTTCGCGGAGGGCATCGTCTTCTTCGCGATCTACCTCGCCCACTAAATCCGTCTGGCGCGGGACCGGCCCCAGGCCGGTCCCGCTCCTCTTCTACGCTCCCGCCTCCGCCTCGCTTTAGCTCTTATGCACCCGCTCATCCTCCTCGCCCAGACCACTCCCAGCATGATGGATTCCGCCAGGGCCACCGGCGAGCAGTTCGGCTTCGCATGGCCCCTCTTCCTTTCCAATATCTTTTCCTTCGGCATCGTCTGCTTCCTTCTCAATAAATTCGCCTACAAGCCCGTCGTTACCGTCCTCGAGGCCCGCCGCGAAAAAATCGCCGAGGGCCTCCGCAATGCCGACCGAATCAAGATCGAACTCGCCGATGCCGAGAAGAAAAAGGCCGATATCCTCGCCCAGGCCAATGCCGAGGCCACCCGCATGATCGAGGAAGCCCGCTCCAGCGCCGCTGCCATCGCCGAGCGCCGCACCCAGCAGGCCATCTCCGAGGCCGAGGCCATTCTCGCAAAGGCCCACGAAGCCACCCTCCTCGAGCACGACCGCATGCTCTCGGAGCTCAAGCGCGAAGTTGGCCGCCTTGTCATCGCCACTACCACGAATGTCACCGGCAAAATCCTCACCCCCGACGATCAGCGCCGCATCAACGAAGAGACCGCCTCCCAAATCGCCGCTTAGGCCCTATTCTTATCCGTCCCATCGGTCCTGTTGGTCCCGTAGGTTCCATCCTCCCCAAATCAAAACCCCCTCTCCCACCCCAAAAAATGAAATTGACCAAGGAAGTACGCAAAGTCTCTAAGGAACTCTTCCAGGCCAGCTTTACCGATGGCCTCCTGGACCCCGGCAAGGTGCGCGGCTTTGCCGCCCAGATCGTAGCCGGCAAACCCCGCCACTACGTGGACATCCTCAAGAACTACCATCGCCTCATCCGTCTCGAGCTCAACAAGCGCCACGCCGTCGTCGAGAGCGCCACTGCACTCAGCGGCGATACCAGCGAGACCGTCCTGCGCGACCTCAAGAGCAAGTACGGCGAGGGCCTCACCACTGATTTTCGCGTGAACCCGGACCTCATCGGCGGCCTTCGCATCCGCGTCGGCAGCGACGTCTGGGATGGCACCGTCCGCGGGCGCCTCGATACGCTCGACCAGCAACTCGCAACTGTTTAGTTTTTTCATCCAAGCACATCCATGAGCACCATTCTGCAAGAACTCGAATCGCAAATCGCGGGCCTCAAGACCTCGACCTCCAAGTCCAATACCGGCGTTGTACGGGAGTGCAGCGACGGCGTCGCAAAGATCGAGGGCCTTAGCGACGTGATGCTCAATGAGCTCATCGAGTTCCCCAACGGTCTCTTCGGGCTGGCGCTTAACCTCGAGGAAACCGAGGTCGGCTGCGTGTTGCTCGGCGATTTTACCGAGGTCACCGAGGGCACCGAGGTCAAGACCACCGGTCGCCTCCTTGAGGTTCCCGTCGGCAAGGGTCTCCTCGGCCGCGTCGTCAACGTCCTCGGTCAGCCTGTCGATGGCAAGGGCCCCATCAAGTCCGATGTCATGTACCCGGTCGAGAAACTCGCCCCCGGCATCATCAAGCGCCGCTCCGTCAATCAGCCCGTCCAGACCGGCATCATGGCCATCGACGCCATGGTCCCCATCGGCCGCGGCCAGCGGGAATTAATCATCGGCGACCGCGCGACCGGCAAGACAACCATCGCGTTGGACACCATCATCAATAACGCGAACATGAACCGCGACAATGAGGGCAAGGAAGGATTCCGCCCCATCTACAGCATCTATGTCGCCGTCGGGCAGAAGAACTCGAACGTAGCCCGTTGCGTCACCGTCCTGGAGGAGCATGGCGCCCTCCCTTACACCATCATCGTCACCGCCCCCGCCTCGGAGAGCGCTCCTAACCAGTTCCTCGCCCCCTTCTCCGGCGCTTCGATGGGCGAGTGGTTCATGGACAATGGGATGGACGCCCTCATCGTTTTTGACGATCTCTCCAAGCACGCCGTCGCCTACCGTCAGGTCTCCCTCGTCCTCAAGCGCCCCTCCGGCCGAGAGGCGTATCCCGGCGATGTCTTCTATCTCCACTCCCGCCTCCTCGAACGCAGCGCCCGCGTCAATGAGGCCAACGGCGGCGGCTCCCTTACCGCCCTCCCCGTCATCGAGACCCAGGCCGGCGACGTTTCCGCTTACATCCCCACGAACGTCATCTCCATCACCGATGGCCAGATTTACCTCGAGACCGATCTCTTCTACCAAGGGGTCCGCCCCGCCATTTCCGTCGGCCTTTCCGTCAGCCGCGTAGGTTCCGCCGCCCAGATCAAGGCCATCAAGCAGGTCGCTGGCAAGATCAAGGGCGATCTCGCACAGTACCGCGAGCTCGCCGCCTTCGCCCAGTTCGGCTCGGATCTCGATGCCAAGACCAAGGCCCAGCTCGATCGCGGCCAGCGCATCGTCGAGGTATTCAAACAGAAGAACTACAGCCCGCTCCCCGTCGAGCAGCAGGTCGCCATGCTCTGGACCATCCAGAACGGTTATTTCGACGAGGTTCCCGTACCCCGCGTCAAGGAGTACCAGGACAAGTTCAACGAGTTCCTCATCACCCGCAAGGAAGCCGTCCTCAAGGGCATCTGGGATAAGAAACAGATCGACAAGGACGTCGAGGGCTTGCTGCGCGCCGCCGCGGACGAATTCAAATCGACCTGGAAATAATCCCGTGGCCGCCAATACCCGAGACATTCGGCGCCGGATCAAGTCGATCAAGAACACGGCGCAGATCACCAAGGCGATGCAGATGGTTGCAGCCTCGAAGATGCGCAAGGCCCAGGCCGCTGCCATCGCCGGCCGCCCTTATGCGGAGCTCATCAATCGCGTCCTCGTCGCCGTCAGCAAGCGAACCGACCCTGCCCTGAGCCCCCTCCTCGAGGTCCGCGTCGTGAAGAAGGAACTCGTTCTCGTCGTCAGCACCGACAAGGGCCTCTGCGGCGCCCTCAATACCAACCTCCTCCGCGAGACCTCCCAGTTCGACGGCCGCCCCGCTTCCTACGTCGCCACCGGCCGCAAGGCCGTCCAGTACCTTGCTCGCACTAAGAAGGACTTGCTCGCAGATTTTCAACTCAAGGATTCCCCCGGCTTGATCGACACCAAGCCCATCTCGAAATTCCTCATCGACAAGTTTCTCTCCGGCGAAGTGGACAAGGTCAGTGTGCTTTACACCCGTTTCGTTAATACGCTCAGCCTCAAGCCGACCATTCAGACCCTCCTTCCCATTTCCCCGGCCGATCTCCCCAAGTCTTCCGAGCCCGAGCCCAAGGACGACCATCTCGAGTTTCAATACGAGCCCAGCGCCGCCGAGGTCCTCGCCGGCATCCTGCCTCACTATGTCCACTTCCAAGTGTACCACATGATCCTCGATGCCCGCGCCTCAGAGCACAGCGCCCGCATGGTCGCCATGAAGAACGCCACCGATAACGCAAAAACGCTCATCAAGGATCTCACCCTCGAGTACAACAAGATCCGCCAGGCTAGCATCACCACCGAGCTCCTCGAAATCTCCACCGCCCAAATGGCCGTCGGATAACCCTCCATTTCTCAACCCCGTTCCAATACCATGCCCACTGATACTGCCAACAAAATGACCGGCACCGTCGTCCAGGTGATCGGTCCCGTCATCGACGCGGACTTCACCGGCGCCCAGATGCCCAAAATTTACGACGCTCTCGAGATCGACTTCGTCGTCAATGGCCGCCCGGTCAAGCTCACCCTCGAGGTCCAGCAGCATCTCGGCGAGAGCTGGGTCCGCGCCATCGCCATGTCCTCCACGGAGGGCCTCAAGCGTGGCACCACCGTCACCAATACTGCCGCTCCCATCTCCGTCCCCGTCGGTGAAGGCGTCCTTGGACGCGTCTTCAATGTCACCGGCGATCCCGTGGACGAAAAAGGTCCCGTCACCTACACCAAGCGTTACCCCATCCACCGCCCCGCTCCTCCCCTGGTCGATCAGGACACCAAGGCACAGATCCTCGAGACCGGCATCAAGGTCATCGACCTTATCTGCCCCTTCACCAAGGGCGGCAAGGCCGGCGCGTTCGGTGGCGCAGGCGTCGGCAAGACCGTCGTCATCATGGAGTTGATCAACAACATCGCCAAGGGCCACGGCGGCTACTCCGTATTCGCCGGCGTCGGCGAGCGTACCCGTGAGGGCAACGATCTTTACCATGAAATGAGCGAGGCCAAGGTCATCGACCAGGACGACATCACCAAGTCCAAGGTTGCCCTCGTGTACGGCCAGATGAACGAACCTCCCGGCGCCCGTCTCCGCGTCGCCCTTTCCGCCCTCTCCATGGCAGAATACTTCCGCGACGAGAAGAATCAGGACGTACTCCTCTTCATCGACAACATCTTCCGTTTCTCCCAGGCCGGTTCCGAGGTCTCCGCCCTCCTGGGCCGTACCCCGTCGGCCGTCGGTTACCAGCCCACTCTCGCCTCGGAGATGGGCGACCTCCAGGAGCGCATCACTTCCACCAAGAAGGGCTCCGTGACCTCCTTCCAGGCCGTTTACGTCCCTGCGGACGATCTCACCGACCCAGCCCCGGCAAACACCTTTGCCCATCTCGATTCCACGATCGTTCTCGAGCGCTCCATCGCGGAGCTCGGCATTTATCCCGCCGTTGATCCTCTCGCATCCACCTCGAAGGCTCTCGCCCCCGATATCGTCGGCGAGGAGCATTACGCCGTCGCCCGTGGTGTCCAGCGCGTGCTCCAGCGGTACAAGGATTTGCAAGATATCATCGCCATTCTCGGCATGGATGAGCTCTCCCCGGACGACAAGCTCACCGTCTACCGCGCCCGCAAGATCCAGCGCTTCCTCTCCCAGCCGTTCCACGTTGCCGAGGTCTTCACCGGCACTCCCGGTCAATACGTCTCCACCGCCGAGACCATCCGCGGCTTCAAGGAGATCCTCGAAGGCAAACACGACGATGTCTCCGAAACCAACTTCTACATGAAGGGCGGCATCGACCAGATCCGCCAGTAGGAGTAACTTGGGTACCTTAACTCCTTTTCGTCCTTTGTAGCCGCCATGCCCACCCTCAAGCTCGAGATCGTCACCCCCGAGGCGAAAATCTTCTCCGACGACGTTGACATCGTTTACGTCCCCGGCGTCGAGGGTGAGCTTGGCATCCTGCCGAGGCACATCCCCTTGATGACCATGATCAAGCCCGGTGAGCTGCGCGTCACGGCCCACGGCAAGGAGACCTTCATGGCCGTCGGCGAAGGCTTCGTCGAGGTCACCGGCGAAAGCGTCACCGTCCTCACCGACATGGCCATTGAGTCCGTCGCCATCGACGAAACCGCCGCCGAGGCCGCCGTCAAGCGCGCCCAGGAAGCCCTTCACGCCCCGCACATCAACGACGAGGAAGTAGCCTCCGTTCAGGCCGCCCTCCAGAAGTCGCTCGCCCAGCTCCACGTCAAGCGCCGTCATCATCTCTAGGCATCCCGGACTCGCCAATCTCCGACTGGCGTTCACCTGCACTCGGGAACCCCACCTATTCCAGCGGCATCGAACCAGGCGACCCGCAGGGAGCGCCACTCTCCCGAGTAGCATCATCACCCAAGCCATCCCTCCGGATGGCAAAAAAATGGCCTGCCGAGCGCCATTTCATTGACGCCCCGCATTAAAAGGTAACCGTTCCAACGTTCCTTTTCTTTCCTCTGCGTCTCTGCGTTAAAATCCTCCATGCTAGCCGCCCTTAAGCAGCACTTCGGCTTCGACTCCTTCCGCCCCCGCCAGGAAGAGATCATCCGCGAGGCGCTCGCCGGCCGCGACGTCTTCGCCCTCCTCCCCACCGGCGGCGGCAAGTCTCTCTGCTTCCAACTTCCAGCCGTCATGGAAGCCGGCCTTACCATTGTCGTCTCGCCCCTCATCGCCCTGATGAAGGACCAGGTCGATGCCCTCCAACTCGCCGGCATCCCGGCCACCTTCCTCAATTCCACCCTCGACTCCGCCGAGTCCAAATCCCGCTTCCGCTCCCTCTACGCAGGTGAACAGCGTCTCCTCTACACCGCCCCCGAGCGTCTCCTGCTCCCTGGCTTCCTCGACCGCGCCGATGCCTGGAACGTCCGCCGCATCGTCGTGGACGAAGCCCATTGCATCTCTGAGTGGGGCCACGACTTCCGCCCGGAGTACCATCAGCTCGGCGCGCTCCGCGATCGTTTTCCCGGCATCCCCATCATGGCCCTCACCGCCACCGCCACCGGTCGCGTCCGAGAGGACATCATCCGCCATCTCCACCTTGTCGACCCCGCCGTCGTCATCGGCAGCTTCAATCGCCACAACCTCACCTACCGCGTCATCCCCAAGGAGAAGCCCTACCGCCAGGTCCTCTCTTTCCTCCAGGCCCGTTCCGGCGAGAGCGGCATCATCTATTGCTCCAGCCGCAAGTCCGCGGAACTCCTTGCCGAAAAACTTACCGCCGACAAAATCCGCGCCAGCCCCTACCACGCCGGCCTCAGCCCCGAGGACCGCTCACGCAACCAGGAGCGTTTCCTCCGCGACGAGGTTCAGGTCATCTGCGCCACCATCGCATTCGGCATGGGCATCAACAAACCCAATGTCCGCTTCGTCATCCACCACGATCTCCCAAAGAACCCCGAGGGCTATTACCAGGAGACAGGCCGCGCCGGCCGCGACGGCCTTCCAGCCGAGTGCCTTCTCCTCTTCTCCCCAGGCGACGTCGCAAAGCAGCTCAACTTTATCGAGGAAAAGACCGATCCCCACGAGCGCCAGCTCGCCAGCGAGCAGCTTCGCCAGATGGTCCATTTCAGCGAGAACTCCTCCTGCCGCCGCCGGTGGCTCCTCGAGTACTTTGGCGAGCCCTTCGACACACCCAACTGTCAGTCCTGCGATAATTGCCTCGTTCCACGCAGCACCTTCGACGGCACCATCCACGCCCAGAAACTTCTCTCCACCGTCTATCGCATCCGCCAGAAGACCGGCTTCACATTCGGTCTCAATCACGTCGTCGAGGTCCTCGTCGGCGCCGATTCCGACGCCATCCGCAAGTGGGGCCACCAGGAACTCTCCGTCTATGGCGTCGGCGCCGATACCCGCCGCGCCGAGTGGGCTGCCTATGGCCGCGAACTCATCCGCCTCGGCTTCCTGGAACAGCAACCCGGTAAATTTGTCACGGTCGATATCTCCTCCCAAGGCCTCGAGATCCTCCGTTCCCGCCGTCCCGTCACCCTTACTCGCCCTCCGCCCGAGCGCGCCAAAGGCGACCGCGAGCCTCGCGAGACGCGCCGTCGCGCCGGCGAAATCGCCTGCGACGAAGTCCTCCTCGACCGCCTCAAGAAACTCCGCCGCACTCTGGCCGACGAGCGGAACGTCCCCGCCTATATCATCTTCTCAGACGTCACCCTCCGCGAAATCGCCTCCCGCCTACCCGTGACCCTCGAACATTTCAGCACCATCCCCGGCGTAGGCGCCCGCAAGCTAGCCGACTTCGGCCAGACCTTCATCGAGGAAGTGTCCCGCCACACGGCGCGCGCCGCCTGACTCTGCATCCCTTCCATCCTGGGAATCGTTTAGGTGTTGTGCATTGCCCTCGACCGAAGAACTGAGATTCCGAGCGCCTCCATGAAGCTGATCATGTTCGACATAGACGGCACCCTGACCCAGACCTGCAAGATCGACGAGGTGTGCTTTGTCCAGGCCTTGTCGGACCTGTTTGGCTTTGCGGACATCGACACCGATTGGGCGACTTATCCGCATGCCAGCGATTCAGGCGTTCTCGAGGCCTTATTTCAATCGCGCCTCGGGCGTTCGCCGCTGCCAGCCGAGATTTCCGAATGTAAGACACATTTTTTCTCGCTGCTCACCGAAGCCACCGCCGCCCAGCCGTTTAACTCAATCGCAGGCGCCGGCGGAATCCTCGTTGCTCTCACCTGCAACCCCGCCTTCGGTGTTTCTCTGGCGAGCGGCGCGTGGGAGTGTTCCGCCCGTCTGAAACTTGCCAGCGCCGGTCTCGATGCCTCGCCGCTCCCAGCTGCATTTTCCGATGATGTCGAAGCCCGCGAATCGATCATGCAGACTTCGCTGGCCAGGGCTGTCCAGGCTCATGCGGGGGCTTCGTTCGATTCCGTAATTTATATCGGCGACGCTGTGTGGGACGCCCGCGCCTCGCGCAATCTCGGCTTCCAATTCATCGGCATCGCCCACGAGCCCGCCCGCGTCGAAAAACTCTATTCGGGGGGCGCAAGCCACGTCTTCCCAAACTATCTGGATGCCCGCGCCTTTCTATCCGCCCTGGACGCCTGAGATCCCGACAAATCAATATAATCGGCCCCTCCTTTATTCTTCCTCTTTGTTTCCTTTGCTCCCTTCTGTTCAACCCCTTTCCCTTACGCAAAAAACCTCTCAGGCGCCATCATTACCTGCCGTTTGCAAATCCGGTCCACGCAGCTCTGCCAGCTCTCCGCTCCGCTCAGGATCTCAATCTCCACCCGCAGGAAATACATCGGCACCTCCGGCGACGCGAGCCGCGGCAGCCTCACATAATCCTTCTCCGTCGTAATCACCGCATCCAGCGCCCGGTTCCCGCACCGTTTTAAGAACCCCGTGATCTCCCGCTCCGTGAACCGGTGATGATCTGCGAATTGCCGGTTCAATTCCACCTTCGCCCCCAGCCGCTTCAGCCCATCCTCAAAACTCTTCGGCGCCGCGATTGCCGACAGCGCCCCCACATGTTTCCCTCGCAGCCATTCCAGTGGCACCCGTTCCGCGGTCTGCACATTCTCGAGGTATTGCGGCTGATGCGAACATTCGATGATCTCCGCCGTCCGGTTGTACTTCCGGATCCGCTGGATCAGCTCCTCGTTTCCTTGCGCCGTGCTTTTCGTGATGAAGATATAACTCGCCCTCCGCAAATTAGCCGGCGGCTCCCGCAAGGTCCCCCTGGGGATCAGATATTCGTTCCCAAAAGGAGCCTGCCGGTCCACCAACACAATCTCCAGCCGATGCTTCAGCTTCAAAAACTGCATCCCGTCATCCAGCAACAGCGTGTCGCACCCCATCTCCTCGATGGCGTATCGCCCGCTCGCCACCCGGTTCTTGTCCACCAGCACGATCACATCTTTAAGGTTCACCGCCAGCATGTACGGCTCATCCCCCGCCATCCGCGAGTCCAGCAGGATCGACCGCCCGTCGCTCACGATGCGCGGCTTGTATGGCTCCCGGCTGGTCAGCCCCACCCACCACCGCTTTAGTAGTGGTAGCTTCTTGCTCTTATATCCACGACTCAGGATCGCCACCCGCCGCCCCCCGCCCTGCAGCGCCCTTGCAAACTTCTCCACAACTGGCGTCTTTCCCGTCCCGCCCATCGTCAAATTGCCGATCGAGATTACCATGCACCCCAGCGTCCGCTCCTCCATCAGCCGCTCTCGGTATAGCCAAAGCCGCAACTGCACGATCCCACGGTAAACATGGGAGAGCGCGTACATGATCGCCCGCAACATCGCCGCGCGCTTCCCCTTCCGCTCCCCAAGGAAGACCTCGATCCCGAACTGCTCCAGTTGTTCAAACCAGCGCCGCATCGGAAATTTGAATCATAATACGCTCCATCACTCCAGCAGCGCCGCCCCGCGATTATCCGCCTTGGTCCGGATCGTATAGGCATCCTTGTCACCGCAGGCCCGTTGCATCGCCATCGCCACCGCATCCGCATTCTCCAGCGTCACGCAGCAAATCGTCGAGCCCGACCCGCTCAAAAACCCGCCCAGCGCACCCTCCCTTTCCCCCGCCGCGATCACCTTTGGCAGAAATGGCACCAGCGGCTCCCTGAACGGCTGATGAAGTCCGTCCTCAAACGCGCCCCGCAACCTCTCGTACCGCCGCAATGCAAATGCCGCCGTGATCCGGCACGCGTTCCCGCAGCTTCGCACCGCACTTAGCCGGTCCACCTGCGCCGGCAGAACCCGGCGCGCCTCAGGTGTCTCCACCTCGAACGGCGGGATCAACAGGACAAACTCCAGCTTCTCGTCCACCTCGAACCGTTCATAGCTCCCCGGCCCCGAAACCACAAACCCACCAAACGCCCCAGGCGCTGCGTTATCCGGATGCCCCTCCAGCGCCGCGCAAATCTCGAACAGCTTCCGCTCGCTCAGCGGTCCCCCGGTCAGCCGGTTTAACCCCGCCAGCAGCCCCAGCCGCACCGTTACGCTGCTGCCCAGTCCCCGCGACCGTGGCACCTCTCCGTCGATTTGGCAATGGAACGGAATCGGATCGACCCCGGCCGTCCGGAAAAACGCCGCCGCCGCCTCATTCGCCATCGGTGTCAACTCCGGTATCCCATCGTCCGTCCGCTCGACCGTGACCCGGTTATAAATCGCAAGCGCAACTCCCAGGCAGTCGTAGCCCGGTCCGAGATTTGCCGTAGTCGCTGGGATTTGGAAGGTCGCTGTGTCCGTCGTCATAGGGGACCCTGAGCAAACCACCAGATCGCCCCCAGGTAAAGCACGCCGCAGGCGGGCTTTACCCACTTGAACATGAACTTGAACATGAACTTGAACCCTTGGTGAGCCCCTCTGTCTTCTCAGGAGAGTTCAGGCTCAAGTACCCCCCACAAAAATCCTTCCTCCCCCCGCCCCTTCTGCCTCACATTCTCTCCCCATGACCCGACACGATGGCCGCCTCCCGGACCAGCTTCGCCCCATTTCCTTTATTCCGGGGATCGCTCCGCACGCCACCGGTTCTGTCCTGGTCGCATTTGGCAACACCCGCGTCATCTGCGCGGCAACCATCGAGGAAGCCGTCCCCCGCTGGATGAAAGAGCAATCCGTCCCGGGAGGATGGATAACCGCCGAGTATTCGATGCTCCCCTATTCCACCCTCCAGCGGAAGCAACGCGATATGGCCAAGGGACGCCCCGACGGCCGCGGTGTCGAAATTCAGCGCCTCATCGGCCGTTCACTCCGTGCCGCCGTCGACCTCAAGGCCCTCGGCCCCCGTACACTCTGGATCGACTGCGATGTTCTCCAGGCCGACGGAGGCACACGCACCGCCTCCATCACCGGCGCCTGTGTCGCCATCGAGCTTGCCTGCCGCAAACTTATCGCCGCCGGCTCCCTCGCCGCTTCCCCCGTCCACAAGCTTATCGCCGCCATCAGCATCGGCATCGTCGATGGCTGCCCGGTCCTCGATCTCGATTACATCGAGGACAAGGATGCCGCCGTCGATTTCAACCTCGTCCTCACTGAGGATGGCCAATTCGTCGAGGTTCAGGGGTCCGGTGAAGAATCGACCTTCTCCGACTCCGAATTCCAGTCCATGCTCGCCCTCGGCAAGCAGGGCGTCGCCCAGTTGATCCTCCTTCAGCGCGAGGCGATTGCAAAAAGCCTCGATTCCTAGCACACAACGAGCTTCCCTCTCCCCGAAAAATCATGAAAAAAGCGCTCATTACCGGCATTACTGGCCAGGACGGCTCCTATCTGGCCGATCTCCTCCTCGCGAAAGGCTACGAAGTCCACGGCATCATCCGGCGCGCAAGCACCTTCAACACAAGCCGCATCGATCACCTCTACCAGGACCCCCACGTCCACGGCGTCCACCTCTTCCTCCATTACGGCGATCTCTCCGACTCCGTGAACCTCGTAAAGCTCCTCTACGAGCTGCAGCCGGACGAGATCTACCATCTGGCCGCCCAGAGCCACGTCCGGGTCAGCTTTGATATCCCGGAATACACCTCCGATATCACCGGCATCGGCACCATCCGCATCCTCGAGGCTATCCGGGAGACGGGTGTCCGCCCCCGCTTCTACCAGGCTTCCAGCAGCGAGATGTATGGCAAGGTCCAGGCCGTCCCGCAGATCGAGACCACCCCCTTCTGGCCGCGCAGCCCGTATGCCGTCGCAAAAGTCTTCGCCTACTGGGCCACCGTTAATTATCGCGAAAGCTATAACCTCCACGCCAGCAACGGCATCCTCTTCAATCACGAGAGCCCCCGCCGCGGCGAGACCTTCGTCACCCGCAAGATCACCCGCGCCGTCGCCCGCATCAAGCGCGGCCTTCAGAAAGACATCTTCCTGGGCAATCTCGATGCGCGCCGCGACTGGGGATACGCCAAGGAATACGTCGAGGGCATGTGGCGCATTCTACAGCAGGATCAACCCGACGATTTCGTCCTCGCCACCAACGAGACCCACACCGTCCGCGAGTTCTGCGAGGAAGCCTTCGCCCATGCCGGCCTCGATTGGAAGGAATTCGTGAAGCACGACGCCCGCTACGAGCGCCCTGCCGAGGTGGACCTCCTCATTGGCGACCCCGCCAAGGCCAAGCGCATCCTCGATTGGGAGCCCAAGACCAAATTCCACGAACTCGTCCGTATCATGGTCGATGCCGATCTCCGCGCAGTGGACGGCATCCCGGAGACGGGCTGTCCCGCTTGATTTCAGAAAATCACTTGACCCATCCCCTCTGCCAAGGCACGTTACCCGCCCTTCGCAGGAGAATACCTATGTCCAGAGTTTGTGCCATCACCCATGCCCGCCCCTCGAAAGGCCACGTCATTCATCGTCGCGGCATGGCCAAGAAAAAGGGCGGCGTCGGCCGTCACGTTACCGCCAATACCCCGCGCCAGTTCATCCCGAACCTGAAAACCCGCCGGATCTGGGTTTCCGAGCTCAAGCGGTTCATCGTCGTCAAGCTCTCCGCACGGGCAATTAAAACCGTGACGAAAAACGGCGCATATGCCACCTTGAAAAAGGCTGGCATCATCTAAGCTGTCCGATTTCAAGGGATATTATCCCGAAGCCGGCCCTGAACACGAAAACCTCATGGCCTACACCGCAGTCAGCAAGAAGTCCGGCAAAACCTATCATCTCCACGAACGGAGACAAAAACTCAAGGGTGGTCAGGAGGTCACCCTCTACTATTTCGCCGGACAGCCCGGCGAGGGCGTTATCGACAAGATTCCCGCCGGTTATGAGCTCTGGGAGAACCCCAAGACCGGCCTTCCTCTTTTGAAAAAGAAGGACTGATTCCCACTCGCGTCCGAGCCCATTTCGAACGAATTTCCAGGCGACCCGGTCGAATCATTCACCGGCTCGCCCTTTTCTTTTTAATCCGTACCCATGCAAGACACCGCCAAGCCCATTCCAGTAACCATCCTCACCGGCTTCCTCGGCGCCGGGAAGACCACGCTCCTCAACTACATCCTCAAGCAGCAGAGCGCCTACAAGTTCGGCATCATCGTCAATGAGATCGGCGCCATCGGCATCGACGGTCAGCTTGTCGAAAATGCCGCGGAGGAGATGGTTCAGCTCAATAACGGCTGTGTCTGTTGCACTGTCCGCAAGGACCTGGTCAAGGGCGTCCAACGCCTCCTCCAGCGCGGCGGCTTCGATTACCTCCTCATCGAGACCACCGGCATCGCCGATCCCGGTCCGGTCGCCCAAACCTTTCTCAATATTCCGCAACTCACCAAGTACGTTCGCCTCGACTCCATTATCACCGTCGTCGATGCCGAGCAAATCGCTCATCAGATGAAGGAGACTGAGACCGCCCGCGAGCAGATCGCCATGGCGGACTTCGTCCTCCTTAATAAAATCGACCTGGTCACCGATTCCGACCTCGTTGCCACTGAGGCCCTGATCCGCGACCTCAACCCTCATGCGGAAATCTTCCGGACGGGCCACTCCCAGGCGAACCTGGCCCAGTTGCTCGACATGAATGCCTTCGACGTCGATCGCAAGCTCGCCGTTGACCCGCAGTTCCTCAACGAACTCGAGCATCGTCACCACAGCGACATCGCTTCCATGGCCTTTCGTTTCGAGCGTCCCTTCGTCATCGAAAAATTCGAAAACTTCATCCAGGAGCTCTCCTCGAAGGAGAAAGTTTACCGCTCGAAGGGCATCATCTCTATCGCAGGCAACCCCCGCCGCGCCGTTTTCCACGGCGTCAACAATCGCTTCACGATCTTCTGGGATCGCCTTTGGGAGAAATCAGAAGCTCGTGAAAGCCAGGTCGTTTTCATCGGCAAAGGCCTCCGCCGGGATAAAATCGAGCAATCCCTGACAGCCTGCCTGGGGTGATCTACGACGCGAATTTCTTCGATACCAACTCCCGCAGCGCATTCCCGATCTTCTCATCCCCGAGCCGCTCGATCACCTCGTTGAGGAATCCGAACACGATCAGTTGTTGGGCCTCCCGGCGTGGGATGCCGCGCGAAAGCATGTAAAACAACTCCTCGGAGTCGAGTTGCCCCGACGTCGCCCCATGCGTGCAGCGCACTTCGTCCGCGAGAATCTCCAATCCCGGCATTGAGTTGGCCTCCGCATCGTCGCTTAGCAGGAGGTTGCGCACCTTCTGGTAGGCATCGGTCCGATGCGCTCCCGGCTCAACCCGGATCAACCCCGCAAAAATCGTTCGTGACTGGTCATTGAGCGAATTCTTGTAGAGCAGGTCGCTCGCCGTTGCCGGTTTCCGGTGGTCCTGCAACGTCCGCTGGTCGAATTCCTGAGACCCTTCCGCAACGCTCAGCGCCAGCATATCGCTGCGTCCCCCTTCGCCCAACAGACGGCTAACGCTTTCCGTGCGTGCGTATTTGCCGCCCAGGTTCAGCGCCATGTTGATGGCCGAGGCATCGCGTCCCACTACCGTGGAGTTGATCTGGAACGCCAACGTCTCCCTGCTCCAGTTTTGGACGTTTACATAGGTGAGCTTCGCCCCGGCCTCAAGGAACAGGTCGTTCACCCCGCAGGCGAATCCCGGCTCACAAGCATCCGCAGATTCAAACCGGTCCACGACCGTTACCTTGCTGTTCTCGCCCACAATGATCAGCGTGTGCGGGAATACCGAGGCGTTCCGGCCGTGCATCCAGTGCAATGTCTCGAGCGGCAGGGCTACTTCCGTGTTTTTCGGTACATACAGGAACGTCCCCGCGCGGACATTCGCCTGGTGCAGCGCCGCAAATTTCCTCGAACCCAGAACCACGTCCTGCGTCATGAAATGCCTGCTAACCAGTTCCTGGTGTTCCACGATCGCCTGGTCCAGCGGTTTCCAGATCACTCCCTGCGCCTCGAGCGCTGCTGCATGCACCTCCCGCGAAATCAGTTGGTCGTTCGCGAAAATCATGCGCCCGCCCGCTGCCAGCCCGCCGGGCGTCCGTGCG
>Ga0302319_10011325_pt1 | contig 16923 bp, 20 predicted proteins | sample Bog_T0_2_FD_203319 | JGI IMG/M metagenome (GOLD analysis project Ga0302319, IMG submission 203319) | Peat permafrost microbial communities from Stordalen Mire near Abisko, Sweden - Bog_T0_2 | ecosystem: Environmental > Terrestrial > Soil > Wetlands > Peat | place: Sweden: Abisko, Stordalen Mire...
TGACTCTTTGTTAAATATTTCTTCATACACATACCCATATTCTAGAACGGAAGTGTTCAGTAAACTGGGGCTTAGTATACTAGGTACGAACACAAAACTTGATAATATACTTAAAATATAGTATAATATTGTTATGCAAGAACAACCAAAGAAAACTGTTGGTAATTACAACGAGTTAGTGGGAGATATCTCACCTGCTACTTTACTACCACAAGGCGTTATTGGATATGAAACTGGGGAAAAAACTGATGAAGGTTGGCAGGAAGTAATAAGAAGGGGACTGAATCTTGTTTATAACAAAGTTGATCAGATTTTAGGCAGTAACAATAGTTTGACCGAGGCGAGTTTTAGCCAGCCAAAGGTTATTGTGTTAGACACTGACCCTGAAAATCCTAATTATTCTGGTTATTTTTCATCTGCAGAAAACAAAATAGTCCTTATCGAGGATAAGATTAATAGAGGTACGCTTGATAGAATTAAGGTATTTATTCACGAATATCTTCACTTCTTATCTCACAATGGACGTGACGATGAGGAGGTGATACATAGTAATTCTCCACTGGCACAAAATAATAATGTTGGATTCCGAAGAACTTTTGGTTTTGATATAAGACCAAACTCGGTGAACGTGACGACTGGTCACTATTTCTTAGCATTCAATGAAGCGGTAACAGAGCAACTCGCCATAGATATTTTGCCCGGAGTTCATGAAACGTATGAAGATTATCGAGGACTACTTGAACAGGTTATAATCGATGCCATTGAATTAGATCTTGGATCGAAAAATGAGGACGGATTATTTATAACTTGGTCCGAGCAGGATTATAAAAACTACATTTATAAGTGTTTCTTCAAAGGTGATCTTTCGGGATTTTCCAATCTACTAAATACAATATATTCAAAATATGGTCTCTCGGAACAGCAGTTTGGCTTAATGACACATAGGGATGATCTTCCAAGTATCATTGAACGTCAGATAGCAAGCGCAAAGCCTGGCGATCCTCCTACCGCACCAAGTGCCATAGCATTAAGAGTCCAAGAGCGTCTAAATAACAAAACCCCCTATGATTATGTAACCGATATTATTGATCCGGATCCTGGTGACGGAGGCGATCCTGCAGAAAATCTATATGGCTCAGAATATGATAATTTCATCACAGAAAACAATATCACTGTGTCGTCTAGAGCATACTTTGAGGGCATAGAACATGATTTTGATAGCGCAGGCTTTGTTGTCTATAAAGGCGAAGAAGCATCCTCACTTTTCGACAATATTACTAAAGTATTAGATGATCTTCTAGCAAAAGTAAAAACAAGAGAGATTAGTACGACATATGTTAGCGAACAAATAGACGATTTATTATTTGGTACCCATCATATGTCGATGTTGTCAGAGGGCTTCCGAGATTTCTATATCTACAAACATCTTAAATTAGAAAACTTATAACAACCTATTGCCTAATTAAGGTATGAGTTATTTGGTAAATACTCTAGTATTAAAATGGTTGCGAAAACGCCTACGCTGGCATTTTATGCCATTTATGTTTAAACAGAGACAGGTCATCTCTGTTTAAACATAAGCGGTATGGAGGGCCACCGTAGACGCTATCGCAACTGAAATTAAGACTATTCTTCCAGGTGATTATCTAATTCAGTCATTGTTTTAACGAATGCAGCTTCTAGATCAATACCATACTTATTTGCCAAAATGATAATAGACCACAGGCAATCACTTAGCTCGTGTGCAAGTTTATTGTCAAGGTCATCATAGTTTCTAACGCCTTCTTTTGCTTGAACTAGCTTTGCTAGATCACCCATATCACCCAAGAATCCCAACATTAGTTCTTCTCGTGACCACTCACGACCATAGCGTTCTTTTTCAAAGTTTGCGTACTTATTTCTAATTGCGACTGCTTGCTCAATAAGTGTTTTAAATTCCATATTAGTATAATACCAAATAAAAAGACTCCCATGTTGAGGAGTCTTTCATAGTGCTTATGCTTGGAGGGCCAGGTGGGACTTGAACCCACGACACCCTGCTTAAGAGGCAGGTGCTCTAACCAGCTGAGCTACTGGCCCATCATTTAGGATATTGATGACTATAGCAAATTTTACTCTAGTAGAGCAAATTTACTTAAGTGAAATATTAAAGATATAATAAGCTGTGTTATAGAATAAAGTTTTAAGATCGAGAATACTAATATGAAAACACTTGATGGACGAGAATTAGCTTCCTATATTAAAAACCGACAATTAAAAGAAGTAGCTACTCTTAGAATTAATTATAAAAAAGTTCCAAAACTTGCAATTGTCCAACTAAAAGATGATCCGATAATAGATATATATGTTCGATTGAAGAAAAAATACGGTGAAGAAATTGGTATTAATGTAGAGAGTCATAATGTTAAACAAATCGATTCACTAGAAACTATAAAGAAATTAAATAATGATGAAACAGTTGACGGAATTATAGTGCAGCTTCCGGTAGAGGTGCCTAGCCAATTAGACGAGATTTTAAACTCAGTATCACTAGATAAAGACGTAGATGCGCTTGCATTAGGGACTAAATTTGATCCTGCGACCCCAACAGCTATTTTATGGCTACTGGCCGGATACAATATTGATCTAGCCGGTAAGAAAATTCTAATAGTTGGTAATGGCAAACTTGTTGGTCAGCCGCTAAGTATGATGCTAATCGATTCTGGTAATAAAGTCACAGTAGCTGATATAAACACTGATGATTTAGCTAATATTTCTCTACAATCAGACATAATAATTACGGCAACAGGAAGTCCTGGAGTGTTGAAATCAAGTATGTTAAAACTAGGTTCTGTAGTAGTTGATGCAGGTGTAACTACCGATAAAGGTAAAACTGTTGGTGATCTTGATGAAGATGTTCGGTTAAGAGACGATCTTATCATAACTCCGATAAAAGGTGGGGTTGGACCATTGACAATTTGTGCCTTATTTTCAAATGTTATTAAATCTGCTCAAAAATCAGTTATGCGCATTGATTAGAACTAAAAAGACTAGCATTTTTATACCAAGTGTGGTATATTAATAATAAGTTCAAGAAAAGCTTTGACTGGCAGCTCTCAAACGAAAATCTTAATTAATCTCCTGATCAAATATTGAGGGAGATTTTTATATTTTTATCTGTTATGCTAACATTTAGCCAATAGCTATATGGCCCCATCGTCTAACGGTTAGGACACCAGGTTTTCATCCTGGCAATAGGAGTTCGATTCTCCTTGGGGTCACCAATCCGGTTATGTTTATTGAAAAATAGTTGAATATAAATTACAGTTAGACCCAGTGAACAAACTCGCTAAAGTATTAGAAATAATTTTTCTAGTATTTATAATAATTCCAATAGTATTGTTAATGACTTTGTTTAAGGGTAATAATGTCAACCATAATGAGGCAATGTATGTGTCTCTATTGGCATTATTCGCTTACATCATTTCAATATTTTTACTTTCATTAAGAAGAAAAAAATACTTTTTTTTCGTTTTAACACTTAATGCCGTAGGTATTATTTATGTTTTTACTCAAATACTTCAGCCACAAAACAGAAATAGTTTTTCCGGAATAGGTCAGTCTACAATAGTAATCTTTGTTTTGCTGTCTTTATTTATATTGGATTCCGTGATCGTTGGATTTAATATGAATCACAAGATTAGAAACTTGCATTAAACACTTAACTCTAATGTTCTAAGCAAATTTGTCCATTCTTCAATTTCTAACCATAACCTGTTCCAGTCTGTTTTTCCTGGGATCACCATAACGCTTATGTTAATTGCAAATTTATAACTACTAGAATATTCTTAATACAGATGAAAAAATTGAAGATAAATGAGCAGGGTTTTAGTTTAATTGAAATAAGTATAGTTATAGTTGTAATTGTCCTAATTTGCACAGCCGGCTGGCTGGTATATAGAAATGACCACAAAAATACTAGTACTAGCGCAAGTGTAACCACAGCGAAGAAAACTACAACGACGCCACCAGTTAAAACTAAATCGACCACAACTACAAGCCAAACAGCTGGCTGGCTTACATATACAAATACAGCCGCCGGATTCTCTATAGAGTATCCTCAAGCAATTTATGCTGATAATGGATGCACTTTTTATCAAACTACCAATGCATATGGAACTACATTGGGCAATGTTCCTGCGACAGTGATTCAGAATAACAATGATTTTTATATTATAGCCAAAACTACGTATCAACTTGCTTTAACTTGGGGAGCTGGGCAAACCACTACTTATTCAGGATGTAGTCCTGTTCCAACAACAATAAGTACAATTCAAGCTCAGGGTAGCCAAAATAGTACTGGTTCGAAATACTTATATTCGGCAGTTAATTTAAAGTTTAGTGTTGAGCATGCGTCAAATCAAAGCCAAGCCCTAACAGATTTAGAAAGTATTTATAGCGATTCAACAATAACAGTTGTTGGTTGGAAAAGTAGTAGTTCTGGAAGTTATGAAGTACCGACAAGTATAACTTGCTCCCAGACTGAGGTGAATAATCAAACTTGTGAACCTCTAAGCTCGAATTATGATATACGATTTTATCCATCTCAGGAAATAGTTTTCGTTCATCAAATGGGTCAGGGAGCTAATTTAGTGACGTCGAATGAACAAGTAGCTGATATGCAGATTTTATCCAGCTTCAAACCCTTGAACTAATAAATGTAACTGTGTTCAATAACTGGATGGAACGATATTCAATCTTGGTTGACCTCTAAGTAGTTCAACCCAGGCATTGATTTCATTACAGATATGATTCCAATACGAACTGAGGTGGCTCACTATAACTATATGCTTCTTTTTGGTTTTGGTTGTTTCCAACCGTTATATAGTTGTTTAGTGTTATACCAGCCATATGTGACCCCTCCCATTTCAAATATATATTCTGCCCAGTGAGGTGCTTCTATTGCTGCAAGACCTAGGACTGAACCGGGTATTACAAAATCACGAAGAGAGTCTCTCCAAGCATATTTATCACTTGTTTTTTTTGACTCTCTACCTCTTCTGTTGATGAAAAGTACTATTGAATTTAATGCTAATGCAGCTGTTGCTGCTTTAATGTCGTTATTTGCAAAATTAATATTTTCTATGGATTGATTTAAACTAAATTTATCTGAAGTCATTTCATTAATTACATCGTATGTTGAAATAGTTGCTGCAGTCACAGCAAATCCAATTGCCATTCTTCTTGCTTTCCCAATTACTCCCTTTTTTTCAGAAATAGACTCTAAAGCTGCCGCACCAAAAGTTAATGCGTCAGTAGCTTCTTCGGCTGCTTCAATAAATAAAGCTGGTTGATTCCCGGTAGCTCCACCCCAAACTTGTACTCCTGCAGAAACTAACCGAAGAGTTCCAGATATACCAAATTTAGTAAATCGTTGTCGTGGCGAAGCTTCAACAAATTCAGTGTGACTGTGTTCATGTGGCATATACTACCTCTGTCAAATAATATCACATTATGACATATTATAATACTTTAAGTCAAATTTATGATTCTCAGTGTTGCAAAAAAATCTGAGTAGTTAGTTGAATATTTAAAAAGGCCTCTTAAATTGAGGCCTTTTTTCTATATATAGAACTTTCTACAAGTAATCCATTCTAAGTCTTTTGGCATTTAACCTAACTTGACGTCGCATTACCGTATAGTATCTATTTGGATGTTCTTCTAGCTTAGCTCTGATTTTTGGTGCTATGCCATAGACAGAGTCGTCATCTGGCTCATCAGAATTATATAAATATTGTAGAAAGTTTACTTTTGGATGCTTTTGGTATTTGTTCGTTATCGCATTAGTTGAATGTGACATAAATGTCCTTCCTTTATTGCTTTACTGAACAAAGCCTAGCAGTTTCCTTAAACACCCTCCTTTCAAGTGATGCAAGTAATAATGATAGCTTACTGTAGGTATGTTATCTATTCAGATTCATTAGGTATGTGCGTTGTGTCACACTTTAAATTAGTACCGAAGTATATAATACTAATATGACTATTAACCCATTTGCCGGAATGCCAACTAGTGAGACTAATGATGAAAGTATTACTGCACACTTTAGTGACGGAGAATTAATGCACTTTTCCAAAGATGAAACCATCATCAATGGTATTAACGAACCCGATGGTGTTTATCTTATTAAACAAGGATTTATAAAAGCTTACTCAGTTTCAAAAGAAGGTCAGGGTAATTTGTTGTTAATCCATGAAGTGGGTGATTTTATTCCACTTCCGTGGGCACTAGATGGTGCACATACTACAGGCTTATATTACGTCGCTATGACAGATGTAACAGTGCTAAGATCATCTAAAAATAATCTCAGAACCGCTATGGGTAATAACGCTTGGTTATCTCAAGAGATATTAAAGCAAGCTGTAGGGATTATCACGGATTATACTCAAAGAATACAAACTTTAGAGTATCGATCGGCAAGGGGTAGAATAATAGCTGAAATTCTTAATTTAGCTGAGCGATTTGGCGAAAAACATGGTAGGGCAGTTATTATTAACGCTCCGATCACTCACCAAGATATTGCCGATTCTATAAATATGACTAGAGAAACAGCCAGTCGAGCGTTAGAATTACTCTTTGAAGAAAAACTTCTAGGTCAAAATAATCATCTATTTACAGTTCTTGATTTGCCAAAACTTCAAACGGCACTTAGCTAAAATGCTAACATATGGAATTTTATCAACTTGAAGAGTCAAAGATAGGAGATGAGATGAAAGACAAAATAATTGTAATTACAGGAGCCAGTGACGGTATTGGAGCTGAGGCAGCTCGTAAACTATCTGCTATGGGCGCAGAGGTTGTAATTGTTGGACGGTCATCTGAAAAAACTAAAGCCCTAGCTTTGGAACTAAATGCGAAATATTACCTAGCTGACTATACAAAGCTTGATGAGGTTCGAAGATTAGCAGGTGAGCTCAAACGTGATTATCCAAGGATTGACGTGCTTGCAAATAATGCTGGTGGGATTTTTGGTAAACGAGAAACTACAATAGATGGCCATGAAAAAACTATGCAAGTTAATTATCTAGCGCCATTTTTACTAACCAATCTATTAATCGATAATCTTATCGCCAGTAAAGCAGCTGTTATTAATACTTCAAGTATTGCCAATAAAATTCTCAGTAGATTTGATATAGATGATCTTGAACTCGAGAAAAATTATAATCAAAGAGTTGCTTATGGTAATACTAAGTTAGAAAATATTTTATTTACAAAAGAGTTAAATAAAAGATTTCACGCTAAAGGTATATCAACGGTTGCATTTCATCCAGGTAATGTTGCCACAAATTTTGCTAGTGACACTAGTGACTTACTGCGTTATATCTATCACACGCCACTTAAAAAACTAGTCCTTATTTCACCCAAAAAGGGAGCGGATACGCTAGTTTGGCTAGCATCAACTGTGGCCGATAAGGATTGGAAATCAGGAGGCTATTATTATAAACGCAAACTTAGTAATAAAATTGCCCCAGCTGCTAATAATGAGACTTACGCTCGGAGTCTATGGGACCAATCAGAAAAGTTTATTAACCAGGGTAATTCCTAAGAACAGGGATTATGGTATAATCTACAGGTGATAAAAGTCTCAAATCTTAGTAAAAAATTTCGAGGTACAGTAGCTGTTGACGACCTTTCTTTTAGTGTTGAAACCGGTAAGGTAACTGGCTTCCTTGGACCAAATGGTGCAGGTAAGTCAACGACTATGAGGTTAATGCTAGGGCTTGATAAGGGTACAGGGACGGCTACATATGATGGCAAACTACTTCATGAATATGAAATTCCCTCAAAAGTTGTTGGAATTTTACTTGAAGCTAAAGCTTACCACACAACACGTAGTGCTCGTAATCACTTGAAAATATTGGCGACAGAAGGTTGCGTACCAATAAAACGCGTAGATGAAGATTTAGATATTGTTGGGCTAAGTGACGTCGCTAAAAAGGCTCCAGGTAAATTTAGTCTTGGTATGAGCCAACGACTTGGTATTGCTGCGGCAATTTTGGCAAATCCAAAATATCTTATTCTTGATGAACCAGCCAATGGCCTAGATCCAGAAGGAATAGTTTGGATGAGAGAATTTCTTAAATCTTACGCTGATGCCGGTAATGCAGTGTTTGTATCTAGTCATTTACTTAGTGAAATGGCTCAAATGGCAGATAATGTCGTAGTTATTGGAAAGGGTAAAATTATTGCCAATACTTCGATTAGTAAACTAATCTCAGGTAATGCAAAATCTAGTGTTTACGTACGAAGTTCAAATTTGACTAAGCTCCAGAAATTACTAGAAGCCAAGTCGTTTGATGCTTTATCTAAAGATAGTGGTCTAGAAGTTAGTGGGGCTGATACTGATCAGGTCGGTAAAATCGCCTTTGACGGTGGAATAACAGTCTTGGAGCTATCACCAAAACACGCCTCATTAGAGGATGTATTTTTGGAACTTACTGAAGGAACTGAACAATTTAAGGCCCAAGAAGTTAAGGATAAAAAATAATGTTAGCTAGTATCAAATCTGAATTTAGGAAGTTAATTACAGTCCGTTCGACATATATTTTATCTGGGATTGCCCTAGCTTACATGATTTTCTACAACTTCTATATAGTCGGTTTTAGAGTCGGTCACCACCTAATCTATAGTCCAAGTAACCCTCACTATCTAATGGTTGAAGTTTCGCGGGCCGGTAGCATTGCTGCACCAATACTACTAAGTTCAATTATTGCGGTCCTGCTTATGGCACACGAATACCGCTACAACACCATAATGTATACCTTAACTAATTCAAATAGTCGAAATAAGTCATTATTTGCAAAAGTTGTTGCCGTAACTGGTCTAACGATAGTTTTTGCACTAATTGTCGAGATTTTGTCACCACTACTAGCTCTTTTTGGGGCTCACGTTGATCACTTGCATCTAGCTCATCAAATATTCTATTATAGAAACTTTTTTGGTAGAGTCATGTTTTATTCCTGGGCTTACGGTATGATCGGCCTGTTATTAGTAGTGTTGTTTAGAAATATTGTTGCATCAATCGTGGCACTATTTTTTATACCAGTTACTATTGAGCCATTAATTGGTTTATTACTATCTGATCATATGAAACAATATTTACCGTTTACAGCCCTAACTAATGTCTTAAATAACGGATTATTGGTAAATGTTCCCGGACAACTCTCGGCTGTTAGATCCGCGATTACGGTTGTAGTCTATCTAGTCATAGGTTGGGTGATAGCTTGGATATTATTCTTACGACGTGACGCTAGCTAATTAAGAGAAAATCTTAAGACTTTAACTTTTCAGCAAATCTTAAGCTGAAGATGAGATTATCTTTAGACGGTTAAAATATAAGGAAAATAAATTAAGTGCAAACTATGAAAAAATTAGCAGCTGGAGTGGCAATCTTGTTTATTTTTCTAGTCTATTCGCTAGGAATTAGGCACCAAAACCCAATAATAGCCAAACCTAAGTCACTAGATAACACTAGTCCAGCTACTAGCACTTCAACTGGCTCGTCAACTGCTGGTACGACGTCAAGTAGCTCATCTACATCCTCAAACGGTTCTTCCACCGTTTCAACTACGCCTACTCCTACGCCGACATCAACAGGTCAGTATAAGGACGGAACATACACAGGGGACTCTTACAATGCGTATTATGGTAACGTCCAGGTATCAGTAACAATAACTGGTGGCAAGATAACTAGCGTCAAATTTTTACAGTACCCAAACACACATTCAACTTCAGTTTATATAAACAATCAGGCCATGCCGTACTTGCAACAAGAGGCAATTCAGGCCCAAAGCTCAAATGTTCAGTTAATCTCAGGCGCTACGTTTACTTCACAGGCTTTTGTTCAGTCTTTGCAGTCTGCCCTAACTCAAGCCAAATAACCATGAAACAAACAAAAATTATTATGGGTATGCCAATTACAATTGAAATAGTTAATAAAACATCCCAAGCAGAGCTAAACAAGATATTTAACTATTTTAAAAGTGTAGATAATCGCTACAGTACCTATAAAACAACTAGTGAGATTGCTAAGATAAATCACGGTTTAGCGAAATCAAAATGGAGTAGTGAGATGAAAACCGTGATGAAGTTATGCGAACAAACCAAAACTTTAACCAATGGCTATTTTGATATTGCACATAGTGGTCAACTTGATCCTTCTGGTCTGGTCAAAGGCTGGTCGATTAATAATGCTTCAAAGATGTTAATTAGTATGGGAAAGACTGATTTTTATATTGAAGCTGGTGGTGATATCCAAGTACAAGGCAAAGATAAAAGCGATAAAGTTTGGGAAGTTGGTATTAGAAACCCATTTGAAATTAAAGAAATCATTAAAGTCATTAAATTAAAAAATCAGGGGGTTGCGACTTCAGGAACCTACATTCGAGGGCAACATATTTATAATCCATTTAGTAATCTGCCAATTAATGAAGTTAAGAGCCTAACTGTTATAGGGCCAAATGTTTATGAAGCCGATAGGTTTGCGACAGCCGCCTTTGCAATGGGTGTACAGGGAATAGCATTTATTGAAGCTGCACCTGGGTTTGAAGGTTATATGGTTGATAACAATAAAATAGCTACTTTTACGAGTGGCTTTAGAAAGTATGAAGCCTAAAATGCTTAGCTATATTGATAGATTACTTGAAAAAGTCACTATGTATCGACTACTTATCTATTATCTTGGAGGTTTACTTGTTGCTGCCTTTGGGCTTAGCTTATTTGGTGATCTAAAGTATAAACCGCTCTATATTCTTATTTCAACGGTGATTTTAGTCCTGGGTTGTTACCTAATTAATAAGATCTTTGCCCAGTTTTTTACTGCACCAGTTAATCCCGAGTCGTCGATAATCACTGGGTTAATTTTGTCACTTATTATCACTCCAGATCCAACTGGCTTTGGAATTACATTTTTACTGGCAGCAGCCGGACTAGCGATTGCCTCTAAATATATTTTGTCGGTTAGGATGAAGCATATCTTCAATCCGGCAGCTATTGCTGTAGTTTTAACTGCCCAGGGGCCTCATCAAAGTGCTAGCTGGTGGGTTGGAACAGCAGTATTATTACCATTTGTGCTAATTGGTGGATTATTAATGGTCAGAAAAATTCATCGAACTAAAATGGTACTTGGTTTCTTTATATCATCGTTTTTAGCTACAATTCTATACTCATTAATTGGTAAGACTGGTGTTATGACAGGCTTACATAACCTAATTTTTAGTTCAGCTATGTTTTTCTTAGGTTTTGTAATGTTGACCGAACCACTAACTTCACCAACTACAACAAAAAAACAAGCTTGGTATGGCATATTAGTTGGAATACTACTTCCACCGCAAGCACACCTATTTAGCTACTACTTCTCACCTGAATCTGCCCTAATTGTCGGAAATTTATTTGCCTATATTATCAGCCCAAAAACTAAATTGTTTCCAACTATCTTGCAAAAAATCAGAATAGCAGCTAGTAGTGCTGAGTTTGTGTTTAATCCAAATCAAAAGTTAGCATATCAACCAGGTCAATTTATGGAATGGACACTGCCACACTCAGATACCGATTCTAGGGGTAGTCGGCGTTACTTTACAATTGCATCGTCACCAACCGAAGAAGACATTCGAATCGGCATAAAATTTTTCGACAAAGGAAGTAGTTTTAAGGATGCGTTACTTGATATCGATCAAAACTCTCAAATTGTTGCCTCTCAAATTTCCGGTAATTTTATAATGCCTAAAGATAAGTCTAAAAAACTAGTGTTTATAGCTGGTGGAATAGGAATCACACCGTATAGAAGTATGATTAAGTATTTAATTGATAAAAATCAGAAGAGGGATGTAATTTTGTTGTATTCCGTAACTAATGACAAAGAAATTTCATATAAGAAAATCTTTGAACAAGCTAGAGAGTCGCTCGGAATTAAAACAATCTATACAGTTACAGACGATGATGCAGTAGCGTCTGAGAGCAATACCAGAAAAGGCTTTATTAACGCTGAGTTTATAAAGCGTGAAGTCCCAGACTATCAGGATAGGATTTTCTATATTTCTGGTACCCAAGGCATGGTAAGTGCTCTATATAAGGCATTAATAAGCCTTGGGGTTAGTAGAAAACAGATTAAAACTGATTATTTCCCAGGTTACACACCAAAAAAATAAGACTGATTATAATTTTAGTCGATTAAGTCAAGTATTAATCAGTTTATTGTTTACAAACTTTTTAAATTAGTGATATGATAATGCTAAAGATATTAATAGGAGATAAATTTTAATGATTCCACAGAGTTTCGCAATTTTTGATCTAGGTACCCCAGAGCTAATTATTATTCTTGTAATAATCTTGCTACTATTCGGTGGCAAAAAATTGCCTGAATTATCTAAGAGTATTGGTCAGTCAATGAAAGAGTTACGCAAAGGTATAAGCGGAGACGTCAATGATGAGCCAAAAAACAAAGACAATGAAACAAAAACAACAGACAAGTCAGACCAACCTAAAGACAAGTAATAAAAAGTCTACACTAGAAGATTTTAGTAGACCATTTATTGAACATGTCTACGAAGTCAGAAAACGTCTAATTTATGTTGTTGGATCAATTGGGATATTCTCAATTGCCGCATATTTTATTCAGCAAAAAATTGTTCACCTACTTTTACTTCCAGCCAAAAATCAACAGTTTATTTATACCTCGCCAGGTGGTGGAATAAGTTTTTTGTTCCAGATCTGTACCTATGTTGGTGTTATTTGTAGTCTTCCAGTTATTCTTTATCAGTTGTTGAAGTTTTTAGAGCCAATTATTCGAAAGCATGCAACCTCAACCTTAATTTTTAAGGCCAGTCTTGTCTCCTTAATTTTAGCTATAATTGGCTTTATATTCGGCTACACGGTTGGTTTACCGGTTGCCTTGCATTATCTAAGTAATCAATTCCATACTTCACAGATTCATGCACTGTTTACGGTTCAAGAATATATGACCTTTCTAACTATCTATCTTGGTGGCTCGGCTTTACTTTTCCAATTGCCACTACTGATTTGGTTAATTGATAAGATAAAGCCACGAGGACCTAAACCCTTCATTCGTTTTGAACGCTACGTAATTGCTGGAAGTTTTATTGTTGCTGGTCTAATGGCTCCAGTCCCAAATATTATTTATCAGGCGATGATAGCTGTACCGATTATCGTCATGTATCAAATTGCGGTTATACTAGTCTGGCTTAAACATCGAACTAAACGCAAGAACTCATATAATTACCAGGCTGAAACAGATAGCCCATCTTCAGAGTATGGACAAGAACTAGGGGCTACTTTACCAGCGGAGTATGTTGCATCTTTAGACACAGAAAACCAAGTAGATGCTATTCCGGTAAAACGAGGGGTTTATATTGATGGAATCGTAACTAGTAGAAAGGCGATTTCGACTCCAAGTTCTAAAAATACTCATAATTTAATTCCAGAACAGACCATAATTAGCACTAAACAACAGGTCAGAACTTCGAAGTTAATACAAGAAATCTTTACTCCAGATAATTCCCAACCATTTTTTGTATAAGTTGGCGTTAATTGCCTATAATTAAACCGTAAGAAAGAAGTCAGTAACATTAGTTAGCTTATGAAGACTTATTTAAAAAACAGATATTTTTATGATTACAAGCGACTGAATTTAGTGGTAGTTGGGTTATTATTTATTTTATCGTTTTCCGGTATTACCTATGCTTCACCTTACGGACAAGGGGTATATAGTGCGCAAGTGCCTTATGGATCTCAAACTTCTCTATCAATTAATATTGGTAGTAATGTATCTTTTAATTTGGTTCCGAGCGGTTTAAATTATGCAGCTTCAGGTTCACAAACCATTACTGTTATCTCAACTAATGTAGTTGGATATCAATTGTATATTTATGATCCAACGAGTACCTCGATGGTTAATGGATCGAGCACAATTCCAGCAAGTTCGAATATAACTGAGGCTGCACTTTCGGTTAATAGTTGGGGCTATAATAGCGATGGGTCAAGTAATTATATCGGTCTGACCACTATTCCGAAACCTCTGGCAAGTTATTCTGGACCATACGAGACTGGTAATAATACTACAGTTAATTACGGAGTACTAGTATCGGCGACTCAGCCAGCCGGTAGTTACACAGCCTCTGTCTATATAACTGCAATTGGATTAAATGAATAAATTAGCCGGGACTTTTCCACAGACTTGATAAAAACTATTGCGCTTAAGAATAAAAAAATATACAATGACATCAACGATAGAAAAATAAAAATAAAACATTAAAATTACAGATATAAAATGAAAAACCTTAAATCTTTGACTGAAGACAGAAAACTAGTTAAGTTACTAACTATTCCGGTCTTAGTTTTTGCTATTTTCCTGCAAAATATTGGTAATTCACACGCTTCAGCACAATTACAAGAGGCTTCGGTTTTATTCGATCGGATACAGGTTAGCACACAAACCACAGGTACGGTTTGTGCAAAACCTACTACAGGCGCAGGGGCGGTAGCAAGTGTGGCTGTGGCTTTCCCAACTGGTTACACCTTAGCAACTACAGCTCTGTCTACTAATTGGGCGGTTTCAACTACTAACTTAGCTTGGCCGACTGGGGCTATTGCATGGCCCAATATCGCATTTCCTTCAGGTGTAGCTGGACAAGTTGTTACATTCTCAGACCCAGCTACTACATTGTCAACTTCATCACTCTATTGTTTTAACTGGACCAATCCTGCCGCTGTTCAGATTACGTCGACACCAGGTACGTCGTATACTGGTTCCATAACCACCCAGACTTCAGTACCGGCTGCAATTGACACTGAGCAATATACTACAGATGCACTTTCGTCTGATCAGATTGCAGTTACTGCAACTGTACCTGAGGCATTTACGCTTGTATTAAGTAGTTCAAGCGACCCGTTAGGTAATTTAACCTCGTCTGCTATCTCAAGTACAATCACACCAATTACCGTTACTATCAATACTAATGCTGCAAATGGATGGCAGGTTTGGGCCGCAGATGCAAACAGTGGATTAAAATCACCAACTGCAGGTGGTACAGGACATACAATCGCTTCTTTAGGTTTATCAAGTGTGGTTACTCTTGGCTCGGAAGGTTATAACACCGGACTTACTCAAACTACAACTCTAGGTGCCACAGCAACAATACCAACTGGTTACCAAGGTGGAACAGCTGGACATGGTGGTGGGCTTACAACAACCTACGCTACAATTGCGAGTGCGACAGGACCAAGCCAAGCTGCTGTTTTGAGTATGACGGATAACGCAGCGATTAGTGCAATTACACCAGCAGCTTCAAATTACGGTGACACTATTACTGTTGTTGGTGGTGGCCTCTTCTAGATTCTAGCCTCTTAAGCCGATTTTGGTGATATACTAAAATCTATGAAATTGAGGAAAATTAGTTTTGTTATTGTAAGTAGTTTTTCTCTTTTAATCGTTAGTTCAACGATTTTTATCGCATTAACTAACGCTGACACAACAACTTCAAATGAGGCCTACGGAGTCCAAGTCAGTCCGTCTCCTCTAGTAGATACAATCGTCCCAGGAGTTACAACTACAACCCAGATTACTGTATTAAATGTTAGCTCGGCAACTGAAAATCTTAAAATTACGACTGGAAGTTTTCTTTATAACTCTGGGTCTGGAAGTATCAAAATCAACAGTAATACACCACCACAAATTGCTCAATATATAACCTATAGTAATCCGGAATTTAGCTTAACGCCAGGTCAAAGCATACCTGAGAGTATCACAATTACTGTACCTAAAAATGCGGGATTTAGCTATTCATTCGTTTTTCTAATCAAAAAACAGCAAACAGTAACAGCTACCTCAGGGGCTGCCTATAATGCGGCAATTGCGATTTTTGCACTGATTAATGTTAATCGTCCGGGAGCTAAAGCCAGTCTATCGGTGATTAATTTTAGTACAAACAAACACATTTATGAATATCTACCAGTTAACTTTAAAACCTCGATTTATAATAACGGTAATACTATAATTTCACCCTATGGCAATGTTTATGTTCAAAGAGACAAATCTAGCGTAACTCCGATATCGACACTGACTTTTAACCCTAATAACTCCTATATACTACCCAGTACTACTAGATCATTATCCAATAGTTGGGTAACTGGGTTTCCAGTACCAAATAGTGTCACATCATCATCGGGTGTACAGAGCGTGAAGTTAAGCTGGGAATGGTCGAAACTAAATGATCTTAGAATAGGTGAGTATACCGCTAAACTTGTTGCAGTTTATAACAATGGCTACAATGAAGTCCCAATTACACGAACAATAACTTTTTGGGTAATACCTTGGGTTATATTGATAATAATTTTTGTTGCGGCAGTCATAATTCTATTCAACCTTTGGCTAATATTTAGACGCCTGTATCGATTAATAAAAAGAATTTTTCACAAGTCCAAAATTTAGTTTCTACTAGGTATAACCATCTTGCTTTTTAATCAGTTGATGTAGTAGTATTACACTTATGGGTAAGACTAATGATAGTGACTTGAAGCCAAATTGGCATGAGTTAACTCACAGGGATGTAACCAGAAAACAGTTTTTGATGATTTTATCTGGTGGTCTTATTGCTATCTTAGGATTTGGTAACTTTATATCATTTTTCGAGTCTGCTACTAAGAAAAAAACTGTCAAACAGGTAGCTGATGATACTAGTCCAAGTGGCTATGGGACTCGGAAATTTGGTCAATAATCAACTTTTATTATTACCAACAAAAACTGAAATAAACATATCAATTAACTGTCCAGGTTCACATAGATAAGCGCCACTTCTAGAATATAATTAAAGTTCTAGAAGGAGCGTATTTATGCATACTGGTATACATACCAGGATTGGTACGGTAGTACC
>Ga0302319_10011326_pt1 | contig 16922 bp, 12 predicted proteins | sample Bog_T0_2_FD_203319 | JGI IMG/M metagenome (GOLD analysis project Ga0302319, IMG submission 203319) | Peat permafrost microbial communities from Stordalen Mire near Abisko, Sweden - Bog_T0_2 | ecosystem: Environmental > Terrestrial > Soil > Wetlands > Peat | place: Sweden: Abisko, Stordalen Mire...
TGTTCAGGTCATGCGCCGCCATGCTCATAAAGCGGTCTTTCTCCTGGTTCAGGTCATGCAGCCGGTCGTGCGCGACCTTGAGTTCCGCCTCGGCCCTGCGGCGTGCTGTCAGTTCGCACGCAAGGCGCCGGTTCCACCATGCAAACACCACAAAGCCGGTCATCGTGATCGCCAGCAGCATCGCCACGATTTTCCAGATCCGCGACCAGTCGGTGTGCGGAAAATATTCCACGGCGGTCCACCGGTCGAAGATATCGGAACGCTCCGTGCTGGATATCGAATCAATCCCTTTTTGCAGGATGGAGCGCAGTTCCGGCCAATCCTTGCGCACCGCAAGACAGAGGTCGAAATGGTAATCCGCGATGCCGGCGATCTTCAGGTTCGTGAGCTTGTCCGAATTGATGAGGTAACTCGAGACGGCCAGATTCGCGACTGTGACATCGGCCTTTTTGTGCGAGACCAGTTCCAGCGCTTCCAGCACCGTGTCGGTCTGGATGATGGGAAGCGTGGGATAGTCCTTCATCAGCTTTTCCGTGCTCGCATACCCGCGCGGACTCGAAATCGTGACATTTTTAAGATCGTGCAGGCTCGTGAGAAACGGCGCCTCCTGCCTCGTGATCACCGCAAGCGAGGTGCTGATATAGGTCGAGGTGAATAGCAGATATTTCTCCCGCGCTTCCGTGCGACCGGTCCCCGTAACCATGTCCACGTCCCCGCTCAGAACTTTTTGCTCCGTCTCATCCCATGAGTTCGTGGGGACAGCTTCAAACCGGATGCCGAACTGGCGCCCGAGCCTTTTAAGCAGATCGTGGTATATCCCTTGCAACGCTCCATCCGCCCCGCGAAACGAAAATGGTGGCCACGCCGGGTCAAATCCCACGCGCACTTTGGGATGCTCCTTGATCCACGCGACCTCCTCCGGCGTGAGCTGGATGTTGTAACGCTCCCACGGCGCCGGCTGCGGGTTCTGCGCCTCGCATTTCCCGGGCGGCCACGCGAGCGCAAGAAGCCCGAGAAAAATCAGCGCGTACAATTTCGCGGAAGAGCAGTCTTTCCCATGCTTTAACAACCCCGGCTGGAGGCAACAGGACATCTGAAAAGCGATGAACCTATGATGTAAAACTTTCCCAAAAGCTGCAACAGGAGTTTTTGCGGCTTGGCCGAAGCGTCATGTTCACGCCCCGCTCAAACATAATTCCCTCCACACAAACAGCGCCCCCCACCCACTTACAGAGAAAAACCACAGTTTGTCACCAAAGGACGCAAAATATTTTATAAAGAACTAACATTTTAGTTGCATTCGTGAACAGAATATGTAATATTAAAGACAATGAGCATTGCTGAATCATTTCTTCCAGCAGCGGAATGAGCGCCAATATCATATCTTTCCATCAACCTTGGTGCCTTGGCGGTGAACCCCGCCTTCAAAAAGAGATGTTTTTTCCAAACGAACCCAATTTGATGCCTTTTCAAGGTCAAGGTCCCAAAAATCAAGCTAAATCAAGGTAAATCAAGCCAAAATCGACATTTTAATTTAAGCTCTCCAACTTCAATCCAAGTTCACCCACCAGAGTAATCCAAGCAAATCCAAGGTAATCCAACTTCATTTTCAAAAACTGATTACCGATCACTGATTACTTCCTGAATGCTAAATAATTCCCCCCTTGCGTCCTTCGCGCCCTTGGCGGTAAAAAATCCCACTCTATCCCGGTTTATCCCACCAACTCCCACCCTTCAGCGAAATAAAATTGAACTTTCATCCCGTTCGGCTAACGCTCACCCTTCAACTTAATATCAGAAGTCAGGGACTATAAATTATGCATCTGTTTGAATATCGGAAAGGCCACTTGTTTTGCGAAGACGTGAATCTCGAAACCATCGCCAAGGAAGCCGGGACGCCTGTTTACGTCTATAGCGCGAACACCATCCTCAACCACTACCGCAGGCTCGATGCCGCTTTCAGTGGCCTCGACCACCTCATCTGCTACGCGGTCAAGGCAAACTCGAACATCGCGATCCTGAACCTGCTCGCGAAGGAAAACTCCGGTTTCGACATCGTCTCCAGCGGGGAACTTTACCGCGTGGAAAAAGCGGGCGGCAAACCCGAGCAATGCACTTTCGCGGGCGTCGGCAAGACGGAGAATGAAATCAAATTCGCCCTCATCCAGGGCATCCTCAGCTTCAACGTCGAGTCGGAAAGCGAGCTCGCCTACATCAACCACGTAGCAGGCTGCCTGAACCGCCGCGCCCCTGTCGCGCTCCGCGTGAATCCAAACGTGGATGCCGATACCCACAAATACATCTCCACCGGCAAGAGCGAGAACAAATTCGGCATCGGCATCGACCGCATCATGGATGTCTATGCCGCTGCGGCAAAAATGCCCAACATCCGGATTCGCGGCGTGCAAATGCACATCGGATCCCAGATCACCACGCCAAAGCCTTTCATGGAAGCGGTGGCAAAAATGTCGCCCATGGTTTCCGAGTTGCAGGAAAAATACGGCATCGAATTCTTCAGCATCGGCGGTGGTATCGGCATCGTTTACGATCCCGCCCTGGAAAGCGGCGGCGAAGCCTGGTGGAAAGACCAGGCCGATGCCAAAAAGAGCGCGCTCACCGTGGAGGCTTACGCCAAAGCAGTGACACCTTCGTTGAAGAAGCTCGGGCTCCGCATTCTTTTCGAGCCGGGCCGATACATGGTCGGCAACGCGGGCGTGCTCCTCACAAAGGCGCTATATGTGAAAAAATCACCCTCCAAGAAATTCGTGATTGTCGATGCCGGCATGAACGACCTCATCCGCCCCGCGCTTTACGAGGGCTACCACGAAGTCGTCCCCCTCAAGGCACCGGAATCCACGAAAAAAGAGGTCGCGGATATCGTCGGCCCGGTCTGCGAAAGCGGCGATTTCTTTGCGCAGGACCGTGAAATGCCCGTCATTGAGGAAGGCGACACCATCGCCCTCATGAGCGCGGGCGCCTACGGCTTTTCCATGTCGTCAAACTACAATTCCCGCCCCCTTCTGGCCGAGGTGCTCGTAAACGGCAAAGACGCGGAGATCATCCGCGAGCGCCAGTTGCACGCCGACCTGATCCGCGGCGAGATCATCCCCGGGGAAGCCAAATGAAAGATTTCCCGTTGAGTTCCCGTAAAAATGATGCACCTTGTGCCGTTATGCGGAATATTTGCCTCTTCATTTTTACCCTGTTCATCGCGATTGCAGCCCAGGCGTCTTCAACGCCGGTGCAAAAGGAATACATCATCCTCAGCGGTGGTCCCTCCCTGATCGAGTGGGAGAAATACAAAATGATCCCTCACGATCATTACTGGGGAAACTTCATCCGCACCGCGCGCGTCCGCATCGAGGAACTCCGCAACCAGGTCGGCCCCGACGCAAAAATCACCTGGCTCGTTTACAAGACGAGCTACGTCACGCGCGGCGAGCAGGACAAGATCGATTACATCTCGGACATCAATTCCGTGCGTGACAAATACAACCTCAATCTCGTCCTCTTCTCCACCTCGAACGTCAACACCAGCGAGGTGATCGACTACCTGAACAGCGGCCAGCCCCGCGACACCGTGAAGATCGCCGATTTCGAATACTTCGGCCATTCCAACAAGGCCTGCTGGCTTTTTGATTACAGCAATAACATCGACAGCGCCTCGAAGAACTACTGTCACGAGGTCATGTTCAAGAAATTGAACCGCAACATCTTCGCCAGGGACGCCTTCGTGAAAAGCTGGGGCTGCCACACCGCCGAAAGCATGAGCCAGAAATTCCGCGACGCCACCGGCATCAAGATGTGGGGCGCCATAGGCAAGACCGACTACTCGCAAGGCTACATCGTCCAGCTCGCAAACCCCGCGGGCGGCGACAAGTGGGCCTATTGAAGCGGGCCTACCCGTCCATGCGGTAATATGATCCCGGCTTTGGCCAATTTCTGCATAAGCGTTTGAATTGACGCCCCGTCCCTCTGTCCTTAGTCTGATATCACACCATGAAGCTCTCCGAACTCCAGGACATCTACGACCAGCCTTTCTTCGAACTCATCCAGCAAAGCCGGAATGCGTATCTCCAGCACTGGAAAGGCGGCGAGATCCAGCTCTGCACGCTGCTCAGCATCAAGACCGGCGGTTGCAGCGAGGATTGCAGCTATTGCGCCCAGAGCGCCCGCTATTCCACGGGCGTGGACGCAGGAAGGCTCCTGATGAAACAGGACATCATGGCCGCCGCACAGCGCGCCAGCGAAAACGGCTCCACCCGCTTCTGCATGGGTGCCGCATGGAAAGGCGTGCGCGACGGCGACGCGAAATTTGAGCAGGTGCTCGACACCATCCGCGACGTCAGCAAGCTCGGCATGGAAGTCTGCGTCACCCTCGGCAACCTCACTCCGGTCGAGGCGCAGAAGCTCAAGGATGCCGGTGTCACCGCCTACAATCACAACATCGACACCTCACCGGAATTCTATCCGCAGATCGTCACCACGCATAAATTCGAGGACCGCCTCAGCACCATCAGCGCGGCACAGCAGGCCGGCATGTCCGTCTGTTGCGGCGGCATCATCGGCATGGGCGAGACCATCATCGACCGCCTGAAGATGCTGGAAGTGCTCACGAATTTCGATCCCGCACCCGAGAGCGTGCCGATCAACTGCCTCATGGCAATGCCCGGCACTCCGCTCGAGGCGCAGCCCCCTGTGGATGTCTTCGAACTCGTCCGCCTCATCGCGACCACACGCATCGTCCTGCCCAAGGCAAAGGTGCGCCTCTCCGCGGGCCGCAGCCGCCTCACCCGCGAAGCGCAGGCGCTCTGCTTCTTCGCCGGCGCAAACTCGATCTTCTACGGCGACAAGCTCCTCACCGCCGAAAACCCGGCCTTCCAGGACGATCGTGAATTACTCGAGGAGCTCGACCTCGTTCCGCAGCCCAGTCACATGGCCGAAGTGAATCTCACCCCGGCCTGATCCCGAACAAAATGCAGGAGCTCGGCAAAACACTTTTTGTCATCGGCCTCCTCATTGCAGCAGCCGGATTTTTCCTCTGGAAACTCGGAGGCAGGCTGCCATTCGGCAAGCTTTCAGGCGACATCGCCATCCACAAGGAGAACTTCAGCTTCTACTTCCCGGTCACGACCTGCATCCTCATCAGCGTAATATTGACGCTGATAATGTGGCTGCTGAGAAAGTAGCCTACGCCTTCGCCGCGAGCCCGAAAGCCTCGTGCGCAAGGTTGGCGGCCTCGTCGATTTTCTTCTCATCGAGGATGACCGCGATCTTGATCTCGGAAGTGGAGATCATCTGGATGTTGATCCCGCCCTGGCTGAGCGCCTCGAAGAGTTTCGCGGCGACGCCGGAATGCGAGCGCATGCCGATACCCACGACGCTCAGTTTGGCGATGCCATCCTGAGCGAGCAACCCGTTTGCATTAATCTCTTTCACGATCGGAGCCAGCGTGGTCTTTACTTTCGGCAGTTCATCCTTGTTGAGCGTAAAAGAAATATCCGTGGCGCCGCTCACGGAGACGTTCTGGACGATCATGTCGATGCCGATACCCGAGCTCGCAATCGCAGTGAAAACCTTTGCGGCGACTCCGGGCTGGTCCGGCACGTTGGTGATGGTGACTTTGGCCTGGTTCCGCTCAATGCTGACGCCGCGGATGACGACATTTTCCATGCTCATGGTTTCTTCTTTCACGATGGTTCCGGGGTTGTTGTTGAAACTGCTGCGGACTTCGAAAACGACATTGAATTTCTTTGCAAACTCGACCGAGCGCGACTGCATGACCTTCGAGCCGCTGCTCGCCATTTCCAGCATCTCATCATAGCTGATCTCCTGGATCTTGCTCGCATTTTTCACGATGCGGGGGTCGCAGGTGTAAACACCGTCCACATCGGTGAAGATCTGGCAGAGATCGGCCTTCACCGCCGCCGCGATGGCGATGGCCGTGAGATCGGAACCGCCGCGCCCGAGCGTGGTGATGCGCCCGTCGCTCGTCTCGCCCTGGAATCCGGCGACGATGACGATGTTGCCGTCATTGAGAAACTTGTGCACCTGGCGCGGGGTGATGTTTGCGATCTTCGCCTTGGTATGAACCCCATCCGTGGTGATGCCGGCCTGCGCACCCGTCAGCGACACCGCCTTGTGCCCGAGGGATTGGATCGCCATGGCGGTGAGCGCGATGGTGGTTTGCTCGCCGGTTGCAAGCAGCACGTCCATTTCCCGCTCGGCAGGGCTCTGGTTCTGCGAAACCTCGCGGGCGAGCTTGATGAGATTGTCCGTGACCCCGGACATCGCAGACACGACCACGACAACCTTGTTGCCGGCCTTTTGCGTTTCGATCACGCGACGTGCGACATTGAGGATTCGCTCCGGCGTGCCTACGGAGGTGCCGCCGTATTTCTGGACTATCAGGCTCATGAATCTAAAACACAGGTCAGGAATTGATCAGTTTCAGAATTTCGCCTTTCTCTGCTTTTGCCGGGATGATCGAGCCGCATTGCTCGCGCGCCACCTCGGGGTCCTTGAGGCCATGTCCGGTGACTGTGCAGACGATAGTGCTGTTTTCGGGCAAACCCGCAAATGAAAACGCCGTTCCCTCTTTCCCGTCCACGCACTTGAAGAGTCCCGCGATGGATGCTGCGCTGGCAGGCTCGACAAAGATGCCTTCGTTGCTGGCGAGCCAGCGCTGTGCGCTGAGAATTTCCTCGTCCGTCACGATATCGATCGCTCCCTTGGAATCCGCAATCGCAGCGGAGGCAAGCTGCCAGCTCGCGGGATTGCCGATGCGGATCGCGGTCGCGACCGTCTCGGGATGGGGCACGATCTGGTTGTGATAAATCGGCGCGGAACCCGACGCCTGGAAGCCTATCATTTGCGGCAGTTTTTTCGATCTGCCAATGCCGTGAAATTCCTGGTAACCACGCCAGTAGGCGGTGATGTTGCCCGCGTTGCCGACCGGTAGAATGTGAAGGTCTGGCGCGTCTCCAAGTTCATCGATGATCTCGAAAGAAGCGGTCTTCTGCCCCTCGATACGGAAGGGGTTGATCGAGTTCACGATGGCAATATTTTCCGTTGCGCCGATTTCGCGCACAAGCCGCAATGCGTCGTCGAAGTTGCCTTCGATCGCCACCACTTTCGCGCCATACATGAAACCCTGCGCCATTTTCCCGATCGCGATTTTCCCGGCTGGAAGCAGAACGACGCAACTGATGCCCGCCCGGGCCGCATAAGCCGCCGCTGAGGCGGACGTATTTCCGGTCGATGCGCAGATCACGGCGCGCGCGCCTTCCTCCATGGCTTTGGAGATCGCCATCGTCATGCCGCGGTCCTTGAATGATCCGGTGGGATTCAATCCCTCGTATTTTACGTAAACCTGGCAGCCGCGTCCCACCTGTTCGCTCAGCCGCGGGCTATGAATCAAAGGTGTGGAACCTTCGTTCAACGAAATCACCGGCGTAGCGTCGGAAACGGGAAGAAATTCGCGGTAACGCGCAATGACGCCACGGTCGTGCAATGTGTTTTTTAACAGGCTCATGTGAATGTCTCCACGCGGATCATGCGCGGCTGTTTCTTGACGCACGGAAGCGCGGCGATGCTGGCTAGCGCCGCCTGCATCTGCGCGTTGGTGGCGTCGTGGATCATCAGGACCAGCGGCACGTCCGACTCCTCGTGCGCCTCGGGCTGGATCACGGATGAAATGCCGATATGGTTTTCGCCGAGTATGCCCGCCACCTGCGCGAGCACGCCAGGCTTGTCATCCACCGAGATGCGGAGGTAATACTGCGACTCGATGCGGTCGATCGATTTGCATGCGCCGTAAAGGCCATGCGGCGTAAATCCGTAGCCGCGCCGGGGCGCCTCTATCGCCATTGCCGCCTCCGCGAGATCGCTGATCACCGCGCTCGAAGTGGGATCCTGCCCGGCGCCGCGCCCGTAGAACAAGGTTTCACCCACCACATCGCCACGTACGGCGACGGCATTGAAGACACCGTTCACCGACGCGAGCACGTGCGATTGGGGAATCAGCGTGGGATGCACCCTCGCCTCGATTTCGCCCTTCTCGTCGGCCTTGATGATCGCGAGCAGTTTGATGCGGTAGCCCAGGTCCCGGGCGAAACAAATGTCCGCCGCCGTGATCTGCTCGATCCCCTCCACGTAAATATTGTCCGTGCTCACCCAGAAGCCATAGGCCAGCGAGGCGAGGATGATCGCCTTGTGCGCAGCGTCCCAGCCATTGATGTCCAGCGTCGGATCGGACTCCGCGTAGCCGCCTTCCTGCGCCTCGCGCAACGCTTCATGGAAACTCAGCCCCGCTTCCGTCATCCGCGTGAGGATGTAATTGCTGGTGCCGTTGATGATGCCGTGCATCGATTCGATATGATTCCCGATGAACGCCTCGCGCAGCGCCTTGATGATCGGCACGCCGCCGGCCGCCGCCGCCTCAAAAAAGACCGGCACCTTGTGTTTGGTGGCTGCCGCAAAAATCTCCACGCCGTGTTCCGCGAGCAAAGCCTTGTTGCCGGTCACCACGATCTTGCCGCTTTCGATTGCCCGCAGGATCAATTGCAACGGAGCCTCGATGCCGCCGATGAGTTCCACGATCACCTGGATCGAAGGATCTTCAATCAAATCCTCCCAGCGTTCCGTGAGCAATTCCGCGGGAGCGGTGACAGTGCGGAGCTTTGCCTTGTCGCGCACTGCGATTTTTTTCACCACCAGTTCCAGACCGAGACGCTCCATGAGCAGTACACGATTCTTCACCAGGTGTTTGTAAACGCCTGCTCCTACATTTCCCATGCCTGCGAGGCCTATGCCGATCTGTTGCATAATTACTTCGTCGAAAAGGGGCGAAATATCGCGCAAAGGCGGCAAGCCTGTAAAGCAGCATTTGGGGCGCCGCCTTAAAACGTGTTGAAAAACCGGCCGCTCAGCCGGGATGCGCCTCTTCTCATCCCGGCTTTCAGACCTCGTTTAATTTTATGCCTAATGGGGGGTAGGCGTAGGCGTGGCACCCGGTTTTCCACCCCTTGCAGCTGCCGCGGCCTGTTGTTGCTTCGCCGCCGCTGCTGCTGCCGCCGCCTGCTGTTGTCTTGCCGCTGCTTGTTGCTGTTGCGCCGCTGCCGCCTGCTGTTGCTGTTTCGCCGCCGCTGCCGCCGCAGCTTGCTGCTGCTGCCTCGCTTCCGCCGCTGCACCAGCCTGCTGCTGTTTCGCCGCCGCTGCCGCCGCTGCCTGTTGCTGTTGCCTCGCTTCCGCCGCCACACCAGCCTGCTGCTGTTTGGCCGCCGCTGCTGCCGCAGCTTGCTGCTGTTGTTTTGCGGCTGCGGCTGCCTCGGCCTGCTGCAAGTTTGCAGCAGGGGGTTTCGGAACAGGGGTATGCTGCGGAGCCGTTACTCCGTTTGGAGCCGCAGGGGCTGCAGCCGGTGGCGGTGTTACGCTTTGTTTGCCATGTTTCTTCGGGGTTGGGGTCGGCTGGGCAGTATTGGTTCCCGCCGCAGGGAGCGTTTGTCCGGGATGGACCAGTGCCGGAGCCGCCGTCGTTGGGGTTGCCACCGGCACGACCGCGGTCTTTCCGTGCTTTTTAGGAGTGGCTGTCGGTTGTGCGGTCGCGGCTGTGGTCGCCGGAACTAGCTTCTGCCCGGGATGGAACCCGCCGAGAGGCGTCGCAGCGGGTTGAGCGCCGGGAACGACTGCGGGATTAAGGGCCTGTCCCGGGTGTTTAGCCCCTGGAGCCACTGTGTTTGGGATTCCTTTTTGTCCCGTCGGCACGACTTGTGAGAGTTTCTGACCGGGGTGCAATGGGCCAGCGGCCGCGCCTGGAGCCGGACTACCCGCCGCGCCCTTCTTGAAGGCTTTTCCTGGGTGCAAGCCTGCGGGTGACGCGGCGCCTGCCACGACGTTGGCGGGGGCCAAGGCTACTCCAGTTGGAAGGACTGCCTTTGTGGTTTTAGGGGTCTTGCCTTTGGCGTCCTGCGCGATTTTTTTCTTCAAGTCAGCTGCAGCTTTCGGGTCGCTCACCTGGTTCCAGCCTTTATCGAATTTCGGCGCTGCGAAAGTCGCCGCCGGTGGCTTCAAACCTGCCAGATTTTTCGTGGATGCCACCCTTGGCCCCGCAAGAGTAAGCACATTCCCCTGAAGCTGGCTGAATTTCCCGCTTCCCAATGGCCCGGCGGTTCCCCTGCGATTGAGCACGAGGCCTGTGGGCACAGGATGCCCTCCCTGGTGGATGATGGCGGCGTTGATCGCGTTCACATCGGGGCCACCGTTATAGATGACCGTGTTGCGGTTCACGATATTGGTGACGTTCGCGGTACTCTGGATGAATTCCACGTTCCGCTGGCGCGCAAAAAGAACTGCGGCCATATCCGGCGCTCCAAAATTCTGGACGCTTACGAAATTATAAGCACCTGGCCCGAGCCCATAGCTGCTATCCGCCCATACACTGATACCCACGCCGTCGGCGCATATTGCGTCGGGAGGCAGAGGAGCCCAGCCCACACAGGAATCGTTGGACCGCCAGGAAACCCATGCGGGAGCCCAGACCCTGCCGGGAACCCAGCACCACCCCGCACCGTCCACATGGCACCAGCGACCGTAGTGATAGGTAGCCCAGCCCCAGTCGTCCTCGTCCTGGTTGGAGACCCACGTCCAGCCATAGTTGGAGTGCGCCCAATACCCGCGTGTGTAAGGAGCCCAATCCGCTCCGACATCCCCCGGCTGCCAGCACCTGCCGTAGCGCCCGACGATGATCCAGCGGCCATGGCTGTTCAGACCGTCGTTGTCGTAAAATTGATCACTTTCCACGCCCACATCCTGGCCGGGACCCGATCCGACGGGCTCCTGGTCCACTGCGACCGGCTGAGGAGCGGCTGTCGCGGTCGCCTCCTGGTTTGTCAATGCGTAGAGCAGGAAAGGGGTCGCTCCGGATTTTTGAGTGATGGTGATGCCCGGCGTTGTCGCTCCATCCCATGTGAAACGGTAGTTGATGTAATAGACCTGATTTTTATCGGCGAAGGCACCAGGGGAGGTCGTCGCATCGTCTTCATTGAAAAATCCTGTCTCCACGGGTGCCTGTGCATCGCACGCGAAGGAGAGATCCACTTCCCTATCCTGGTTCCCGGAACTGGCAATATAGACCCGGAGATCGTAGGTCTTGCCGGCGGTCAGAGTCGCCGGGTCGAGCACCACTTCCTGCTGCGAGCCATCAGCGGCGCCGACATTGGAGATCATGGTCTGCATCGCGCCCGCGAACACGCCATCCGCCTCGACGTTTCCAGTTGCGCCTGTGCCATTCGACAGCGAGCCCGACAGGGCGTTCACCGTGATGCCACCGGCAGTCGATGTGTTTCCGGTGCCCTGCAGTGAGGTGAGCGTCACGCCGTTGACCACCTGGTCGGTTCCGGTCGTGTTGCCGGCTTCGATCGCGCTGGTATAGACATTATCGGGGCTGATACCGACCCCCGTGTCACTATTCGTGGAAGGGATGGGAACATAGGAAATTGTTCCGCCATGCGCTTGGAACGAGAGAAGCCCTGATGCCGCCAGGGCAATGATGGTTTTTGTAATTTTGGTCATAAATTCGTGATTTAAAAAACGGTTTAGTTCTTCGACTAGAATCGCTGCTTATATATTCAATTTTGATAAACAACACTATCTAAACGTTATAAAATGAAGATTGGTCGTAAGAAATCGCCCGGCGACAGGAATCCTATGAAAAATATCCTCAATTTACTCTGGGAGCTGCCGCAGGCGCAGGGTCTGGGAAGAGGTAGTAATTTGAGGCGGAAGCTGCCGCGATGTATTGATCCAGACGCGCGAGAGCTTGCGGATCGTGAGTCACCTGCGCGAAACGGTCCCTGAACCACAACGGCTTGCCGTGCTTGTGCGCGATGAGGTCGCCGTAAATGATACCAAAGGGCGTGCTGCCGAAGTAGGCGTCCAGTTGTTCGTCGTGCGCCGCATCGATGATCTTCTCCTTGATCAGGAAATAGCCGTTGAACGAGACGCTGTTTGCATTCCACTGCAGGAGCGCGGAGTAGCCGAGCACTACGGCCAGCGTGAGCGCGGCGAGCAGGCTGCGGGGATTCCTGTAATTTTCCACCATGCGCTGGAGGACCAATACAAACGGCAGGCTCATCATGCCAAGGACCGGCAGCATGTACCTTGGGCCGTACGACCAGAGGCCGCGCCAGTTGAAGAACTTTGCGTTCGCCAGCAGGAGCAGGATCGCCAGGGAATAAATCACCACCGCATCCTTCCAGTGTTTCCGGAAAAACGAGGGGAAACCCGCAAGCGCCACCAGCAGCACTGGGAAGGTGAGGAAGATGCTGAACTGCGGATCGAATAAAAATCCCGTGACGCCTGTAAAAAGATTTCCGGAAAAGAGATCGTGCTCCCTTTTCCACTGCGTGTATCCGTTGTCGAACGACGAGCCGAACTTGAAAGCGTTGATCGCTAGCAGCGCAACCAAACAGACGAGCAGCGGCAGGCCGAACCAGATGACGCAACCGCGTAGGCGCGCCCATGCGCGGGCGGAGGAGAATTTTCCATTCACGTGCAGATGCGGCCATTCGAAGATCACCAGCAGCAGGGCAAAGAGCGGGGCGACGAGGATGTACAAAGCTTTGCTGAGCCAGAGCAGGCCGAGGAGCAGAGCGGCGAGGAAGAGATGGCACTTCAAACTTTTTCCACCGCCCTGCGGAGGCTCCGTGGCGAGCTCATTGCAGGCGCGGATGAAGTGATAGGTGGCCCCGATGAGAAAGACGGTCTGGAAAGCTTCAAAGGCCTGGAAGCGCAGGTGGTTCCACCAGAAGGTGCAATAGAATGCGGAGAAGATGAAGAGCGCCTTCACCAAAAACGACTGCGTGTAGAGGCTGGTGAATTTGTAGAGGAAGGCTGCGGCCGCGAGGGCGCAGAGGATGTTGAAGGCATTGAAGAAGAGCACGAGATCGGGGGCGTTGTAGTCGATGGTGCCGGTGAGAATTTTTTGGGCGCAGATGGGTACGGTGTAGAGGAGTGTATTGAGGAGGCCGTATTTGGAATACCATCTGCCGGTCGATTGGTTGAGGGAGAAGAACTGCCCCTTGTCGCCGAAATTTGCGACGTTGGGAGGGATGGCGATCGAGCCTGTGTTTAACAAAGTAACCGCCTCGTAGCGGACGACGGCGGGGTCGCCGCCGGAGAGCATGCGGGGCATGGTGAGGAAGTTGATCGTGGCGATCGAGAGTGCGAGCAGGAGAAATTTCACCGAGAGGAGGGAGCTGTTTTTGTTTTCCACGGGATGCGGGGAATGATTGTCCATGGGGATTGGTTTTACAAGATGATGGTGCGGCGGCCGGCAGGGATGCGGGGTGGCTGACGGTTGGCAAGGGTTGGCAAAGGTTGATTAGCCCCGGCGGAAGTGTGTAGCATGGCACGATGCCAAACGCCTGAAAATGAAGCTTACGAACCCCACGGACGACGTTTATCCCAAATCAAGGACGGTTCGCGCGCTGGCTGCAGCAAAAGGGCGCCATGAGGTGGCGGTGGGGGGTTTGGTTGCGGGGGGGATTTTGACGGGGCTGGCGTTTTTGCTGGCCGGGACGGTGTTGCGCGGTGTCGGGCCGACGCGGGATATGGCGGATGCGCTGGGGCGGACGCTGATCCCGGAGATCCGCCCGGATATGAAGCCGGAGGCGATGGAGCGGTGGCTGTTCGTTTTGCTGACGCTGGCTTCGCCGTTTTGCGTGCTTGCCGGGCTGTGGGTGGCGCGGGCGATGCGGGGCAGGTTGGAAAAAGTGTTGTCCAGGCCGAGGGTTGCGGGGGGTTTGGCGCTGATTGCGGGGGGTGCCGGGATTTATCTGCTGCATGGGAATACGCTGTTTCCGTTTTTTGTGTTTCCGCAGTCGGCGCTGGTGGACCAGGGGATTGTTTTCGGGGGGGCGCTGTTGCTTTTTCTTGTTGCCTGGAGGAAGAGCCCTGGTTTTTTGGGATCGCGTTGCGATGCGGGAATCGGTTGGCGCGTTTGCGTGACGGTGATTGCTTTTGCGGTGGCGCTGCTGCCGCGGGGGTTGAGCACGTGCTCGATCCTGACGACGATGGAGATCAGTCCTTTTGCGTGGGAGGTGCATTTCCAGGCGGTGGCTTATTCGCTGACGCAGATTTATGCGGGGAAGCCGCTGCTGACGGCGTCGCCGCCGCTTTATGGCTACTATGCGGCGTTTTTGCTGCCGGTTTTCAAAGTGATCGGGCTTTCGGTTTTCAAGTTTTGCGTGGTGATGGGGGTGCTGCAAGGGGTGGCGCTGGCGGCGATCCTGCTGGTGGCGGTGAGCAGCCTGCGGATGCCGGTGGTGCGAGTGCTTTGCTGCGCGGCGCTTTTGTTTTTCGTGGGAAGCACGTGCCTGGTGGGGCGGAGGCCGTTTGACCCGGTGTTTCAATACTGGCCGATCCGGTTCTTTTTTCCGGCGCTGTCGGTTCCGGTTTATCTTTGGGCGGCGCGGCAGGCAAAGGCTTCGGCCTGGATCGCGCTCGGGATTTTTTCGGGGATGGCGTTGATTTGGAATCTCGAGAGCGGCATTGCTGCGGCGGGAGCGGCGCTGTTTACGCTGGGCGTGGAGGCGATTGGCGCGCGGTGCGCGGGGAGTGCAGGGCGGGAAAGAAGTCCGGGGTTGTTTCTTGCGCTGCTGATTACTGTTGGGGCGATGGTGGTGACAGGGGCGATTTTCTGGCTGGGGCTGCAAGTGCAGGCGGGGTGGAAGGCGCCGCTGCACCAGACGTCGGAGTATCAGCGGCTGTTCTATGAATCGGGGCTGATGATGGAGCCGATGCCGCTGGCGGTGCATCCGTGGTGGCTGGTGATTGCGACTTATTTGCTGGGGCTGGGGTTTGGGCTGCGCGGGTTACTGAGCGGCAGGCGCACGCGGTTTGCGCGGCTGGCGCTGTTTTTGAGCATTCTTGGGACGGGGCTTTTTACCTATTACCAGGGGCGGTCGGTGGATTTCAATTTGATGAATGCGTCGTGGCCGGCGATCCTGCTCGGGTTTTTGATGGTCGACCGGCTGTTGCGGGCGATCCGGGCGCGGGCGCTGCCGCGCGGGATGTGCTGGGTGGCGCTGCCGGCGGCTTATCTCGGGTTGATGGGCGTGGTGATGCTGCCGGGGGCGTTTGCAAGGGTGTGGAGTTTCGGGGCGGGGCAATGGCGGGCTGTGCTGACGTCACCTGCGGCGAAGAAGGCTGATCTGATTGATCAACGGGTGGCGTTTATCCGGGATCATGTCGGCATTGATCAGGATTGCGTGATTCTTGCGGATTACCAGGCGGTTTATTTCATGGAGACGGGGTTACGGTCCTCGCTGGATGCGCCGGGGCTTACGGAGATTTTCTTTTTGAAGGATCTGGAGACTTTGCGCGAGGATTTGACCAGGAATCCGCCGCGGCATCTTTTTGTGGATGAGGCTACGATGGAAGAGTTGCAGCTTACCGAGACGGTGAAGGACAATTATAGGACGGTGGCGACTTTTCCGGATGGGAAGTTGGTTTATTTGCAGCCCAAATGAATTCAGGAAGTAGAATTTAGGAAGTGAAGACGGCGCTGCGTAGCTGTGGGCGGCTTGCAATGCGTATGTTTTCCGATATGCATGGACGGATGAAACGCCTTTTGTCGTTCGGGCTGTTTTTTTTCGCGTTCCTCCAAGTCACCATGGCTGCGATAAGAGAACCGATACCCGGTTATTTTCGCTGGGCTGACACGGTTTACGTGGCTCGAGTGGCTTCGTTCGAAAAAGACAAAGTTACTTTTGCAGTTATGGAAACCTTGAGAGGAAATCCTGAAAAGGTTTTAACCCTCACTATGCCTCTTGGCTGCGACGAAGTATACAAAGCGGATTCCGAATGGCTGCTGGTGTCGTGTGACGGGGGGCGGGGTCCGGGAAGTATAGGAAAAAATACTGTAGGATGGTTGATGAAAGGTTATTGCGAATGGCTCCCAACTCCGGTGGTGCGAAGCGGCAAGGAAATCTATGTGCAGGATGTTGATCGGGAAAATGGCAAGGAGGTCAGCGACAAAGCTGCGGATGGCACCACCGGCCTGACCCTTGACCATATCAAGCGCCTCTTGCAGCAAAAACCGTATTCCAAAGCTAGCAAAACCGTGGTGATTTTGGAAACTCTCATCTCTGCGGATACCCGCTTTAAGTCCCTCCAGGTAATCAGCGACACTAACGACAATGCTTATGTCATTGGCGAGGTGCGGTCTGAGTCTGATCTCGACGCACTCAAACGTCTGATTCAAAGTAGCAGCACCCCGACCAAGCCTGTTATTAGCGTCGAGGTTTCCGGTACTCAGCATCTATGATGAGCGCGATAATCCGGAATAATATCTTCCTGGCGAATTCTCGCGTCTGTTCTTCATGAGAAAGCAATATCACTTCAGGCCTTCCGGGCGCGGGCTGCTGGCTTGGGATGTTGACCGGCTGATCGTGCTTACGAACCACTTTCCCCGCGTTCAGGTTCCGTTGGCGGCGATCCGGGAACTCGACGAGCCGTTTTGGTTTGGCAATGGGACTGCTCCGACTTGCCGGGCGATTGTGGAGCATGCGCGTTTGATGGAGGCGGCGGATTTGCGCTTTCCGATCATTCTTTCGGCTGATGGCCGGGTGATGGATGGGATGCATCGCGTGGCGAAGGCGGTGTTGCTGAGGCAGGCAACCATTGAGGCTGTGCAGTTTGACGTTGATCCTGAGCCGGATTATGTGGATGTACGTCCCGACGAACTTCCGTATGAGGAAACGGTTCTATAAGCATGATGATCAACGACAGATTTACTAGGGCGTGTTAAGGTAAAACAGCGCGTCAAAGATGAGAGCGATATGGATGAAAGCAGTGAACATGACATCAAGTTTTTCAAAACGTGAGAAGATCCTCCTGAATCCCTTGAGCCTTCGGAAAAG
>Ga0302319_10011327_pt1 | contig 16922 bp, 14 predicted proteins | sample Bog_T0_2_FD_203319 | JGI IMG/M metagenome (GOLD analysis project Ga0302319, IMG submission 203319) | Peat permafrost microbial communities from Stordalen Mire near Abisko, Sweden - Bog_T0_2 | ecosystem: Environmental > Terrestrial > Soil > Wetlands > Peat | place: Sweden: Abisko, Stordalen Mire...
CAGAAGCTGCATCAGGTCACGGGCCGCGGCCACGCGGCGCTTCTCAAGAGCCAGGGCCTCGGGCGAAGGCGGGCCGGCGGGTCCCTGCGCCGCCGGCGAAAGCGCCGCGGCCGCGGCCCGGGCCCGGTTCTCCAGGTCCAGCATGCGTTCCTGCAGGGCCAGCGCCTTGCGGGCGTCCGACAGCTCGCCGCCAAGGCGGTATTCCGACGCGAGGGAGCCCAGCACCTCGGCGTGCGCGGCCGCGTCCAGGCGCCGGGTCTCGCGGGCCAGGGCATCCAGCAGGGCCTGGGTGTCCTCAGCCGCGGCCAGGGTCTCGTCCGGGCCCTGGCGGTCCCCGGCAAGGGAACCCTCGTCCCGGAAGCCGGCTTCGGCCGCGTCCCCGGAGGCGGAGGCGGAGGCGGAGGCCGGCAGGACCGCGGCAAGCAGCAGCGTTGCGCAGGCCAGCAGGCTAAAGTTCGACATAGACCTTCCCTTCCGACTCACCCGCCACGTAGGTCTTCTGGCGCAGGCCCTGCACCTGTAGGCTCGCGCCGCTGCGGATGTCGAAGCTCCAAAAGTGCAGGTGGCAGGTGACCACGCCGCCCTCCAGGGGGCCGGCGGACAGCGAGGCCCCCCGGTGGGGGCAGGTATCCTGCATGGCGTACAGCCCGTCCGTGAGCCGGGCGACCAGCAGGCGCTGGCCGTCCACCTCGAACATGCGGTGGGCGCCCTCGGCCAGATCGGAGGAGGCGCACAGCAGGTGCCGGCTCACCCTTCCAGGCCCTCGGGCCCCTCGGGGTCGACCCGGGTGATCGTCAGGCTGCGGATGGCCAGCAGCTGGCCGTCGGCCCGCAGCTCGAAATCGAAGTCGCCCGGGTTCTCGAAGGAGACGTTGGCGAAGTCGGCGTTGATCTCATAGGGCTGGTTCGGAGTCACGGGCGTGGTGCAGTCGACGGTGACCTCCTGCAGCAGCTTGCCCCGCTTGACGTCCTTGAACAGCAGTTCCAACCGGCTGGGCACGACCACCTCGGCCAGGCTGATGAACACGCTGAAATTGCGCTGGGGCAGCGGAAAAACCGACGACTTGAGGTGCTGGAAGACCCCCACCAGGGAGCAGCGGCCGTGCTGGTCGCGCAGGACCTGGTCGCAGAGCAGAAAGGCGTTGAGGCTGGGCTTGATGGGCAAACGGGCTCCTGAGCGGCTACCTTCAGCGGGCGGCAGAGGTTAGACTATCCATCCTACACAAGCCACCCTCCCCGTCCAAGCCAAGCCATGCCCTCGCCCCGGCCCCCACTCCAGGAACTTTGCGCCCGCCCCGTCGACCTGCTGGTCGTCGGCGGCGGCATCAACGGCGCCGGCGTCGCCCGCGAGGCGGCCGCGCGCGGGCTGAGCGTGCTGCTGGTGGAGCGGCAGGACTTCGCCTTCGGGGCATCGAGCCGTTCGACCAAGCTGGTCCACGGCGGCCTGCGCTACCTGGAACAGCGCGGCTTCTCGCTGGTGGCGGAGTCCCTCAGGGAGCGGCGCATCGTGTGCGAGGTCCAGGCCCCCCACCTGACCCGGCCCCTGCCGTTCCTGGTTCCGGTTTATGCGGGGGACGCCCGGCCGCCCTGGATCGTCCGGGCGGGCCTGTGGATCTACGACGCCCTCGCCTGGAAGGGCCGCAGCCTCATCCGCCGGCACCGCTGGCTCGGCGCCCCGGGGGCCAGGGCCCTGGTCCCGGCGCTGGGGCCGCAGGGCCTGCTGGGCGCGGCGGAATACTGGGACTGCCAGATGGACGACGCTCGGCTGGCCCTGGAGAACCTGCTGGACGCCCAGCGCCTGGGCGCGCGGGCCCTGAACTACTGCTCCCTGCTCAGCGCCCACCTGCTCAAGGACGGGGACGTGCGGGTCCGGCTCCGGGACGAGGAGGCCGGCGAGGAGGGCGAAGCCCGTGCCCGCCTGCTGGTGCTTGCCGCGGGCGCCTGGACAGACGGGGTGTTCCGCGGGCTGGGCTCGGCCCCTTCCCCGCCCAGGGTGCATCCCACCAAGGGGGTGCACCTGGTGACGCGGCGCCTGATCGACTCGCACGCCCTGCTGGTGCCGGCGCGCAGCGACAACCGAATCTTCTTCGTCATCCCCTGGGAGCTCGAAGGGCGCCCGGCGAGCCTGATCGGCACCACCGACACCGATTTCTCGGGCGACCCCGACCACGTGCGTGCCGAGGAGGAGGAGATCGCCTACCTGCTGGCGGAGACGGCCAGGGTCCTGCCCCAGGAACGGCTCGACCGCCAGGACGTCTGGGCCACCTTCGCAGGCCTGCGGCCGCTCACCGCGCCGCGCCTCAACGAGGGGGGCAACGCCGCGGTGCCGCGCGAGCACACCTTCTGGGAGGAGCCCGGGATCCTGGCCGTCACCGGCGGGAAGTACACCACCTACCGCAGCCTCTGCCAGGAGCTGGTGGAGCGCGCGGCGCGGCGCCTCGGCGCGGCGCTCGGCCCCTCGACCAGCGCCAGCTCGCCGCTTCCCGGCGCGCCCCGCCCCAGGGAGGCCGCCGGCGGGGACCTGATCCGGGAGCTCATGCATGACGCGGGCCTGGGCCAGGAGGCCGCCGCCCTGCTCGTGCAGCATTATGGGCGCATGGCAAGGGACGTGGCCGCCCTCTGCGCCGAGGATCCCGAGCTGCGCAAGCCCCTGGCCCCCGGGGACGCCTGCCCGGCCATCCTGGCCATGGCCGCCTGGGCCGCGCGCCACGAGCATGCGGCCCACCTGGACGATTTCTACCTACGTCGCACGCGCCTGGGCCTGCGCCTGAAGCCGGACCACCGCGGCGTCGACCGCGTGGCGGCGGTGATGGGCCAGGTCCTGTGGTGGAGCCGGGACCGCGAGCTGGAGGAGCTGGAGCGCCTGCGCCGCGTGGTCGCAGGGGAATACCGCTGAGGCCGCGGCCGGGCCCTCAGGCCCGGCCGTCGCCCTGCTGTGGCCCGCGCCAGCGCCGCCGCCGCCCCGGACGAGGATCCGGACGGCCCGAAACCGTGCCTGAGGCGGCGGGCCCGGAGCCCTGTCCCGCGCCCTGGGACTGGCTGCGGCCCTGGCCGTGGCTGGTGTCGAAACGGGAGGCCCGTTCCCCGCGGGAGCTGCGCTTGTCAAAGAAGCGGCGCCCGCCTTCAGGCTCGGCGCCCGCCCGCGCAAAGGCCTTCAGGGCCAGGGCCAGGGCCGCGACTCCCAGCCAGGCCAGGGCGAAATCGGGCCCGGCGGCCCAGCCCAGGCGCACCTCCAGGCCCAGGGGCGTCAGGGTCCAGGCGTGGATGACCCCGAAGAAGCTGAGCACCGAGGCGACCAGGGCCCAGGCGACCACCCGCAGCCACTGGCGCTCCACGGCATAGACCAGCATGGCCGCGAAGACCATGGACGTGACGATGAAGCCCTGGTTCAGCGCGAAGACGCCCTCAATGGCAAGGCCCGCGGCCGGAAACCGGGAGGCCGCGGCCTGCAGGCTGGTGCCGGCCACCCGCAGCGCCGTGTCCAGGTTCAGCAGCAGCCACGCCGCCAGCGCCGGAATGAACCCGAAGGCCACGCCCAGAAAATGGGGGCGCGGCACGTCGCGGTAGGCCTGGGCCGCGATGATGACGCCGATCCAGAGGAGGATTCCGATGAGGGCCTCCATGGGCACCACCCGCAGCACCTGGGCCACCGACCCGCTCAGGCACAGGGCCGCCACCACGGCGCCGTTGAGCAGGCTGTAGCCCCAGCGGGCCCCCATGGCCTTCCAGCCCGGATGCCCGATGTAGATCGTGGTGGGAAACGGCGAGCCAAGCAGGGCCGCGGCCAAGCCGCCGAGGCCGTTGGCCAACAGCGAGCTGCGGGTGTCGAAACGGTCGCCGGCGGCCTCGGCGCTTTCGAGGTTCTGCAGGCTGCCGATCACGTTGAACAGGCCCATGGGCAGGATGATGCTGAGGTAGCGCCAGCCGTCCTGGCGGACCAGAAAATCCCGGAGATCCGTGACCGCCGGCTGAGGCAGGTGCAAGGCAGGGGCAGGCGCCGACGCCGCCGGGCTGAAGCCCCCCAGCCCGAAGGCGCGCAGGCCCCAGGCCAGGCCGGTCCCCAGCAGCACCGCCACGAATCCGCCGGGCAGGCCCAGGGGCAGGCGGGTGCGGGAACTGTAGACGAACAGCACCAGGAAGGCCGGGACGACCGCCAGGGCCGGGCTGGCGAAGACCTGGAACACGAAGCCCATGCTGATGAAGGTGAGGGCGATGCCGGCCAGGGCGGCGAGCAGGGCCGCCCGCGGCGTGTGGCGCCGCAGCCAGCCCCCCACAAAGGCGCCGAAGAACTCGATCAGGGCCGAACCCAGGCAGGCGAAGAGCCCGGCCTTCCAGGCCAGGGTGTAGTCCTGGGTCTCCCGGTAGACCGGGCCCATGATGAGGAACACGAAGGCGAACAGGCTGACGGTGTTGATGCCGTAGGGCAGGGCCGTGGTGAAGGGCCTGCCCTCCCGGCTGGCCAGGCGCTTGGCCTGCCAGGCATAGAAGGCGTTGCCCAGCAGCACGCTGAAGGCGGCCCCCGGCAGGACCCTGGAGGCGACGAACTCGGCGGGCATGCCGCAGACCTGGGTGCACAGGGACTGGATCAGCAGCAGCTGCAGCAGGTTGTCGACGAAAAGCCCGAAAAATCCGTCGATGTCACCGGCATAAAACCAGGCCAGGCGCATTGCGATCCTCCCCTGCGGCGCCCCCGCGGGACGGGGGCTTTTTTCACCCCGCCGGCAGCGGCGGGCTTATGATTGGCCATGCCATTGTGCGGCGTCAAGACTCAGCCCATGGCCCAGGGCGGCGCCTTTGTGCGGACGCTCTGGGAAAGGGACCGTGACCCTTTCCTGGATCACGTACGCTGGCGCCTGCACCTGCGCCTGCTGCTGGTCTCGGCCCTCGCCGCCGCCGCCTTCGCCCTTCTCAACCGCATGCAGCACGGCAGCTTCGGCGCCGTGACCCTTCCCCTCGCGGCCTGCCTCGCGCTCTGGCTGCTGCTGTCGCGCTCGCCCGATGGCAACCGCCTCGCCGTCCGCGCCAACCTGGCCCTCTTCGTCCTGGTCGCCGCGCACGAGGCCCTGGCCGGCGGCGGGCCCTTCCCTTCGGCCCTGCTCGCGCTGATGGTCATGCCCGTCTTCGGTGTGCTCCTGGACGGCATGGCCAGCGGGGGCCTGGTGCTCCTGGCCTGCCTGGCCTCCGTCTTCGCCTGCCTGGCCCTGGGCCGCTGCGGAGGCGAGCCGCTGATCGTGTCCTTCACCGGGGTCGCGGCAACGGCGCTCTACGCCGTCTGCCTGGCCCACACCTGGATCTTCGGCAGCCTGGTGGAGCGCCAGCGTCGGGACCGCCAGGCCGTGGCGCTCACGACCCGCGGGGCCGAGGACCTTGCGGCCGTGCTGGGCGAGCAGGTGGCGCGCCACCACTTGGCCCTGCGCGAGGCGCTGGACCGGGGCCGGGACCTGAGCCAGGAGACCGCCAGCCTGCAGGACCTGCTGCAGGCGGCCCGGGCCGGGCTGCCGGAATCCTTGCCGCGCGGGACCGAGGACCCCCTGCAGGTCGTGGCCTCCCTGCGCCGGGACGCCCACCGGGCCTTCCTGCTGGTGTCCTTCGCGACCACGCTGGTGTGCACGGCGGCGTCCGCCGCCCTGGGCTTCCCCCGCTGGCAGGTGGGGGCCATCCTCTGCCTGGCGGCGGCCGTGCTGCTGTGGCGCGACGAGCTGCGGCGCCGGTCGTGGATGCCCGGCATGCGCGCGTTCGTGCTGCTGTGCCTGGCGGGCATCGCCTCGGATGTGTGGTATTCGCAGGGCCGGCCGCCGGTCCATGCCTTGGTGTTCCTGCCCCTGCTCGTCTTCTATGCCGGCCTGCTCGACTCGGCGCCGGTATCGGGGGCCGTCTGCCTGGCCGCCCTGGGCATCACGGGCTGGGCCCAGCTGTCCCTGCCCCCTTTGCCGGCCGCCTCCGTCATCAACGCCGGTGTCGGAATCCTGCTGCCGACGATGCTGCTGCTGAGCCTGGCTGTGCACCCGCTGTACCGCGGCCTGCTGGACCAGCTCGCCGGTGAGGAGCTCAGCCTGCGCCTGAGCCTGCAGGCCTACCGCCGCGCCGTGTCCACGCTCTTCCATGACCTGGCCAACCCCCTGGCCGTGCTGCAGTCCCTGGCCGAAATGCCCCGGGCCCTGCGGACGCCCGAGGACGCGCGCCGCGCCGCCCGCATGCTGGACCGGCTCGAGGCGGTGGCCGCGTCGCGCGGCGTGTCCGGGCCCCTGGACGTCGCGTCCCTGGCCGAGTCCGCGCGGGACCTGTTCCGCGAGCGCCTGTCCGCCAAGCAGCTCCGGCTGGAGCTGGAATCGGGGGCCGATCTGGTGCTGAAGGAGCCCGGGACCCGGCTGAGGGAATCCATACTGGGGAACCTTGTTTCCAACGCGATCAAATACTCGCCCCGGGCCGGTGTCCTGCGCCTTTCGGCCCGCCGGCAGGACGGCCACGTGGTGCTGGCCCTCCGGGACCAGGGGCCCGGCATCCCTCCCAAGGTCCTGCGGGACCTGGCTCGGGGCGACACCCCCCACAGCAGCCCGGGCAGCCTGGGCGAGACCGGCAGCGGCTTCGGCCTGCTGCTCGCCGCGGGCTACGCCCGCGAGGCCGGCGGGCGCCTCGAGCTGCGCAATGCGCCCGAGGGCGGCGCCCTGGCCGAGGTCTGGCTGCCGGACTAGGCCTTGACCTTTTTGCGGCTGTTGCGCTTCTCCTGCTCCTGGGCCTGCTGGTATTCCGCGTAGGGCCCCTTGAAGTCCCACCAGGTGCCGTCCGGCCGCAGCTCCAGGATGCGCGTCGCCACCTTCGCGATCAGGTCCTGGTCATGGCTGGTGAACAGCACCGAGCCCGGGAATTCCTCAAGGGTCTTGCTCAGCGACTCGATGCTTTCCAGGTCCATGTGGTTGGACGGCTCGTCCAAAATAAGGGTATTGCCCCCCAGAAGCATCATGCGCGCCAGGAACACCCGCTGGCATTCCCCGCCTGAGAGCACCTTGACGCTCTTTTCCTGCTGTTCACCCGAGAACAGCATGCGCCCCAGGTAGCCGCGGATGGTCTGGATCTCGTCGTTCGGGCCCCAGGCCTTGAGCCAGGTGACCATGTCGCGGTCCTCGACCAGCTCTTCCTTGGTGTCCTGCGGCATGTAGTTCAGCAGCACGCTCTTGCCCCACACGGCCTTGCCGGAGTCCATGGCCAGGCCCCGCCCGGCCAGGTCGCCCTTGTCCTCGCCCTGGTAGGCGCCCAGCAGGCAGCGCAGGAAGGTCGTCTTGCCCACGCCGTTGGGGCCGATGACCGCCAGCTTCTCGCCCCCAGACAGCGCCAGGCTGATGTCCTTCAGCACGGGCTTGCCGTCGAAGGACTTGCTCAGGCCCTCCACTTCGACCATGTCCTTGCCCGCGTCCTTGCGCGGCTTGAGCAGGATGCGGGGATACTGGCGGCTGGACGGCAGGATCTCCTCCATCTCGCTTGCCAGCTTGTCGAGCATCTTGAAGCGGCTGGTGGCCTGCTTGCTCTTGCTGGCGTTGGCCGAGAAGCGGGCGATGAAGGTCTTCAGCTCCGCGGCGCGCTGTTCGCGTCTCGCGTTCTCGGTCTGCTTGGCGTCCAGCACGCCGGAGGAAGCCTGCACGAAGAAGTCGTAGTTGCCGGTGTAGATCGTGATCTTCTGGCGGTCGATGTCGACCATATGGGTGCAGATGTTGTTGAGAAAGTGGCGGTCGTGGCTGACCAAGATGATGGTCCCGTCGTGCTCGCCGAGGTACTGCTCGAGCCAGTTGATCGAGGCGATGTCCAGGTGGTTGGTGGGCTCGTCCAGCAGCAGCAGGTCGGGCTTGGCGAAGAGGATCTGGGCCAGCAGGACCCTCAGCTTCCAGCCGCCGGTGAGCTGCTTCATGAGCTTGCCGTGCTGGTCGCTCGGAAGGCCGAGGCCCTCGAGCAGCTCCCCGGCCGTGGATTCGGCGGAGTAGCCGTCCATCTCGCCGAAGCGGATCTCCAGCTCGGCCGCCCGTTCGCCGTCCTTTTCGGTCATGTCCCCCTTGGCGTAGAGGGCGTCCTTCTCCTTCATGACGTCGTAAAGCTCCCGGTTGCCCGTGAGCACCGTGTCCAGCACGCTGAGGTCGTCGAAGGCATAGTGGTCCTGGCGCAGCCATCCCATCTTGACCCCGCTGTCCAGGCTGACCGTGCCCGAGGTGGGCTTGATCTCGTTGGTGAGGATCTTAAGGAAGGTCGACTTGCCCGCGCCGTTGGCCCCGATGATGCCGTAGATGTATCCCGGCTTGAACTTGAGGGAGACGTCCTCAAAGAGGATTTTCTTGCCGAAACGCAGGGTGAGATTGCTGCAGGCGATCACGGATGGCTCCAGGCGGACCGGGTGGGGTGGTCGGGCCACCATTATTATAGGAAGCGCGCGCCCGGGGCCAGAGGCTTGGCGCCCTGCGGGCGGCACCGGAGCGTGGTGCGGCAAAAAAAAGGGGCCCGGCGGGGCCCCTGGTCGGGCAAGTGCGGCTGGAACCGGCGCCCGGTCCCGGTGGCCGACGCGCTCAGCGCACGGGCAGGGCCACGGCCTGGTTCCCGGGCTGGTCCAGGCCCGTGGCCCCCAGCAGGATGGCGCCTCCCAGGCGCGCCCCGTCGAGCAGGGCCCCGCCCAGCTTGGCGCCGGTGAGGTTGGCTCCCAGCAGATTGGCGCCTCCCAGGTCCGCCCGTCGGAGGTCGGCGTGGTAGAGCAGGGCCCACAACAGCAGCGTGCCGCGCGCGCGCACCCGGCTGAGGTTGGCCCAGCGCAGGTCCGCCTTGGAAAGGATCGCCCGGCTCAGCTCGGCTTCGAAGAGGTCGGCGTGCCCCAGGTCCGCGAAGCTCAGGTCGGCCTCGACCAGGTTGGCGCCGGCCAAATCCGTGTTCACAAGGCGGCAGCGGCTCAGGTCCGCTCCCCTCAGGTCGCTGTGGAGCAGGCTGGCGCCGCTCAGGTCGGCCCGGCTCAGGTTGGCGCAGCGCAGGTCGGTCCAGCTGAGGTCCACCTGCGCCAAGTCGATGCTGGCCAGGTCGGCCTGCCGGCCGCCCTGGCCGTGGAGCCAGCGCTGGTGTTCGTAGACGGCCTGATCAAGCACGTGTTGTTCGGCGCTGAGCTTCATCGCGGCCCCCGGGAGAAGGCGGGCCGCTTTGGCCCGCAGGGAGAGCATCGCAGGGGCAGGTGAAGTCCCTTGGTCGGACGGGAAACAAGCGTGCTAAGGCCCGGTTCGGGCATCCGGCCCGGTCTCAGTCCTCTTCCGGGCCGGAAGCCGGCGGCACCGCGTCGGGATTCCAGGCATCCCCCCATTGCAGCCGCCGGGCGGCCTGCCGCAGCCCCGCATCCGTGTCGCGGCGCTTGTAGAAAAGGCTGCGGCGCTGCCCTGCCGCGTCGCAGACGTCGAGGGTGATGTTCCGGTTGACCCGCCGGGGATCCGAGTGGAGCCGGTAGGGTGCGGGGGCCGGCAGGGCCTGGTCCTTGCTGACGAAAATCCAGGTGTATTTTTCGTCTTCGTATCCGAGTTCCCCGCCCTTTACCGCCTTGTGCAGGCCGCGGCGTTCGAGACGTACAGAGAAGTGGCACCAACCGGGCGTGGTGGCCCGGGCTGGATCCATGGGGCAGGGGCCCGACTGGGGGCACGGCGCCACCATGCGCCCGCCCAGGCCCAGCCATTGGGCGCGGGCGGCCAGCACCCTGCGTGCGGCCTCCGGCGTTCCCGGTTCCAGCAGAAAGACCCCGCGCCGCGCCTTGGCCCAGGCCGCTGCGAGCAGGTCCTTCTGGATGGATTCGTCGAGTTCGCTGAGCACGTAGGCCATCACCACCAGGTCCGCCGGGCCGGACAGGGCCAGCTGCTCGGCCAGGTCGCCGGAATGGAGCGTGGCCTTCAGGCCGCCGAAGGCCAGGGCCAGGGCCTGGGCGTGGGCGATCATCTCGGCATTGGATTCCAGCAGGCGCGCCTGCGCCAGGCCCGGCAGGCGGGTGGCCAGGGCCCAAGTGGCGGTGCCCGGGCCGGCGCCCAGGTCCAGGACGCTGCTGCAGCCGTCGAGGGCCGCGTCCGGAACCTGGTCGAGGGCGGCCGACACGGCTGCGTGGGTGGCGGGAAAGCGGGCGGCCAGGTAGCCCAGGGCGCGGGCCTGGGCGCGGGTGTAGGCGCCAGGCGCGCGCCCGCCGCTTCCTGGGGCGGGCCCGTCCGCCAGGTCCTGGCGTTCCTCCTCGCTGACGGTCCGGGACCGGTAGTCGCGGCTGAGCGCCGCGTATCCGGACCGCAGGGTGGCCAGGGGCGCGAGGTTGAGGCGCTCCTCCAGAGCCTTGAAAAGCGCTTCGGGCAGGCGCCTAGACATGCTCAGTCGAGCCCCAGCCGGTGCAGCCCGTCGAGCAGCCCCCAGGCTTCATTCCTGTCGGAAACGTGTCCATGGTTCTCCAAGAGCGCCTCCCGGACGGACGGGCGGGCATTGGCCGGGGCGATGGAAGCCCCGGCCGCCTCGAACATATCAAGGTCGTGCTCCATGTCGCCGGCGGCGACGCTGTGCTTCAGCCCGGTCCCGCTGGCGGCGGCCAGGAAGCGCAGCGCCTGGCCCTTGCCGAAGCAGTGGGGCAGGACATCAAGGTAACGGTCCGCCGTGACCAGCAGGCGCCAGTCGCGTTCGGCGGAGAGGCGTTCCCGGAAGCGGTCCAGCGCGGCGGCCTGCCCGTTCCAGTAGAAGGACGCCTTGAAGCTGCCCTGGCCCTGGGCTTCCTGCAGGGGTGTGTCGTCCGCGTGCCCCAGCACGCGCAGGCGCTCCGCCGGCCAGGCCGGGTCCGCGAGGTCGCGGTAATGGCGTCCCAGGCGGTTGAGGGGATCGGCGAGGTCCCAGACCTCGGTGCCCACGGCCGTGGCGGCATAGTCGGCGGGGGGCAGGCGTTCCGCGGCGATGAGGGCGCGCACGACGTCGATGCCCCGGCCGGTGACATAGGCCAGCGTCAGCCGTCCGCGGACCCGCTGGGCCCAGGCCCGGAAGGCGGCCTCCCCGCCGGGATCCCCGAGCACGGTTCCGTCGAGGTCGGTGCACAGAAGGAACTGCGCCATTTCAGCCTCCCTGCTGCGGGGCCTCCCGGTGCGCCAGGCCCGCGCGCAGGGCTTCCAGCTCCTGCTCCAGCCTGGCGACGCGCGCTTCCAGTTCACCGATGCGGTCGATCTCCAGCGCCTGGCTGAGTGCCCCGGCGTCGATCCCGCCGTCGAGGCAGTGCGCCCAGCGGTGTTCCTTTTCGCCCGGACGCCGGTCCAGCCTTCTGGCCCAGGCCCCGTCCTGGCGCGCGGCCAGGCCCTCGAGCACCTGCTCCGCCTCGGCCGGGGTGGCGAACTCGTGCATGCGGCCCGAACGTCCGCGCAGCTCGCCGGCGGTCTGGGGTCCCCGGACCAGCAGCAGCGCCAGGACTGCGCGCTGGGCGCTGTCCAGGGCCGCAGTTTTTTCGACGCTGTGCGCGTAGCGGGTCGCCCGGGCGTCGGTGCGGGCCTGCACCAGGTCCCGGCCCTTTAGGCTGTTGAGGGCGGCGACGACCTCCGCCTCGGTCAGCTCCAGGACCGGTTCCCGGCTGGTCTTCTGGTTGCACGCCAGGCGCAGGCTGTTGGTCGTCAGGGGGTAGGCCTCAGGGGTGAGGGCCTCTTTTTCGAGCAGGCAGCCGAGGGTGCGCTGCTCATGCAGGGTCAGGTTGGGTGGCATGCTTGGCTCCAGGGCGCGCCCGGCATGGGGCGCGACGCATCCTCGTTGGCGTTCCGGCTCCGGCCTTGCTATCATGCCCCCAACACTTGAAAAGGGGAACTCCCGGGCATGGGCGTTTACGGCAAGGCATTCGACGTCATCGTGGTGGGCGCGGGGCATGCGGGCTGCGAGGCTGCCCATGCCTGCGCGCGCCTCGGGCTGCAGACCCTGCTGCTGGGCATGAACCTCGACACGGTCGCGGCGATGAGCTGCAACCCGGCCATTGGCGGCCTTGCCAAGGGCCATCTGGTCCGCGAAATCGATGCGCTCGGCGGCCTGATGGCGCGGGCCGCGGACGCCAACGGCATCCAGTTCAAGATGCTCAACACCAGCAAAGGGCCGGCGGTCCAGGCCCCGCGCGCGCAGTGCGACAAGGCCGCCTACCGCGTCTGGATGAAGGCCTTGCTTGAAGGCGTGGCCGGACTGTCCCTGAAGCAGGCCCAGGTGGACAGCCTAGTCGTGGATGCCGAGGGACGCCGGGTCCTGGGGGTGCGCACCAAGACCGGCGTCGAGTACTGCGCGGGCGCAGTGGTGCTGACGACCGGCACATTCCTGCGCGGCCTGATCCACATCGGTGAGCACCGCATCGAGAGCGGCAGGGCGGGCGAAGCAGCCGCCCAGGGACTGTCGGCCAGCCTCGCCGAACTGGGCCTGGAACTGGGACGCCTAAAGACCGGCACAAATCCAAGGGTGGACCGCCACAGCCTGGATTTCAGCCGTTTTCAGGAGTTCCCCGGCGACAGCGTCATCCAGCCGTTCAGCCACGCCACCAAGCCGGGCAGCCTGACGAACAAGACCTTGTGCTGGACTGTGCGGACCAACGAGGACGTGCACCAGGTGATCCGAGGATCCCTGGAACGGTCACCACTCTATAATGGGGTCATTCAAGGTGTAGGCCCAAGATATTGTCCCTCGATTGAAGACAAGGTGGTTCGCTTCCCGGACAAGAGCTGGCACCAGATAATCATCGAGCCGGAAGGCCTGGACACGAGTGAACTCTATCTGAATGGCCTGAGCACCAGCCTGCCTGAAGAAGACCAGTTGCGCTTCCTCCGGAAGCTGCCCGGCTTTGAACAGGTGGAGATCATGCGGCCCGGATATGCCGTGGAATACGATTATGTGATCCCCACCCAGCTAAGCCACAGCCTTGCTGTGCGCGGCTGGCAGGGCCTGTACCTGGCAGGCCAGATCAACGGCACCAGCGGCTACGAAGAGGCCGCGGCCCAGGGCCTGCTGGCCGGCATCAACGCCGCCCGTTGGCTGCAAGGGCGTGGCAGTGTGGAACTTGGGCGGGACCAGGCCTATCTGGGCGTGCTTATTGATGATCTGGTCAGCAAAGGTACTGCGGAGCCCTACCGCTTATTCACGTCCTTGGCTGAATTCCGTTTGCTCCTGCGTCAGGACAATGCAGATTTGCGCCTGATGGATTTGGGTGCGGAGCTTGGACTGTTGGAGCCGGAGGTCTATGCGGACTTCTGCGCACGCCGGATCCAGCTGACCGCGGAACTGACCCGATTGGAGCATACCCGCCTCAACCCCAGTCCGGCCTTGAATGCGGCGTTGGCTCAGCTGGAAAGTCCTGCGGTAGAGGAGCCCTGCACCCTGGCCAATCTTCTCAAGCGCCCGGAAATACGGTGGAAAAACCTCGATTTTCTTGAACATGCTGCGACAGGCACCGCTGCCGCCGGCCTTGAGTCTTTGTCCTTGGATCCAGCGATCCCGGACCATCCTGAGCTGCCGGAGGCGGTGTGGATGCAGGCAGAGATTCACCTCAAGTATGAAGGATACATCCGCCGGCAGCTGATTCAGGTGGAGCAATTCAAGCGGCTGGAGGAACGCCGCTTGCCAGAGAACTTGGATTACGCTTCGATCCATGGGCTCAGTCGGGAAGCCAGACAAAAGCTGGCCCAACGCCGTCCCAGCTCCTTGGGCCAGGCGGGGCGCATCAGTGGCGTCACACCCGCTGACGTGAGCGTGCTCTTGGTGGCTTTGGAAGCACAAGGCCGGGTTGTTCCACGTGGAACATGATCTTGGATCGCTCTTAAATCAGGACTTGGAAAGCCTGGGAATACCTTTGCCCAAAGGGTCTGATGCTGGGCTGTTGGCCTTTTTGGATAAGGTGTTGCTTGCCAATGAAACCATGAACCTCACGGCCATAACCGACCGTGTGGAAGCGGTCCGCAAACACCTTGTCGACAGTCTGTCAGTTCTTTTGTTGAAAAGCCTGGCTGCGCAATGCGCCCGGGATCCGCTTTGGATCGATGTCGGGTCTGGGGCTGGCTTTCCAGGTATGGCCCTGGCCTTGGCTGTGCCAGGTGCCCAGATGCATTTGATTGAAAGCACCGGCAAGAAGGCTCATTTCCTGAACACGGCGGCTGCTGAGCTTGGAATTCTGAGGCAGGTGCAGGTGCACAATGACCGGGCCGAGGTCCTGGCCCAGATCGCGCCATCTGCCCGAGCTTCCCTGCCTGTTCCACGTGGAACAGACGCCCCGCTTGTTCCACGTGGAACAAGCCAAAGCTTGCGGGCCAGCGGCGATGCGGTCTTTTTCAGGGGCGTATCCAAACTGGTGAGCTTGGCCGAGCTCGGAGCCCCCCTGCTGAAGAAAGATGGCCTCCTGATCGCCTACAAGGGCCCCAAAGCAGGGGAGGAGCTTGCAGAGGCTTCAAATGCCATGAAGGAATTGAAGCTGGAATTGCACGAGCGCAGGGACTTTCTGCTGCCCGGCATTCAGGAGGCCAGAACCCTACTTTGCCTTCGGAAAGTGGGAGAAACGCCAAAGCGCTTCCCTCGTCCCACAGGTTTGGCCCAGAAGGAACCCCTGGTTTAGGCTTGTTCCACGTGGAACACTAGCCTGGTCAGGGCTGTGCCAGCCCTGAGCTGGCGATAACTTGAGCGAGTTGTTTCATAAGGCGGGCAGTGCCTCGGCCCGGCTGACGGTCCCGAGGTTTGTTTGATCCTGGCTTCCCTGCATCTTTTTCAATTCCGCAATCTCAAGCGGGTGGACTGGAACCCCCACGCCCGGGCCAACTTGCTGCTGGGCTCCAATGCCCAGGGCAAGACCAACCTGCTGGAAGGCATCTTCTTCCTGGGCACCACCAAGACCCTCAGGCCCGGCGCCGGCACTGATGACCTGGTTCAGCATGACACGGACGAGGCCCTCCTGCGGGCTCAGGTGAGCCATCAGGACGGGGTCCTAGTCCGGGATCTGGAAGCCCAGCTCAAGCGCGGACAGCCAAAACGCTTCCTGCTGAATTTCAAAAAACTCAGCCCCCTGTCTAAGCTCTTTGGCCAGCTGCCCGTGGTGCTCTTCACCCCGGAGGACCTGGAGCTGGTCAAGTCCGGCCCCCAGTCCCGGCGGCTCTACCTGGATCTCGAGATCAGCCAGGCCAGCCAGGCCTATCTGCACGACCTCAGCCGCTACCACCGCGCGCTCAAGCAGCGTAATGCAGCCTTGCGCCAGTATGCGGACGGGCGCTGCGGACTGGAAAGCATCCACGCCTTTGACGACGAGCTCGTGCGCACCGGCACCGCCGTGATCCGCTTCCGCCTGCAGGCCGTGGCGGAATTGGAGCCCCTGGCTGCGGAAGCTCAGGCACGCCTTGCCGGCGGCGCCGAGCGCCTCTCCCTGCGCTACCTGAGCAGCCTGGCCCACGAACGGGATCCCCTGGCGGCATTGCCGCAGGAGGACGAGGCACTGGCCCACCGCTTTCTGTTGCGCCTGAGGGAACGGGCACGGGAAGAGCAGGCCAGGGGCAGCACCCTGACCGGCCCCCACCGGGACGATCTGGAACTGGAGCTCGACGGCCGGCCCGCGCGTCTATTCGCCAGCCAGGGTCAGCAGCGCAGCATCGCCCTCAGCCTCAAGCTGGCGGAGGTCCAGTTCCTCACCCGCGCGCTCGGCGAAAGCCCGATCCTGCTGCTGGACGACGTCCTCAGCGAGCTGGACCTCGACCGGCAGGCCCACCTGCTGGCCCTGCTCGATGAACGCGTGCAGACCTTTGTCACCAGCACCCATGCCCGCGGCCTGGCCTACAAGCCCGGGCAGGTGCTGCGCGTGGACCAGGGCGAGCTGCGCCCGGAGCCCGCATGAGCACGGACCAGCCCGGCCTCGCTGCCCTGGGTTTTGACGCCGGGTTCGCGGACCAGATCCGCCCTGAAGAGGCGGGTCTGCTCGTCGGCCGCGCCTCCTTCGGCAGCCGCGGCCACTACCAGGTGCTGCTGGGCAACGGCAAGGGCGTCACCGCCGAGCTCAAGGGCATCCTGCGCAAGGGAGCCCGCGGCGATCAGGGAGACTACCCCGCCGTGGGGGACTGGCTGCTGCTGGAACCCAGGGACACGGAACGCGCCATCATCGTGCGCTCCCTGCAGCGCCGCAACGCGCTGGTGCGGCGGGAGCAGGCGCGCCGCGAAGCAGGCCGCCGCGCCAGCAGCCTGCAGGTGCTCGCCGCCAACGTCGACTGGGGGCTGATCACCACCAGCCTCAACGAGGAATGGAACGCCCGCCGGCTCGAACGCTACATCGGCCTGGTGAAGGAGTCGGGCGCGCGCCCGGCGGTGCTTCTCACCAAAGCCGACCTTGCCGAGGACGGCGGCGCCGAGGCCCTGCAGGCCACCCGCGGCCTGGCCCAGGGACTGCCCGTTCTGCTGCTGAGCGCCCCCACAGGGCTGGGCCTTGACGCGCTGCGCGGGCTGCTGGGCGGCCGCGGGACCGCCGTCATGGTGGGCAGTTCCGGGGTCGGGAAGAGCACCCTGGTCAACGCCCTGCTGGGCGGGGAAGTCATGGCCACGGCCGAGATCCGGCAGAGGGACAGCCGCGGGCGCCACACCACCGCGGGGCGCCACCTGCTGCCCCTGCCAGGCGGCGGCTGCCTCATCGACAGCCCTGGCCTGCGCGACCTGGGGCTGGTGGAGGAGGAATCCGTCGCCGCCAGCTACGACGACATCGCCGACCTGTCCGGCCTGTGCCGCTTCCGGGACTGCAGCCACGGCAACGAGCCCGGCTGCGCGATACGGGCCGCCCTGGAGCGCGGGGACCTCGACGGGACGCGCTGGGATTCCTACGTCAAGCTCAGGGACGAGACCCGCGAGGGCACGGCCCGCATCAAAGGCCGGCGGGATCGGGGCTCGCGCCCGGGAGGAAAGGCAGCGCCATGAAGGCACACACCGAATACC
>Ga0302319_10011331_pt1 | contig 16921 bp, 16 predicted proteins | sample Bog_T0_2_FD_203319 | JGI IMG/M metagenome (GOLD analysis project Ga0302319, IMG submission 203319) | Peat permafrost microbial communities from Stordalen Mire near Abisko, Sweden - Bog_T0_2 | ecosystem: Environmental > Terrestrial > Soil > Wetlands > Peat | place: Sweden: Abisko, Stordalen Mire...
TTCGGCGAGGACACAGGCCTGCAGTTGGGCAGTGGCCTGGTGGGCGAATCGGTCGCCGACACCGATGGAGAATTTGTTTAGATGCTTCATTGCCTGTCCTGTCTTCAGTAGAGACGTTGTTGGAATCATTCTTTCACTTTGATGACAATGGCGCTGTAGGTTGTGCCGGGGGCGATGATGAGTTGGTGTGGGGTGCCCGCCGGGATGTGCACGAGGTCCCCGGCCGCAATGGTTTGTGTAACGCCGTTGTGGATTTCAGTACCTGACGTTTCGCCGTTGGCTCCGGTATGCGGATTGATGATGTCGCCGCCGCTGATGAGTGTGGCTTTGCCTTCCATGACAATCATCACGTCATCGAAGTGCGCGTGGATCTCGGCTGCGCCGCTTGCGGTTCTCTCATTGAGCTTGATTGCATGAGATCCGTAATCGCCAAGGGTCGATCCGCTGCTGCCCTTGGCATTGGCTTCGGCAGCCAACTGGGTGAGGTTGGCGCGAACGTCCGCGGCAGGGAAGACTTCCGCCTTGCCTGTCGATTGTGCAAAGCAAGGGGCAGCGAGAATTGCGAGTGTGAATGCGAGAGCGAGTTTCATCGTGTCCTCAGAGTGGCGCCGAGATCCCTAGAGACGGCGCTGGATATCGAATTGTTTTCATCGTCTAAATTGTCTTGCTGTCGATAGTGTCGAGTGTTACGTCGGCTGCGGCTCGACTCCAGCCAATGCGCAGGTCTTTTACATTGTGGAGTGCGAAAGCTCCACTGTTAGAGCGTGGGGCGGTGATGCCGAAGAAATCGGCGCGGTTGACGTCGGTCATATAAAACGCGGGCCGAGCGTCCGGGGTGGTGTTGGCGATTTCTACGTGGCTCATCTCGAAGTTGCGGACATGGCGAAGAAAAAAGCCACTCGATGGCATGGTGCCGAACATTCCGGGCTCGGGGTATTTGTTCTCGAATTCAGGGGGCTGAATCTGTGCGGCAGATTCTGGCGCGCCGCCTAGGGTCTCGATGTAAATGTTCGAGAGCTTAACGTCTTCAATGGAATGGCCGGGAATGCCACTGAGGATGGAACTGACGTTGCGCGGCGCGTTGTGGCAGGTGAGATTGCTGATGAGGATACGTTTCATGCTGCCGACGTTTGTTGTTTCTTTGGGGCCGCGCAAACGAGCTCCGAGGCGCAGAAATATGGGGCTGGAGGATAGGTCGCGCATTGTGGTGTTGGTGATGGTGATGTCCTCCATCAGCGCTCCATCGACGGATTCGATCGCGTATCCCTGGCAACCTTCGAAGACACAGTTGGAGATGGCGATGTTGATGAAGCCACCGTTGGATTCGGTTCCACACTTGATGCGGCCGGTGCGCCAGTGGGGCGAGCCTGCGGGGAATCGCTTGAAGGTGCCGTCGAGGATTGAGCCCAGTTCATAGTCGCCGGTGACCCAGCAGTTAGAGATGGTTACATTGCGCGTGGCCCGAGCGTAGCCGAGGGCATAGCTGGATTTGGGACAAATGCCGTCATCCCACGGGGAGTTGACGGTGCAATTAGAGACGCGCACGTTCTGACAGCAATCGATGTCCATCCCGTCTCGGTCGGTATCGATCTTGAGGTTGTCGATGGTGAGGTTGTCGACGCCAGTAAGTAAGAGGCCGAAGTGACCGCCTTTCAGGATGGAGAAGTCGCGGAAGATAACGTTGCGGCAGTTCTTGAGAGCGATGGCCTTGTTCCCTACGCCGGATTGTTCGGCAACAAAGGGACCACCTTGATCTTTCTTTGAGCGGCCATCGGAAAGGCCCTTGCCCCAGATGAGGCCGGGCCCGGTGATGCTGATGTCATGGAGGCCTTCGCCCCAGAGCAGGGAGTTGTGCCAGTGGTTGTGACCGTAGTCCTGATAGGCGTCCCACGCGGTTTTGGGTTCGGCCGCATCGTATAGGCCGCCGTGATAGCCGGTCTGGTCACCGGGAAGCGGCGAGTCCGCGGCAACGATGGCGCTGCCTTGAAGCAAATGAAGATTTACATTGCTCTGAAGGTGAATGGAGAAGCAGAGGTAGGATCCGGCGGGGAGAACAACTATGCCGCCGCCAGCGGCAGATGCGGCTTCAATCGCACTATTGACTGCCTTCGTATCCAGGGTCTTGCCATCGCCTGCAGCCCCATAGGTGCGGACATCGAAGATGCCGAGGGAAGGTGGTTGAGCATTTGGTTCCGCACTTGCAGCGAAGGTAACGGCAGGGAAGGCGGCGGTTACTGCGCCCAGACTTCCTGTTCGGAGAAAACTGCGGCGCATGGAGTTAAATGAATTCACTCGGACTCTCCTCGAGAAGGAAGTTGGTGCATTGCATTATTGGGATCTAACCGCTGTTCGGCGATCAGAGAAAACGGGGCGATCAAAGAATCAAAGTAACGTGTCATGCATGACGAGGGCTACGGCGCTTCGCAAGCGCGCTTTGTTGCCGTCTTGTGCGGGTCTGAGCCGCGGAACCATGGCGAGGGGATTTCTGCGCATTGCCGCTTCGATTATGGGGCCTGCGATATTCCAGAGAGTGGTTATGTCGCCCACTACGATGATTTCCGCGGGAGCCAGTGCGGACGCGATCATTTGCATTCCGCGACCGAGGGCTGAGCACATGCGCTCGATGGCATGGATGGCTGCGGGGTCGCTTGATTGAGCCAGACGAAGGACTTCTTCAAATGGCGGAGAGGGCTTGTTCGTAGCCTGAGCATAGTAGCGCATGCCGGCGGGATTGGCGGCGAGAGTCTCCCAACATCCTCTGCTGCCGCAGTTGCAGGGAAGTCCATCGGGATCCATTTGGACGTGACCGAACTCTCCCGCTGACCCGCCCTCGCCGCGCAGGATGCGGCCATTGGCGAAGATGCCAGTCCCCAAACCTTCAGAGACGTTGACGGCGACAAGGTCGTGCATGCCATCGCTATCTCCGAACCAGACTTCGGAGAGTGCACAAGCGTTGGCTACGTTGTCGGCAACTACTGGGAGGCCGATGGCTTCCTCAACACGAGATTTGATTTGCTCAATAGGCCAGCGGACGTTAGGGGCAAAGATGGGGCGGTCAGGGCGCGATTTGCCGGTGGCCGATCTTGTACCTTTCAGGTCGACGCGGCCAGGGAGACTGATGCCAATTCCATCGAAGGATCGATCTGTGTTAGCAGCGATGATCTTTTGAATTGCGGACACGATGGCTGCGACCACCTTGTGAGAGTCATCGGGAAGACGTATCATCTCTTGCGACACGATTGCGCCGCCGAGGTCAGTGACGGCCAGTGTGGTTTGCGAAGGGTGAATATCCAGCGCGAGTACGCCGCGCTGGCTGTTGACGTTGAGGAAGGTTGGCCTGCGGCCTCGCGGAAGGCGGCCCATTGAGCCTTCAACGATCCATCGTTCGGCGAGCAACTCTTCAACAATGAGGGAAACGGTGCTCCTTTGCAGGCCGGAGACGCGGGCCAGGTCGGCGCGCGAAATAGGCTGCCCGGTGCGGATTTGATTGAAGATGAGATTGCGATTGATCTGGCGCGGAATTTTGTTTGACGCGCTAAGTTTGTTGGTGAAGGAGAATCGGGGTGGGGCGGGTTTGGTGGTGATTTCAGGGGTTTGTGTCATGGTCGCCGCCTCCGCAGATCGAAGGATTCCCCTTGCTTCGATGGGGCTATGTGTTGAGGGGCCAGGACCCCTTGCGAATCCGATTGAGTCTTCCTGGACTGCTTTGCGCCGTGGATCATTGGTTGACTCCGCTGGCGAGGAATCCGCCATCGACGACAATGGTCTGGCCGGTGACAAAGGATGAAGCTTCGGAAGCGAGGAAGATTGCGGCGCCGACCAATTCTTCGGTTTTTCCGAAGCGGCCCATAGGGGTGCGCATCAGGAGTTCCTGGCCACGGGGCGTGCTGTCGAGGAGTTGAGCGTTGAGGTCGGTGCGAAATACGCCGGGTGCGATGGCGTTGATGGTTACGCCCTTTTTTGACCATTCGACTGCGAGGGAGCGAGTAAGTGACGAGACGGCGGATTTGCTGGCGGCATAGGCCGCGACTTCATTGAGAGCGACATAGCTGTTGAGGGACGTGATGTTGACGATGCGGCCGCAGCCGCGCTCCAGCATATGTTTTCCAAAGACCTGGCAGGCGCGGAGAGTGCCGGTGAGATTGGTGTCGAGAATAGCGGTCCATTCTTCTTCAGGCATGGTGAGCGTTGGGGTGCGCTTGATTCTGCCTGCGCAGTTGATGAGGATGTCTACATTGCCGAAGGCGGAGAGCGTGGCTTCGAGTGCTCGATCGAGCGATGCGCGATCGCACACGTCTGAGGGGATTCGCAGCGTTTTGCGGCCGATGGCTTCGATCGCGGAGGCAGTTTCTTCGACCTGCTGCTCACGGCGGGCGGTGGCTATTACGTCGGCTCCTGCTTCCGCAAGGCCAAGCGACAGCGCTCGACCGATGCCGGATGTGCCCCCGGTGATGACTGCCACTTTGCCTGCAAGACTGAAGAGCTGCGAACTCATGGATGGTTCCCTTTCAGAGCATTCCGTTTCAAGGCCGGCTGCGGTGGGCCCAGAGGCCGAGGCCAGGGTTGGCGATGAAGAAGACATCTTCTTCGTCGACGTGATTGTGGCCGTGGGCCAAGGTCTGGGGGTTGTATTGCTGGAGGGTCTCGTCGAGGTTTCCGTAGCTGAAACCTACGGACTCGACTTCTTCGCGGGTGAGGTATCCGGGACACCATGTGATGTTGAAGCGGCCTTCGGAGGAGCCATGAATGAGGTGCGCTGCGGCGCTTAAATCGGCAGCAAGTTCAGGGTTGGCATCGACGGCAGCGAGGGTTGCGGGCGTGCCGTGATAGCCAAACTTGCGAATCAATGTATCGATGGTTCGGTCTTCGCCAAACTCTTTGACACCGGGAGCAAGGATGATGAGGTCGGCACCATCTGCGAGTGCCATGCGGGTGCGATAGACGGCTTTGTTGCCGAGCCAGGTGGAATGGAACTCGTGCGGGTCGAGATAGACGACAGCTTTTTTGATTGGTTCGTCGAGTAGCTCGAAGTTGACCTTGAGACTTAGATCGGCGGCGAGGTGGAAGCACTCGGCGTCGTCGCCGATGAAGAGGCCGCGAACTGCCAGGCCACCGGTGGCGCGGCGTCCGACGACGGTGAGTACATACACAATTGGGAATTGCCGAAGGAAACGGTCGGAGGCATAGTTGAGAACGGAGCGAACGGGGTTTTCGGCGCGACCCATGATGCGTTCCATGCCATACACGGCTCCGAGATAGTGGCTGCGGTTGATGCCTTCGCGGCCTCCAGTACCGACGAGGATGTTTTTGGTGTAGTTGGCCATGCCGATGACTTCATGGGGCACGACCTGGCCGATGGAAAGAATAAGATCGAATTCGCCGCGAGAGATAAGTCGATTGACCTGCGCAGGCCATGCATAGTTCAGCTTGCCTTCGGATTGTTCGCGGATGAATTCAGCGGGGACTTCGCCGAGTGTTTCGACATCCGTGCGCCAGTTGTGGACGTGGAACAGGCTATGCGGCATTTCGCCAAACATGTGCGAAAGTTGGTCGGGGCGCATCGCAGCGTGGGTTCCGAGCGCAGGCAGCACAGCTTTGAGGCGGTCACCGTAGTGTTGCCATGCATAGTTCGTTAGATCGCCGGCGCGGGAGTGTTCGCGGCTCTGGTCGGGAGGAACTGCGAGGACGCGGTGGCGTGGGCTCAACGCAACAAGCGCCTCCTCAAGCAACTGGTGAAGCTGCTCTGAGTCTAGATCGGTTTCGGGACTTCCAACCGCGCAAAGGAGGCTCATGCAATGGACCCCACTCTTCTTAGTCCAGGAGCCAAGGTGACGAGGATGAGAAGTGCAACGAGGTAAGCGCTGGCGGCAATTGCGAACAGGGTTGCATAGCTTTGCGTAAGTTGCAGAATGTAGCCAGCGTAGTTAACCATGAGGGCGCCGCCCAAAGCGCCAGCCATGCCGCCGATGCCGGTGACAGAGCCGACTGCGGTGCGAGGAAACATATCGGATGCAGTGGTGAACAGGTTTGCGGACCAGCCCTGATGGGCAGCGGTTGCCATGCTGAGCAGTGCGATGGCGATCCATTCAGAATGGAGGTAATTGAGCAGGAAGATGGGAACCACAAAGCAAGCGCACAAGAGCATAGCGCTGAGGCGAGCGTTTGTGGCGGAGAAGCCGAAACGGCGGAACAGTGTAGGAAGCCAGCCGCCACCGATGCTGCCGACTGTGGATGCGCTGTACACGATGATGAGGGGAAGGCCGAGATGCGAGAGGTCGAGGTGGAATCGATCGCTGAAGTAGGAAGGGAGATAGAAGAGCAGGAACCACCAGATGGGGTCGGTTAGAAATTTGGGGATGGAAAAGGCCCAGGTCTGGCGAATGCCAAGCAATTTGACCCACGGGGTTGAGGGTCCCATCTGTTCCGCTGCTTCGCGGTAGATGTGGCGCAGTTCTGCGCCGGTCAGGGTGGGGTGCTGCGCAGGCCTGCGGTATTTGCTGAACCAATACAAGATCCACAAGGCGCTGAAGAGGCCGGTAGCGAGGAAGGCGACGTGCCAACCGTAACGGATTGTGACCCAAGGCACGATCAAAGGGGCGAGGATGGCTCCGATGTTTGCTCCTGAATTGAAGATGCCCGTGGCGAGCGAGCGCTCACTTTGCGGGAACCATTCGGCAACCGTCTTGATGGCGGCAGGAAAGTTGCCGGACTCGCCAAGGCCGAGCGAGAAGCGGGCGATGCCGAACTCAAGCACTGTGTTGGCAAGCGCATGCCCCATGGCAGACAGGCTCCAGACGGCCATGATGACCATGTAGCCGATTCGTGTGCCGACCTTATCTACGAAGCGTCCGGCGGCGAGCAGGCCGATTGCATAAGCGATCATGAAGGCCGCGCCGATATGTCCATAGCCCACGTCGGTCATGCCGATGCCGTGTTCGGCGATGGGCTTCATGAGGGTGGGCTTGAGGATTGCGAGGACCTGGCGATCCATGTAATTGATCGACGTAGCCGCGAAGAGCATGGCGCAGATGGTCCAGCGGACACGGCCAATGTGCGAGTCAGGAGAGGACTCTTCTTCGCCGAGTTTTCCAGACGGAATGCTGTTGGCCATGTTTGTCCTTAAGCAGCGATGTTAGAGGCGATAGGCCTTTTTGACGAGGCGATAGGTCAGATCGTGTGCTACTTCAGAGGCTTCGTCTTCGGCGAGGCGATGCTCGGCGACGAGTTTGGCCAAATACGAGCAGTCCATGCGACGGGCTACATCGTGCCTTGCGGGGATGGAGAGGAAGGCGCGCGTGTCGTCGTTGAAGCCGACGGTGTTGTAGAAGCCTGCGGTCTCCGTGGCTTGCTCGCGAAAACGCAGCATGCCTTCAGGGCTGTCGTGGAACCACCAAGGTGGGCCGAGGCGCAGGCAGGGGTAGTGGCCGGCAAGCGGGGCGAGTTCGCGGCTGTACGCGGTTTCGTCGAGGGTGAAGAGAATGATGGTGAGGCCGGGCTCGTTGCCGAAGAGGCTTAGGAGCGGACGCAGCGCGTGCACGTAGCTCGTGGTTTGCGGAATGTCCGCGCCGATGTCGCGGCCGTAGCGCAGATAGAGCGGATGGTTGTGATTGCGCACGCTTCCGGGATGAATCTGCATGATCAGGCCGTCGTCGAGGCTCATGCGGGCCATTTCGGTGAGCATTTGTGCGCGAAACAACTCCTGCTGAGGTACGTCGGCTTTGCCGGAGACAACAAGGTTGAAGAGTGTCTCGGAGTCGGCGGCTGACAGGTCGGCGGTTTGGGCGGTCGGGTGGCCGTGGTCGGACGCTGTGCAGCCGAGGGAGCGAAAGCGGGCGCGGGAGGTGCGAAGCGCTTTCAAATAGCCATCCCAGTGAAGGGTGTTTTCGCCGGTTTGTTGGCCGAGTTCGGCGATGTTAGCGCCGAAGCCCGCGAATTCAGGGTCGACAACTGGGTCGGGGCGGAAGGTGGGGATGATGCGGGCGTGCGATTTTGGATCCCAGCCAGAGTCGCGAATGGCCTGGTGGTCGGCGAGGGAGTCGAGCGGCGAATCTGTGGTGGCAAGGACTTCGAGATTGAATCGCTCATAGAGGGCGCGGGGGAGGAACTCAGGGGTGCGGAGTTTCTCGGAAATGGTGTCGTAGTAAAGGTCGGCCGTGGATGCGGAGAAGCGCTCAGTGAGTCCGAAGAGGTTGTGGAAGGCGAAGTCGAGCCAGATGCGTGTGGGTGTTCCGCGAAAGAGGTAATAGTGGCTGGCAAAGATGCGCCAGACTTTGCGTGGGTCCTTCATCTCGGCGTGCCCGATCTCGAGATCTTCGAGGGACACGCCCTGGCTGTAGAGCATACGGTAAACGTAATGGTCGGGCTGGACGAAGAGCTTGGCGGGGTCGGGGAAGGGCTCATTTTTTGCAAACCACGCGGCCTGGGTGTGGCCGTGCGGACTCACTATGGGCAGATCTTTCACACTGTCGTAGAGCGTCCTCGCAATGGCGCGGGTGGTTGGATCTGCGGGGAATAAGCGGTCTTCATGAATCAGCATGCTCTTGTTCCAGTCTTTCTCGGAATTATGAGTTAAGCGCGATAGCCCATGCCTGCGAGGACGCCGCGCATGTAGGCGAATGACTCAGTGACGCCGGGCATTGGGTCGTCGCCGTGGATCTCGTATTCCAGATCGAAGAAACCTTTGTAGTTGGTCTTGATGAGGGCTGAGAAGATTTCGCGAAACGGCATTTTCCCCTGGCCGACGGCAACCTGGCTGTCCTTGTCATGGAAGTCGGTGAGGTCCTTGCCATGCATGTTGAACAGGCGCGGGCCGATTTCATGGATGGCTTGAACTACGTCGGTGCCGGCCCGGACGGTATGGCCGATGTCGATGCAGCAGCCCATGCGCGGGTCCATGTTCTTGACGGCTTTCAACACATCGAGCGGAGAAGGGAAGACCTTGTCCTCAGGGCCGTGGTTATGAATGGCGATACGGATGTCGTATTCCTTGACGAACTTCTCCAAACGCGGAAGCGTGGTGGGAGCGGGGTCGCCGGCGACGATGACCGAGATGCCGGCGCGCTTGGCGTATTCAAACTTGGAGCGGATGTCGTCGTCTTCATCCTTGGGGAAATAGATGACTCCAGCGGCATGGAGAGTGATTCCTGCCGCGGTGTAGTCGGCCATTGCTTTGGCTTCTTCGGCGGGGTCCATGGGGAGATGGTCTTTGGCGTCTTTTGGATTCAGGGCGGTCAGGTTGAGCTGCTTCATGAAGCCGATCATTTGCGCCCGCGTGAAGTTGCGGAAGGTGTAGCTGGCCAGGCCGAGACGCACGGGGGACGGCGCTCCGGTAGCCTGCGATGGGTCGGCGAAGGATGGAATTGCAGAGGCTGCTGTGAGAAGTGCGGCGGATTGAACGAAGGTGCGACGAGAGAAACTGGAATTCATTGTGTTGCCTCTGATTCTTTTGTTTAAAGGCCTATGCATGAACCGTTTCGGAAATAAGAAGCTCTTCGGGTGGTACCAAAAGTTCATTGAAGAACAACCGCAGATCCTTCGACTCACCACCCCCAAACTGAAAAGCGTTTGGGGCCCGTTCGCTCAGGATGACAGCATGGTCTTGGCGTGGACTCCTGGAAACCAGACGCTAGAGGTGGGGGGCCCATCCTGGTTCGTAGTCGCGTTCCCAATATTTCATCGCTGCTGGGTCATTCAAGATTTTGCCATTTGTGGTGTCAAGGTTGAGCGAACGATTGGTTTCCCATGCTACGTTGGACAACTGAAGCATGGTGACGGCTACATTTCCGACTGAGACTGGCGCGTTCAGTTTTTCGCCTTTGCGGATGCCGGCGATGAAATTTGCAAAGTGTGCATCGGTCATCGAATCGCGTCCAACGGTGTCGGTGGAGTCGGCTGCCTTGCCGGCTTTGACTTCGGCATTCCTCTTGCCGTCAAGGTCGTAGACTTCATAGCCGCCACGGTCGACGATGACCGAACCGGTGGTGCCCATGATGCAGGAGCCGCGGTCGCGTCCGTAGAAGCGCATGCCCTGGCAGCATTTGCCTTCCCAGTCAAGGAGCTTGTCGTCATATTGGAAACTGGTGAGGAGGGTGTCGTAGAACTGCCAGTCGTCTTTGAAATGGTAGCGACCGCCGGATGAGGAAACGCTCTTGGGGAAGTCAACACCGAGCGCCCAGCGGCAAACGTCCACTTCATGGGTGCCGTTGTTGAGGGTCTCGCCGGTGCCCCAGGTTTTGAACCAGTGCCAGTTATAAGGTTCAACATTGCTCATGTATGGCTGGCGTGGCGCGGGGCCTTGCCATAGGTCCCAATCGAGCTGAGCGGGGACGGGAACCTGCTTGCCAGTGCCGATGGACTTCCGGGTATTGCTGTACCAGGCCTTTGCATAGTAGGGGCGGCCGATGAGGCCGTTGGCGATTTTGTCGACGACTTCAATGGTGTGCGGTGACGAGCGCTGCTGGGTGCCCATCTGCACCAGCTTGCCATACTTGCGCTGCGCCTCAACGAGCATTGCGCCTTCAGCGGGGTTGTGGCTACAGGGCTTTTCGACATAGACATGCTTGCCTGCCTGTAAACCGGCGATGGCCATTGGCGCGTGCCAGTGATCGGGCGCGGCGATGGTAATGGCATCGATTTCCTTGAGTTGGAGAATTGCGCGGAAGTCCTTGTCGGTGGCTGGCGCTTCACCCATTTCCCGCGCTGTGTCATCGGCGAACTTTTTGAGGGTCTTCGAGTCCACATCGCACACATGCGAGATGCGTGCGGCACTCTTGTTGGCTTTGAGCGAAGAGAGATGCGCGCCGGCGCGGCCATGCAGGCCGATGACGGCGAAGTTGAGGCGATCGTTGGAGCCGAGAATCTGGCCGTAGCTCTTGGCGGAGGATGCGATGGCAAGGCCGGCAGCGCCAGTTGCGAGGGTGTCAAGGAATTCACGTCGTGTAACCAATGTTTTTCTCCGTTGTTGCTAGCCGGCAACCGGTTGAAATTGTCCGATTTTTCCGAGCGGGAATGTTCTATAGGTTGCCTGAATCCTGTAGCGCTTTTTTCATGCCGGCCCAGCTGACGCGGGTGGACTCCTCAGGGGTCGCAGCGCCGTGCCAATGGGTTTCCAGGCTTACGGCGTCGTGATATCCGAAGCCGCGAAGCGCGCGGAATTGCGCCGTCCAGTCAATGTACCCGGTGCCGACTGGCGCCCACTGAATCTTGCCGTCAGCATCTTTGACGGCGTTCTTTACGTGGCAGTGATGGATGCGGTCTTTGGGCAGCAATGCCCAGGCGGTGGGGAATGCGTCGAGTTCGCCACGCATGACAGCGTTGGCCGGATCCCAGTTGAGAACGAAGTTTGGAGACTGGACGGCATTGAGGGTGCGCACGGATTCGCGGCCGGTTGCAGTGTTGCACTCGAACTCGTTTTCGAGGACGAGGAGAATGTCTTGTTTGGCGGCAATCTCCGCGGCGGAGCGGAGCTTATCGTCAATGGCGGCACGATAGGGCGCGACATCGTCGAGACGCCAGAAGTCGAAGCAGCGAACTTTGTTGGTGTTGAACTGCTTGGCAAGGGAGATGGAGCGGTCAAGCAACTCATCCTGGTGCTTGAACGCGACTTCGACGGCGCCATGCATGTCGCCTTTGGCGCCATAGGGCGAGCGGGGCGCGCCGGGCCAATCGGTCTTGAAGAGCGGGCTGGCGATGTCGGTGACCTGGAGACTGTATTTAGAGAGTATCCCCTTTGCTTCGGTGATCTGGGCGTCGCTCAGGTCCATGGTGTTCTTTCCCCACATGGAGCGGAGCTCAATCCAACTGAGCCCGAAATCGCGAGCGACAACAGAACAGACGTGATCGAAGTCCTGCGAGATTTCGTCGTTGATGACAGAGATGCGGAAGGGGGATTTGGAAGCCTGGGCACGGACGCGGGTCGGGTTGAAGGCACAAGCAGCAATTGCCACTGCCGCTCCTGCAAGAAAATTGCGTCTCGAAAAGCCTTTCATTCTGCTCCCTTCGCTGGCGGTGGCCTAGCGCAGTGGCGGATTGTCTGGGTGGCGCCTGGAGCTTGACGCGGGCGTCGGGATGGTTGAGGGCTCGGCCGGAACTATGTTTTGTTCGAATACCGAACTAACGGTATCGGGAAAGGTCTGAAGCTGTCAAGGGGGAAGTTGGGGGGCGCCTTTGAGAAGCGGTTGGGGAGGCGCGTGGACCCTCTTGAGGAGTCGGGTGTACGTGGTGGGATCGGCAAGAGCTGGACAATGCAGGGGAGTTGTTGGGAGAGCTCAGAAAAGCTCGATCGCAGAGCGAGAATTGTCTGCCGAAGAACCGCCGCCGGAGACTGCCAGATGGGTAGAGGTCTGGCTGGCCATCCTGTACTTCTCGAATTGGCTGGCGAGTATCTGCTGGAAATTCCGCTCAAGAGTTCCCTCCCAGGAGGCATCGTTGGTCTTGGCGGCTAAGTCAAGAAGATGTTCGCGCATTTCAAGGAGCGCTCCCTGCACATGCTCCATTCTCTGCCGCATGACATCCTGGAATTGAATGTGGCCCAGCGCCTGGGACAGGCGATTGACGCTTTCCTGGTAGTTGCTGTCCACTTCACCGATCACCTCAAGCAGCAACTGGCTGTTGGAAGTGAACTCCTGCTGCATGTTGCTCAGTTCTCCTATGAGGTGGGACATTGAGTTGTTCGCCTCATGCTGATCGATGGATGCTTTTGCTTCGGCCATTTCGGAGTTGACCCTGGTGCAGGTGGTGTTTATTTTTGTCGCGATGTCGGCCGCGGCCTGGGATGCGAGTACGGCGAGCTTTCGGACCTCATAGGCGACGACAGCGAATCCTCTTCCGGCCTTTCCGGCGGTGGCGGCTTCAATCTCGGCATTCAGGGCAAGGAGGCTGGTTTGCTGGGCGATCGAGGTGATGACTTTGATCATTGGGGTGAGGGCGCCAACCTCGTTGGCGAGGCCCTGAATGCGCTCGAAGTTGGTTCGCAACTCGAGGGTCTGGACCTGTAACTGCATTTCGATTCCGGCAATGATTTCTTTGTTGCTTTCAACGCGCGTGTGGGTGTGTTCGGTGAGGTCTTTGCCGCTCTGGATGGAGCGGGAGATGTGTTCCCTCTGCAGATTGGATTGCTCGATGAGGAGGCCGATCTGCTCGATGACCTGGATGACCTCGCGCTCGGACTCTGAGAGCGAGTCCCCGATCTGCTGGTGCAGCACGTCGATCAGGGGTTTCGAATCGCCGATCTCGGAGTGAAGAATCTTGCGCGAGGCCAGGATGTGGGAGATTTCGCTGAATTTATACCGGCCAAAGGCCCACATATCGGCGACAGAGCGGCGGGCTTCCGCGAAGTGGTTGTACTTGTAGATGAAGCCCGGAAGGAAGACGAATAGGATGAGAAGCGCCGCGAAGCGCAGCCGATAGGGGGCCAGGGAAGGGCCGACTGAATACGACAGCATAGCCCAAAGCGTGAAGAGGAGAATTGTGCGAATCAGCAACTCGGAGAACAGCCTTCTGCGGATGCGGCTGAGGCGTGCGCTGGTATACGAAGCCTGATCTTCCGGTGTGACCGAAGCAAGCGGCCGGTTCTCCGACTTGAGATTCGAAACAGGCGGGTAGGTTGCAGCGGCCATGGATTCAAGCTCCGGGCAGGACTTTTTTGATCACTCGGACGAGGTCGTCGCCTGCGACGGGTTTGACCAGCCAGCCAGTGGCTCCGAGACGCTTGCCTTCCTCGCGCTTGGAGGCCTCGCTCTCTGTAGTCAGGGTGAGGATGGGAATGAAGCGAAGGCCGGGGATGGCGCGGACTCTTCCAATCAGTTCCATGCCGCCCATGACGGGCATGTTGATGTCGGTGAGGATGAGGTTGGGTTTGAGGCCGGCCTTCAGTTTGTCCAGTGCGGCCTGGCCCTGGCTGGCGGTTTCAACCTGAAAGCCGTTCATCGACAGAGTGGTCTTTAGGCTCATCAGCATGGTGACCGAGTCATCGACGACGAGTACTGTCATTGCCATGGAAGTTCCTCAGCGGCTTTTGGGCGTACACCGATGTTTTCCGTGTGTCCGCACGATCATGCCAGGCGGACAAGGTCTTCATCGGCGGAATTGGAGCGAGGGTTAGCTGGAGTCATAAAACCAGGAGAAAAGCTCATCGGGTGCAGGTGAGGATGGCCCCGGCAATGTTCTGCAGAGGCAGGACTTTATCTACGCCGTTGAGTTTGATGGCCTCCTTCGGCATCCCGAACACAATGCAGGTCGCTTCGTCCTGGGCGATGGTGATGGCCCCGGCCCCTTTCATCTCCAGCATCCCGCGAGCACCATCGTCTCCCATACCGGTCAGGATCACTCCCACCGCGTTGCGCCCGGCATAGCGTGCCGCGGAGCGGAACAGTACGTCGACGGAAGGCCGGTGGCGGCAGACCAGCGGGCCATCCTTAACCTCAACGTAATAGCGCGCCCCGCTGCGCTTGAGCAGCAGGTGATGATTGCCGGGGGCGATGAGCGCACGGCCCCGCAGGACTGTGTCATTGGTTTCAGCTTCTTTGACCGTGATGTTGCACAGCCCATCGAGACGGTTGGCAAAGGCGCGCGTGAACAGCTCCGGCATATGCTGCACGATGACGATGCCGGGTGTATCTGCGGGCAACGTTTCAAGCAGTGTCTTGAGCGCCTCGGTGCCGCCGGTGGATGCGCCGATGACCACCACCTTCTCCGTCGTCTCCGCCATGGCGTGGGTGGCTGGAGACAGGATTGCATCCGCGGTGAGTTTCGGCTCAACTGCGGGACTGGGACGCAGCGGGCGCGGTCTCGATGCGGCGGCTGCCTTGACCGCTTCGCAAAGCGTAATCCGGGAGTCTTCGAGGAACTGTTTGGTCCCGAGGCGCGGCTTGGTAATGATCTCCACGGCTCCATATTCAAGCGCCTTGAAAGTGCTCTGCGCGCCTTCCTCGGCGAGGCTGGAACAGATCACGACGGGGATCGGATGCTGACACATGAGCCGCTTGAGAAACGTCAGCCCGTCCATGCGCGGCATTTCAATGTCAAGAGTGATGACATCGGGAACCTGCTCTTTGATGCGGTCCGCGGCGACGAACGGATCTCCTGCCGTGGCCATCACTTCGATGTCAGGGTCGGATGCGAGGACGTCGCTGAGGGTCTGGCGCACCACCGCCGAGTCGTCGACGATAAGTACGCGGATTTTGGATCTGGCCATCCTAATCGCCTTTCTGACTTTCGCGCCTTGAGCGGATGGGGCCCTTTGCCGCCTGGGGTTGGTTGGCCCAACCGGCTTAGCAGAGTCGCCGCAGCAGCACCACTCCGGTTTCTGTATTGAAGCGGAGGTTGATTCCCGAAGTTCCGCCCAGGCTTGAAGCGACGACTTCAATGCCGCACTCGTCGAGAACACGGAGCGCGGCCTCACAGTTCATCTTCCCTACGGTGGGGCGGGAGGACGGGTTACTTGTCAAAAGCACATCCGCTCCTCCAAAGAGCTTCACTTTAATCTCTCCACGGCGCGCGCCAAGACACTCAAGCCGGCGGGCAACTTCGCGAATGGCAAAGTCGACATAGCGGCAACCAAGCGCTACGGTCGAGTCCTCGGGTGGTTTGGCCCGGTAACTGGGCAGCATGGGGTGGCAGAGCGCGGCGACGCCGAGCCGCGGAATGAGAAACGCGATGCCCACGCAGGATCCCAGCACGGTGCGGAGAATAGCGGGCCGGCTCACCACACAGCACTCCCCTGGTTGCACATAGACCTCCGTCAGCGGGGTCTCAGCCATGGTTTTCGACTTTCTTGTAGAGCGCGGGGGCGATCGGAGTCAGCGGGAGGTTCATATCGTGGAGCGTTTCCGAGTGGCCGACGAACAAATAGCCGCCGGGAGCAAGGTGGCTGGCCAGATTGCCTAGAATGCGCTCCTGCGTTTGCCGGTCGAAGTAGATGATCACATTGCGGCAGAAAATCGCGTCGACACTCTCGTGAATGCCGTAATCCACGTCCATGAAGTTGAGCCGGCGGAATTCAACCGTTCGGCGCAACTCGGGCACGATGCGCACTTGTGTCGAAGCCCGGTCGCGGCTGCGCAGGAAATACTTGCGCTGCAGGGTGGCAGGGACCGGTGCAAGGGCATCTTTCGAGTAGACGCCGCGATCCGCCCTGGCCAGAACGATGGTGGAGATATCGGTGGCCAGGATGCGGAAGCGAAAGCTGGGATGCGACAAGGCAAACTCGCTGAGCACGATGGCCAGCGTGTAAGGCTCTTCGCCGGTGGAACACCCCGCACTCCAAATCAGCATCGGCCGACCCAGCCTGTTGCGCGCAACCAGATTTGGAAGCGCGCTCGCGGTGAGGAAATCGAAATGCCTGGATTCGCGAAAGAAGTCGGTCTTGTTGGTTGTAACGACGTCAATCAGGTGCGGAATCTCGTCTTTAAGTCCCCGATGCCCGAAGAGATAATCGCAATACTGGCTGTACGAAGTAAGCTTATGCACCTTCAGGCGGCGCTTGATGCGCGCCTCGAGCATGGTCTGCTTGCCGGGCCCGAGGCAGATGCCGGCTTCCCGGTATACAAGGTCGCAGACACGCGTGTAGTCGCGCACCGATAGGGTTTCATCGTGAACATTCATGGTGTGAATGGCATCGCCTTGCCAGGGATCCCATTCCCTCCTTCAAGCGGCAACTTCCATTAGTTGCTTGTTGGGCGAATTGTTGTTCGGCGTATCGGCGCGGACCGCGGCAAGTTCGTCCGCCGAAAAGACGCGATCGATGTCCAGGATCATGATGAACTGCGTATCGCGACGGCCCATTCCCTTGATGAAGTCCGTCCGGATCTGGGTGCCGATCCTCGGTGCGGGCTGAATCTGATCGGGTTCGAGGTCGATCACTTCTTCAACAGAATCGGCAAGCGCGCCGATCACCGTTGACTCGTTTTCGAGCAGCACCTCA
>Ga0302319_10011332_pt1 | contig 16920 bp, 13 predicted proteins | sample Bog_T0_2_FD_203319 | JGI IMG/M metagenome (GOLD analysis project Ga0302319, IMG submission 203319) | Peat permafrost microbial communities from Stordalen Mire near Abisko, Sweden - Bog_T0_2 | ecosystem: Environmental > Terrestrial > Soil > Wetlands > Peat | place: Sweden: Abisko, Stordalen Mire...
TGAAGCCGTTCGCCGGCTGGCGCACGTGCTGCATGCCCTGCTGCCCGGCCTGATCCTGGGCTATCTGGTGATGGGGCTGATCTGGCCATGGTCGATCATCAAACCGGGCAATCCGTTTCAGGCGCTGGGCTATTTCTCGCATTTCTTCGAGAGGCCCTGGAAGGAAATGTTCGACGGCGCGCTGGTGTCGGTGCCCGACATGCCCTGGTCGTATCTGCCGACCCTGTTCGCGCTGCAACTGCCTGAAATCCTGCTCGCGCTGTTGATCGCCGGGGTGTGCGGCACGCTGCTGGCGCTGACGCGCCGCGATGTCGCGGCGCGAAGCAAGACCATCCTCTTGATGCTGACGCTGGCCGCGATGCTGCCGCTGCTGATCGCGATGGTGAAGCATCCGGCCTTCTACAACGGTATCCGGCATTTCGTTTTTGTCATCCCGCCGATGACGGTGCTGGCCGGCACCGCCTTCGCCTTCCTCGTCGATCGGCTCGGCGAGACCCGCCGCAGCTGGCAGCCCGCCGCGGCGGCCGTCTTTCTGTTCGGCCTGTCACTGCCGCTTGCTGAAATGATCCGGCTGCACCCGTATCAATACACGCACTTCAATCACATCGCAGGAACGGTGCGAGGCGCGGACGATCGCTACATGCTGGACTATTGGGGCCTCGCGCTGAAGCAGGCCTCCGATGGGCTGCGCCAGCAACTGGCCGAACGGCCGGAGCCCGCGCCCTCCGGCCGCAAATGGAAGGTCGCGGTATGCGGTCCGCAGCGGCCGGCACAGGTAGCCCTCGGTCCCGACTTCACGATCGGCTGGGACAGCCACGCCGCCGATTTCGCCATGACGCTCGGCGAGTTCTATTGCAAGGGTCTGAGCGCGCCGGTGATGCTGGAAATCAAGCGCGATGATGTCGTGTTCGCGCGCGTTTACGATATTCGCGGGCGCAGCATTTCCAGCCTGCTGGCAATCCCCGCACCCTGAGGCCACGTTCAAATGCCGCGGCTGGAGTGTGCCGTTTGGGAGCCGCACTTGTGTCTCCTCAACAAAAAATGGTCAGGCAAAAAATCAGGTTGTCCTCAATTGCCTAAAATGAAGAAGTTGCGACGTGACTCGGCGTGCTCAATCTCGCTCGCCGGCAGACCTCAAAGCTGCGCGCCCTTTGAAACGTCCAGCGTCAACACCGGCGCTTTTCCTCGCTCGCTGACGAGTCGCAACAGGGCCCATACCTGCTCGGTATCCTTGGCCACCTCGGCCGGCGCGTTTTTCAGTAACGCCTCCCAGGGAACGAGGCTGGGGTGGAGGGCACCGGAATATTGAGATTAGGGCAAATCGGTCTTGTTTGGCTTTTGTGGTGCGTGGCGGCGATGTGGCTCGCTTTGTCGGGCGGTTTCGCCGAAGCGGGCGATCTGCCACCCGATGCCGATCGGGTGTTGGACAACCAAGGGTGTTGGCTGATTCTCGATAAGCGCAAAATTCCTTGCACGGCCGCCACAATTGTCTCTCCGGGGATCTTGCGCCCTGAGGCGGAGCTCAAGGGACCGCACGCGAGATGCGTCGACAGGATGCGTACGGCGGCTGGTCAGGTATTCGATGTTCCGACCTGTGAAGAGAACTGCCGGCCAGGACATGGGCCCGTCATAGCCCTATGCACGACAATCCGCAGCCCGCGGAAGTAGACTGCCTTGTGCCGCTCTCTGATTGGACAAGGAATGGGCCGGTGGCTTGCTGCGGGCCTGCCGCGGGACTAAACTAGCCTTGAAATCAGCCGTTCAAACAGGAGAACCGGTCATGTCGCCAGCAGAGGCTCGTCTTAAGGAAGTGTCGTCGGGAATGACCGAGGCCGAATGGAGCCAGCGGGTCAATCTCGCTGCCTGTTATCGCCTCATCGCCTATTATGGCTGGGACGACCTGGTCGATACCCACGTTTCCGCGCGAGTGCCCGGGCCGGAGCATCATTTCCTGATCAACCCCTACGGCCTGATGTTCGATGAGATCACGGCCTCCAGCCTGGTCAAGGTCGACCTCGACGGCAACCAGTTGACCAAAAGTGACTATAGCATCAACCCGGCCGGCTTCACGATCCATTCCGCGATTCACGAAGTCCGCGAAGACGCCGGCTGCGTGCTGCATCTGCATACGCCCGACGGCACCGCGGTTGCCAGCTGCATGGAAGGGTTGCTGCCGCTGAACCAGACCGCGCAGCTGGTCACCCACGATCTCGCCTATCACGATTATGAAGGCATCGCGCTTGACCATGACGAGCGGCCCCGCCTGCAAAATGATCTGGGCACGAAGAATTACATGCTGCTGCGCAATCACGGCACCCTGACCGTCGGCCGCTCCGTCGCCTCGGCCTTCGAGCGCATGTTCCACCTGGAGCGGGCCTGCACCATGCAGGTCCGTACCCGCATGCTGGGACCGACCGCCTATCCGGTCGATCCCGCTGTGGTCGAAAAGAACGCCCGGCTGGTGTCGAACCCCGACCGCGCCGAACTGCGCTCAACCACGCTGGTCTGGCCGCCGCTGCTGCGCAAGCTGGACCGGCTCGACCCCAGCTACAGGAATTGAAATTCCAGCGATTTGGTGTAACCTGAAGTCATTACCCTCTACACGTCCAATCCAAAACGCCGCCCAATCCCGGGCGGCGTTTTCATTCATGCGAAATCAGTCGTAGGGTGGTCAAAGCCATCGGGCCGCGCGATCGCGCGTGCCGGTGGGTGCGCCCACCATCTATTCGCGTTCGATAAGGCGGCCACGGCGCAAAGGGCGCCTTTGCGCACCCTACACGCTGATCGCTATGACGCCGCATGAGCCTCAGCAAAGGCGCCGAGAATGCGCGCCCAGGAGCGGATCCCCTTGTGGAAACTCCGGAGGTCGTATTTTTCGTTCGGCGAGTGAATGTTGTCATCGTCGAGGCCAAACCCCACCATGACCGTATCGAGACCGAGGGTGCGCTTGAAATCGGCCACGATCGGGATCGAGGCGCCCGACCCCATCAGCACCGCCTCCTTGCCCCACTCTTCCGTCAAGGCCCGACGCGCGGCGGCCAGCGGCTTCATATTCCAGTCGAGCGCGATCGCCGGGGCGCTGGAATGGTCGCCGAATTCGCAACGACAATCGCCGGGTAGCCGTGCCGTGACATAGTCGCGAAAGGCCTTGCGGATCCGGGCCGGGTCCTGTCCCTCCACCAGGCGGAACGAAACCTTGGCCGAGGCTTCCGCGGGGATCACCGTCTTGGAGCCTTCGCCAGTGTAGCCACCGATGATGCCATTGATGTCGCAGGTCGGCCGCGATGAGATCTGCTCGATCAAAAGCCTTCCCTTTTCGCCGGCCGGGATGGCAAGGCCGATCGGCTTGAGAAAGGTTTCAGGCGTCAGCTCAAGCTTCGACCATTGCGCCAGAATGTCGGGCGGCAGATCCTTCACGCCGTCATAGAAGCCTGGGATGGTGATGCGGCCGTCATCGTCAAACAGGCCGCCGAGAATATGGGTCAAAACCCGGATCGGGTTGCGCGCGCCGCCGCCAAAGATGCCGGAATGCAGGTCGCGATTGGCGGCCTTGATCCGCACCTCCTCATAGACCAGGCCGCGCAGCGAGGTGGTGATCGCCGGCGTATTGCGGTCCCACATGCCGGTGTCGCACACCAGCGCGAAATCGGCGGCCAGTTCCTGCTTGTTGGCTTCAAGGAACGGCACGAAATTCTTCGAACCGATTTCCTCTTCACCCTCGATCACAATGGTCATATCGACCGGCATCGATCCGGTGACGGATTTCCAGGCCCGGCAGGCCTCGACGAAGGTCATCAGCTGCCCCTTATCGTCTTCCGCACCTCGCGCCACGATGATCTTCCGGCCATCGGCATGCGTGGTTACAACGGGCTCGAACGGCGGCCGATGCCAGAGATTGAGCGGATCGACCGGCTGCACGTCGTAATGACCGTAGAACAGCACGTGCGGCCGCTCGCCGCCGCCCGTGTGCTTGACCGGGCTTCTGGCCACGATCGCGGGATGACCGGCCGTCGGCCTGACTTCGGTGGCGAAGCCGAGCGTTGCGATATCGCCCGCCAGATGATCGGCGGCGGCCCGGCAATCTCCGGCAAAGGCCGGATCGGCCGAGATGGATTTGATCCGCAGCAGCGCAAACAGCCGCTCCAGGCTGTTGTCGAAGTCGGCATCGATGCGGTCAAGAACGGATTGGATCTGCGGCGCGTTTGACATGGTCGGTAATTCCCTGGCTAGCGGGGCGTTGCTTACGCTTCGGGTTGTAACGCGCCGGTCGCGGAAGACAAGGAATCCCGCAGCCCCGGCGGATGCAGGATATGCCAGACCAGCCCCCCGGCAATCAGCACGGTGGCCACGAGGTTGTTGCCATAGGCCTGCAGCTCCCTGGGGAACACCGGCAACGACAGCCCCATCATGAGGCCGGCGATCACAAGCACGACCCAGGTGCCCGACCTTACAGCCGCGCGTTGATCGAAGGCGGCCCGGTGCATCAGGATGGTCATCGGGAAGAACAGCCACAGAAAGTAATACTGTCGAGCCAGCGGCGATGCCACGGTCATGAGACAGAACAGGATGCCAAGCTCCTCCGCGTTCGATCGGGGCGTCATGCGCTCTCGCGCCGGCATCACGGCGATATAGCCTATTCCGATCGCGGCCGAGATCGCCAGCACGAGCCAGTTTGCCGTTTCGTAGTCGAGATCAATCAGGTTCATAAAGGCCGGCGGCCGCTGCGGATCGTCCTGGTTGTAATTGACCGGGCGGGTCAGCCGATGCGTCACGGCGACGATGGACTGGTTGACCCACGACCAGTTCTGCTCGGCGCGCTGCCCGAAGCCCTGCTCCGAACTGCTTCCAACCATGCCCTGAAACCAGGTCTTCAATTCGGAAATGTTACGCTGATAGCCGCGCAGCGGGGCCGGAACCAGAAACAAGGTCCCGGCCAGAACGATCATCATCGCCGCGACCGCCGACCAGTGCCGGCGCCACAGCAGATAGGGCAGCGCGGCGATCGGAAAAACCTTCAGCGCGGTCGCCAGCGCGAACATCGCTCCCGCCCGATACGGGCGATCATGCTGCAGCGACCAGAAGCCGAACAGCATCATCGCCAGCAGAACCAGATTGGGCTGCCCGAGATCAAACATGTCGAAGACGAACGACACCGTGACAAAGGCGGGGAGCGCGAACAGCCAGGGGCCGGGTAGCCTGCCGGACCCGGTCATCGCATTGGACAATTGACCCGTCATCCACCACGCCGCGGCGTTCAGCACGCAGAGGCACACATAGAGCGGGACCTTGCCGAAATAGCTGGGTACGGCGAGCAGAATGGCCGACAGCGGCGGATAGATGAAACTGAAGTAGGCGCTCGGGTCGCTGGGATAGAGATCCCCCCCATGCAGCACCTGCTGTCCGGCCCAGTACCACAGCGGGTAGTCCTTGGTCTTGCCGCTGCCCCAGATCTCCGGAACCAGGACGTCGGCCGTCAAAGCCAGGCAGCAGATCAGAAACAGAACATCGAGCGGCGCTCGTAACGACGGATATCTCAGCACGCACAACTTTCCGGGAGTCAGAGAAAGCTCATCGCGTCGCAGCCATTAATGGCTTTTCAGCGTCGCAACAGGCCGCCGAGCACGCCGCGCACCAGGGCGCGGCCGACCGAACCGCCCACCGAGCCCGCGACCGATTTACCAAGATCAGCGACGGCATCGCCGATCACCTTGTCGGCGACCGAGCGGGTGACGTTGCGCGCGATGACCTGGCCGGTCGTTAGCTTGCCGCGCGGCACGCCCGACCCGAACACTGTCCCGACGATCGAACCGAACTGGCCAAGGACACCGCCCGCAGACCCCGCCGCGCTGCCGGCGACGCGCTTCTGCAGCACCTCATAGGCGGATTCGGCATCGATCGCGGTATCGTATTTGCCCTTGAACGGGCTGTTGTCGATGATCGACTTGCGCTCGTCCGGCGTCACCGGACCGATCCGTGCCGATGGCGGCCGGATCATCACACGCTCGACCATCGCTGGCGTAGCATTGCCTTCCAAAAACGACACCAGGGCTTCGCCTTTGCCGAGCGCCATGATCACATCAGCGGTGTCGAGCTTTGGATTTGGCCGGAAGGTCTGCGCTGCGGCCGCCACCGCCTTCTGATCCCGCGGGGTGAAGGCGCGCAACGCATGCTGGACGCGATTGCCAAGTTGCGCGAGCACCTTGTCGGGGACATCGATCGGGTTTTGGGTCACGAAATAAACCCCGACGCCCTTGGAGCGGATCAGCCGCACCACCTGCTCGATCCTTTCCATCAGCGCCTTGGGCGCATCGTTGAACAACAGATGGGCCTCGTCAAAGAAGAACACCAGCTTCGGTTTCGGCGGGTCACCGGCTTCGGGCAGTTGCTCAAACAGTTCCGACAGCATCCACAGCAGGAAGGTGGCATAGAGCCTTGGGCTTTGCAGCAGCCGGTCGGCTGCGAGAATATTCACCATGCCGCGGCCATCGCGGTCGGTGCGCATGAGATCCGCAAGTGCAAGTGCCGGTTCGCCGAAGAAGTTCGCTCCGCCCTGGTTCTCAAGCACCAGAAGCTGGCGCTGGATGGTTCCAACCGTGGCACGGGTGACGTTGCCGTAGGCCTGCGCGGCCTTGCGGATCGGGGCCAGCGGATCAGTGTCGCCGTCCGCCGTTTTTTTGCTGGTCTCCGGGACGATCGCATCGAGCAGCGCGCGGAGATCCTTCATGTCGATCAAGGCGAGCCCGTTGTCGTCCGCGACGCGGAACGCGACGTTCAGCACGCCTTCCTGCACATCGTTCAGTTCGAGCATCCGCGACAGCAGCAACGGCCCCATTTCAGTGATCGTGGCCCGCACTGGATGGCCCCCGGCGCCGAACACATCCCAAAATACCGTCGAAAAACGATCAGGCTCGAAGGCAAGCCCGATATCACTGGCGCGCTTGACAATCTGATCGGTGGCTTCGCCAGCTTCGCAAATGCCCGATAAGTCTCCCTTGATATCGGCGGCGAACACCGGCACGCCTGCGCGCGCAAATCCCTCGGCCAGCACCTGCAGCGAGACCGTTTTACCGGTTCCCGTTGCGCCGGTGATCAGGCCATGACGATTGGCCAGCGCGAGCGTCAGCCAGACCGACTGCTCACCTCGACCGACCAGAAATTTATCGTCGGTGTCGGCCGTCTCGCGCTCGGCCATCTTATCCAATACCTCCGAATGAGCACCTCTGCATTGCATCGCCCATAGACGCGTATCCGCAGTTTCAACCGTTGCGCCACATCAACCTGCAAATTGCAAGCCGATTTAAACCGCCAAACGTCCGCTGGCAGGACGGAGATCGCCACGAAGTCGTCCGACGATTGACAGACACCCTGCACTGTTTCGCAAAGCAGCGCCAAGAACCACTGGCTTGCGACAATTTCCGCAGGCAATTTGAGGCTTTTCTTGCATTGCTGCAACACTTGATCGCGATCGAAACTGAATCGCCGTTCCGAGTGCGGTCATCGCTTGTAAATCGTCGCGCAGCGGATCAATATGAATGCACAAGCAGGCGCCGGCGTGTAACCGGTTGAGGGCGGGCCAATATGGAAGAACTGACTCAGCGGCTGGTCGCGAAGGCTGCAGCCAACATCCAGAATTTTGGGCGTGAACTTTTCCGGCTCGGCCGCGACAAAATCGGAGCCAACGTCATGGGCGAGATCATCGCGGGGCCCCCTGGCCTTGGCCCGTTCGCTTGAAGCACCTTCATCCATATCGAGTATCATGACATATCCGATCACAGAGATTGATGGGCTGCCATCATTCGCCGCTGCCAAACTGAAAGCTGAGGGAATTCGAACCACGGACGGGTTGCTTGAAGCGGCGCGGACCGTCAAGGGCCGCAAGGCGCTCTCGGCAAAAACCGGCATCAGCGAGCAACTGCTGCTCGAATGGGCCAACTTTTCCGACTATATGCGGATTCCCGGGATGGGCAAAGCGAAGGTCGGGCTGGTGCGCGCCGCCGGCGTCACCACGGTTCGCGAGCTTGCGCTTCGCAACCCGGCAAGGCTGGCACAGAACATGAAGGAAGTGAATACCAAGCGCAAACTGGTCCGCGTCCTGCCCTCGGAAAAATCAGTCGAGCAGCTGATCGCGAAGGCCCGCAAGCTTCAGCCCAAAATCAGCTACTAGGCGATCAGCTGCTGAGCGATCTCTTCAAGAGATCACCTGCAGACCGCCGCGGGATCAGCGAGGTCGGCTGGGCCGGCCGTCAAGCAGCCGATATCTTGACTCCCGGGCACGAACCGCGCAAAGCGATCGAATGATCGCAACCCCCTCCCACCCTTCACGGTCGGATCATCCGGTGCTGTCAAGCCTATGGAAACGGCCCTATCCGGCCGTCATGGGGATCCTGAATGTCACGCCAGATTCCTTTTCGGATGGCGGCCAGTTCAGTACGCCGGAGCGCGCCGTGGCGCAGGCAGCCCGCATGATCGGCGAAGGCTGCGACATCATCGACATCGGCGCTGAATCCACCCGGCCCTATGGCGCGCAACCGGTCTCGGCCGCGGAGGAACTCGATCGTCTGAGGCCGGTGTTGGACGCGGTCGTGGCGCTTGGCGTCCCGGTATCGATCGACAGCATGAAATCAAGCGTGGCCGCGTGGGCGCTCGAAGCCGGCGCCGCTGTGGTCAACGACGTCTGGGGCCTGCAACGCGATCCTGACATGGCCGCCCTGGTGGCAGCGCGCCAGGTACCTGTCATCGTGATGCACAACCGCGACCGCGCCGATCCGGACATCGACATCATGCAGGACATTGCCGGATTTTTCGGCCGCTCGCTTGAGATTGCCGAGCAAGCGGGTGTTTCACGTGGAAACATCGTGCTCGATCCCGGCATCGGCTTCGGCAAGACGCCGGAACAGAGCCTTATCACCCTGGCCCGGCTTGCGGAACTGAGCGCGTTCGGGCTTCCATTGCTGGTCGGCGCATCGCGCAAGCGCTTCATCAGTTCGGTGATGCCGTCGGAACCGCAGCAACGGCTCGGTGGCTCGCTCGCAGCTCATCTGGCGGCGGCGCGAGCCGGCGCCCATATTATCCGAACCCATGATGTCGCAGAGACCGTCCAGGCGCTGCGCGTCGCGGCGGCGATCGGGGCATGGCAATGAGCGATATCATCTTCATCACCGGCGTCGTCATTCATGCCCGCCATGGCGTGATGGAGCATGAGACCGAGGTCGGACAGCGTTTCGTGATCGACCTCGAACTCGAAGTCGATCTGTCGGAGTCCTCGCGCACCGATCGCCTCGCCGATACCGTGTCCTATTCGAACGTGGTCACGGCGGCGACCGCCGCCTTCAAGAACAACAACTACAAGTTGTTGGAACGCGCGGCTGGCGCCGTCGCCGACGCGGTGCTGTTGGCTTTTCCGCGCGTCAACGCCCTCACGGTCACCGTGCACAAACCGCACGCCCCGATCGCCGCGATTTTCGAGGATGTCGGCGTTGTCCTGAGGCGCGCCCGGCAGCAGCCCGCAGATGGCTGACGTCCTGATCGCGCTCGGCGGCAATGTCGGCGATGTCCGCGCGACCTTTCGCAAGGCAATCGGCACGATCTGCGGCATGACCCAGGCGGCGCTGCTGGCACGGTCGTCCGACTATGCCACACCGCCCTGGGGCGACGAGCAGCAACCCCGCTTCATCAATGCCTGCATCCATGTCGAGACCAGCCTCGACCCCCACGCATTGCTGTTCACGCTGCACAAGATCGAAAACCGGTTCGGCCGCGACCGCGCCCATGAGCGGCGCTGGGGCCCGCGCCCCCTCGACCTCGATCTGATCGCCTATGATGATGTCAGGATTGCCAAGCCGGAACTGACCCTGCCGCATCCGCGGCTGTTCGAGCGCGCCTTCGTGCTGGTGCCGCTCGCGGAGATTGTGCCCGATCGTCTGATCGCGGGACGCCGCGTCAGCGAGGCGCTGGCGAGGCTATCGACCGAGGGCATCGAGCGCTTGCCGGAGTCCGTCTGAGCAGCCGGTCGGCGTGGTCAGCAACAAGGGTTTGGCTTGGCTGGCCTTCCGTGGCAATTTCAAAGTCGACCCGCCCGAGCGGCTGGAAGGAAGAGAGCTGCCGAATGACCATGGTGACCGACGAACTGCGGCTGGCAGCGGAATTCGCCCCGGCGAGCTATCAGGACTGGCGCCGACTGGTTGACGGCGTGCTGAAGGGCGCGCCGTTCGAGAAGCTGATTGGAAAGACCGCCGACGGGCTCACCATCGAGCCGATCTATCCGCGCGCCAAGGATGCGGTGCCGATCGCCGGCCGGCCGGCCTCGCAGCCGTGGCAGATCCTACAGCGGATCGATCACCCGGACCCGGCCGCTGCCAACGCCCAGGCCTTGCACGATCTCGAGAACGGCGCCACCGGCTTGACGCTGGTGTTCGCCGGCGCCCTTGGCGCCCGTGGGTTTGGGCTCGATCCGTCCGCCGCCGCGCTGGAGCAGATGCTCGTGGGCATCTTCATCGATGCCGGCATAGCCATCGAACTCGAACCCGGTCCGTCATCGCGGATCACCGCCTTTCAGCTCGCCGACCATGTCCAGCGCCGAGGCTTGTCGCCGTCCGCCTGCGACATCCGTTTTGGCCTCGATCCGATCGGCGCCAGTGCGGTCTCTGGCTTAAGTCATGACCGCTGGCCTGACGTGGCCGCGGCCTTGACCAGCGCGGTCCGGGATCTGCTGGCCATGGGCTTCCGGGGTCCGTTCGCGGTCGCCAATGGCCGGGTGATCCATGATGCCGGCGGATCGGAAGCCCAGGAGCTCGCCTTCGTGCTAACCAGCGGCACAGCCTATCTGCGCGCATTGGAAAGCGCAGGCCTGCCGCTCGAACAGGCGAGAAACCTGGTTTACGCGCGGCTTGCCGCTGACGCCGATCAATTCCTGACCATGGCCAAGTTCCGCGCGCTGCGCCTGCTATGGGCGCGGATCGAACAGGCCTGCGGCCTGACGCCAAAGCCGATCTTCATCTCCGGAGAAACTGCCTGGCGAATGCTGACCCAGCGCGACCCCGACGTGAACATGCTGCGCGCGACGATGGCGAGCTTTGCCGCGGGCCTCGGCGGCGCCGACGCGATCACCGTGCTGCCGCATAGCCTGGCGCTGGGATTGCCGGATCCGTTCGCCCGCCGGGTGGCGCGCAATACCCAACTGGTGCTGCTGGAAGAATCCAATCTGGCCAAGGTGTCGGATCCGGCCGCCGGCTCCGGCGGCATCGAAGCCCTGACGCAGGAGTTGTGCGCAGCCGCATGGCAGCTGTTCCAGGAGATCGAGGCCGCCGGCGGCGGCATCAACGCGCTGCAGCAGAACCTGATCCAGCGCAAGGTCGCGGCGACCCGAGTGGCGCGCGAAACCAATCTGGCGCGGCGTAAGCAGGTGCTGACCGGCGCCACCGACTTCCCCAATCTGCGCGAGGCCACGATCGCGGTGCTGCAGCCGAGCCCGATGGCCGTGGCGCCAGATCGGGAGGCCAAGACCTCCTTCGACCCGCTGCCGCCGATGCGGCTGGCGGTACCGTTCGAGGCCTTGCGCGACCGCTCGGATGCGATTCTACAGCAGAGCGGCGTGCGACCGAAAATCTTTTTGGCCAATCTCGGCACCGCGGCCGACTCCACCGCACGGGCGAGTTTTGCCAAAAGTTTTTTTGAGACCGGCGGCATCGAGGCGGTCGAGTTTCTGCCCGCCCTTCCCGGCTCCGGGGCGGTACCGGGCTTCGCCGCGCTCGCCACGGCCTTCAGGACCTCCGGCGCGGCGCTGGCGTGCCTCTGCTCCTCGGACAAGATATATGCCCTGGAGGCGACCGCGGCGGCAAAGGCGCTGCAGGAAGCCGGCGCCAAACATATCTATCTGGCCGGACGGCCGGGCGAGCACGATGCCGCGCTGCGGGCCGCGGGCGTCAGCGAATTTGTCTTTGCCGGAAGCGATGCCTTGGCGAGCCTGCAGAACGCCTGGCGGTGGATCGAGGGTTCATGACCGCAGCGGCAAAACCCGTGCTCACCGGTGGCTGCCAATGCGGCGCCATCCGCTTCGCGCTGTCGGCGCCGCCGCTCAAGGTCAGCATCTGTCACTGCCGGATGTGCCAGAAAGCTTCGGGTGCGCCATTCGCCGCCTTCGCCGACATCGACCGCGCCGATTTCGCCTGGACCCGCGGAGCGCCGGCCACGTTCCGCTCCTCCTCGATCGCCGAGCGCGATTTCTGCGGAGCCTGTGGCACCCCACTCAGTTTCCGCCGCATCGACGGCGCGCGCATCGAGATCATGACCGGCGCCTTCGACCGGCCCGACCGGGTGGTACCGACCCTTCAAGTCGGCTCGGAATCCCGGCTCGGCTGGGTGGTGGCGATCGCCAATCTGCCGAGCCAGACCACACAACAGAATTATGGGACGGACGCGATCAAGGACATTGTCAGCCACCAGCATCCAGACCGTGAGTGAGGATGCGGCAATTCTAACGTATCTCCGGCGGCGACGTCCGGCACCGTCCGTGGTAGCGTTAGAGACGATCAACCTGGGACCAGCCGAATGAGCCGGATACCTGACTTCGCGACGACGGCATTTGAAACGGTCGTGAGCAGTTCACCCCAGGGCGCCACTGAGCCCTGGCTCACGCCCGAGGGCATCCTGGTCAAGCCCGTCTATGGCGAAACCGATCTCGACGGCATCGACTTCCTCGACACCTGGCCGGGCATCGCGCCTTACCTGCGCGGCCCCTACCCGACCATGTATGTCAACCAGCCCTGGACGATCCGGCAATATGCCGGCTTCTCCACCGCGGAGGATTCCAACGCGTTCTACCGTCGCAATCTGGCCGCCGGGCAAAAGGGCCTGTCGGTGGCGTTCGATCTCGCCACCCATCGCGGCTATGATTCCGACCATCCGCGGGTGACCGGCGATGTCGGCATGGCCGGCGTGGCGATCGACTCGATCTACGACATGCGCACGCTATTTTCAGGCATCCCGCTCGACCAGATGAGCGTGTCGATGACCATGAACGGCGCGGTGCTGCCGATCCTGGCGCTGTTCGTCGCCGCCGCCGAGGAACAGGGCGTGCCCCCGGAAAAACTCTCGGGCACCATTCAGAACGACATTCTGAAGGAGTTCATGGTCCGCAACACCTATATCTACCCGCCGGCGCCTTCGATGCGGATCATCTCCGACATCTTTGCCTACACCTCGCAGAACATGCCGAAATACAATTCGATCTCGATTTCCGGCTATCATATGCAGGAAGCCGGCGCCACGCAGGACCTCGAACTCGCCTATACGCTCGCCGACGGCGTCGAATATCTGCGCGCCGGGATTGCGGCCGGTCTCGACGTCGACCGCTTCGCGCCGCGGCTGTCGTTCTTCTGGGCGATCGGCATGAACTTTTTCATGGAGGTGGCAAAACTGCGCGCGGGCCGGCTGCTGTGGGCCAAGCTGCTGAAGCCGTTCAATCCGAGGGATCCGCGCTCGCTGTCGCTGCGCACGCATTGCCAGACCTCGGGCTGGTCGCTGACCGCGCAGGACGTCTACAATAACGTGGCGCGCACCACCATCGAAGCGATGGCGGCGACCCAGGGCCATACCCAGTCGCTGCACACCAACGCGCTCGACGAGGCGCTGGCGTTGCCGACCGATTTCTCGGCGCGGATCGCCCGCAATACCCAATTGTTCCTGCAGCAGGAAAGCGGCACCAATCGCATCATCGACCCCTGGGGCGGCTCCTATTATGTCGAGCGGCTGACCCGCGACCTCGCCGTCAAGGCCTGGGGTCATATCCAGGAGGTGGAAGGACTCGGCGGCATGGCCAAGGCGATCGAGGCCGGCGTGCCCAAGCTGCGCATCGAGGAAGCCTCCGCCAAGACCCAGGCCCGGATCGATGCGGGCCGGCAGGCGGTGATCGGCGTCAACAAATATAAGCCGGTCAACGAGGCGCCGATCGACGTGCTCAGAATAGAAAATTCCACCGTGCGGCGCCTGCAGATCGACAAGCTGGCGCGGCTGAAGAAGGAGCGCAACCAGAACGACGTCGACGCGACGCTTTCGGCGCTGACCCGCTCGGCCGGCGAAGGCAACGGCAATCTGCTGGCGCTTGCGATCGACGCCGCGCGCGCCAAGGCCACCGTCGGCGAAATCTCCGAGGCGCTGGAGAAGGTCTATGGCCGGCACCGCGCCGAGATCAAATCCATCACCGGCGTCTACAAGCGGGAGGCCTCGACGATGTCGAACCGGGTCGAAAAGGTGCAGGCGCTGATCGACGCCTTCGAGGATGCCGAGGGCCGCCGGCCGCGCATCCTGGTCGCCAAGATCGGCCAGGACGGCCACGACCGCGGCCAGAAGGTGATCGCCTCGGCGTTCGCCGATATCGGCTTCGACGTCGATATCGGACCGTTGTTTGCGACTGCCGAGGAAGCCGCAAGGCAGGCGGTCGAGAACGATGTCCATATTCTTGGCGTCTCGTCGCTGGCGGCGGCGCATCTCACCGCGGTCCCCGAATTGAAGGCCGCCCTGAAGCAGCAGGGCCGTGACGACATCATGATCATCATCGGCGGCGTGGTGCCGCCGCAGGACTATGACGCGCTCTATAAGGCCGGGGCCGAAGCCATCTTCCCGCCGGGCACCGTGATCGCGGACGCCGCGGAGGAGCTGATTCAAAAGCTGAACGCGAGGCTCGGGCATAGCGAGGCGGCGGCGTGAGGCAGCGTCAGCCTTCAACGTTAACACGAATGGCGGACCAACGCAGGTGCAGCGCGGGCACGACCGAATCAGAACGGCAGTGTTTACGAAGAATTTGGTCAAATTCCAGCCTTTGACTCCAATAGCCGCTGCGGCAATGCAGGTTTGGCGCTTGGCGCTGTTACGGTGGCGCGCCCACCGAAACGATCAAAAGCGAACGCAGCAAGATCAACCGAAGACCGAAGCCCCATACTTTGTTCCGCCAGGACCTGACCGATCGCCGGCGCAAACTTGAATCCGTGGCCCGAGCAGGCGCTCGCATAGAAGACGTTTGGGTGGTTGGCACTACGATCGACAACGAACGACTCATCTGGCGTCATCGTGTAAATGCACCACTTGCCGTCGACCGTGGATGGTACGAGGTCAGGAAAGATCTCCGTCACATAATTTTCGATCACGCGCGCATACCACTTTATGTCGGGAGCTGGTTCTTCGCTCGACGCATACGTAACGTGCTGCCGGTTGTGGAAACCGATCTTCACGCCGGATTCAGCGGACATCCCAGCAGCAATCCCGTATAGTAAGGCGCCGTCTTTCGCTTCATACAAAAAAACGGGAAACGCTCTTGGGCCGAACTCCTCTGCGCGGCCAAGGCGAGGCTCGAACCAGTAGATTGCCACTCGCTTGGGTAGGAGAACCGAAGCAAGTTCTAGCAACAACATGGCATTTGCCGCTCCCGCGCACACCAGAACAGAATTGGCGCCAATTGAGCGACCGGATCGAGTGGTGACCGAGGGCCAGCCAGCATTGCTGGTAATCGATACGACCTCTTCACCATAGGAGAGTTCCGCGCCGCGAGCCACTGCCTCATTGAGCATCTGCAACCGCGCTTCTTCGGCCAGCACTGCATAGGCGCCGGGCTCATAGACCGCTTCCATGTCGTCGTCTACGTAAAATTGTGGGAACCGTTCTCGAATATCGGCCGCCGTCAAATGCTCATGTTCGATTTGGCCATGCACGGCAGTCCTCAGGCTGCCAGCAACAATGCCAGTACTCCTGCGGCCGATGAACAGACCGCCAGTCGGGACGATAAGTTGAGTTTCGGAGGCGCTCTGCAGCTCTCGCCAGCCTTTATCTGCCAGCGAGAGCAGGCGCAGGTAGCTCTGTCCTTCCCAATAAGCTTGTCGAAAGATGCGGGTTGCACCATGCGACGAACCTCCACGATGGGTGGGCCCGCCCTTCTCCATTGCAATAACCTTGGCGCCGAGCAGGCTTGCTCGCCAGGCTGCAGCAGCTCCCATGATGCCAAGGCCAATAACTACGACGTCATAATGTTTCACTGACCCACTCTCTGTCGGCTTAGCTGGCTCTTGATAAACGTCTACGCCACACCACCCAGCGAATTACTTTCGATGACCTCCCGTGCTGCGCAGCACGATCCCCTAGCTTAGCTAGCCCAAAGCTGTCGGAACGCACCTGCATTCGACTACTTCATAAGACCAGTACAACCGACCCTGCGCGTCAATGGTATAAGCGGCGCCATGCGAGTCGCGCCACTCTTCGAACTCCTCACGGAGAACAGGCTCCGCCCGCTTCCAGCCTGGGGAGTAGAAGAGCAAGGGTAGCGAGTGGCGTTCCAGAAGCTGGAAATGCAACGGTGCACCCGTTGGATAGCAGGCATTGTAGCGAGCCAAGACGTCGCGGATACCTACCAGGGAATTCAGCCCGACAATCGCCCGGCCCGCGCGGTTCATTCTGTCCGGCAGATCCTTGAGAAATCTCAGCAGCACCTCGTCTCCGTAAAACATCGTTTCCGGCGTCATGTCGACACCATCCCCATTCCTGCGTAAGAAATCGAGGAACCTCAAAGATGGCGTGCGCCAACCTGGCGGATTAAAAATCACGGTGTCATAGCGGTCGCCCTCTGGGAGACCCATGAAAAGATCACCCGAGACGAAGCGAATTCGACTGCCACCAAAGTTGAGAATCTCGTTTTCGAGAGCCAAGCCAACAGCGCTGGGGCTGACGTCTGACGCGGTGATTTCGTGGGCCCCCAAGCTTCGCAAGAGCAGAGCCAAGACGCCGCTTCCCGTGCCCAGATCCAGCAATTTGCCTTTAAGCTCGTCGCCCACCAAGCCTTTCAGCAAATAGCTTCCGAGTGCCATGCCAGCGAGGCTCACTTTGAAGACACCTGGCCTGTCGTGCAGTTTCAGTTGATGGCCAAGACCGAAATAAGTG
>Ga0302319_10011334_pt1 | contig 16919 bp, 17 predicted proteins | sample Bog_T0_2_FD_203319 | JGI IMG/M metagenome (GOLD analysis project Ga0302319, IMG submission 203319) | Peat permafrost microbial communities from Stordalen Mire near Abisko, Sweden - Bog_T0_2 | ecosystem: Environmental > Terrestrial > Soil > Wetlands > Peat | place: Sweden: Abisko, Stordalen Mire...
GCGCCCCTGGCCGGGCGCCCTGAAATGAGGCGGCTGCACGCGCGGCATGCCCGATCGTCGCGCAAGCCGCGGCAGCGTCACACGTTTTTTTTGGGGCTGACGCGGGCGCCGGCAGAAAGCGCGCTATATTTCCTCGCGGCCGCTCAGAGCGCAGCGGCACGTCTCTTGCTTCCCGGAGTTCATGAAACCGATTCTTCTGAAAGGCGGCCGCGTCATCGATCCGGGCCGCGGAGTGGATGCCGAGTGCGACGTGCGGGTGCGTGCGGGCCGCATCGAGGCAATGGGCACGACGCTCGCGGCGGCGGATGCAGAAATCATCGACTGCCGTTCGCGCCTCGTGCTGCCGGGTTTGATCGACACGCACGCGCACGTGTACCAGCACGTCACCGGCAGCTTCGGCTTGAATGCCGATCTTTGCGGCGTGCGTTCGGGCGTGACGACGCTGGTCGATCAAGGCGGCCCGAGCTGCATGACCTTGCCTGGCTTTCGCAACTATGTCGCGGCCGCCGCGCGCAGCCGCGTGGTCGCGTTTCTGTCCGCGTATCTCGTGGGCGGTCTCGAGGGCCATTACTACGCATCGCTCTATCGTCCCGACTGTGTCGACGTGGATGCCACCGTGCGCGCGGCCGAGGCCAACCTTGATCTCGTCCGCGGCATCAAGGCGCATGCCGAGATGGGGGGCTTTGCGCGCTGGGGCGTCGAGGTCATGCGGGCAGCGGCAGAGATCGGACGGCGCGCACGGCTGCCGGTGTACCTGCATTTCGGCCAGCTGTGGCCCATGCCGCATCAGGGCGGCGTGGCCGTCGATCCGGACAGCATCCTCACGCAGGTGCTCGAACTCATGAAACCCGGGGATGTGCTCGCGCACCCGTTCAGCCGGCATCCCGGCGGCTTCGTCGGGACCAACGGCGCGCTGCACCCGCTGGTGCGCGAAGCCGTGGCGCGCGGTCTCAAGATCGATGTCGGGCACGGCTCGCACTTCAGTTTCAAGATGGCGCGCATCGTGCTCGACGCAGGGATCTTGCCGGATACGCTGGGCGCCGACATGCATGGCCACAATACACGGACGGAGGAGCACGCGCCGGCCGCCGGCGATGCACACCTGTTTGCGGGGCGGACCCGATTCAGCCTGGTCTCGGCGATGACCAGCATGCTCGCTCTTGGGGTGCCGCTCGACCGCGTCGTGTCGATGGTGACTTGCAATGCCGCGCGCATGATCGGCATGCAGGACGAATGCGGCACCCTCGAGGTCGGCCGCGTTGCCGATGTCTCGGTGCTCTCCGATGAACGCGGCCGATGGCTGCTCTGTGACAATGACGGCACGGAGGTCGTCGCCGCGCGGCGCCTCGAACCGCTGTTCTGCCTGCGCGCCGGCGAACGCATCGATGCCACGGCGCCGATTTTGCCGACGCTGCGGGCGGCGTGATTGGAATCCGATGATTTCATCGTGTGCGGCGGCGGTACGAGTGGCTGCGTCGTGGCGCGGCGCCTCGCGGATTTCGCGCAGCGCTCGGAGTCGGGAATGGTGCACATCAATGGCACGACTATCTCGGACGAGCCGCACATAGAATTCGGCGGGGTCAAGGACAGCGGCTTCGGCCGCGAGGGCGGCATGGCGTCGATCGCCGAGATGACGGAGGTGAAATGGGTCACCTTGCAGATGGGTCAGCGCCAGTTTCCATTCTAATGCCACGTGGACAGGTGAATCATGCAAAGCGGTGAGCAGGCGACGCGACTCGAGATCCACACCATCCGGCCGATTCCGCTCGACCAGCGTCACGGCACGGCGCGCGACCTCTTTACGGTGTGGTTCGGCACCAATGTGCAGCTGCTCGCCATCGCCACCGGCGGCCTCGCGGTGACCGTGTTCGGGCTGCCTTTCGGCTGGGCCGTGCTCGGCTTGGGTGTGGGCAACCTGATCGGCGCTTTCTTCATGGCACTGCACGCCGCCCAGGGCCCGGTGCTTGGCGTGCCGCAGATGGTGCAGACGCGCGGCCAGTTCGGCTCGTACGGATCGCTGCTCGTCGTCGGCATCGTCATCGTCATGTACATCGGTTTTCTCGCCTCGAACCTCGTGCTCGGCGGCGAAGCGCTCGCGAGCCTCGCGCCCGGTCTCACGCCGACGCCATGCATCGTGTTCGTGGCAATCATCGGGGTCATTGCGGCCATCTACGGCCACGATCTCATTCACGCCTACACCCGGGTCATGACGTACGTCGCGGGCCTCGTGCTGCTGCTCGCGGCCGCCTGGATTCTCTGGGTGCACGGGCTGCCGGCCGATTTCCTCGAGCGCAATTCGTTCAGACCGTCGGGTCTGCTCGGCACCATCACGGTGTCGGCGTTGTGGCAGATCTCGTATGCACCGTACGTATCGGACTATTCGCGCTACATGCCGCCGGGCACCGGCGCCCGCGAGGCGTTCTGGGCGAGCTACTGGGGCTGCGCGCTCGGCTCGCTGCTGCCGATGGTGCTCGGCGCCATGGTGGGTGTTGCGATGGACAAGGGCAGCCTCGTCGCGGGACTCGCCGCACTCACCCACGGCATCGCGCCGCTGGTGCTGATCGTCTTCTCGGTGGGCATCGCCGCGAGCAATGCCATGAACCTCTACTGCGGCGCGTTGTGCGCGCTCACCTTCGGTCAGACCCTGGTATCTTCGTGGGCGCCCGCCGCGCGCGCGCGCGGCATCATCTCCGGCGTGCTCGGCCTGCTCTCGCTCGGCGTGGCGCTGCTCAGCAAGGATTCCTTCCTCGCCAATTACACCGAGTTCATCGACATGCTGCTGTACGTGCTCGTGCCGTGGACGGCGATCAACCTCGTCGATTATTACCTGCTGCGCCACGGCCGGTACGATGTGCCCGCCTTTTTCATGCCCGACGGCGGCATGTACGGGCGCGTCAATGGTCCCGCGGTGGCCTGCTACGTGCTTGGCACCCTGGTTCAGCTGCCATGGATCGTGAGTCCGCTCTACACCGGCCCGATCGCACGCGCCATCGGCGGTGCCGATCTGTCGTGGATCGTCGGACTTGCGGTCACATCGCCCGCATACTACTGGCTCGCAAAACGGTCACAAGCGCGACAGGACGCGCGCTTGATGCGCACCGCCCCGCTACAAACCTGAGGCGCAGATGGATCCCACGTCACTCAACGGCGCCGCAGGCTGCACCGATGCGGTTCTCCTGAACGAGTGGCACGTCGTCGCCGACTCTGCCTCGATCGTGCCCGGCAAACTCGCGGCGGCTACGCTCCTCGAGCGGGACCTCGTCATCTGGCGCGACGCGGCGGGCGAGGTGCACGTGTGGGAGGACCTGTGCATCCATCGGGGCTCACGCTTGTCGAGGGGCTTCATCCGCGGGGACCGGGTGGTGTGTCCGTATCACGGGTGGAACTACGATCGCTCCGCGCAGTGTGTGCTGATGCCCGCGGCTGCCGCGGAGAAGCCGCCGGCGCGGGCGCGGGCGATCGCACACCAGGCGGCCGAACGCCATGGTCTCGTCTGGGCGTGCCTCGGTATGCCGGCGCGCGCGATCCCCGATTTTCCGGAATGGCACGATGCGAACTACAAGAAGGTGCAGTGCGGTCCGTATCGGTTCCGCTGCGGCTACCGGGCAGTCGAAAATTTCGTCGATCCGACGCATTTTCCGTTCGTGCACGCGGGCGTCAATGGCATCCTCGAGGAGCCGGACTCCATATTGCCGTATGAAGTGTTCGAAACGTCGGACGGTCTCGCCACGTCGGAAATCCGTGTGACCCAACCGTACGGTGATCCGCGCAATATCCCGGTGATCGCCTTCTATGCCTACAAGTGCCTGCGGCCGCTGGTGGCATACTTCAAGAAGCGCGTGATCATCGCCGACCCGGCGCGGGTTTCGATGGGCAACCCGCAGGACCGATTCTGCACCTTCCTCGCGGCCCAAATCGTGAGCCCGACCGAAAGTCTGGTGCGCATCGTGTGTGCGATGAATTTCGACCCGGCGCCGTCCGACGAGGAGGTCCGCCGGCGCCAGGACCTGGTGTACGCGCAGGACAGCGCCATCGTGGACACACAGCGCCCGGAGCGTATACCACTCGACTTGCGCGTGGAATTGCATCACCGCACCGACCTGCTGAGCCACCGCTATCGAAGCTGGCTGCGGGAACTCGGGATCCAGTACGGCACCGCCGGCTGAGGCAGCCTTGGCCGCGGCTCAGCCGGGCAGCATCGGCTGACCTTCGCGTGCGACAAGCAGGTCATGCATGTCGTTGGCGTGTTCTTCCTCGACCACCAGGATGCGCTCGAGCATGGTGCGCGTGCCAGGATCGTCGTTGCCGAAATAGCGGATCAGGTCCCGGTAATGGTCGATCGCGATGCGTTCGGCGATCAGGTTTTCCTTGATCATTTCGACCAGATTTTCGGCCTGCCCGTATTCCGATGCGGAGCGCGAGGCGAGACCCTGGGGATTGAAATTCGGCTTGCCGCCGAGTTGGTTGATGCGCTCCGCAACCATGTTGGCGTGCTCGTGCTCCTCCCTGGCGTGCTCCCAGAACTCCTTCTTCACGCCCTCGCTCGAGATGCCCGAAGCCGATACGGCGTGCATGGTGTACCGCAGGACGCAGACGATTTCCGTCGCGAGCACCGACTGCAGAATCTCGATGGTCTGCTGGACATCGCCTTCGTAGCTGCTGGCGACCGCGCCGTCGGCGAGGTTCTTGCGCGCCCGCTCCCGCAGCGTCTTTACGTCGGTGAGGAAGGGTTTTTGGCTGACTTTCTGGTCCATGGATTCGCCCTCCGCAGGGTGTATGATTCGTGGAGTCCACATCGTTGCACGCCCCGCGGCGCGCGTCGTCAGCGCGCGGCGGCGAACCCTGTAGGCGCGACGGACCGGCCCATGTCGGAGGGGCGCCCACGCTGGCGCGGCACTCCCGGCATCCCGGCTCCCGGACGCGGCTAAAAGGGATAGTTGAGACCGGTGAACACCGCGAGGCCCTCGCTGCCGTAGCCGAAGTCGACGAAGCCGACCACGAACGGGCGAGCGATGCCGCGAAAGCCCACACCGTAGACCTTGTGCAGATCCGCGAGCGGATCGGTGCTCGCGCGGGAGAAAACGCGGCCGAGATCGACGAACGGGGCCACCTCGACGTCGACGTACGTCGTCGAGGCGTCGAATGAGAGGACCTTGCGGCGCAGTTCCACGGTTGTCGAAAATGAGTCCCGGTCATAGAATCGCCCGGCCCCAAAGCCACGCAGCGGCTGCTGGCCGCCGATTTCGGTCTCGCCGCCGCCGATGCTGCTGAGTGCCCAGAAAGGCACCCCATGGGAGGTCGGCAAATAGCGCAGCGCCATGTGCGTCGCGAGCACCATGTCAGCGCCGATCGGCAGAAAATCCCGGCCGTCGATGCCCGCTTCGCTGTACATGGAATCATTCAGCACGCCATTGCGGCTCGCGACGCCGCCATAGGCCACCCACTCCATGCCGTTGCTCGGCACGGTCACGTCGTTGCGCGTGTCATAGATCAGGGACAGCCGGTTGCGCTGCTCGTCGTTCGTGCCGACCCCGAGCACGCGGCTGAACCGGCTGCCAATCGTGGCGATGGTCGAGAGCGACCCCGGCAGCACATCAACGACCTGTTCACGGCCGCTGTAGAGCAGTTGCCATGCATGGGTCAGATTCAGGCCGATCTGCACCTGGCCGAGTTCCTGATGGTTGGTGTAATTCGTTTCGTCGATCGCCGGCGACCTGTTGCCGATCCCATAGAAGCGCGGCGTGCCGTTCACGTCGTAGATCACGCTGCCGTTGATCGACCAACGCTGCTCCCTTTCTCGCCCCAGCTGATACTCCAGGTCGAACTCGCGCTCCACCCGCTCCTTGATGCCGGTGACCAGCGACCACTGCTCATCCGCGGATGGATACGCGTAGATGCGTCCATGCACGCCAAAGCCGAAGTACTGGCTGTAGAGCACATCGGGGGCGATGATGCGGCGGATCTCCTTCTGATCGTCGGCCTGAACCCAGGTCGGGATCATGCCGAGTGTGGTACCACCGTTGGGATCGTGCCCGATCTCCGGCACCGGTATGAACGGCGCGGTGCCGGGATTGAACCAGCGCGCGAGACCCGTGGGCGGAGCGGCCGGAGATGGTGTAGGCAGCTGCGCGCCGTTCGCGTCCGGCGCGGTCGTCTGTCCCGGAGTGTCTGCGGTCGTGCCATCCGCGGCGCGCGCGTCGAGGCCGCGCACCACGAATAGGGCGAGCAGCGAGGCGGCGACGAGGCACGGCGGCGTCACCGCGAAGGCACGGCGCCGCGCGCCGTCACGTGCAAACCCGCCGCGTCAACAGAAGCTGGGGCAGGACGTCCTGTGCGGCGCGCGTGACATCGGCGGCAAAATCGATCTCGATCCAAGGCGCGCCGGTGATGTCGGCGATGTCGAAGGGCCGGGTTTTCTCGAGCAGCAGGTCGCGCACGGCTTCTTCGTGCGGCAACTTCGAGCCGTCGTGCTGGACGTAGCCCGCAACCAGCGCCGCGAGCCGGTGGGCGCCGGCTTCGTCGAAGCGAAAAAAGCCAACCGATTCACCGATCGTGTCGTAGTGCAGGTTCGGGTCGATGCGCTTGCGAAATTCGACCGGAACACCGTCCCGCACGCAGAGTTTCACCGGCTCCTCGCCGGGCTCGAAATCGCGATCGATGAGCAGCCGATTGACGTCGGCCGGGTCGGCGACCAGCGATGTCATGATGCGCTCGTCGTAGAGCACGTCCGCATCCATCAGGAGCACGGACCCTCCCCGAGTCATGGCATCGGCCGCGGTGTGCACCGTGAGCATGCTGCCAAGTTCGAAGTGCTCGTTCAAGACGATCCGCGGGCGCGGTCGCCATGCCAGGCGGTCGAGTTCCGCCTCGACGAGCTCGTGGCGAAAGCCGAGGGCGAGAACCACCTCGTCGATCCCGGCGCCCTGCAGCTGCTCGAGATGCCGTTCGAGCAGGGTGCAGCCGCCAAATCGAAGCAGGCATTTCGGCAGCTGTTGGTCCTCGGGTTGCTGCAGACGCAGGCCCCTACCGGCGGCGAGAATGATGGCGCGCATAGAACTCCGTTGTTTTTGGTGGGAATCATTCCCGCACGGCGGCGCTGGCGACGCGGCGGCGCCAGCCCCGTTCGGACCAATGAATGTAGATCAGACCCGGCAGGCCGAGCAGAATTTCTCGCGCGCGCTTGGCGAGCGACACGGCGAGCGCGATGTCCGGCGGCAGACCGGCGAGCGGCGCGAGCAGAAGATAGCCACCCTCCTGTACGCCAAGAGCGCCTGGAATGAAAAAGCCCGCCCCTCGGATCCCCTGACCCAGGCTCTCGATCATCATTGCATCGCTCAAGCCAACCGGACGGTGCAGGAAATCGAGAATGAGGCAGACCTCCCCGGTACCGACCAGCCAGGCGATCAGACTCAGAAGAAAACTGGCGGTGACTGCACCACCGCGAGCGTAACTCTGCGCCACCGCGCGGTCGATCGATTCGGCCTGCGTCTGCCAGTGCGTCCAGTCGCGCTTGCCCGCGAAGCGGCCCGCGGTCCTCATGAGTCGCCCGAACAGTCCGCGCTTCTGCAGATAATAAAAGCCCGCCACCTGCAGCGCGAGCAGACCGCTCGCGACCATCACCGAGGAGCCCAGCGCGGAGCGCGAAAAGTGCGTCGCGCGCAATCCGAGGAGCACCACGCCCAGCAGCGCGAAGAGGATCTGCCCCACGGCCTGCAGCGTCGTGCTCACCGTAACCGCGGCGACCGCCTCGCCCGTGGGGATGCCGCGCTGCGCTAGATGCCGGCTCATCAGCACCGGGCCGCCGATCTGGCCGGCAGGCATGAGGCTATTGGCCGATTCACCCACCCAACGGGCGAGGAGGGCGTCGCGCAGCGAACCGACCTTCGCGCGGCCGTCAAACAGAGCGCGCAGCGCCGCCGCATCGAGTACGAGCGGCACGACGTGGAACAGCGCAACCAACACGAGGCCCCAGCCCGCCATACCGAGGGTCGCGAGCACGGTCGGCAGCCCTTGGGAGGCGAGTACCGCGAAGAACAGCATGACTCCGACCGTCAGCAGTCCGGCTGCGGCCCGATTCATCGGCCCCCCTGCGGATCGTCGCGCCGGCGCACCGCGGCGCGGCGGAACACCTGGCGAAATCCAAAGTAGGCGATCGCATCCTTGCATTGCGAAATGAGGCGCCAGCCCGGATGCATTCGCGGGTCGGTGACGTATTCGAAGGTGAGCGAAACGCGACGCTCACCCGTACCAAGGGGCGTGATGCGGTGACGCAAGCGATCGCCGTCGAAGAACACGAGGCCGCCCGGCGGAATCCGCACGGCCCCCGTCACTGGTTCGACACCCCGTCGGCGGGTATGGAGCTGGTATTCGAGCCGGCAATTCGAGTCGTCGATCACACCAAGCAGCAGCGTGTAGCGGCGCCCGGCATAGTACGACGTATCGTAATGCCAGCCGATGTGATCGCCAGGGCGCGTATAGAAGTAAAGAGCGTAGCCGTGCGGATCGTCGGCCGGCGAGGGGACCAGCCGTTCCCCGGCGAGCATCCCAAGCCACTCGATCAGCGCCTGCGAGCGGTATAACTCGGCGATCACCGGTGCGCCCGCCTCGTCGATCGCATGGCGGCTGACGCTGCCGCCCTGCTTGTGTCCAGGCAAGTAATTTCGGTTGACGGTTCCCTCGATGGATGACACTGCGGCGACGAGCCGCGCGGTCAGCTGCGGCGGCAGAAAGTCCGGGACGAAAATGAACTGGTCCTGTGCCGAGAAGGTTTGGCGCACCACCTCGGACGGCAAGCCGGCCAAACGCGCGCGTACCGAATCATCGGCCGGCGATGGCCCGACTGGCGCTGCCCGGGCAGACACGGCAGAACTCGCGCGGCCGACGTTCACGCCGAATGGGCGGTCGTCTGCAGTCGGCGCCGGGCGCGGACGTAGCCGACAGTCACCCAGATTGCGAACAGCGGTGCAAACACGGCCGCCGAGAGCAGGAGGGGGGCGAGACCGTTGACCAGGGTCACCAGCGGCATCAGATACAGCACGTCCTCGGCCTCGAATCCGGCCACGCGGGCCTGCCGTACTGCGGCCTTTCCAGCCATGGCCTCGATGCGCATCCGTAGGAAGAAGATCAGCGCGATCGCGCCGCCGGCCACGATGCCGAGCGCGGCCGGCGGCACGTCGAGGCGAACCGACGGCACTTCGAGGTGGATCGGCGGCCGCGCTCCGAACCCGAAGCCGATCGCGACGAAGACCAGAATCGTGACCGCGGCGTCGCTCACCAGATCGTAGATATGTCCGATGCGGCTGGTCTTGCCGCTCAAGCGGGCAAGTTCTCCGTCCGTGTGGTCGAGAAAATTGGAAGCCGCCAGCAGCAGGGCGCCCGCATTCGACCAGCCGAACGTCCCGGGCAGAAAGGCCAGCGCCGAAGCGAGACCCACGCCGAGCCGGACCGTGGTGAGATGATTTGGCGTCACCGAGCGGACGCGCAGAAGCAAGACCAGCTTCCTTGCCAGCCGGGCATCCCAGGGACGCTCAGCACCGAACCGGGCCATCGAGCAGAAATCGGGCTGCGTCATGCTTTGTGTTACAAAGACCGCGGTAACCGCTTGGGCCTGTATTTTACGCATTTTGACCGCGGTCATCCAAATGAAACACACCCGTTCGGGCGGCCGCTCCGATGTGCGGCTGCCCGCGTCGCGGGGGTTGCTCAGCGCATCGGTTTGCCGCAGCGGGCGAGCACCGTGCGCAGGTCGCGCAGCGCCGGGAAAATCTCGTTGTTCCAGTCGCCGCCCTGGGCGTCATAGGCACGCTGCTCGAATTCGACGATATCCTTGTCCTCGCGAAAGATGTTCTCGGTGAACCAGACGACAAAGGGCCACACGGCGTGAATGATTCCCGGAAACCGCGGCTTCTTCACCGAGAGAAAACCGAACGTGCGGTTCGTACGCTGTTCGGCGTCGAGCGGGGTGTAGCCGAGCCAGACGTCCAGCACCGGATCGGTGCTCTCCTGAATGTCGCGGCCCACCCAAACCTTCAGGTTCTGCGTCGGGTAGTCGGTGCGAATGCGCATGTGGTCGGAAAAATCCTTCCTGCCCTCGGTGCGCTTGCGCATCAGGTCGACGATCACCTGCTCGCCGACGGTTTTGCGCCCCTCGGTGCGGCTGAAGCTGTACTCGACCTGCGCCCAGTCCTCGCCGCTCTTGCGGCCGAGGCAGTTTGCCCGGATCGAACCCATCTGCTTGCGGTGCATGAACTGATGGTTCATGTCGAAGAGGTTTTCGTGCATGAACGTGTAGTGGCATGCCACCTCCCGGTTGAGCCGCCGGGTTTTGTAGTCGCCGCGGCGGGAGGAGCCGAGCGTCGCAGGCAGGCGATTCTCCGCCAGGGCCGGATCGCCGGGAAATACGAAGATGAGCCCGTCCACTTCACGCGCCGGGTAGCTGCGCACCCCGTTTGGCAGGCGCACCGAGCCGAGATAAGGAACGTTCACGCACTTGCCGCAAGCGTCGTAGGTCCAGCCGTGGTAGTGGCATTTCAGTTCCTCGCCGGTCACGACCCCGAGATGCAGCGGCACCTGGCGGTGGGCGCATCGGTCCTCCAGCGCATACACTTGACCGCTCGTGCCGCGATAGAGCGCGATGGGTTCGCCGGCGAAACGCCGCCCGAGCGCGCGCCCCGGCTTCAGTTCGTCAGCCCAGGCCAACGGATACCAGTAATCCGGGTGCGCGCCCACCCGACGCAGGTCGAATGCATTCGGCGAATTCGCCGCGCGCAATGTCGTCAGGTTCGATCCATCCTCGGACATGGTGTGCTCCAGTACCGGGCAAACCCGGGTTCCCAGCCCCTGCGAAACCCGGTGCCGTGGATCGGATCATAGGGAATGGCGGGACCACGCGTCCAGTTGCGCAGTGCCAGGGCCTCTGCGTCGCCGCGTCGGCGTCTGGCGACAGCGCGGCCCCTACAGACAATTTATGAGATGTTACTGTATATAAGGGGAGCAATGTTTACTCCCCGATGCAGCATCAAGGAGCGACGATGGCGAAGCAAGTTGAACCGAATGATGGCGCGGCCAAACCAAAAGCGAAGCCCCGCAGCCGGGTTGCCCAGCGGGCCACAGCCCAGGTGCTCTCGAGCACCATGAGCAAATCGATCCATGACGACGATGGCCCGTCGACCGAGGAGTTGCGCCGCCAGCGCATCGCGCTGGCCGCTTACTATCGCGCGCAGAGCCGCGGATTCGCTCCCGGACACGAGGAAGCCGACTGGCTTGCCGCCGAGGCGCAGATCGCGGCCGAGGATGGCAAGCTGCAGTAGCGCTCGGGTCGTTTCGCGGGCCCGGACGCCCGGTGCCCGGCGGGCCGGCCTGGCCCGGCGGGTGGGTTCCTTCCCTTATCCGAGGGTCACCGGCACGAACAGCCGAGTGTCGCCTCGCTGGATGAGCAGCGCGATCTGCTTGTCGTGCGCCTGCACCATCTGGCGCAGTTGCGCGACGCTTTGAACCTCGCTGCCGTCGACCGCCAGCACTACGTCGCCTGCCTGGATGCCCGCCTCCGCGGCCCGTCCCTGCGCCTGCTCGACGAGCAGGCCACCGGCCGCAACATGCGCCTCCCGGCGTTCATCCGGATTGAGCGGCCGTAGGGCCAAACCGAGCCGGCCCTGCTGCGCGGCGTCGCCATTCGCGGCGCTGCGCGCCGCCGGTGCCGCGGCACCGATGGTGGCGGTCACGTCCACCCGCTTGCCGTCCCGCCACAATTCGAGGGAGACCTTTTGCCCCGGGCGCGCGGTGCCGACGCGGGCCGACAGCTGTCCTGCGTCGAGAACGGGCGCGCCGTCGAATTCGACGATCACATCGCCCACCTGCAGACCGGCGCGGGCCGCGGCACTGTCCGGTTCCACCTGGGCCACGAGTGCGCCGTTGGGGGTCTTCAAGCGGAATGAATTGGCGAGCAGCTGATCGACGTTCTGCACTTCGACCCCGAGTCGCGGGTGCGAGACCTTCCCTGTCTTCACGATCTCGTCCTTGATCTGCACCGCGACGTTGATCGGGATGGCGAAGGAGACGCCCTGGTATCCTCCGCTGTTGCTGTAGATCTGTGCATTGATGCCGATGACTGCACCGTTTGCATCAAACAGCGGGCCGCCGGAGTTTCCCGGGTTCACCGCGGCATCGGTCTGGATGAAGGGTACGTACCCATCGCCGGGCAGCGAGCGGCCGGTGGCGCTGACGATGCCGGCAGTGGCGGTTTCCTCGAGTCCGAACGGTTCGCCGATGGCGAGCACGTAATCGCCGACCGCGAGGCGATTCGAATCGCCAAGCCGCACGCTCGGCAGGTCATGCGCATCGATCTTGAGCACGGCGATGTCGCTGCCGCGATCCGCGCCGAGCACGCGCGCCTTGAACTCCCGATGGTCGGACAATTTCACCGTCACCACCTGCGCGCCATCGACGACGTGGGCATTGGTGAGCACGAGGCCGTCGGAGCTCACGATGAAGCCGGAACCCTGTCCATGCAGCGCGCCGCGGCCGCGCGGCATCGGCATGCCGTGGGAAAAGAACTGCGACATTGGATCGCCTGGATCGTCGCCGGGACCGGAGGACTGCGCCGCGGAGGCCGGCTCGATGCCGGAAGTCATGATGCCGACCACCGCAGCTTGGTTGCGAGCGACGATGGCTCGGTAGTTCGGCGTCACACCGGCCGGGATGGCGCCAGCGGACGAGTCGGCGGCGGCCGCTGCGGGCGCTTGCGCGGCGGCGGACGCTTGCGCGAGGGGAAGCAGCGTGGGTGCGGCGAAGACGGTGGCGGTGCCCACTGCGAGCAGTCCGGCTGCCGAGCATACCAACGTCCTGGTGCGAATCTGCATGACGATGTCTCCAAGAATCTCCGAGCCGATTGCTCGGGCGGCAGTCTCGCAGTCGATTCTTAAGCCATGCTTAAGGCGGCGACGGGGGGAAGAGCACACGCACCCGCAGGCCGCCGCCGGGCGCATCCCCGAGCTCAACCTTCGCGCCATGGCGTTCCGCAATGGCCTTGACGATGGCCAGCCCGAGTCCGCTCCCCTGTTCCCCCGTGGTTGCGCGCCGATAGAAGCGGTCGAACGCCCGCCGGCGCTCGGCGGTATCGATACCGGGACCGGAGTCGTCAACGGTGAGGAGCGCCGCAGCGTCGAGGTGCGTTACGCTCACACGCACCGAACCGCCGGCCGGCGTGTATCGCACCGCATTGTCGACAAGGTTGCGGGCGAGCGTGCGCAGCCCCTCCCGGTCGCCGCGCACGGCCATGGGGACCGACTCGAGCGCGAGGTCGGTGCCGCGGGCCTCGGCAAACGCATGAACGTCGGCGCACGCGTCGGCAACGGCCGGTGCGAGATCGAAGGATTCGAAGTCTGCGAGGGGTTCACCGGGATCGGCGCGCGCCAGTGCCAGCAACTGCCCGACCAGATGGATCGCGCGCTCGACGGCTGCGTGCAGACGCGCGCGAGCGTGCGCCCGCGCCGTCTCGTCGGGGGCCCGATCGAGCAGCTGCAATTGCAGACGCAGTGCGGTAAGCGGCGAGCGCAATTCGTGGGCCGCGTCCGCGACGAACGCGCGCTGGATCTCGAACGCTCCCTGCAGGCGCGCGAGGAGCCGGTTCAACTCGGAAACCAGCGGTTCGATCTCCTGCGGCAGTTCCGCGGCGGCGAGCGGTCGCAGGCTGCGCACGTCGCGGCGCTGGACCTGGGCGGTCACCTCCTGCAGCGGTCGAAAGCCGCGCCGTACGATCCACGTCGCCGCGGCCATGAGAAAGGGCAGCAGCAGGAGCAAGGGCAGCACGACCCGCAAGGCCGCGGCGCGCGCGTAGGCCTCACGGACACGCACCGGTTGCGCGATCTGGATCACGCCGTCGGCGGTCTGCAATCCGTACGCACGCCAGGTGGCGCCGCCCAGCCTGAGATCGGCGTAGCCGAGCACCGCGCGGTCGAACATCGGCAGACCGGGTCGCGACAGATATACGCGTGCGCCGAACGGGTCCCAGATCTGCACCACGAAGTCGGTGTCGCCTTGCTCCGGTGGCACCTCGAGGCGCGGCGCCACGGTGATCTGGCTGCGCAGCGAGAGGGCCATCTGGCGCAATTGATAGTCGAATAGAGTCGAGGTTTCATCGAGCACGCGGCGATACGTCGCGGCCGCGGCCACCAGCGAGACGAGCGCCACCAGCAGGGCCAGTGCCACCAGCAGGCGTGTGCGGATCGAGTTCATGATTTCGGCATGACATAGCCGACGCCACGCACCGTGCGGATGCAGCCGGCGCCGAGCTTGCGGCGCAAGCCATGGACGTACACCTCGATGGCGTTGCTCGCGATCCCAGAATCCCATCCGTAGAGGCGGTCTTCGAGCTGGGCACGCGAAAGAACCGCGCCGGGTCGCTGCAGCAGCGCCTCCAACACAGCGAATTCGTGTGCCGAGAGGGCCACCGGCGCGCCATTGCGCTCGACGCTGCGGGTGACCGGATCGAGCCGCAGCTCGCCGTGACGGATGGCGGGATCGCCGCGCCCGGCGGCCCGGCGCACTACGGAGCGGATGCGGGCCATCAGCTCGTCGAGATCGAAGGGTTTGACGATGTAGTCGTCCGCCCCGGCATCGAGGCCCGCGACGCGATGCGCGCTCTCGTCGCGCGCCGTGAGGACAATGACGGGCGTCGGGTCGCCGCGCCCGCGCAGTTCCCGCAGCACCTCGATGCCGTCGCGCCCCGGCAGGCCAAGATCGAGGAGCACCACCTCGAACGACGCAGACACCAGGGCCCGCGCCGCGCTGCGGCCATCGCGCATCCAGTCGACGGCAAATCCGGCCTGGCGCAGCGCCGTGTGCAGGCCTTCGCCGATCATGACGTCGTCCTCAACGAGCAGGACGCGCATCGCTACCGCCGTGGATGTGTGCACACATGAGTGCACTGTACCCAATCAGCCGGCGGCGGACGTTATGGATCGACCCACGAGGCCAGCTGATCCGTCCGCCCGCGTCGAATCAAACGGGAGCCGCCGGCGCGGTCGCGCAGATGCGGCGCGCGCGGCTCCCGCTTCGCAGCGTCACACTCTGCTTCTGCCGTTCATCAGGAACGTCACCACGGCGCCGATCAGGAATACGACGAACAGAATCTTCGCGATGCCGGCGGCACCGGCGGCGATGCCGCCGAAGCCGAATACGGCGGCGATCAGAGCAATGACCAGAAAGACGACAGCATAATGCAGCATGACCCGTCTCCAAGTAATAATGGTAGGCGCAGGCACGATAGGGTGCGAAAGCTCCGCTCACCAGCGGCGCACAGCGGTTCAGCGCGCCGGACGGCGCCTACGCGGCGGGGATCACCGCGGGTCGGCCTCGCGAGAACGCCGGCCTTGCCGCCCGTCATCGCGCATCATTCGATGTCAATTTTCGGCCTCGCCGGTGATGGCGACGTAAGCGGCGGACCCCGCGCGTACCACCCGCAGCAGCACCGGGTCCATGGCAGTCGGCTTGGCGAGTGCGGTGACGTCCGCAGCGACGGTGGCGGACTGTGTTCCGGCGTGGGTGATGAGATCTCCGACCTGGAGACCGGCGAGGGCTCCCGGCCTCGCAGGCAGTACGCGGGTGACGATCAACCCGCCCGCTTCATCGGGGGCTTTGATTGCCTTGCGGATGGCGACGGTCGTTTCAGCCACGCCGATTCCGAGCGCCGGCACCCAGGTGTCTTCCCCGCCGGACAGCGCCGGATCGGCGGGCGGATCGGGCAGACGCCCGACCTTGAGCGCCACGGTTTCCTGGGCGCCGCCGCGTATGAGATTGATTGGTACGAGAGAATCCGGCACGAGGCGCGTGATCAGCTTGTTGAGATCCTGCAGGTCGGCCGGCGCCGAACCGATGCGGACCAGCACGTCGCCGATCTCGAGCGAGCCGGCGGCGGGACCCTGCGGGTCGACGGCAGCGACCAACGCGCCCGCGGCTTTGGGGAGCTTCAGCGCCCGTGCCAGCGCGGGCGTCAGCCCCTGGATCGTGATGCCGAAAAATCCGCGCTCGACGCGGCCGTGCCGTTCGAGGTCGCCGACCACGGCGGCGACGGTCTCCGCCGGGATCGCGAATCCCAGTCCAACGGAGCCGCCGCTGGGCGACAGGATCGCGGAGGTGACGCCGACCACCGTACCATCCACGGACAGCAACGGTCCGCCGGAGTTGCCGCGGTTGATCGCAGCATCGGTTTGCAGGAAGTCGACGTAGGGGTCATCTTCCAGTGTGCGGGCGCGCGCGGAGACGATGCCGGCGCTGACCGACTGGCCGAGCCCGAAGGGATTGCCGATCGCCACCACTGCATCGCCCACGGCAACGCCGGTGGATGAACCGAGTCGCAGCGCCGGCAAACGACCCGCGTCCACGCGCAGGAGTGCGATGTCGGTGACCGCGTCGCTGCCGACGATTTGCGCACGCACTTCGCGGCCATCGGCAAGACGTACCCGCACCGTGCGTGCGCCCACGATCACGTGACGATTGGTGACGATCAAGCCGTCGGCGCGAATGATGAAACCCGAACCGAGCGCTGCGGATGGGCCCTCGCCGTGATCGCCGCCGCCCGGTCCGGACAGCAACCGGCGCAAAATGGTGGCCACCGTGTCCTCGGTTTGCGCCGATGCTTGCTGAGCGGCGCGTTCGCGGGCGCTCACGTCCTGCTCCTCGACCAGCACGGTCACCACGCTGGGTGCGGCCCGCCGAACCAGCGCGGCATAGCCCGCAGTCGCCGCGTTGCTGCGGCTCGAATCGCAGGCAAGCGGCACCGCGAGCACGAGCGCGAGCAGCAGCGCATGGCGCGGTTTGAATCTGATGGTGAGTGCCATCATGAGTTCGCCGCCGGGCTACGCCCGGCTTGAAAAGTACTCCTGCAGCGATGCCACGCCGAGCCGCTTCGCCTCGAACAGGCT
>Ga0302319_10011336_pt1 | contig 16919 bp, 9 predicted proteins | sample Bog_T0_2_FD_203319 | JGI IMG/M metagenome (GOLD analysis project Ga0302319, IMG submission 203319) | Peat permafrost microbial communities from Stordalen Mire near Abisko, Sweden - Bog_T0_2 | ecosystem: Environmental > Terrestrial > Soil > Wetlands > Peat | place: Sweden: Abisko, Stordalen Mire...
GAGGTCTTCGGCCGACAGGGTGATGACTTGGCCCGTGAAGCCGTCGCGCAGGGCGTTCATGCGGGTTTTCGATTTGCCTTCTTCGGTGCGCGGGCCGGTGGATTTCTGCGCGTTGTTGCGGTTTGCTGCGATCTGCTTTTCGGTTGCCATGTTTGGTTGTCTCCGTGAACAGAAATAACATGGCCGTCAAGGGCTGGAGTGTTATGTTGTTGAATTTATTGAGCAAAATCGACGATACTGATAAAACTGGCCGGCCGCAACGCGTCACCCAAAGACCAAGGCGAACCTTCCTCACCGCGACCGGTATTCTCGGATACGGGTCTGAGCAATCAGGAGGTGCATCGTTGTCAGAGTGAACACTTTGCCGTCCGTCGCCTGAAGTAGCCGCCGCATGTCCTCCCGTCGGACCTTAAATCCCCGGCCTGCGATGCAGGCAATCACGTCGTAGGTGTGCCCGGCTTCATCGCGTAACGTCCGCAGTCGCTGCACGCGTGTCACCTTGTCGCGCGCCGTGCCGTCATCCTCGGTCAGCTTCGCCTCAATGAGGGCGACCGGATTGAACTCATCCGGGATGATGAAATCAGGCGCCTGATCAAATCCCGTGAGACGCTCCGCGCGTTTGGTCTCCCTGAAACTCACTTTCCCGTCGGTCAAGACATCCTTGACCGCCGCCTCGACCACCTCCCCGACCAACTCGCTCACCGAGTCCCGGTGCGTTGCGAATGGCCGCCCGAGAAATCTTTCGTAGAGAACAACAGGATATGGAAGGCCAAGATCCGCCGCAGCCTCAACACTCTTTATGCCTTCTTTGGTGTCGGCCTTGTCGAGGCGATGGAGGAGCGTCGGAAGCGTTTGCTTCCCTCCCTCCAGCAAGATCTTTACTCCGGCCCCGATCATCGCGCGAATACGCCGATCGGTAAGGATTTCCCTCAGAGGGCGCGGCTGTAGCGGATGTAACCGCATGTTTCGATCAATCGTGCGCACAGCACCCTGATCGACGGCTACGTCCGTGGTTTCGGTGGTGATATAGGCCCATTCGGGCGGTGTGAACCCGAGGACCGTTCGGAATACGATGAAGGCAATCGGCGCTTCTGAAACGGCAGCCTCCACCTGCGTGGTCGTCACCTTTTCAAAATCCGACGTCGCCCGCTTTAGCGCCTGGTAGCCGCGCTCGAACGTAGCGTAATCGATGAAGCCCTCGCCGCGCGGCATCTCGAGAAAGCTGGACTTCAGCTCGGCGAACACTTCATCGACAAGAGGTTCAAACGACAAGGAGGTGTCACCGTAATCGGCGTCAAAACGCAACGGCATCAACCGGTCTCCTCGCTCCTTGCTCCGCAAAGAGACCACCAATCATATCCAACGCCGGAATCTTCACCCCCTCCAAATACGTTGCTACGCCATCGGCCGTAGCGATAGCGTTCATCGCTGCCTTAAAGATCGCCATCTTTTCCGCGATGGCCAGTCCAGAATTCCACGTCGGCCTGAGCTGCCAGATCGCCATGCGGGTGATGTGCCCCAGCGCTGCACAGCGGATATCACCTGCTGTCGGCTTCATCCCTGCCGCCCTCAGTTCCTCCAGTTCTCTCGCCAGAATGGTAGCCAAGCCATCAGCGTCAACAAAAAGGAGCGCGCGGGGTGTGGTGCCGCGATCGCGGCAGACAAAGACTGTGTCGATGATCGAGGAAGCCGTCCCGTGAATATGGATCGAACCGCCCATTTCCGCCGGGCACGGCAGCGATGCCGAGCACGTGAGTCCGGAGTCGAGGACCGCCATGCCCACCGCGAGATAAGCGTCCTGCCTGTTGTGGTGGTAGGTAAACACGAGAGGTGCGCCGGGCTTGAGCGCCCGCGCCATTCGGGTGTAGACGTTGGCCAGGCCTCCGGCAAAGTGAGCCAGCCCGCGTTCTGCAGTGTCGTTGCCGGTAAGTTCGTCCGCGTTCCGGGTGGTGGCCAGCTCAAGTCCGGGAAAATCCTTACCCATGAGTTTGCGCAACCAGACATAGCAGAAGTGCATCAACTCGCCATACTGAACCATTCCGTAATAGGGAGGGTCGGTGAATACGCCGTCGAGACTTCCCGGTCGGAGCTCTGCGTCGGTAGCCGAAGCGCAGCTAACATCAATTTCGCGTACAGGTGCGGATGCGCGCACGGGATGGGTGTCGCCGATCCACTCCCCGTGCATGGGAACTGTGGTCTTTTTCTTGCCGTTGAACGCGACTTCAAAAGGTTCCGTGCAGTAGCGTTTCGCCCTGGTGTACTTTTCAATAATGTTGATCCAGCCCCCCGAGCCGACGGGCAGAGCGTTTCCGTTGCGGAGTCCCAGCAGATTGGACTCAACCTGAATGTAGCCGACCGGGAAACCATGGATCGAAAATACATCCAGCGACTTCAGCGCCATCGTGTCGTATCGACAAAGCATGTTTTGGTACCGCAGGAGATCCGACAGATTTGTCGCAAGCGCTCGGCGAAGGCGCAGATCCGTAATCCGGGCAATCATCCTCGCGCTCGTTTCGAGACCCAGAAGCTGGCGCGCATTGAACAGTTCGCGGAAACGTTCGTAGCCCCACCGATGCAGACGCGAGGATTCATCACCTTCCGGGATGAGATCTTCGGGAACGAATCGGGGCGTCAGCGCACTCCAGGCTTCTTCGGCGGCTGCGAAGCCTGCCAGGTCCGCGGCGTCCGGCTTCTTGAAAAGGCGACCGGGCCGTTCCTTCAGATCGGGGTTATGGTATTCAATCGCAAACAGACGATGCGACGGTGGCCCCTCCCTGTCAAATGGCGCGCTATTGACGTATCCGCAGTGCGGACAAGCGCATCTGTTACGCCGCACCGGACCCTCGGTCGTCAGAGCTGTCCCGCAACGACAGGTGCCGGGCCGTTTGGGATTGTGCACGTCATTCAGGTCCCCGCAGGACGGACACACGAGCACGTGCGACGTGTGACGCGCATCCTCGGCCAGCGTATAGCCGGGAAAGAGATCGAAGGTCTTCCGGCACGACGCACAACCGGCGGTCTTCACCCAAAGGAAGTACTTGACATCAGCGTCGGCCCGGTCCGTGATCGGGCACCGGGTTTTGTAGAATCTTCCGACAACCTCCGAGAGATGGGCCAGCAACTCGCTGGCTTTTTGCCGGTACGCCTTCAGATCGATCGCGTCGATCTCCTCGTGGACGATCCATGCCGCCATCGGATTGATGTCCGTTCCAATGACATTGCAGCCGATTCGGTTAGCTTCCAGCAGGGGCGTTCCACCCCCCATGAAAGGATCGGCGATGGTAATGCCATCGAAGATGTGGGGCCGGTAGTACGCGTCCTCCACCGGCTCATTCCCGAATTCCGACAGGAGCAGCCCGCGAAACAGCGTTCCTGGACGCCGCGCAAACCACTTATGAACGGCAATGATGGGTCGGTAGTTTTGTTGAATCTGCTTTTCGCGGAGAGCGAGGGATGCGATGAACCGGATGCTGTAATTTTGCTCGATTGACATACCGTTCTCTCACGCTTGCTTTCCGAACAACGGCCACTTGTCCGCGATGTATTTTTCAGCCGCTTCCCGTACCACCCATGCCAGCGACACTTTCTTTTCCTTCGCGATGACTTCGAGGGTTTCGTAAACCTCTGGCGGGAAACTGATGGATGCCCGCACGGTTGCCGCACTGTCGGCCTTCACCTTACGTTTATCGGCTGGTCTCGGTTTCATCATTACCGGATATCCGGTTCACCACATTACACCATATCGGTGAGTTCGCAGTCGGCCAGCAGAAGCGGGATGAAGCGGCGGCCTTCGTTGGACGGGTCGCGATGGATGGCCGTGCTCCGCTCCAGCGCCACCCAGCCCGAGGCGAGCGCGTTGGGAGAAATACACAGCAGCAGCACGCGGGACTGGTCCAGTCCCTTATCCACTTCGAGCGCGATGATGTCGCCGTGACGGACGTTCCATTCGTCGAACCACACGCGCAGCCCCGCCTGCTTGAGGCGCTCCGCGAGACGGCGTACGCGCGGCTTGTCCTTCGCGTTGTGGCTCAGGAAGACGTCGAAAGAGAAAGACTCGCTCATGTGCGGCGGCGGCCTCGGGCGTCCGATCGGGAGATGGAATTCGGCGCTATCGGGAAGATAGCACAGGGAGAAGGCGTCCGGGTCTATGGAACACGCGCACGCCGCGTCCGGCGGCTCTTGCGCTTTTGAGTACCGCTCCCTTACGGTCACGGCTCGCGGGTGTGTCCCGAATTGAGGCTCGCGGGTGTGTCCCGAATTGAGGCGCGCGGGTGTGTCCCGAATTGAGGCGCGCGGGTGTGTCCCGATTGAGGCGCGCGGGTGTGTCCCGAATTGAGGCGCGCGGGGTGTGTCCCGAATTGAGGCGCGCGGGCAGATTCCGCGCCTCCGGCGCAGCGCCACCACCCCGATAGAATAAGAGTGCCTCCCCCGGTCAATGCCGATAATCCTATGACCGAAACTCCGTTCGTCCATCTGCACAACCACACCGACTACTCCCTGCTCGACGGCGCCTGCGAAATCGACCAGCTGATGGACGTTGTCGCCGAACAGAAAATGCCCGCGGTGGGGATGACGGATCACGGAAATCTCTTCGGCGCGGTGAAGTTTTATAACGCCGCCAAAGCGAAAGACATCCACCCCGTCATCGGCTGCGAAGTCTACGTATCGCGCGACGGCATGAAGACGCGCACCGACACGGATCGCTATCACCATCTGGTCCTGCTCTGCGAAAACCAGGAAGGCTACCGCAACCTCATCAACCTGGTCTCAACCGCGTATCTCGAAGGGTTTTACTACAAGCCGCGCATCGATAAAGATCTGCTCTCGCGGCACAGCAAGGGTCTGATCTGCCTCTCCGCCTGCCTGCGCGGCGACGTCAACGAGACCATCCTCAACGACAAGTACGACGACGCCCGGCGCCTCGCATACGAGTACCGCGATCTGTTCGGCAAGGAGAATTTCTTTCTCGAAATTCAGGATCACGGCCTCGAACAGGACAAGCGCCTGACGCCGCAGGTGAACCGGCTTTCGATGGAGACCGGAATTCCGCTGGTCGCGACCAACGATTCGCACTACCTGCGCCGCGACGACGCGCGGGCGCACGAAATCCTGATGTGCATACAGACCGGGAAGACCATGTCCGACCCGAACCGGATGCACTGGGACCACCCCGAGTTCTATCTGAAATCGCGCGATGAAATGATGGCGAAGTTCGGCGAACTGGAAGACGCCCTGAATCGCCCCTGGGAAATCGCGCAGCGCTGCCAGATCCGGATGGATAAGGTCAAAGATCCGTTCCCGCGCTTCGACATTCCGGTTACGCACACCACCGATTCGTTCTTCGCCGAGGTCGCGCGCGAGGGCTTCGAGAAGCGGCGTCCGCGTCTGGAAGCCCTGCGCGCCGAAGGTCTGCTGCGCTTCGATCTGCCGGCCTACACCGAACGGCTGGAACGCGAAATCGGCATGATCCAGCAGATGAAGTTCTCCGGCTACTTCCTCATTGTCTGGGATTTCATCCGCTACGCGAAGTCGAAAGGCATCCCCGTCGGTCCGGGGCGCGGTTCGGCGGCGGGAAGTCTGGTCAGCTATGCGATGTCGATCACCGATATCGATCCGCTGCAGTATGGCCTGCTGTTCGAGCGCTTTCTGAATCCCGAACGCATCAGCATGCCCGATATCGATATCGATTTCTGCATGAACCGGCGCGGCGAAGTGATTCAGTACGTCACGGGGAAATACGGCCGCGAACAGGTCGCGCAGATTATCACGTTCAACACGCTGGGGGCGCGGGCCGCGATCAAAGACGTGGGCCGCGTGCTCGATATGAGCTTCGCGGACGTGGACCGCATCACCAAACTGGTCCCCAACGTTCTGAACATCAGCCTGAAGACGGCCATCGAAACCGAGCCAGGGTTCGGCGAACTCGCGAAGAAAGACCCGCGCGTTCAGGAAGTACTGGACGTGGCGCGGCGGCTGGAGGGCTTTGCGCGTAATTCTTCGGTTCACGCGGCCGGCGTGGTGATTTCGCCCGAGCCGCTGAAGACGCTGGTGCCGCTTTCGCGCACGGCCAAGGAAGAAATCGTCACCCAGTACGATATGAACGGTCTTGACAAGCTGCAGCTTCTCAAGATGGATTTTCTGGGACTCACCACTCTCACGCTCATCGACGAAGCGCTCAAAATGATCGAGAGACGCCATGGCGTGAAGGTCGTCCTCGAAGACCTCCCGCCCAACGACCCGAAAGCCTACGACATTTTCTGCAAAGGCCTCACCAGCGGCGTTTTTCAGTTCGAATCGCCCGGCATGCGCGATATTCTGCGCCGCTATCAGCCGGGCCGCATCGAAGATCTGACCGCGTTGAACGCGCTCTACCGGCCCGGTCCCATACAGGGCGGGATGCTCGACGATTTCATCGAGCGCAAGCACGGCCGCAAGACGATTCAATACGATCTGCCGGAACTGCGCGAAAGCCTGGAAGAAACCTACGGCGTCATTCTTTACCAGGAACAGGTGATGCAGATTTCCAGCCGCATCGCGGGCTACTCGCTGGGAGGCGCGGACGTGCTGCGCAAGGCGATGGGCAAGAAAAGACCGGAGGAAATGGCCAAACAGCGCGAAACCTTTATCAAGGGCGCGCTGGAGCGGGGGCATCCGCAGAAAAAAGTCGAAAAAGTTTTCGAGTACATGGAGCAGTTCGCGGGCTACGGCTTCAACAAGTCGCATTCCGCCGCGTACGCGTTTCTGGCTTACGTGACGGCGTATCTCAAGGCGCATTATCCGGTGGATTTCATGGCCGCGCTGCTCACGTCGGAAACCGGCAACGTCGATAAGGTCGTTAAGTACATCAACGAGTGCCGCGAAATGAGTATCCGGGTGCTGCCGCCGGACGTGAACGCGAGCGACTACATGTTCACACCGGTTCGCGACGCTTCGGGCGATGCCGTACGCTTCGGGCTGGGTGCGGTGAAGAACGTCGGGCAGGGCGCGGTGGATGCGATCATCCGGGCGCGGACCGAGGTCGGCCGGTTCACTTCTATTTATCAGTTCTGCGAGCACGCCGACATGGGAGCGATCAACCGGCGCGTCATCGAGAGCCTGATTAAGGCCGGTGCGATGGACGAATTCGAGGGAACGCGGTCGCAGTTGCTGCTGGCGCTGGATGGCGCCATCGAAGCGGGCGCGCGGGCGTGGCGCGATAAAGAGTCGGGGCAGGGCGGGTTGTTCGGCGGCATGATCGATTCGCATCCGGAGCCGAAGCTGCCGAAAGCCAGCGAATGGACGCTGCGCGAAAAACTGCAGGGCGAGAAGGAACTGCTCGGTTTCTACGTTACCGGCCATCCGCTCGACAGTTACGAAGAGAAGATCGCCGAACTCGCGACGCACGATTCCACACGTCTCGAAGGCCTGGAAAAAGGCGCCGAAGTGGCGCTCTGCGGTATCCTGACCGGCGTGCAGCGGCGTCGCAACCGCGAGGGCAAGCCGTGGGCGTCGATGTCGATCGAAGACCGCACGGGCTCGATCGACGGTCTGGTTTTCACCACGCAGTACGAGAGCCTCGCGCCGCTGCTGCTCGAGGATCAGGCCGTATTCATCCGCGGTTCCGCGCTGCCGGAAGAGGGCAACCCGACCAAGGTCTCGGTGAAGGAGATTGTGCCGCTCGACGTGGCGCGGATCGCGCTGCCGTCGCTCATCAGCATCAAGGTATTCGTGGGACGCAACGGGATCGACCGGGCGAGCGAACTGCACAGCCTGTTTACGCGGAAGCCGGGGGAGACGCAGGTACGGCTGCGCATCGAATCGGCGCGCGATTTTTCGGTCATCCTGGACGTTCCGGGGAAGGTCCGTCCGGACAGGGAGTTCCGCGCGGAGATCGAACGCATTTGCGGTCCGGGCGCGGTTGATATTCTAGGCAGCTAGTGGGGCAGATTGCCAATCTGCCTGGGTCCTCAAGGAGCAATCACATGAACAAACTCTCCGTTTCACTTGCCGCCATCGGCGCGCTGGCCCTCGCGGGCGGCACCATCCGACTCGCGCTGGGCGATGCGACTCCCGATAAAATTCTGACGGGCAGCGCCGCATTCACAACGTACCTCACGGAGAAGCCCGGCGTCTTCCGCAAACTGACTCCGGCCGATCTGCCAAAACCGGGGGCGACTCCCTCGGCTTCCAACCGGTCGCAGATCGTCGCCCGCCCCGATGGCGTGTTGCCGCAGACCCTTCCCGGTTTCAGCGTCAATCAGTTTGTGTTCGGCCTGACCACGCCGCGCGCCATGAAGGCCGCGCCCAACGGCGACGTGTTCGTGGCGGAGACCGGCGCCCGCCAGGTGCGCGTCTATCGCGGCGTCAGCGATGAAGGCAAGCCGAGGCGGGGGAGTATCTTCGCCAGCGATCTCGGCCCCGTGTTCGGGCTGGCCTTTTATCCGCCGGGAGACGATCCGAAGTGGCTGTACGTGTCGAATACCACGAGCGTCGTGCGCTTCGCCTACAACCGCAACGATCTCACGGCGACTGGCAAGCCGGAAACGATGATCACCGGGATTCCGGGCGGCGGCCATTCCACGCGCGATCTTACCTTCTCGCCGGACGGCAAGAGTCTGTTCGTTGCGGTCGGTTCGGGCTCGAACGTCGACGATCCGGACGATCACCCGAGCGAGAAAAACCGCGCCAACGTTCTCGAATACACGCCCGACGGCAAGTTCGTGAGAGTGTACGGCGCCGGCATACGGAATCCGGTGGGGCTTGCGGTCAATCCGACGACGGGACAGCTGTGGTGTTCGGTGAACGAGCGCGACGAACTGGGCGACAACCTGGTTCCCGATTACATCACGCACATCGAGCCGGGCGGCTTCTACGGATGGCCGTGGTTCTACATGGGCGGCAATCAGGACCCGCGTCTGGCGGGCAAGCATCCGGAACTCAAGAGCAAGGTGCTGGTGCCGGACGTGCTGCTGCAACCGCATAACGCTTCGCTGCAGCTGATGTTCTATCAGGGGTCGATGTTCCCCGCCGAATACAAGGGCGATATCTTCGCCGCCGAACATGGTTCGTGGAACCGCGCGGTTCGCACCGGTCACGAAGTGATTCGCGTGCCGCTCAAGGATGGTAAAGCGAGCGGCGTCTATGAAGACTTCCTGACTGGTTTTGTGCTGGAGAATGGCGATGTGTGGGGCCGGCCGGTCGGAGTGGCCGCGGCGGCCGATGGATCGCTGCTCGTTTCCGACGATGGGTCGGGCTCGATCTGGCGCGTCAGCTACTCGAAGTAAGGATCAGGCTGCCGGCGGAATCCATTCGCGCCGCCCAGCCGGGTGGCACGAGCGTGGTCGACCCGTAGTCGGCAACGATCGCCGGCGTGTTGCGCCAGCGTCCGGCTACCCACACGCGACGCCGGGCGAATTCGATGCTCGCTTTTCTTCCGCGGGTGCGCAGCGATGGCCGCTCCACGGCGAGAGTGGCGCGAACCCGAAGTGTGACGATCTGCGTGGGGCGCGTTGGGTCGGAGTAACCGTAGACGCGCTGGTGCGCTTTGTGGAACGAGTTGTTCCAGGGAATCGTGAGCTCGTAGCTCTGCCCCGCGTAACGGATATCGGCGAAGCGCGCGATCCGTGCGCCGCGCATGTCTTTCGCGGCCTGTTTCTCCAGACGCCGGAAGCGGGCTTCGAAATCGGACGCCCCGAGAGCGCCGACCGAGTAATCGCGTGTGCGATCGGCCAGCAGCATGCCGAGTGCGGAAAGCGCGCCGGCCATGCGTGGCACAATCACCGTGCGGATTCCGAGTTCTTCCGCCATCTGGCATGCATGGAGGCCGCCGCATCCGCCGAAAGCCACCAGAGGGTAATCGCGAGGGTCTTCGCCGCGCTCCACCGACACGGCGCGGATGGCACGCTCCATGTTGGAGTTCGCGACGCGGATCACCGCGGCTGCGACCTCGACGGGCTTACCCAATCGGGCAAGCGCTCGTTCGGCCCGCGCGGGATCAATGCGCAAAGCGCCGCCCACGAGTTGATCCGCGGCAATGCGGCCGAGCACGACGTGCGCATCGGTGACCGTCGGCAGATCTCCTTCGCCATAGCAGGCGGGGCCTGGCGAAGCGCCCGCGCTCTCGGGACCGACGCGCAGGCTGCCGCCGGCGTCGATGCAGGCGATCGATCCGCCTCCCGCGCCCGCTGTGTGGATGTCGAGCATCGGCACCCGAACGGGGAACCCGTCGATGCGGGCTTCGGTGCTGAGACGGGCTTCACGTCCGGCCAGCGCGACGTCGGTCGAGGTCCCGCCCATGTCGAACGTCAGCGCGCGGCGGAAGCCGGCGAGCCGCGCGACTTCCACGGCGCCGGCGACGCCTCCCGCCGGTCCGGAGAGGATGGTTCGCACCGCGTGACGGCGCGCTTCCGAGGCGGTCAACAGGCCGCCGTTCGACTGCATGACCGATAGCTTGTGGGCACAGCCGCGCTCGAGTTCGCCGAGGTAGCGGTCCATCAGCGGCCCGACATAGGCGTTGATGACTGTGGTGCTCGCGCGTTCGAACTCGCGGAACTCGGGCGAGATATCGCACGATGCGCAGACGTAGCCGGTGTTCTGAAGGGCTTCCAGCAGCATGCGCTCGTGCGCATCGTTCTGATACGAATGCAGCAGGCAGATGGCCACGGATTCGACGCCCGATGCCGCGAGACGTTCGCGCAGGACAGCGATGTCGGCGGCAATCAGCGGCTTTGCGACCACGCCATCGAAGAGCATGCGCTCCGGCACGCCGAAGCAGAGGCTCCGCGGAACGAGCGCGCGCGCGGGCGGCGGTGTCAGGTTGTAGAGCTCGGGGCGGTTCTGGCGGCCGATGGCGATCAGGTCTTCAAAGCCGGCGGTGGTCACGAAGGCTGTCTTCGCGCCTTTGCGTTCCAGAAGGGCGTTGGTGGCTACCGTGGAACCGTGGACGACATCGGCGGTCTTCGGCGCGCCGATTCTGCGGATACCTTCGAGGATTACGCTGGCGGGCGATGCGGGATTCGAGCGCAGTTTGAAAGAATCGAGACGACCGTCGTCGTGCAGAACGACGAAATCGGTGAACGTGCCCCCGGAATCGATGCCGATGCGCATGGCAATATGATGCCACCCTGGGGTACGGTCGCGTTAGCGGGACGTGAGGGCCGGTAAAACATGTGCCGTCAAATCGGAAACGGTGTACTCGCGGCTGGACGTGAGGGTTCGCCGTTGTCTGGCGCTTCTGGGCCGGACGTACGAAAAGCCACAAAGGCCTGGCCAAAAGAACAGGCCGCCGAACCCACCACAAGGGGGTGGTAATATTACGTATAAACTAACCATTACTTCGACTTCGGCACGGCGCATGCCCGATAACCCCCTGCTTTCCATATCATTCTCAATACCCTTCGACCAGATTCTTCCGGAGCACGTGGAACCGGGAATCCGGCAACTGCTGGCTCAGGCCGGCGAACGCATCGAAGCAATCGTGGCCGACAGCGCTCCACGCACGTTTGCCAATACCATGCTGGCGCTGGAAAGGTCGACCGAGAATCTCGATTACGCGCTGGTTATCGTGCGGCACCTGGAAGCGGTGGCAACGTCGCCCGAACTGCGTGCGGCCTGGAATGCCGTAGAGCCGGAAACGAGCGCATTCTACTCGCGGATTCCTCTGAACGAAGGGCTTTGGAAACAACTCCAGGCCTATGCGGCAACCGAAGGGGCAAAGTCTCTTTCGGGCGCGAGACTGCGGTTTCTCACCAAGACGCTCGACTCGTTCCGGCGGTGCGGCGCGGAGCTGGCCCCCGCCGGCAAGACGCGCCTGGCCGAGATCGATGTGGAGCTTTCGAAGTGCACGACGAAGTTTTCCGAGAACGTGCTCGATTCCACAAACTCCTGGGAACTGATTATTACCGATGAGGCGAGTCTCGCGGGGTTGCCCCCGAGCGCCATGGCGGCGGCGCGTCAGAGCGCAGAATCGAAAGGTGTCGCGGGATGGCGGTTCACGCTGCAGGCTCCCAGCTTCACGCCCGCGATTACTTATCTGCACGATGCGACGATCCGGGAGAAACTGTATCGCGCCAATATCGCCCGCGCCACGGAGGACGGGCGCGACAACCGGCCGCTGCTCGTGCGCATTCTGGAACTGCGGCGCGAGAAATCGACAATGCTGGGCTTCGCCGATTTCGCCGACTTCGTCGTGCACGACCGGATGGCGCATACGGGCGCGCGCGCGATGGCGTTCCTCGAAGATCTGAAGGCCCGCACGGAACCGGCGTTCGCGCGGGAGAACGAGGCACTCGAAGCATTCGCGGGGCGTCGGCTCAACCCCTGGGATATCAGCTACTACGCCGAACTGCAGCGCCGCAAGCTGTACGAATTCGACGAGGAGCAGCTGCGGCCGTATTTTCCGGCGCAGCGCGTGGTCGACGGGATGTTCGCGATCGTGGAGAAACTGTACGGCATTCAGGTGCGGCGGCGCGAAGGAGTGCCGGTGTGGCATCCCGACGTGCGCTATTACGAGGTCCACGACGGCAGCGCCCCAGCCAACGGCGCTGGCGCGAATGGCGGTTCGGGCCTGTTGCTGGGAGCTTTCTACGCCGACTGGTTCCCGCGCGAAACCAAACGCGACGGCGCGTGGATGGACGGCTTTATTACCGGAGTGGACGCGCCCGAGCGCTTTGAACCGCACGTCGGGTGCGTGTGCGGCAATCTGACGCCGCCCATCGGCGACAAACCGGCGCTGCTGACGCATCGCGAAGTGGAAACGATTTTCCATGAGTTCGGGCATCTGCTGCATCACGTCCTGAGCCGGGTGGAAGTGAAGAGCCTGGCGGGCACCGCGGTGGCGTGGGATTTCGTCGAACTGCCGAGCCAGATTATGGAGAACTGGTGCTGGGAGCGGGAAGCGCTCGACATGTTCGCGCGGCACTACCAGACGAACGAACCGATCCCGGAAGATCTGTTCCGCAAGATGGTGGGTGCGCGCACTTATCGGGGCGCGAACGTGCAAATGCGGCAGCTCGGATTCGGGTTCGTGGATCTCAAGCTGCATCGCGAGTACGATCCCGTGCGCGATGGCGACGTGTGCCGCTACGCACGCGGGATACTGCAACAGTTCAATCCCGCGTCGCTGCCGGAAGACTATGCCATGATCGCGGCGTTTACGCATCTGTTCGCCAGTCCGGTGGGCTACGGAGCGGGCTACTATTCGTACAAGTGGGCGGAGGTTCTGGATGCCGACGCGTTCACGCGTTTCCGCATGGAAGGGATCTTCAGCCGCGAGGCCGGCGGCGCGTTCCGCGAAAACATTCTCTCGAAGGGCGACAGCGCGGACCCGGCTGAGTTGTATCGCAGGTTTATGGGACGCGATCCGGATCCGAATGCGCTGCTGGTAAGGTCGGGGTTGCGGTAGAGCGGGCGTTTGCAATTGCCGTAGTACCGGCTGTGGCGAAGGGCGCAGATTCTTCCGCTCCAGCACATGGCCGACGTGGGCGTCCGCCCGCGGACGTGGGCGTCCGCCCTACAACTGGTATCCTGAACTTGCGATGTATCTGAAAATCCTGTCGCATCCCGTTTTCGCCAATCTGAACTTCCACATGCCGATGGTCGTCGATCTGTCGCATCCGCTGGTGATGCTCGCGGGAGAGAACGGGTCCGGCAAATCGACGCTGCTGCACTCCATCCAGTACGCGCTGAAAGGCGCGAAGGCCGAAGGGTACGTCTACCGCCTCGACCGCGGCGACGTCAAGCCGGGCAGCGTATTTCTGTTCGACGCCGAGCAGCACAATCCGCGCATGCAGCCGGAGGTGTTTAAAGATCAGCCGGAAATGCTGGAGTTCCTGCAGCTGGCGAGTCACGGTCAGGTGATGCTGGCGATGTTCCGCACGAATTTTCCGTCGCTCGAGCCCGGCACCACGCTGCTGCTCGACGAGCCGGAGATGGCGCTTTCGGTTTCCAACCAGCGGCGTATCCTGAAGATGCTGCAGGAACTGGTGACGCAGCGCGGCTTCCGAATCGTCTGCGCCACGCACTCGCCGGTGCTGATCGAAGACCCTTCGACGTACGTGATCAACCTCGATCACCACGTGAACCGCAACGTGCCGCTGGAGTCGTTCGGCGTCGAAGGCGCGAGCACGATTCAGTAGGGCGACACGCGGCGATACGGCCGCGCGCCGCCGTTCAGGTCACGCCAGATCGAACTTCGTCTGGTGCAGCAGCGGATCGCTCTTCACCATTACGCTCTTGCCCAGAATCTCCTCCACTTCCTGGAGGAACGAATTCTGGTTGCTCTTCAGAACCTTAGCTACTTCGGGATTGACGCGCAGCATCAGGTTGCCCTGCTGATCGGCCACGGCCTTGCGCAACCGCTGGGCTTCCGAAAGGATCTCGGTGATCACCGTCTGCGGGCTCTTGATATAGCCCGAGCCTTCGCAGTAAGAACAAGGCGAACACAGCGTCCGTTCGAGCGACTGCTTCACGCGTTTGCGCGTAATCGCCACCAGCCCGAAATCGTTAAACTGCAGGATCTTGTACGGCGCGCGATCCACCCGCATCGCGTCTTCGAGCGCCAGCATGACCTTCTGCCGGTTCTTGCGCTCGTCCATATCGATGAAGTCCACGATAATAATCCCGCCCAGGTCGCGCAGCCGGATCTGCCGGACGATTTCCTTGATCGCGTCGGTATTGATCTTGACGATCGTATCTTCCAGACGATTCGACTTCCCGACGTACTTGCCCGTGTTGATATCGATCGCGACAAGAGCCTCGGTCTGGTTGATCACGATGTAACCGCCCGATTTCAGCCAGACTTTCGGACGCAACGCCTTCTCCAGCTCCGCCGTAATGCCGAATTCGTCGAAGATGGGATTGGCGCGCGTATAGAGCTTCACCCTGCCCACCAATGCCGGCTGGAAGCGCTGCACGAAACGCAGAATGCTTTCGTAATGATCCTCGTTATCCACCCAGATGGTTTTGAACGACGTGGTGAGCTGGTCGCGAAGAATGCGCTGGACCAGGTCGAGATCGTGATGCAACAGCACGGGCGCGGGCTTCTTCTCGGCCTTCTGGCGCATATCGAGCCAGAGGTTGTAGAGGAAGTGCATATCGCTCTTCAACTCTTCTTCGCTCTTGCCTTCCGCGGCGGTACGGCAGATGTAGCCGCCGGGAATGCCCTGGCGATGCGTCTGCAGAACGCGCTTCAGGCGCTGCCGCTCTTCGTCGGAGGGAATCTTGCGGGAGACGCCGGCATGATCGACCGTCGGCATGTAGACCACGAAGCGGCCTGGCAGCGCGATGTGGGACGTGATGCGCGCGCCTTTCTGGCCCAGCGGTTCTTTGGAGATCTGGACGATGATTTCCTGGCCTTCTTTGAGAAGGTCGGAAATGGAGGGCAACACGGGGCGCTCGACTTCACGTTCCTTCGCACCGCCGGCTGCGGCGTCACGGCCCCGGTCGCGGTTACCGCGATCGCGGCCCCCCCGGTCCCGGTCTCCACGTTCGCGGCCGCGGTCGGGCTTGCGCTCTTCGCGCAGCGCGGGCGATTTTTCCTCGACCAGCTTCGCTTCGACAACCTTCGCCTCGACCGGAGGAGCTTCGATCGGCGTCGCTTCCGCGTTCGCCTCCGCAGTGTTGGCCCCCGCGGTGGCCTCCGCGCCCGTCGTCAATTCCGGCGCGTCCTCCGCCGCAACGGCTTCAGCCAGCGGCAAGGCTGCACCAGCGACCGGTGTTTCGACGGCAGCGGGCTTTGGTCCCCTCGCCTCGCCCTGATCGCCCCGGTTCCGGCCGCCCCGGCGGCGCGAACGGCGCGATACCCGATGGGGATAACGATGACCCTGTTCGCGCAGCGTCGCGGTCAGGCTGGTCGGAATACGGGCAGGCTCCGGACCTTCTTCACCAGGCGTTGTTTCACCGGCCGCCGCAGCCGCCATCGCTGGTTCGTCTTCTTCCGGTTCTGCTTCGTCCGGTTCCGCTTCGTCCAGCCCATCGCTGGTACCTTCCGCGTCCGACCGTTCAGCGAAGACGTCGCCGGATTCCTCAGCCTCGGCCTCGGCTTCCACCTCGGAAGCGCTCACGCCGGTGGCGATTTCGTCGAGGGCCTCTTCCTTGATGGCCGCGACTGCTTCCGCGGCGGCAAGGATGATCTCCTCGTCTTCCTCCGTCAGACTCTCTTCGGGAGCTCCGGCGGTCGGGATCAGTTGTGGCTCGGGTATTTCCTCTTCTTCCACGACGGAGGCATCGGCTGCGGGGGAGGGTTCCGCTACGCTGGCTTCCGCTTCGGGGAGGGAGGCTGCGGCCGCGTTCGCCTCAGACGCGAGAATTTGCTTTGCGTCCGCGACGTCTGCTGCCAGCACGGACCGTGTGAGTCCGGCCAGCTCGCGCTCTACCGCAATAGCCGGAATAGCCGGTTCGGTCTCAGTTGCCGCGGCCGGGGCCGTCTGGCGATCCGGCCCGGTGTACTTGGCCAGCGACTCGCCGGGCAGTACAAAACGCTCGAACACTTCCGGTACGGGCGAAGTTGTCTCGCCGGTATCGGCTTCCCGCCCGGATTGGCGCATTTCCACGGGCGCGGTCCGCGCTTCCGATGGCGCAGGATGTCTGTCCGCGCCGGGCGTGAAGTACTTGGATTCCGGAATTCCGCCTGGAGCGCGGCCACCTCGGCGACGTCCCCGGCGTCCTCTGCGGCCCTGATCTCCACGATCTCCGCGGCTTTGATCGCCACGGGCCTGGTCACCGCGGGCTTGATCACTGCGACTCTGGTCGGGTCTGCCCTCGCGCTGCGGCTGACTCTGAACACGTTCGGGCGGCGCTTCCGCGGCCAGCGAATCTCCGGCGTCGGCGTCCTCGCCTGGGATCAGCCCGGATTCGACCAAGGCAACCGGCGCGGAGCCTTTCTCGATGCGGAGCGACTTTTCTTCCCGATTCGACTTTTCTTCCCGATTCGACTTTTCTTC
>Ga0302319_10011337_pt1 | contig 16918 bp, 14 predicted proteins | sample Bog_T0_2_FD_203319 | JGI IMG/M metagenome (GOLD analysis project Ga0302319, IMG submission 203319) | Peat permafrost microbial communities from Stordalen Mire near Abisko, Sweden - Bog_T0_2 | ecosystem: Environmental > Terrestrial > Soil > Wetlands > Peat | place: Sweden: Abisko, Stordalen Mire...
ATAGTCCATTTGCCGGCGCGTGGCGCCGCGATCATCCAGGCCTATACTGCAGCCATGAGTGACACAGTCCGCAGCGGCGATGCCGACGTCTGGTCCGAGTGGCTGCTCCACCGGCGTCACGCCGATAATGCAGCCTATGGCGAGGTCGTCACCGGGGTCGTCAGCGGATTCGCCGACCGGGTTCTCGATGCCGCACGGCTGGCGCCCGGCATGACGCTGGCCGACATCGGCTCCGGCGAGGGGCTGGTTGCATTTCGTGCCATCGAGCGCATCGGCCCGACGCTGCGCGTGATCGCAACCGACATCTCGGCGCCCTTGCTGCAGTATGCGGCCGGCATTGCCGCGCAGCGCGGCATTGCTGCGCAGCTGACCTTCCTGGAGTGCCCGGCGGATGACCTGGGCGGCATCGCCGACGCTACGGTCGATGTCGTCACGACCCGCGCGGTGCTCGCCTACGTTGCCGACAAGCCGAAGGCACTGCGCGAATTCCACCGGATACTGAAACCCGGCGGCCGCATCTCGCTGGCGGAGCCGATACTGCAGGACGAAGCGTTCTACGCGCGTGCGCTGCGGGCGCGGCTCGACCAGCCGGGCGCAGCGGGCAACGACCGTTTCCTGCAGTTGCTGCATCGCTGGAAGGCGGCGCAGTTCCCTGACACGGCCGAGGATTGCGCGCGCAGTCCTCTCGTGAATTTTTCGGAGCGTGACCTCGTGAGCCAGGCGAAGGGCGCCGGCTTCGTCGACATCCATCTGGAACTGCACATCGATGTCGTGACCTCGCCGATCCGCTCCTGGCAGGTCTTCATCGGCACCTCGCCGCATCCGTGGGCGCCCTCCCTCGGGCAGATCCTCACGGAACGGTTCACGGCCGAGGAGCGCGGCTACTTCGAGTCGGTCGTACGGCCCCTGGTTGAGTCAGGCCGGAACATCACCACCGATCGCGCCGCCTGGCTGCAGGCGAACAAGCCCTGAGCTGCACTCAGCTGCCGCTGAGGCTCACCAGCTTCGCGACCGTGTTGAGGTTGCGCGCGGTGCCCGCAGCCGCTGCCGGCAGCCGCAGCTTCGAGCGCCCCATGCCGGACGGATAGTGGACGTAGATCTCGCGCCGGCCGGGGTGGATCAGCTCATCGACCTGTCCGCGCGCCTGTGTCAGTGCAGCCGGCGGTGGCGCAGCGTCAAGGAAGAACGCATAGGTTGCGCGCGGATCGCGATCCGCAAAGGGATTTTCCGCGAGTACGGCCGCGAGTTCGGCCGCCGTGCGCACGAACACTCCGACGGGACTGCCGGTGTGAGCCTGCAGGCGCTTCTCCAGCATCGCCCGGACGCCTGTCGCGGACAGCGCGCTGGCGAAGGTCACATTGCCGCTCGCGATATAGGTCTCGATGCGGCTGAAGCCTGCGCGGGCGCAGACGGCCTTCAGGTCGGCCATCGACAGTTTGCCGGTGCCCCCGACATTGACCGCGCGCAGCAGTGCGACATACGTGGTCATGCGCCGGGGTGAATGAAATTTATCGTCCTGGCTGTAGCCGCGACTGACCGATCCATGGCAGATTCTTGCCCCCGACGGGAAGGAATTGCAACCGCCTATGCAGGAAAGAACATGAACGGCCGCGTGGCACTGGTCACCGGCGGCGGCCGCGGCATAGGGCGCGAAGCGGCGCTGCTGCTGGCCGCGGCCGGGGCGCGCGTGATGATCGTCGCGCGCAACACCGCCGAGCTCGCTGGCGTTGGCCTCGACTACGTCGCCGCGGACCTCGGGACCGCCGCGGGCTGCGCACTGGCCGTGGCCGAGACCGAACGGCGGCTGGGACCGGTCGACATCCTGGTCGTGAACCATGGGATCGGCTCGGCGCACGAGCGGCTGATCTGGGAACAGGAACCGGAAGTCTGGCGCGAGACCATGCGGGTGAATCTCGACGGGCCGTTCGAGCTCGCACGCCTGACCGTGGGCGGCATGACCCGACGCGGTTACGGCCGTCTGGTGTTCACGAGTTCGACCGCCGGCGAGAAGGCGGAGCGCAGCGGCAGCGCCTATACCGCGTCCAAGCACGGGCTGATCGGGCTTGCGCGGGCGATCGCGCAGGATGCAGGGCCTTTCGGCGTGACCTCCAATGCGGTCCTGCCGGGCTGGGTTCGCACGGCGATGGCGGAGCGCTCGGCCGAGACGGAAGCCGCCCGGCGCAGTGTCACCGTCGAGGCGGTGTGGCGCGAGCGCGCAGCGCTGTATCCGCAGAACCGCGTGCTGGAACCGCTGGAGGTGGCGCAGGTCATCGCGTTCCTGTGCAGCGACGCGGCCGGCGGCGTGAATGGCGAGGCGATCACTGTGGCGCTCGGCGGCCTCTGGTAAGCGCGCAGCCTGAAATGCAGCTGCCGCGGCCAGGCAAACAAATCTTAACACGGGCCCAGGAACTTGCCGGGGTGTCCCGGCACTAACTCACAGAGAAGGTCACGCCGCCGGGCACCGCAGGGAGTCAAAGCCAATGTTCCGCATCAAATCCGGCATCGCCGGCATCGCCTGTCTCAGCACCTGCCTCGTCGGCTGCGGCGGCTCGAGCGGCTCCGGCAGCATGACGCCACCCCCCAATGCCTCGCTGGTCGGCCTGTGGGCCGGAACTGACGCGAATTCCGGCTTCCCGGTGACCGCCATCATCGACTCCGCGGGCAACCTGGTCGTGATCCGCAGCGACGGTCTGCAGTTCGTGGGCGACCTGCAGATCGCGGGCAATACGATCGCGGCGACCCTGAGCGGCTACGCGAATTTTGGCCGCTCCTTCCCGGACACCGGCGACATCTACGGGATCGGCACGCTGAACGGCTCGGCGGCGACCGCTGAGTCGATCAGCGCGGCGGTGAGCTTCACGACCGTCACGACCAGTACCCCGGTTCCGGGATCCTGGACGCTGACGCCAGACGCTGCGTCCGGCGTTCCGTCTGCGCTGTCCGACGTCACCGGCAACTTTGCGGTTGTGAGCCCTGGAGTCTCGGCCGCTCCCCCCATCGATTCGCTGTCCATTACGGCCGCAGGCCTGATGTCCGGCCAGGGATCGACGACCGGGTGCCTGCTGCAAGGCACGATCAGCACGCCCGATACGGCGATCAATGAATACGCGGTCAGCTACACGATCTCGGGCTGCACGGCGAACTACGCGGTCCTGAACGGCGTTACGTTTTCCGGTCTCGGATTCGCGAATTACGCCACCTCGCCCGCCACGCTCACGCTGGCGGTCCGGGGCACTGCGACGACCGACGCCATGAACGGCATCGATTTCGGAATCATCAGCGCCTTGACGCCGATCTGAAGACCCGCAGCTTCTCCGCTATGATGCGTCCGCGCAGACGCAACGGCTTCAATACCCGGAGACTGGATGTCCATTTCGCAAGCCGCTGCAACGGAGGCCGCAGACCGCAGGAAACTGCTTTACGCCGGAATCGTCATCTTCGCCGGCGTGCTGGCGACGACGCTCGCGCAGAGCGTGATCCTCGCCAAGATCCCGCTGCAGAACCTGCTCAAGAACACGCTGCATGCGGACCGGTCGGTCAACGCGGCCTTTTTCTTCTGGTCAAGCCTACCCTGGTACTTCAAGCCCCTGATCGGCATGTACCAGGACGCGGTACCGGTCTTCGGCAGCCGACGCAGGAGTTACCTGATCATCGGCGGCGCGGTGGCGAGCCTGTCCTGGTTCGCGCTGGTGCTGGTGCCGATCACCTATTCCATGCTGCTCGGGATCTGCGTCGTCATCAGCGCGGCCATGGTCGTCGCAAGTACGGCGATCGGCGGCTATATGGTCGAGGCGGCACGGCAGAGCCGAGGGCCCGGGCGGCTCACCTCGCTGCGCTTCATCGCCGAGCAGTTCTCGGTGCTGTGCGGGGGTCCGGGGGGCGGATTCCTGGGCACGCTTGCGCTGGCCTGGACGGGCGTCGCCTGCGGTACGATCGCCTTCCTGATCGTGCCGGTCGCCTGGCTGTGCATGCGCGAGCAGGCGCCGCGGCCCTCGGCGGGCCGCTTCCTCGCGGACACCCGTGCGCAGCTGCGGGCCATCGGCTCAGCCCGCACGATGTGGGCGGCAGCCGGATTTGCGGCCCTGTTCTACAGCGCGCCGGGTATCTTCACGGCGATCTTCTACGTCCAGCAGAACGACCTGCACCTGACCACCCAGGGGCAGGGTAATCTGACGCTGCTGAGCGGCGCCGCCGGCATGGCGGCTGCGGCCCTGTACGGCACCTATGCCTGCCGGCGCCTCAGCTTGCGCACGCTGCTGCTGATCTGCCTGGTTGCAGGCGCCATCGGCAACCTGGCGTACTGGTTCTATGGTTCGGTGGTTCAGGCCAGCATTGCGGAGACCGTCAACGGATTCGGCTACACGCTGGCCGAAGTTTCGATCATGCACCTGGCGGTGCGTGCCACGCCGGCTGGCAGCGAGGCGCTCGGCTTTTCGCTGATCATGGCGGTGCGCAATTTCTGCCTTTACGGCAGTGACTGGATCGGGGCGACGCTGATCGAGCGCTGGCATCTGTCCTTCCATCAGCTCGTCGCGATCAATGCCGGCACGACGCTGCTGGCGGTGCCGCTGGTGCTGCTGCTGCCCCGGGCCATCACGATGGTCCGTGATGCCCGCAAATCGGACCCCGACATCGACCTCGCCCCCGCCGCGCCGCACACCATCCACGAATAGAGCGCAGGCCGGTCCCCGCCATTCGAACGCGACTATTGACAGTATCATCGGGCTGATTATAATTTAACCAAATGGTTAAATGCCAAGCGCAGCTCGACGATGTCTTCATGGCCCTGGCCCACCCGGCGAGGCGCGCCATGCTGGCCCGACTCGGCAAGGGTGAGGCCACGGTGGGCGAACTGGCCGAGCCCCTGGACATGTCCCTGCCGGCCGTCACCAAACACCTGAAAATGCTGGAGCGGGCGAAGCTGATCAGCCGCAGCCGCAACGCCCAGTGGCGACCCTGTCGCCTGGAAGAGGCGCCCCTGAACGCAGCGTCGGGCTGGATCGAGGAACAGCGCCGTGTCTGGGAATCCCGCCTGGACCGCCTGGAGCACTACCTGCAGTCCCTTGAGAAACAGGAGAAGAAAAAGCGATGAACGACAACACCGCGGAGCGCGAACTGATCGTGCACAGGGAAGTACCCTTTGCACGCGAACTCGTCTGGAAGGCCATGAGCGAACCTGAACACGTCAACCGGTGGTGGGGCCCCGATGGTTTCAGGAACGAAGCCGTCAACATGGATTTCCGCGTTGGCGGCGTGTGGACATTTGTCATGGTGGGCCCTGACGGCACCCGCTACCCGAACCGGGTGGTCTTCAAGGAAATCACGCCGCCGTCGAGGCTGGTTTTCGACCATGGCGACGGCGAACGGACGTGGTTCGAAGCCACGGTCACCCTGCAGGATTCAGGCCGCGGAACGCTGATCACGCTGCGACAGCTGCACCCCTCCCGAAAGTCGCGCGACGAAGTGGTCGACAGGTACGGCGCCCTCGAGGGTGCGAGGCAGCATCTCGCAAAGCTCGAAGCCTATCTCGCGGACCCACTGTCCTGACCGACCGGAGACGGGGCACCGCGCGCAGTCACGGCGCGCGTCAGGCTCGCGATCGCGAACCTGCCGCATGCCTGAGGTGGCCGCCGGGCGCGTGGCCGGACTGTACCTCGTCGATGACGGACCGCGGGACCAGGGGTAGCTGCTCGATGGCTGGCCGCGCAAACAGATAGCCCTGGAAAAGGTGTACGCCCAGGGCGCGCAGCGCCACCGCCTCCCCGATCGTTTCAATGCCCTCCGCGACGACGCTGATGTGCAGATCCCTGCACAGACCGATGATCGCGCCGGCGATTTTGCTGCGCACCTTGTCCGTATGAATGGAGCGGGTCAGCGCCATGTCGATCTTGAGGACATCGGGCTGAAAGTCGGCGAGCATGTTGAGCCCGGAATGACCGGCACCGAAATCATCGATGGCAGTGATCATCCCGTGGCGCCTGTATTCACTGAATATCGACTGCAGGTGACCCACATCGCGGGATGGTTCGTTCTCAGTCACTTCGAACATCAGATGATGCACTGGAAACTGCGCACGCCGGGCAGCCTCGAACGTCTTCTGCAGGCATGCAGCCGGCTGATAGACGGCGTTGGGAAGAAAATTGATGCTCAGGAGAGTATCCATTTCGAGCCGCGCCGCCAGCTCGATCGCCTTGACCCGGCAGGCCTGATCGAAGCTGTAGCGATTCTGCTCGTTGATCTGCGACAGAACGTCGGCCGCGCTGCCGCCCGCTGTCGGTCGCACCAGCGCTTCGTAGGCGTAGATCGCAGCCGTGTCGATATCAATGATGGGCTGGAACGCCATCGTGAAGGAAGGTAGCGCCACGTCCGATCGGCACGCGCCGCATTTGACCCTGGCAGTGGACATACTGAAACCTCTGGTGGCACTGCACAGGGTATCGGCCCGGCGCCGCTGTCCACAAGGACAGAAACCGGCGCATTGTGAGACGCCGCTCGCAAAACCAGGGCTGGATCTGCGATGAGACACCCGGACCACGATGCGCTCGCCGGAGGGCTGCAGCGACACGCCAGGCGGCGCAGGCGGAGAAGGGCCGGGGGGAAACTCCGCCGAACATCGCTTCAGAAACTTCCGGCGACCCTCGCCTCGCGCAAGACCGCCGCACCACAGACGAAATCGAGATCCTCGACCGCGCTGTGCAGACGCTTGAAGCGGACGTCGCCGATCAGTCCAGGCAGAGTCGTCGCCAGGGCCGCGAACCTGTCCATCGCCTCGAGATTCTGATGATCGAGAAGTGCGCAGAGCTCGTCCAGTTGTTCGACGCCCGCCGCTGCAGGCTCGCCTTCGTCGGATTCGGTCCGCGGCCCCAGCGCAGGCTCCGCTTCCTCGCGAAGCGTGATCAGCGCCACCGACAGCTGCTGCAGGATCCCGTCGATCCTGTCCACCGGCTGACAGTGCTGCAGCGCCGATTCCGCCGCACCTGCCAGTCTCATCACCTTGTTCGCGCCGAGCATTCCCGCGCTGCCCTTCAGCTTGTGGACCCTGGCCAAAAGCCCTTTGCGCAGGTTCTCGTCGTCGGCGGGCACGGCCATCGGCAGCGAAAAGTCTGCAAAATCCAGCAGCATGCGCCGCAGCAGGGTATTGAAAAGACCCAGATCCTCCCCGAACAGCCGCTGCACGACGTTGGCATCGACTGACGAAATGCGCGTTTTCTCCGAGGCATTGCCGGGCCGCTGCGCGTCCAGCAGCACCATCGGTACGGGTGCGCGGCGGTACTCCTCCGCGAGCCGGCGTACTTTCCGGATCAGCGCCTGGGGATCGAAGGGCTTGCTGATGAAGTCGTTCATACCGGCATCGAGCGTGCGCTGCCGCTCGCCCACCAGCGCACCGGCAGTCAGCGCAACGATGGGAAGGCTACGCTCGTTCAGTTCGCTGCGGATGCGGCGTGTCGCCTCATTGCCATCCAATACAGGCATCTGCACATCCATCAGCACCACGTCGATCGACTGGCGGTGCTCGCGCACATACACCAGGGCGGCGTGGCCGTCGTTGCGCGTGGTGACGACCGCACCCTGGTTCTCCAGAATGCGCCTCGCCACCTCCAGATTGATCTCGCTGTCGTCCACGACCAGCACCTTTACGCCGGACAGCCATTGGGCACGCATCTCATCGAAGCTCGACGACTGCAGAACGCGATCGAGGGTGTCCGGGCGCCATGCGACAGCGGCATGCACGGCATTGAAGAGTGCCGAACTCGTAACCGGCCGCACCAGCAGGACGTCGGCCTTGCGCATGAATTGCTTGTTTCCGGGGTGGGATTGCGCACGATCTGCAACAATGATCAGCGGCGGAAGTTCGCCCTGGGCGCACTCCTGCTCCAGGCGCGCGATCAACTGCCGCGCGCTCGTGTCGGGCGGTCGCAGCTCCAGGATCAGCACATCCGGCCAGCCCCCCGCGACCTTGTCCCCAAGCGCACCGGGCAGCTGGCCTGCCGTTTGCGCCACCTGCGGGCTCCAGCCCAGCGCGCGCGCCATGCCGACCAGATGTCCCGACGCATCTTCGTGCGGATCTACGATCAGAACTTTCAAACCGCGCTCATGGAGTGCGCCGTCCACGTCGAGCGCGATCCGCAACGGCACCTCGATCCAGAACTGGCTGCCTACGCCGACCGTACTGGTCACGCCGATTTCGCCGCCCATCAATTCGACGAAGCGACGTGTTATCGACAGCCCGAGCCCCGTACCGCCGAAGCGGCGCGTGGTCGACGCATCGGCCTGGGTGAACGGTGTGAACAGGCGGGCAAGCGCCTCCGGTGCGACGCCAATCCCCGTGTCCTCAACGGTGCAACGGAGCCGGATGCGCTCGGAGGTCTTTTCCGTGAAAAACACCTTCAAGTCGACGCGCCCCCGTTCCGTGAATTTGATCGAATTGCCGAGCAGGTTGATCAGCACCTGGCGCAGGCGTGAGGCGTCCCCGCGTACGACATGCGGCAGCGCAGCGTCAGATGCCACGAGCAGCTCGATCCCCTTCCCCGCTGCCTGTGGGGCGAGCATCTGCCCCAGGTCCCGCACGAGTTCCGGAAGATCGAAGGGTTCCTCCTCGAGCTGCATTTCGCCGGCCTCTATCTTCGAGAGGTCGAGCACGTTGTTGATCACGCCGAGCAGCGCACGGCCTCCGAACTGGATCTTCGAGAGCAGCTGGCGCTGATTCTCATTGAGCACCGTGTGTTCCAGCAAATACCCCAGGCCAATGACGGCATTCAGCGGTGTGCGGATCTCATGACTCATGTTGGCGAGAAATTCGCTCTTGGCGCTGCTCGCCCGCTCGGCCACCAGCGTCGCCTCGCGCAGCGAACGCTCGTATTGCTTGCGCTCGGTGATTTCCCTCGCCGCCGCGAATACGCCCTGCAGCTTCCTGTCCCTGTCGTACAGGGTCGTCGCGTTGTAGGACACCACCGTCTCCTTACCATCGCGGTCCCGGGCGGTCAGTTCGTAATCGGTGACCTTGCGTGTGCTCAGGGCGAGGCGGATGCCCGCCTCGGCTCGCACCGGGTCGGTGAAGAAGCCCTTGAAGGGTGCCCCGATCAGTTCGTCGCGGGTGCACCCCGTCAACGCCTCCATCTGCTTGTTGACGTCGGTGATGATCCCGATCGGATCGGTCGTCATCAGTGCGTCAATGTTGGACTCGAACAGGGAGCGGGTATAGAACTGGTGATCGCGCAGTCGCTGCGCCAGGGCCGCCTGATCCGCCTCGATCTGTTTGCGGGCGGTATTGTCGGTTCCGATCAGCAGATAGCCGATGATCGCGCCTTCGGCGTCGCGCAGTGCCGTGACCGACACCACAGCGGGAAACCGGCTGCCGTCCTTGCGGATGTAGGTGAGCTCGTAGATGTCCTCGATGCCGCGTGAGGCCTTGAACACCAGTGCCTCGAATCCCGGTGCGATCGGAGTGTTCAGTTCCGCGCTCAACGCCTGGGCGCGCGCGACGATCTCCACGGAGTCGGAAATATCGGCTGGCGTGATCTTGTTGACGACCTCTCCCGCAGCATAACCGAGCATGCGCTCCGCGCCGACATTGAAGATCTGGATGACACCCTTCGCATCCGTTGCAATGCTCGAGAAATTCGCGCTGTTGAAGATTGCGCTCTGCAGCGCGCCGGCGTCGAGAAACGCCTCGCGGCTGGCGATTTCCACAGATCCCGTGCCGCTCGCGGCGTTCATGACCGGCGTGGTCGGCTCCGCAGTTTCCATGCTCACTGAGACTCCCTCGATTCGCCGCCTGCCGGCGGCCGCCAATGATCGCCCGGGGACAGCGCGGACTCGATCGCGTCTGCCACCGCGGTAGCATCAAATGGCTTGAGGAGGAATGCGGTCGCGCCGAGCTCCGTCGCGCGCTCGCGCAGACGCGGGTTCTCGCTCGCAGTGATGAAGATGACTGGTGTCGCAGCTGATCCCACCAGATTCTGCAGGCGCTGTGCAACCAGGAATCCGTCGCCCGCCGGGATTTTTATGTCGAGGACGACCACGTCGGGCGCGCACTTGACCGCCATTGACACAGCGGTCACGGCATCCTTGGCGGTAAATACCGTGTAGCCAATGCGTTTGAGCCTGACACCGATCGCAAGCAGCAGGGTGATGTCGTCATCGACCAGCAGTACGGACTTCATCGTGTCACTCCAGTTAGTAGAGCGACCTGCTCAGTATCGGGTGCGGACTCGCCGGTCCATTGCGGATCCGGCGTGTACTGCTATCGGCCCGACCTGTCGCTACTTAAGGACAGTAGACGTGTTGTGCGCATTCAGCTGCGGAAAGCAGTGTGTCGGCCGATACCCACCACGGCGGAGCGAGTGTTGCGCGAGGAAGCGCTTCGTTATGTCAGCGTTGGAAAGAACGTCGCTGATAATAAAACGTCCTCGTGATGAATAGCGCTACGCAGGACACGCTCGACCATCATGTCGATGGGATAGGCTACGCGAAGCCGATGATGCGGCGCGGCGCCGATGCCCTCCCTCCCCGCTACTGCAACCAATGAGACGGATTTAATGATCGACTCGTCTTCGGATCCCAGGCACATTGAAACAGCGGAAGAAGCCGGTGGGGGCGCCGGACTCGTAGCGCTTTTCTACGACGACAGTGTCGATATGGCCACCGTTGGGCTCCGCCTGCAGGCGGAGCCATCGCTCCTTGCCAAGGTGCTGAAGGTGGCAAACTCCCCTTACTATCGGAGCGGTGGGCGCGTCGAAACCTTCGAGGATGCGATCATCGTTCTGGGTCTGAGCTGCGTTCGCGGGGTTGCCGCCGTTGGATGCATGGACCGGTTTCCCGTACCCATCCCGGGAACTGTTTCCCAGTCGACCGTTGCCACCCGTGGCAAGGTTGAAAATGTGGTCAATCTGGACGTGTACCGGCCGCCGGCGCTTCCCGCGTTGACCGGGCCGGTTCTGCGGCTTTCCGCAATCTGAGCCAGGGACTTGGGCCAGCGATTCCGTCCCGCCGCATTCAATCTGCTCCCCGAGCAGATCGCGATCGTCAATGAGCAAGGCGTCATCATCGACGTCAATGACACCTGGCGGCAGTTCGCTCGCCGGAACGGTTCGCCGCAGCAGGCTGAACACGCGGTCGGCGTGAACTACCTCGAGGTCTGCGACCAGGCGCAGGGGCGGCCGGATGGCGAGGAGGCCTCGGCCGCGCGGGACGGCATCCAGCAGGTACTGCAGTTGCGGATCCCATCGTTTCACCTTGAGTATCCCTGTCACAGCCCAAGCGAGCGCCGCTGGTTTCAAATGAACGTCACCCTGTTGGACAGGGAATCGCCCGTGGTCGCGGTCAGCCATCTGGATATAACCCGGCGCAAGGAAGCGGAGATTGCGCAGCAACGGGAGCATGGAATGCTGCAGGGGCTTTTCGACCTTGCGCCGCTGGGAATCAGCCTCGTTGACCTGAATACCCTCCAGCCGGTGAATTTCAATGCTGCCTTGTGCGACATGCTGGGATATACGCGCGACGAGCTGCTGATCGCGAGCGCCCGGCGCCCGGCCATTCATCAATCGCCCGATGAGCGGCAGGCCTATCTGAATCAGGGCCGCTGTACCGGCCGCTGCGGCCCGGTTGAGAGCGTCTTTATCCGCAAGGACGGCAGCCGCATCGACGTGCTGCAGAACGGCACGCGGATCCTCGGCCCGGATGGCACTCCCTATCTGTGGTCGATCGAACAGGACATTACGCGGCGTAAAGTGATGGATCGGGAACTGCGCGCCGCCGCGGAGCTCGATCGCCTCACGGGTCTCGCCAATCGCACCGTACTGCTGCGGCGTCTGCAACAATATTGTGATCGCAGCCGCCTCGAACCCGGCTTCTGCTTTGCGGTGCTGTTCCTGGATTTTGACCGCTTCAAGATCGTCAACGACACCCTGGGCCACGAGGCGGGCGACGAGCTGCTGACCGCACTCGCTCAGCGCCTCAGTGATGACCTTGTGATCTCCGGTGCCGGCAAGGAAGAGGGCGGATCGTTCGCAGCACGTTTTGGTGGCGACGAGTTTGTTTACGTTGCCGCCGGGATCAATGGCATTGGCGAGGCGCGGGGGATTGCTGAGCGCCTGCAGGCGGCGGTCTCCGCCACCTATCACCTGACGAGCCAGACCTTCCAGTCCACGGCCAGTATCGGCATTGCCATGGGCAGCCCCGGCGCCGGTGGCCCTCACGACCTGCTGCGCAACGCGGACACCGCCATGTACGAGGCCAAGCGCCTCGGCAGGGGCAATACAGTGCTCTTCGACGTATCCATGCATGACCGACTCACGCGGGCCATGCGCATCGAGGCGGGCCTGCGGCTTGCGCTGCTGCGCAACGAACTCACGGTCTACTATCAGCCCATCGTCGATCTCGGGACCGGGCACATGATCGCCGTGGAAGCACTGCTCCGGTGGGACCATCCGGAGCTGGGGCGGCTGCCGCCTGACGAATTCATCCCGATAGCGGAGGAAACCGGCCTGATCGTCCCGATCGGCGAGTGGGTATTGCGGCAGTCATGCCTGCAGTGGGCGCGCTGGCAGCGCGAGGATCCGCACGCCGCGCCGCCGGGCGTGAGCGTCAATCTGTCGCGACGACAGATGCTGCTCGGAACCCGGTTTCTGCTGGCCGTGCACGCGGCGCTGCACGAGGCCGGGATGCCCAGCTCCGCGCTGCAGCTCGAGATTACAGAGCGTGAGGTGATGCGGGATCCCGTCAGTGCCCGCGATCTGCTGCTGGGCCTGAGTGCGATCGGGGTGCGGCTTGCAATGGATGATTTTGGCACGGGCACTTCGTCGCTGGGCTGTCTGCGCGACTACCCGTTTCAGACGATCAAGATCGACAAGTCGTTCATCACGGACCTGTCACGCGACCCGCATGTGCTGGCGCTCGCCCACGCCACCGTCAGCGTGATCGGAAATCTCGGCATGATCAGCGTTGCCGAGGGTGTCGAGACCCCCCAGCAGGTGGCCATGCTCCAGGCCATGGGCTGCCGCCACGGCCAGGGTTATCTGTTCGGGAGACCGATGCCGGCTGACCGGTTGCTGAGCGCGATGCGGGACGCCGGACCCGCCGGTGACGTCGTGCCGCTGGCGTAAACCTGCGCGACGCGCAGGCCGTCGCTGCTGAGTCAGCCCCAGGAGCAAATCCGCGTCCAGTGTTAGTCAGGTCACAGATTGGCACATTTCGAATTGAACGGCGGCGCCCGGCCCTATTAAATGGGCTTATTGTCAAATCATCAGACCGGAGCCTGTCATCGGCGCTGCATGGATCATTAGGTGTATCGCGCTGGACGCGGGGCTGTGGTTTGTCCTGCCCTGTGCATTCCTGCTCGTGTACGTGCACGGGTACTCTGCGCCGGCGGCTGCCATTGCACCGCACCTCGAGCTGGCGAGCCTGCCCCTGCTGGCCATCGTCCTCGCACGCCTCGTGCTTGACCGTTGGTCGGCCATCGACCGTGCCTATCTATGGGTCACCTCGGTACTGACGTCCGGCGCGTTCGCGCTGCTCCTCGTCTACTATGCGGTGGTCCTGATCGGTCTGCACTCCTGGGGCGGTGTGGTCGCCTGGAACGTTGTACCGACGTTCTTTCTGCAGACCTCCGTCATCACTGAGGCCTGGAAGATCCCGCGCTTCTGCGTCATCGTGGTCCCCATACTCGTCTACCTGCTGAGCCTCGCTCTGTGCCGGCGGTACTTCGAACGGGTCGATTGGGTGCCGTTCCTCAATGCCCGTCTGTCGGGGATGCTGTTCGCGTCGGTCATCATGCTGGTCACAGCCGTCATCGCGATCGTGAACGTGGAGTTCTGGACGGGCGCGTTCACAGCGGCGCAGGAGCCCCTGAGCCTCACCGCATTCGCGCCGAGCGCCGGCATCGATCTTGAAGGATATGTCGTGAATCCGGTAACCGCGAACCGGATGGACCTGCGCGAGGATGCCGCCCGTCAGTACTACGTCGGCTCCGGCGTCCTGGCCAAAGGACTTCATCGCAAGAACCTCGTGTTCATACTTGTCGATGCGCTGCGGCCCGATCATATGGGATTGTACGGCTACGACCGGAATACGACCCCTAACCTCAGCCGTATCGCACGCGAGCATTCGACGCGGATCATGGAGGAGGTTCACTCCACCTGCGCCGACACTGCCTGCTCGATTTTCAGCCTGTTCACTTCGGAGTTTCCGGGGCACTTCGCGGCGCATCCGTTCATGCTGCATCATGTCCTGTGGCGCAATGACTATCGCATCCACCTGATTTTGAGCGGCGACAAGACCCACTTCTACAGCCGCAGGCAATTCTATGGCGATGTCGATACGTTCTACGACGGGACACAGGCCCCGGGTTATTACATGAACGACGATCAGCTGGTGATCGACAAGCTCGCGAGCATGCCGCGCTCCGACAACAACGCCGTCATGTTCCACTTTCACCTGATGTCCGCCCACATATTGCGCAAGCGAAATGCAGGACGCGGCCCGTTCCAGCCGGAACAGCGCTACCTTTTTCCCAACAGCCAGGACCTGGGGCCCGGTGGTCAGGTATCGCCGGCCACCCGCAACTTCTACGACAACGGCGTGGTGCGGGCGGACGCGGTCATCGGGGAATTGCTGGCGCTGCTGAAGGACAAGGGTTACCTGGAGGATGCTCTCGTCGTCATCTCCGCGGATCACGGCGAGTCACTCGGGGAACACGGACTCTATCATCACGCCAACAGCGTGCGTGAAGAGGTTCTGCGGATACCGTGGGTGATGATTTCCTACGGCACCCCGTTGCAGCTTCAGGCAAACCCGCCCACCTTCACTTCGCAGGTCGACATTGCGCCCACGATCCTGCGCGAGTTGCACGTGCCTCAGCCCAGCAGCTGGGTGGGCCGGCCGCTCCAGTCGAACGAGCACCTCGATGTCAGCTTCTTCACCGAGCATGCCTTCCATGGCGTGATCGATCGTCGCAACGGCACCCATGTCTGGAAGTACTCTGTAGATCAGCAATCGGGCGATGAGCGGGTATTCGACCTGAGCGTCGACCCGGATGAAGAGCGCGAGATGCGCAACCAGGTGCCGCTGGAGCGTCTGCAGGACTGGCGGGCGCGCCTCAAGGCCGAGATGGGCACCGTATTGCCAGTGGGGTCCGGGACGGCCCCGACGGGCAGAGGCGCCACCTAGGGTTGGCGCGCAGGGGCGGGAGCGCCGCCGTCCGCCTGAGGCTAGCGCAGCGCGCGGGTAAGGAACGGGAGCGAGACGTTCATCCGGTAATCCACATCGGAATGGTCGTCATCGAATTCCTCGTAGCGGTGCACAATGCCCGCAGCCTTGAGGCGCTTGGAAAGAATTCGCATGCCATAGTGAATGTGGTACTGATCCCGCGACCCGCAATCGAGATAGATCCCGCGCAGCGATCCCAGGTTCCTCCGATAACGATCGACGAGGCGAATCGGGTCATGCCTCTGCCAGGCTTTCCACCGCTCCGGAATGACCTCTCCGGATTCAAGATTGAAAGGCAGTTTGAACCCATTCGGCGCCCCGGGATCGGGATCGTAGGTTGCGGCCATACACAGGTTCATCAGCGCATGGACCTCCGCTGACGATAATTTCGGCTTTTTCCATACGGACGCCAGAAACCGGGCGACGCGCCCGTCGTCGATGCCGCGATCGGCGCCCACCTCCGCCTTCATGATGTCGTAACGACCGGCCGGCAGCGGTCGCGCACGGTGCTTCGCCAGCTCATTCAGGGTGTTTGGCCAGTCGCACCAGTACACATAGTCGAAATAGGCATCACCTGAGTGATCTGCGATCGCGCCCCAGGTTGAGGCGTATTTCATCCCATGAATGATTGCACCGTAGCCGCCCGATGATTTACCGAAACACCCCCGATACTCACGCGAAGCGCGGGTTCTGAATTCCCGGTCTACGAATGGGATGATTTCGCGGATCAGGTAATCGGCGTAAGGCCCGACCGCAGAGGAATTCACGTACTGGTTGCCTCCCAGCGCCGTGAAGCAATCCGGGAATACCATGATTGCCGGCGCCATGCTGCCTTCGTGGACCAGCCGTGCCGCACGCTCCGCCACATTTTCGCTGAAGCCCTTCCAGGCAATGTGCGACAGGCCAGAGCCGGTAAATCCCACCATGTCCATCAGCATGGGGAAGCGCCGGGCACGCGGGCGTACGGCGTCATACTGCGGCGGCAGCCAGACGGCCAGTCGCCGTACGTGCGGATCACCGAGGGGGTTACCTTTCAGCAGCGACGACACGTGTTCGAGCACGATGACCGTCCCTTCCGCCCCCTTTGGTCGCTTCAGAGCCATGGCCCCATTCTAGCAACCGGTGGGCAGGAATTGGCGACTGGCCGGGGGATACTGCCGGGAATCACTTAGGCGATGCACTAAGTAACAGCTCCTTGTATACTAAGGCGCATGCCTCACTATCCCGGGAAGCTCGATCAGGTCTTTCAGGCGTTGGCCGATCCGACCCGCCGGGCGGTACTGCAGCGCCTGAGCGCGGGATCCGCGTCGACACTGGAGCTCGCGCGTCCCTTCCGGATGGCGCTGCCGTCATTCACGCAGCACCTGCACATGCTCGAGAAGACCGGATTGGTCAGGTCCCGGAAATCCGGTCGGGTCCGACGGTATGAACTTGCGCCGCAGCGCCTGCGGGTTGCGGAGGAGTGGATCCTGGATCGGCGGCAACTCTGGGAGCGTCGCCTGGATCAGCTGGACGCCTATCTGCTTGCCATGAAGGAGGATGCCAATGAAAAGTGAGTCGGATTTGTTGCTGGAACGCATCGTGGACGTATCGCCTGAGCGGGTGTTCAAGGCCTGGACGACCCCAGAACATCTGATGCCGTGGTTCTGTCCTAAACCCTACCGCACGATCGAGTGTGAAATCGACCTGAAGCCGGGTGGCATATTCTTTGCGC
>Ga0302319_10011338_pt1 | contig 16918 bp, 19 predicted proteins | sample Bog_T0_2_FD_203319 | JGI IMG/M metagenome (GOLD analysis project Ga0302319, IMG submission 203319) | Peat permafrost microbial communities from Stordalen Mire near Abisko, Sweden - Bog_T0_2 | ecosystem: Environmental > Terrestrial > Soil > Wetlands > Peat | place: Sweden: Abisko, Stordalen Mire...
ACACGGATGGCGTGTATCGCGTTGCGGACACCCGCGTGTCTCTGGATTCCGTGGTTTACCTCTTCCGCGAAGGCATGTCCGCGGAAAGCATAGTCGATAGTTATGCGGCGCTGACCCTCGAACAGGTACACGGTGCGCTGGCATTTTATCTGGGCAACCAGCCGGAGGTTGACTGGTACCTTTCCGAAGGCGAGCGGGCATTCGAATCGGATTCCAGGCTGACGCGGACCTCGATGGGCGTATCGTGCGCGGTTTGCGCCGTGCCGCACAGGAGATCGATATCCGCACCGCTCCGGATGCGGCGCTCGCCGGAGTGGAAGATCGCGTAGATCTCCGCGAAAACTAAGCTGTTGGAGGCGTGAGATGATTTCACTAAACGCAAAGCAATCGCACTGGCGGACGCCGGGCGGCTGAAGTTGGCCGCGTGAAGCGCCGATAGAATCAGCATAACCATGGCCGATAAAACAAAAAATGAAAGTCTAGGCAAAGCAAGGGCAGCCAAGCAGGACGAGTTCTACACCCAGTATGTCGATATTCAAAAAGAGGTGGAGGCCTACCTTGAATTCGACCCCGATACCTTCCGCAGCAAGATCGTCTACTGCAACTGCGACGACCCCTTCGAGAGCAACTTCTTCAAATACTTCGCCGCCAACTTCAACAAGCTCGGTCTTAAGAAGCTAATCACCACTAGTTACGATGGCTCCCCCATTGCTGGTCAGGGCACCTTATTCCCCGAATACAACGAGGGGAATGGCAAGCGCCAGAAGCCAAAGGCGCTCGCCGTCATCGTGGACCATGTGAAAGACGAGGATGGAGACGGCGCAGTCAACATAGACGACGTGAAGCTTTTCCTCAAACGCAACAAGGCCGCACGGATAGCTTTGAAAGGAGACGACAAATACGCCGGTGGAGATTTCCGCAGCCCCGAGTGCATCGCGCTCCTGAAACAGTCGGACATCGTCGCCACCAACCCCCCTTCTCCCTTTTTCGCGAGTACGTGGCCCAACTGATGGAGCACGGCAAGAAGTTCCTAATTATCGGCCCCAAGAACGCAGTTACGTACAAGGAGATCTTCCCGCTCATTAGGGACACAAAGCTATGGATCGGGTCTGGTTTCGCCAATGGAAATGCCTACTTTAGTATTCCTGCCGATGCCGGTCGCGAGTTTGCGGATGGCGTTTACGATGCGAACACGGGACTGGTCAAGTTTCGCAACGTCGGCTGGTTCACAAACTTGGACCATGGACGCCGCCACCAGAAGCTAGCTAGAGTGCATGACCACAGAGCAGAACTTGAGGTTCAGCAAGCACAAGGAGCTGAGGGGCAAGGCGGCGTACGACCGCTACGACAACTACGACTCGATCGAAGTTCCGTACACGGATGCGATCCCCAGCGACTACGACGGCGTCATGGGCGTCCCCATCACCTTCCTCGACAAGTACAACCCCGACCAGTTCGAGATTTTGGGAATCACCAAGACTTGGTTCGGTGCCGCTTGCAAGACTTTCCCGAATCAAATCCAGATTGGCAAGGGCGGCGCGCGGTCAATCGTCTCAAAGCTCAACGACCAACCGGCGATGAGAGTAGAGAAGCCACCCACTGGCCAGACTTACTACATCGTGGACGGCCAGCACTACATCGCCCTTTACCAGCGCATTCTCATCCGGCACCGGGCCGCAAAGAGGATGAAAACCGCAAAGAGGACTAAAAAGTGAAAACCACGCTGAGAACCGACATCACCGTTGAAGCGGTCTGCGCGGGATTTGTATACAACCAATTGGAAGGCAAAGGCTTGTTCGGGCTGGGCGGAAAGCTTACTATTCAGCCGGAGTACCAGCGCAACTACATCTACGCCGACGGCGGCGGCAAGAAAGAGGCGGCAGTCATCGAATCGCTGCTCAAGGGGTATCCGCTCGGCCTGATCTATTTCAACAAAGTTGCGAACGACAAATTCGAGGTGCTGGACGGGCAGCAACGCATCACCAGTATTGGCCGCTTCGTTACGAACAAGTTTGCGATCATGGACAACGGCAACCCGAAGAACTTCGATAGCCTTCCCATCGACCAACAAGCGAAGATTCGGGACTCGAAATTGCTGATCTACGAATGCCAGGGTACGCAGACTGAGATCAAGCAGTGGTTCGAGACTATCAACATCGCAGGTGTTCCGCTTAACCCGCAGGAGCTGTTGAACGCCATCTACTCCGGGCCGTTCGTGACGCTTGCGAAGGCCGATTTCAGCAACAGCCAAAACGCGAACATCCAGATGTGGAGCGCGTACGTCAAGGGCAGCGCAAACCGGCAGGAGTTCTTGGATCGGGCGCTGGATTGGGTGAGTAAGGGCGATATCGGCGGCTACATGAGCGCTCATCGCAACGACACCAGCATCAACGAGTTGAAGACCTACTTCAATACCGTGATCGACTGGGTTTCGACAGTGTTTACCGACGTTCTCCCAGAAATGAGGGGACTGGAGTGGGGCAGGCTGTATGAGGAGTACCACGGAACATCCTACGATCCAAAGAAGATTTCGGGCGACGTGAAAAGGCTCGCCGCCGATCCCTACATTTCGAAGCGCAAGGGAATCTTCGAGTTTCTTTTGGGCGGTTCGACCGATGCAAAGTTGTTGGAGGTCCGGGTCTTCGACACACCGGCAAAGCGGGCCACATACGCTATGCAGACGCAAACAGCCGATGGTAAGGGCGAGTCCAACTGCCCGCTTTGCGCTATTGGGCATGACACGAACAAGAGCAGAATCTATAAGCTAGAGGAAATGGACGCGGACCACGTTGCAGCGTGGAGTAAGGGCGGCGGAAGTTCATCCGCGAACTGCCAGATGCTCTGCGTTACCCACAATCGGGCCAAGGGTAATCGATAGCCAGGAAACATCACAAACTCCAAGGCACACACTTTTAGCGCACTACCACCGGGCCGAACCGCGCACTGAGCGCTAAAATGGATTTATGGAGAAACGTGTCCGGGTTTTTCGCAGCGCTCTGGCTGCCGATGAAGCCGACGCCATCGAAGACGCCCGGATGCCGCCCGCCGAGCGCATTCGGGCCGTGATCGAACTCCGGAACCGACTCTACCCGGATGCTGCTCAACAAAGACTTGAGAGAGTTTGTCGAATCGCTCAACTCGAACAAAGTTGAATACCTCGTTGTCGGCGCTTTCGCCGTCGCGTGGCACGGATATCCAAGGTTCACAGCGGACCTCGATATCCTCGTCAGGCCAAACGAAGGCAATGCCGTCCGCATGCTGGAAGCGTTGCGCCAGTTTGGATTCGGCAGCCTTGGGATCGACCTCGGGGATCTGACTGCCTCCGGGCAAGTGATTCAACTGGGAGTCAAACCGAACCGGATCGACATTCTGACCTCGGTTTCGGGCGTCAGTTTCGAAGAAGCATGGGCTGATCGGACAGAAGGTCTGCTCGACGGCATCCCGGTCGTTTACATCGGGAGAACCGCGCTGATCCGCAACAAGGAAAGCACCGGGCGTGCGAAAGACAGGGGCGACGCCGAGGAACTACGTAAGCGCGAACCGGGAGCCTGACGCAAAAACCGGCAGACGCCTGGTCACAAACGGCGACGTCCCGGCAACACCGCGCTCGCAACCGCGCTCAGCGCGACAATCGCGCACACCAGCACAAACCAGTCTCCGTGCCGCGTGTAAAACGTCTGGTCGCCGATGTAGTTGTAATGCAGCCGCGCCGACCCTTCCCGGTACTCCGGCACCGTGAGCCCGACCCGGCCCGCGGGATCGATCACCCCGCTGATCCCATCGTTCGTCGCGCGCACGATCCAGCGATCGTTCTCGGCCGCGCGCATGCGCACGATCAACAAATGCTGGTACCGTGCAGCCGTCTTGCCGAACCAACTGTCGTTCGAAATGTTGACGAGCACCTGCGCGCCGGCCGCCGCGAATTGCCGGATATAGCTCGGGAAGACCGACTCATAACATATGAACGTACCGATGGCGTGCCCCTCCACCTTCGAGACAACGACTTTACTCCCGGGCGCGAACTCTCCGGCCTCGCTCGAAACCTTGCGCGTCACCAGACCGAACGGCCACGGCACGAACTCGCCAAACGGCACCAGGTTCACTTTGTCGTAGCGGCTGACGCGGTTGCCGTTTTCATCGACGAGCAGCGCCGAATTCAGTGGCTCACGCGACGATGTCCGCGCCACCACTCCGGTCAGCACCGCGGCCTGCGCCTGTTTCGCCACCGTCGAGATCAGGCCCGTAAACGCGCTGTCGGATTCGTAAAACGGCGCCGGCACCTCCGGCCACACGATGACCGCCGTCGAATGGTCGCGCCCTGCGGCGGTGATCGAAAACAGCCGCATCTGCCGCTCGGTGCTCGCCAGCAGATCCTCCGTCCAGACGGATTCGTCGTCGATATTCGGCTGCACCACCACCGCCGTCTCCGCTCCCGTCCGCGCCACGGGTAAAGCCGGCAAGAAGACGAGACAAGGCAGAGCCAGCAGCCAGACACTGGGATGCTTCTTCTGCCGCTCCATGATCGATAGCGCTACCTCAGCAACCACCGCACCCATCAGCGCCAGCGCAAACGAGACTCCCCAAACGCCCGTGATCGGCGCGAGACGCAGCGGCAACGACATGTCGGCGGCGGCGTTTCCCAGATTCAGCCACTCGAAGCCGGTATAGGAGTGCGTCCACTCGATCGCAACCCACATCGCCGCGATCGCCGGCAGCGCCAGCCACTTCCGCAACACGAGTCCGGCGAGCGCGGCGAACGCCCCCGTTTGCAGGGCTTTGGCCAGGCAGAACAGCGCAAACAACACCCACGCCAGTCCGCCGCTCATGGCCGCGTGATGCTCCAGCGTCCACTGAATCCAGTGGCACAGGCCAAACCAGTAGACGACTCCGGCGGCGTAGCCAAACGCGAAACGCCATTGCCAGCGGTCCTCGCGCGCACAGGCGATCAGCAGCGGCGCGAGGGCTATCGGAGCCAGCCAGACGAAACCGAACGGCGGGAAGAGCAGTACCAGCAGACCCGCCGAACTCAGAGCGAGAACGAAGTTCAGGATCACACGCGCGCTGCCTGTTCGTTCACCACATCCGCCATATACGAACTGCGCACCAGCGGACCGCTGAAGACCATTTTGAATCCCAGGGAGAGCCCGATGTCCCTGTACCGGTCAAAGCGCTCCGGCGTCACGTATTCCGCAACGGGAAGGTTGCGCCGCGTGGGCTGCAGGTACTGGCCGATCGTGGCGACATCCACGTCCCGCTCGCGCAGGTCGCGCAGAAGTTCCGCAACTTCCTCCAGCGTCTCGCCCAGACCGACCATGAAGCCGGATTTCGTCATGACATCCGGACGGTGCCGCCGCGCGAAGCTGAGAACGTCGAGCGACTGCCGGTAATCGGCCTGAGGCCGCACACGGCGATAAAGTCGCGGCACGGTCTCCATGTTGTGGTTGAAGACGTGCGGAGCGGCGTCCAGCACGCGCGCGACGGCATCCATATTGCCGTCGAAATCCGGCGTCAGAACCTCGACCCGCGCACCAGGGACGGCTTGCCGGACCTCCCGCACCGTCTGCGCAAAATGAGTGGAACCGCCGTCGGCGAGATCGTCGCGATTCACGCTCGTGATCACGACGTACTTCAGTTTCATGTCCGACGCCATGCGCGCCACATTCGCCGGTTCCGCCGGGTCGAGGCGCATATCGTGAATGCGCGGATTCCCTTTGGCCACGGAGCAGAAACCGCAACCGCGCGTGCACAGGTTGCCGAGAATCATGAACGTCGCCGCGCCGCGATGGAAGCATTCGTGGATATTCGGACACCGCGCCGATTCGCAGACGGTATGCAGATTCAGCGCGCGCAGACCGGTCTTGAGCGCGTTCAGCGATTCGAAGTGCGTGGAACTGCGGCGCGCCCACTCCGGCAGACGCGGGCGTGAATTGCCAATCTGGACAAGGGGCGTCAATATTTTGCAGGAATGAGACCGTCGAATCCGCCGACGTCCATGACCTTCTTCTTCGCCTCGGCCAGGGCGAGTGGAGAGCGGTACGGACCGACGAGCACGCGAAAAAGCTTAGGATTGGAACTCTCCGCCAGAATCGCGGGCAACTGTCTCTCGCGGAGCATCCGGACCAGGTCGTCGGCCGCCGGCCGCCCGACCGCGGTGACCTGCCAGTACGACGTGCCTTTTTCGGGAACCGATATATAGACCGTCGCGGCGGCCGCCTGCGAACCCGGCGTCACTGTCTTAGGCGCGGAAGTGGTGCGCTCGGGCTGAGGCGCCGCGGGAACCGGCGCCGGCGGCAGCGCGCCCGCAGCCGCCGGATTATCCGTAACTCTTGGTTCGGCGGCAGGCAACTGCGATCCCATATCGCCCGTCGCAGCCGTGGCCGCGGCAGGGGCGGGTGCTTCGGATAAAGGCGCGGCCTGCGGCTCTTCGCGTTTGCCTTCGGCCGTCGTGGCGGGCGCGCTGTCGGTCGCTGCCGCCGCTGCCGCCGATTTCGCGGAGTTGCCCCCCACCACATACCCCATCGCGAAAAACACGCCGCACAACAGAGCCGCGACGAAAAATATCGCCAACAGTTGCTTGTTTCCCAGGACCAGTTCTCTTTCGCCGTCTTCGTTCTGGCTCATACTCAGGTCTTCGCTACCTCACTGTCACCGGCGTTCTTGTCGCTCACGCTGTTCATGAGCTTGTTGAACGAAACCAGGAGATCCACCGGCAGCGGGAAGACGATGGTCGTGTTCTTCTCCGCGCCGATCTCCACCAGCGTCTGTAAATAGCGTAACTGAATGGCTGCGGGCTGCTGCTGAATCACGTGCGCGGCCATGGCCAGTTTCTCCGAAGCCTCGTATTCGCCCTGCGCGTGGATGACCTTGGCGCGCCGTTCGCGTTCGGCTTCGGCCTGCTTCGCCAGCGCGCGGATCATCTGCTCGGCCAGGTCCACCTGCTTCACTTCCACCATCGACACCTTCACGCCCCAGGGCGACGTGTGCTGGTCGAGAATCGATTGCAGCCGCACGTTCAGGTCTTCGCGCTGGCTCAGCAGTTCGTCGAGTTGGACCTCGCCCAGCACGCTGCGCAGCGTGGTTTGCGCCAGTTGCGACGTGGCGTACAGGAAGTTCGAGACTTCCACCACGGCCAGCCTTGGTTCCACCACGCGGAAATAAATGACGGCGTTGACCTTGACGCTGACGTTATCGCGCGTCACAACATCCTGCGGCGGGACTTCGATGGTATCGATGCGGAGAGACACCCGCACCATGCGGTCCAGCGGCGCAAAAACGAGGATCAATCCGGGGCCTTTGGCTGCGGGGAGCAAACGGCCCAGCCGGAAGATCACGCCGCGTTCATACTCCGCGAGAATCTTGACCGACGAGATCAGGTAAAGCACGACTATCAGAATCAACGCTAATACCGGCATGGGTTTTCTCCTCTATCGTTCTGCGACATTCGGCGGCGCCGATTCATTTCCGGCGGGTTCCACTTTCAGGGTCATGCCGTCCACCGACGTCACGCGGACGCGCTCGGCGGGGCCAATCCGGTTTGCCGAAACCGCGCTCCAGTATTCCCCCCGAACCATCACGGTGCCCGACAAATTGATTTCGCCGACAGACACGCCCGATCTGCCCGGCAGCGCCTCCATCCCCGTGACGACCTTGTTGCGGCGCGCGCGCACCGCGATCGAAAGCAGGAAGCTCGTGATCAGCGCGAACGGCAGCGTGACGGCAAGCGCCATGCTGAAGCGAATCCGCAATGCGGGGTCGCTGGTGTCGATCAGCAGCGTCGTGCCCAGCAGCAGCGCGATGGCGCCGCCGGCCGTCAGGATGCCGTGCGTGGTGAATTTGGCTTCCATCACGAAGAACGCAAGTCCCATGATCGCCAGTGCCGCCCCCAGCCAGTCGATGGGAAACATGGCGAGCGCCGCCAGACCGAGCAGCAGGAGGATCGCGCCGAGTACCCCGGGCAACACCATTCCCGGCGTGGAGAATTCGGCATAAACGCCGAGCGCGCCCAGCACCAGCAGCAGCAGCGCGATGTTCGGGTCGGCGATGGCGGACAAAATGCGCTGGCGGAGACTGGGCTCGAAGGTGTCGATCAGTATCCCGTGGAAATGCAGAGTCTGCTTGCGGCCGTCGAAGTGAGTGATCTCGCGGCCTTCCAGTGCGCGAAGCAACGCCGCGGGATCGGCTGCAACCAGGTCGATCAGGTGCTGATCGAGCGCCTCGCGATCGGTGTAGGAGACGCTCGAGCGTACCGTCTTCTCGGCGGCTTCCACGTTGCGCCCGCGATGTGCCGCGATGGTTCGCATCAGCGCCGCGGTGTCGTTCTCGACTTTCTCATTCATGACGGAATCGAGATCCGTGCCCGAACCCGATACCGGATGCGATGCGCCGGTATTGGTTCCGGGCGCCATCGCCGCCACATCGCCGGCTTCCAGCAGAAAGAACCCCGCGGACGCCGCGCGCGCTCCTGCCGGACCGACCCACATAATGACCGGGACCGGCGAGCGGAAGATGCGCTCCACGATTTCGCGCGTGGAATCCAGAAGTCCGCCGGGCGTGCTCAGCCGTATGATGACGGCGTCGGCGTGTTGTGCTTCGGCCTGATCCAGCGCGGACGAAATCACTTCCACCGTCACCGGGTGCACAATGCCGGTGACGTCGACCTGAATCACGTGCGAGACGCCGAGCGCGGCGAGCGGGCACGGCAACCACGTCGCGCACAGCGCGGCGGCGATAGCGGATAGTATGCGCAAGCGTTTTCACTATAGCGCTATTCCCGGCTGCGGGCGAATTCGGGGCGAGCTTATAGCGAGAATAAAACATTTCTTTGTGAAAATGTAATACGACCCGTTTATAATGGTTTTTTACCCATTATGCCTAAGAACACCGTTACCAAAGAAACCCGCATCCAACCGAAGGGAGCTGCCGCGCCCGCGCGCGCCGCAAAACCGAAAGCCGCCAGAACCGAAACCCCCGTCGAAGTCGCCCCCAAGCCCCGCGCCGCGCAGAGAGTGACGAGCGTCAAACACAGCAAGGCCGCCGCGCCGGCCGCCATCGTTAAAGTCCCGGAAGTCGCGCAGGCCACTGCTGGCGTTGAGATTTCCCCGGCAAACGCTCACGAGCGGATCGCGGAAATCGCCTACGGCTACTGGGAAGCCCGCGGATTCCAGCCGGGTTCGCCGGAGCAGGACTGGCTTCGCGCCGAGCGCGAATACTCGCTGCAATTCGTCACCGTCGGCGATTGAGCCTCTAATACTTCCGCAGGACGGCCAGCAGACGGCCGCGAATTTCGACCTGGCTCGCGGGTACGCGAATCGGGCTCATCGTCTCATTCGCAGGCTGCAGACGGATCATGTTCCCCTGTTCGCGATAGATCCGCTTCAGGGTCGTTTCCGTGCCGTTGACCAGAGCCACCACAATCTGGCCGTCGCTGGCGTTCGGCGTGTTCTCGACCAGGATCATGTCGCCGTCGCAGATGTGGTCGTCCACCATGGAATTACCGCGCACCCGCAGTGCGTAGGTCTCCTTGCGCCCGACGAAATCGGCGAAGCTCAGCGAATCGGCCGTGTCGAACGCCTGCACGGGCTGGCCGGCGGCGATGGTTCCGTGGATCGGCACTTCGAGCGACGCCGCAAACTTATTGCGGCTCTGCTCCTGAACATAGCGTGGCGCCACCTCGACCGACCGGCTCTGGTTGGCGCCGCGGTGCAGGTAGTTCTTCTTCGCCAGCGCGGAGATGTGCTTGTGCACCGTGGCGATCGACGAGAGCTTCAGCCCCCGCGCGATTTCCTCGTAGCTGGGATTGTAGCCGTTCTCGACCTGGTAGCCGGCAATGAAGTCCAGCACGTCTTTCTGTCTGCGGGTCAGTGCCATTTGATCCTATTCTAGGCGAACAAAAGGTGAAAAACAAGCGTTACGCCGGCCTTTCGTTCCGATCGGGTTCACACCTCGGAACCGCCACCTTTCTCAGCTGTTGTTCCAGTTCCTGGTCGCTCTTCATCCCGAGAAGGCCGGAGATCCCGGACCTGTTCCGTGAAACCACGGCGAATGCCTCCCGCGCCATGAAAGTGAGCAGCGGGCTGGAGAGCCTGTGCGCCCAGTCGCGATAGTCTCTCAGCGCCCAAAGGCAGACGATCCAGGCGTGGTTGCCAAGCCAGACTTCCCCGGCGCCGGACACCACCGCAAGTTCACCCGGAGGAAGTTGCGGAAAGCGCCTCCGCGCTTCGGCGGAGTTCGACGCCACGAATTCCAAGGGCACAAGCGCCGCTTGCCTCCCGATCCAGTCTTTGACGCCGGTGCAGAGACCGCACTCTGAGTCGTAAACCACACAGATGGCCGATACGGGACGCATCGTTCTTATCCTTACGAGCCGCCGACCGGCAACCGCAGATCCGGCGGAAACGGCGGGCGCGCACCGGCCTGCCCACGTTTCCGCAACTGATTGAAGATATACAGATTCAGAAAATGCATCCCGCCGAGCACGACCAGCACGAGTCCCACCTTGTCGCTCACCAGTTCGATCACCGCCCGGGCTGTGGAGACCTCGCCGGCCGAACGCAGCGACAGCGCGACATATCCGACATTGATCAGGTAGAACCCCACGACGAGCAGACGATTCACGGAATCCGCCAGCTCGCCGTTGCCGTGAAACGCCTCGGCCAGAAAGCTCCGCCCGCTCGTCTGCAGCGTGCGCGCCACCCAGACCGTCACCGACAGGCTGATGGCGAGATAAACCAGATAACAAATAACGATATACATACGCTTTCCTCATTTCTGAACATGTTCAATTACATCTTAACGGCCCGTTGAGGTGCATGTCAACAGAAAACTGAATGCGTTCAGTTTTCTGTTGAGCCGGAGAGCCGGAATCATCCGGCAGTTCGAAGACCTGGACTTCGATTTCAATGTGGTCCCCAGTCACGGTCGGGACCCGCGTGCGATCATCGGCGAACCCGGAATCGACCTGGCTCTTCTGCGAGCCTGAAGAGTGCCCGAACGCTTCACCCGCGATGAGCATCTGGCCAAGTCGCGCCGGAACGAGAGTTTTGCCGCTTCCTTCTACCCAGCGCTTCATTACGTTCAGCACCGGGAACTGAGCGACCACAGCCGAAGCCAGGAATGTCTGGCGTCCATCAAGGCGATCGCCGGTCCTCACCTGTAGACCGGCCGCGACCGCTGCCCACGCCGCGCCAGGACTGAGCTTTTTCCGATCTGAGTTCATCGGCGCCATTCGGTTGACGCAGCGGGTTTTCTCGTCGCCCGGTCTCGTCTCGCTTCCCCGAATGCTATTCTGGTGAACCAAATGGCACAGCGGCGCGCGCTCCCCAAAATCTGCATCGCGCTCGGCCTGCCCGACGTTCCCAGACTGCTCGAACAAGCGCGACGCGAGGCGGATGCAGGCGAAAACTTCCTCGAATTCCGCATCGACTATCTGCCGGATCCGGCTCTGGGCGCCGAAGCGGTCGCGACCTTTCTGGGCGACTACCCGAACTGCACCATCCTCGCCACCTGCCGGCGTCACCAGAACCATGGTCGGTTCAACGGCAGCATCGATGAGCAGCTGCGCATCCTCGATCTGGCCATCCAGTGCGGCGCGCGGGCCGTCGATATCGAAATCGAAACCGCCGAGGCCGTTCCCGCGCGCTGCGCCGAACTGCGCACGAAAGCCCACCTGATCGTTTCGTGGCATCACTTCGAAACCACGCCGCCGCTCGATCCCGTGCTTAAACGCATGCGCAAGGTCCCAGCGGACGTCTATAAGCTTGTCAGCACGGCCCGTAAACCGACCGATACCAGCCGCATTCTGGCCACCAGCAAACTCAGCCCGCGAATCCCGCTGGTGACTCTGGCGATGGGGGAAATCGGATTCCCGACCCGCGTGATCTCGCCGGCCTTCGGCACGATCTTCACTTATGCGGCGCCGGCGCATTTCCAGGGGACGGCCGCCGGCCAGGTCAACGCGCGGCAACTGCGTTCGCTGTACCGCATCGATAAGTTTACGAAGGCCGCCAAAATCTACGGCGTGATCGCCGATCCCGTGGGCCATTCGGTTTCGCCCCAGGTGCACAACCGGGCGTTTCAATCGAAGCGTCTCGACGCCGTCTACGTTCCGCTCCTGGTATCGCCCAACCAGCTGCGCGACTTCTTCCAGTTCGCCGAAGACCTTCCTCTCTCCGGCTTCAGCGTGACCATTCCGCACAAACGGAAGATCATGCGGTATCTGGACTATGTGGATCCGCTCGCCAAACGCATCGGCGCGGTCAATACGGTCTGGCGCAAAGCGGGCAAGTGGCGTGGCACCAACACCGACGCCGAAGCGGTGGCGCGTCCCCTTGCGAAGATGGTGGATCTCGCCAAGTCCACCGTCCTCATCGCGGGGAACGGGGGCGCGGCACGCAGCGCCGCCTGCGCGCTTGCCGACGGCGGCGCGAAGATCGCCATCACGGGTCGCAACCCGGATCGCGTGCGCGCATTCGCCCGCTCCATGTCGGCGGAGAATCTGACGCTCGACCAGGCTTGCGCGCGTCACTTCGACGTGGTGATCAACGCGACTTCGGTCGGGATGTGGCCGAATGTGAACGAGTGCGTGTTCCCCGACAACATTCCGGGCGATGTCGTGTTCGACCTGGTGTACAACCCGCTCGAAACGGAACTGATCCGCCGCGCGCGCGCTCAGGGACGGCAAGTTGTCACCGGTGTCAAGATGTTTATAGAGCAAGCGGTACGGCAGTTCGAAATCTGGACGGGCGAGCCGGCGCCGCGTGCGGCGATGGAGGCGGCAGCGCTCGACGGGCTTTCGGCCAGGTATTCGGAGCAGAAGAAGTGAAACTGACTCGCAGACAGATGGTGGCGGTGACGGCGGGCTCGGCGGTGGCCGTCAAGGCCGTGGCGCAATCCGCCCCGGCTTCCTCCCCGGACGGCGTCAAGGCTCTGGCGCAATCGGCTGCGGCGCCGGACGCCGGTAAAGCGGCCCGCGACGCCGTGCAGCGAAACGCGGACACGCTGGCGAAGTTCGGGATCCCCGTTTCCACCGAACCCGCCTTCCAGTTCAAAGCGTGACCTGCCATGACCGACGACGTCTTCTTCGCCCCCATCCCGGACCTGAACGCGCGACTGAAGAAGCGTGAATTCACGGCAGTGGAGCTGGTGAAGGCATTCGGTGCGCGTCTGGAAACGCTGGGACCGCGATACAACGCGCTGGCGCTTCCCCTGACGAAGGTCGCTCTGGGGCGCGCGAAGGACGTCGATCAGGAACTGAAGCGGGAACGCTACAGGGGTCCGCTGCAGGGCATTCCGTTCGGCGCCAAGGACCTGCTTTCGTTCGCCGGCCACGCCACGACCTGGGGCGCGAAACCTTACGCCACGCAAGTGCTGGATGAGACGGCTACGGTGCTGGAGAAGCTGGATGCGACAGGCTCGCTGCTGATCGGCAAACTCTCGATGGTGGAACTGGCCGGTGGCGGCGGTTACCGCATGGCCGGAGCGTCGCTGACAGGACCAGGCCTCAATCCGTGGGACGTGACGCGCTGGTCGGGCGGGTCGTCGAGCGGTCCCGCCAGCGCGGTCGCCGCGGGGCTGGTTCCGTTCGCGCTCGGATCGGAAACCTCCGGCTCGATTATCACGCCGGCGGCCTTTTGCGGTGTCACGGGCTTGCGGCCCACCTATGGCCTGGTGAGCCGGCACGGCGCGATGGCGCTTTCGTGGACGCTGGATAAGATCGGCCCGATCGGCCGCAGCGCGGAAGATTGCGGACTGGTTCTGCACGCGATCTCGGGAGGCGATTCGAACGACCCGGGATCGGCGGGCAAGAGCTATTACTATGCGCCGCAGTTCGCCGGGAAGCTGAGCGAGATGAAGGTCGGGTTTGCCGCGGTGGACACCGAATGGGCGGACCCGGAGCTCCGGCCGGCGCTCGAAGCCGCGATGAAGGCGCTGCGCGACACCGGCGTGAATCTGGGGGAAGTCAAACTCCCCGATTATCCGTGGGGAGCGTTGATGTCCACGATCGTCGGCGCCGAGGGAGCTTCGGTTTTCGAAACGCTGATTACGAGCGGCAAGGTCGACGAACTGGCGGACCCGAGCCAGGCGGAGGGGCTGAAGGCGAACGTGGCGATCACCGCGACGCAGTATCTGAAGGCGATGCGGGTACGGACGCTGGTGCAGCGGAGCTTCCGGGAACTGTTCCAGACAGTGGATCTGCTGGTGGCTCCGGCGCGGTACGGGATTGCGCCGAAGGTCGGCGAACCGCTCGATGCGCCCGGACCGGACCGTCCGCGCCCGGCGGCACCCGGAATGCGAAGTCTGATCCCGGCGTCGAATCTGGCGGGGCTGCCGGCTATTTCGTTCCCGTGCGGATTCGCTTCGGGCATGCCGGTCGGATTGCAATTGGTGGGTCCGGCGTTCCGCGAGAATTCGCTGCTGGCGGTTGCGATGGAATTTCAGAACCGGACGGACTGGCACAAGCGCCGTCCGCCCGTTTCCTGAAACCCAGGCCTGTTCCTCGGCGGCAAATCCGCCGATAGTAAACCTGTGGAGCAGCCACCCGCAATTACCCTCTGCATGGTCGTGAAGAACGAGGAACGCGTTCTCCAGGCGTGTCTCGATTCGGTATACGGCATCGCCGATGAGATCGTCATCGTCGACACCGGCTCTTCGGATACGACGCCGCAGATCGCCGTCCGAAACGGGGCGCGGGTCATTCCGTTCGATTTCGAAGTTGTCGATTTTGCGGCCGCGCGGAATCGCGGTATCGCAGGGGCGGCCGGCAGGTGGATACTCGCTCTCGACGCCGATGAAACACTGGATGCGGCGAGCATTCCTGTCGTCAGGGAGATTGTCGCGGGAAACGAGAACGCCGGATACTACTTTGAGAGAAGGAATCATGCACCGGACCTGGAGAAAACCACCGTCGACTACGCTGTCCGGCTCTTTCCCAACGTGCCGGAATACCGTTACCGCGGGCGGGTCCACGAGACGATCGATGCCTCGATTCTGGGCGGGGGCGGACGTTTGCGCACGAGCGGCATGCGCATCGATCATCATTCCCGTCCGGACGCCGAGGCGCGGCGCCGCAAGAACCACTGGTATATCGGCATTCTGAAGGAAGAACTCACGGCCGATCCGACGGACGATTCGCGGCTCGATTTTCTGGCTGCGGAATTCCATCAGCTGGGGATGTTCCGCGAGGCCACGCAGGTTGCCGAATGCATTGCGCAGGTACGGCCGCGGGATCCGTGCGCTCATCTGAACGCGGGGATTTATCATCTGGTGTACCAGGCCGATCCGGTTCGCGCGCGGGCGGACTTCGCGCGGGCGCTCGAACTGAAGCCGGGATACCCGGAAGCCGCCTCTTTTCTGCTCTCGCTGGACGTGCGGGAGCCGATGGAGCGTGCGCCCTGACGATGCGGCAACGATGGAGCTTTCGCGCCGCCCGCGCCCTGGCCGTGACGGCGGAACCCGTGTTGGTGTAACCTGTTTCATGTAAAGGACTTAATGTAACCCGCTGCGGCTGTCCGCCGTTAATCCAAATGGAAGGGAAGTTCTATGAAACTCAGAATCGCTTTACTCACAATCGCCGCATCCGCGGTTTGTTTTGCCCAGGCGCCGCCGTCTTTTGGTCCGGCCGACCTCGACCGTCTCGTGCAGCCCGTCGCGTTGTATCCCGACCCGCTGCTGGCGCAGGTTCTCTCGGCCGCCACTTTCGCCGATGAGATTCCGGACGCCGCTAAATGGGCGGACCAGCACCACTACCTAACCGGCGACGCGCTGGCCAATGCGATCACCGAAGATCAACTCCCGTGGGACCCCAGCGTGCAGGCGCTGCTGCCGTTCCCCGGAGTCCTCGACAGAATGGCCGCCGACATCAACTGGACCACTCAGCTGGGCAATGCCGTTCTGGCGCAGCGGCCCGACGTCATGGACGCCGTGCAGAGGGAACGCGCGCTTTCGATGCAATACGGCTATCTGCGTACGGGCCCGCGGATCGTGGTGGCGCGCAGCGGCGCTTTCATTACGATCCTGCCGGTCAATCCCGCGTTCATCTATGTCCCGGTTTACGACCCGGCCGTCGTGTTTTTCGCGCCGCGTCCCGGATTTGTGGTCGCCGGGGCGATTAATTTCGGATTCGGATTCAACTTCGGAGTGGCGTTCCAGCCGTGGGGCTGGGGTGTCATACGGCTCGACTGGGCATCGCACGGGTGGTTTATCCATAATGAGGTCTGGGGACGGACGTGGGCGAACCGGGTGACGTATGTGCATAACTATCCGGGACTGAAGCGCTTCGACAAGCCGGGCGTCCGGCCCGTGGCTGTGGCGGCACACCCGGAAGGCCATAAGCTGGAAGAGCGGTCGCCAAAGGAGAAGGCAGCCGACAAAGCCGGCAAGAGCCGCCCCGCCGAAGAACACCGCGGGCGGTAGACCGTTCGCCGGGCTCAAGCAGCCCTCCGGGATGCCGCCGGGCTGGTTGACACGGGGCATCCTGGATTGTTGAGAACGGGCGGGGCGTTTTTGCCGCAACACCGTTTGTATTTCTCGCCCGATTTGCACGGGCATGGGGCGTTGCGCGGGGTTTGGGTTTCTTTTGTAACGGCGCACGAACCGGCCGCGCCACCCGGCTCGGGTTGCTGCTGCCCACTCCTCTGGCGCCGCGCGTCGCGGCCCGTGCGCTCTCCAGTAACGGGCGTTTCGGGCGTCTGAGCGGGGGCCATCGGGACTGCGGCGACTCGCTTGTCGTTGTCCTGGAAGATCTGGTTCAGAGTGTTGATCTCGTCGAGTTTGTGCTGGCGGAGGCTGGCGGCGACCTGCTGGTCGATACCTTTGCGGACGGCGCGGAGGTCGCAGAGGCCGAGGTTGGAGATGTCGGCGCCGGCTTCGAAGTGTTCGTTGCGGAAGTGACGTTCGGTCTGGAGCTTGCGGAGTTCGGCGG
>Ga0302319_10011342_pt1 | contig 16915 bp, 15 predicted proteins | sample Bog_T0_2_FD_203319 | JGI IMG/M metagenome (GOLD analysis project Ga0302319, IMG submission 203319) | Peat permafrost microbial communities from Stordalen Mire near Abisko, Sweden - Bog_T0_2 | ecosystem: Environmental > Terrestrial > Soil > Wetlands > Peat | place: Sweden: Abisko, Stordalen Mire...
GTTTGCTACAACTATGGCACCGGGGTGGAAAAGGACCTCTCTCGATCCGCTGAGCTCTACCAGAAGGCCGCCGATCAAGGCGATGCCAGGTCACAAGCCAACCTTGGTTACATGTACGCGAACGGCGCCGGCGTGGAAAAGGACATGGACAAAGCGATCGAGCTTTACCAAAAGGCCGCCGATCAAGGAGACGACGTCGCGCAGAACAACCTCGGCGCTTGCTACGACGACGCCAACGGCGTGCAAAGGGACCTCGCCAAAGCCTTCGAGCTTTACCGGAAGGCCGCCGATCAAGGAAATGCCTGCGCGCAGACCAACCTTGGCTATATGTACGCGAACGGAGCCGGCGTGGAACGGGACCTCGGCAAAGCCGTTGAGTATTACCAGAAAGCGGTCGATCAAGGGTTTGCCAGAGCGCAGAACAACCTTGGCTACTTGTATGACAGAGGCACCGGCGTCGATAGGGACGTGAACAAAGCGATCGAGCTTTACCAGAAGGCTGCCGATCAAGGTTATACCAATGCGGAGGTGAACCTTGGTTACCTGTATGAGAAAGGCAACGGCGTCCCGAAGGACCTCAATAAAGCCATCGAGCTTTACCAGAAGGCGGCCGATCAAGGAGATACCGGCGCGCTTAGAAACATTGGAGTTCTTTACGCCAACGGCACGGGCGTGGAAAAGGACATCGATAAAGCTGTCGAGTATTACCGGAAGGCTGCCGATCAAGGGAACACGGATGCGGAGGTCAACTTAGGCTTCCTGCATGAGAGGGGCGACGGCGTCGAGAAGGACCTGAACAAAGCGGTCGCGCTTTACCGGAAGGCTGCCGATAAAGGCAATGCCGATGCGCAGCGAAACCTTGGCGTTCTATACGAGAACGGCACGGGCGTGGAGAAGAACCTGAGCACGGCAGCCGAGTATTTCCAGAAGGCTGTCGACCAAGGCAATTCCGATGCGGAGGTGAATCTCGGATTCATGTACGAAAGAGGCATCGGCGTCGCGAGGGACCTGGACAATGCCATCGAGCTTTACCGGAAGGCTGCCGCTCAAGGCAATGCCGGTGCGCAGAGAAACCTTGGCGTTTTATATGAGAACGGACAAGGCGTGGAAAAGGATATGAACAAGTCAGTCGGGTTTTTCCAGAAGGCAGCCGATCAAGGGGATGGCGACGCGGAGGTCAACCTCGGCGTTTGCTACGAGAACGGCGCAGGCGTCGCGGCCGACCTGGCAAAAGCCATCGCGCTTTACCAGAAGGCGGCCGACCAAGGAAACGCTTACGCGCAATACGATCTTGGCCTTTGCTATGAGCACGGGAAGGGCATGGAAAAGGACCTTCCCAAGGCCCTCGATCTTTATCAAGCATCGGCCAGCCAGGGATATGCCGATGCGCAGGCCGCCCTTAAACGCCTGGGCCATAGTCCTTCCCAATAGCCGGAGTGCGTTCCTAAACTTCCGCCCAATCGTAGATCAGCGAGAAATTGGCGTTCTTGTCGTCGCGCAATGACCGGTACGCCTCCGGCGCGTCGGAAAAACGCGCGATCCGCTGAACGAAATCCGAAGCCCGGATGCTGCCGGTCCGACACGCCTCGATGGCCGTTTGCCGGTCTTCGATTCCGTGATCCATCGGCGTCAGCACCACCATCCCTTCGCCAGGGAAACAACTGAACGGATTGATCGAAATATCCTCCAGGTAATTCGCCTGGAACACCAGCCGCGACCAATTGCTGTTGCTGTAAAGCGTCATCGGTTCCACCCGGTATTCGCCGGAGTATGCCGGCGGCTTGCGCCGGATCAACTGGTACGCCATCTTCGCCCCCGCCGAGGTCCCGGAGGTTTCCACCACGATATCCGCCCCGCCGTCGCAGAACCGTTGAATTCTTTCCTGGGCGTCGGCATTCTTCATATTAACCGTCGCCATCACTCCCCAGGCCAGCGCGCGATCCAGACGCCCCTGCTCAAAATCGGCCACGATCACCCGGCACCCCCGCTGGTGCAGCCACGCCGCCGAAAACGCCCCGATCACCCCCTGTCCCAGCACGATCGCGGTCTCTCCCGGCTTCGGATTCGCCGCCACGACGCCTCGCAAGCTGATCGCGGCAATCTCCGCGACGATATAATCCATAGGCTTCGCCCCCGCCGGCAGCAGCACTGGGCGATCCTCTCCCTTGGTCACATAGACATGGTGGCTCGCCTGCCCGCCCCACTGCGATTTGATCCCGGGCAGCGCCCGCGGATTGCGTCCGCTGATCAGATCGCCCACTTGAAACCCTTTCACCTTCGAACCCACAGCCGTGATCTCGCCGATGACCACGTAACCGGGAACCAGAGGAAAATTCTCCGATGCCCCGTAATGCCCGCCCAGCACGCGCAACTCCGTGCCGGTCGAGACCATCGTGTAAAGCGTGCGCACGGCCACGTCTTCATCGCTGCACGGCCCGAGTTCGAGTTCCGAAACTTTGATCTGGCCGGGGCCTTCGAATACAATCGCCTTGATGAGATTTTTCATTGAAAAAACTGTTTCCTACTCGAATGCCGCCCGGAGCAAAGCATCAAATTTTTCCGCGGGAACATAATCGGGGATCGAGTTGCCGCTCCCGAGTCCGTAGCCGCCGCGCGATTGCGTGCGCTCGAGCATCGCCTTGCAGCGCCGGTAAATGGCCTCGGGCGTTTCGCGGCATAGATAATCGACGTCGATTCCCCCCAGGATCGCGATTCGCGAACCGTATTTTTCGTAAGCCTCCTCCACCGGCAGGATCGTGTCCTCGTACGAATGTTTCCCGTCGAACTTCAAGTCGTCGATGATGTCGTCCCAAAGCAACTTGAGTTCTCCGCACGAATGCAAAATCGCCGGCCGTCCCGCCGCGTGGATCGTCTCCACGAAACGCCGATGCCACGGCGTGATGAATTCGCGCATATCCTTCGGGGCGAGAAACGGTTGCGTCTTGAACCCCCAATCGTCATTCACAATCGCCGCGCCGACGCAGTCATGCTCGAGGCCCGTCTCGTAATAGCGCAACAGCCGCGACCCGATGGCGTCGGTGATCTCCCGAAACAACTCGGGATCGTCTTCGAGCATGAAACACAATTCCTCATATCCCATTAGGCTCACCAGGTTCTCGAGCACGCCGCCCGAGGTGCAGATGAGGAATTTCATCCCGGGTGGCGTATGCGGCTTGAGCCGTTCCAGCGCGTCCCAGTCCGTCGAATCCGCATCCGGCCACGGATATTTTTCAAAGCTCTCGCGGTCATGGATCACCCCTCCGTGCGCCATGCCGATACTCTGGCTGCGCTCGCGCTCGGGCCCCCGGAAAGACATCGCGCGGAACAGCCACGGCGGGATGGGCGCATAATCATAGCCCGCCGCCCAGAACCCCTTCATTTGCGCGCGCAGAAGCTGGTCCGAATCGCCCGACGCGCGATCCTGAGGTTCCCCTGCAAGCCGTCCGATGTGCCCGCTATTGATGATAAACTCGAAGAGCACCGGCTTCGCCGTCGGCCGCCGCGCCAGCAGGTCCAGGATATTTTGAAAATTCGGTTCGTGTTTGAATCTGTTCATTGGATGGGAGCCCTATTTTCTAAGCGCAAAGCCGCAGCAAAGAGAAGGGATTAGCGCATCTCAAATAAAGCTGCATTTGATTGGCTGAGGGAATTGGCCGGGATTGCGGGCGACCTTTCAGGCCGCTGGTTGTACTGGGAACGCTTTCACGGGGCTGAAGCCCTGTGCTTTGGGCGGGCGGTCCTACAGGCCGCAATTCCGCTGGGAAACGGGTTCTAGGGTGAAGTCCTGCGATATGAATCCGTTCGGATGATTTCTGGCGCACTCAACGATGTTCCGTCTATCGTTTGCTACTATGAAAGGACAATTGTTCGCAATTCCCAACGGGCATCGCGTCCCCGGGCTGAAAGCCCGTCCGCACAAAGCACAGGGCTTCAGCCCTGTGAACCCGTTCCCCGGTGAAAGCGCGGCCTGAAGGGCCGCCCGCGAATCCACATTTCCCGGATATGCCTCAATCCCTCCATTGCAAATACGGCCACGTCATTGTTTCCACTAAGCACCGCGAGACCTCAATTTCTGGAGATTTGGAACCCCGGCTTTTCGAATACCTTGGTGGCATCGTACGCGGATTGGAGGCGAGCGTGATAGAGATTAACGGCACAACAAATCACGTGCATTTGCTCATTCGCGAATCCAAATCGGTCGCCGACCGCGATTTTATGTCCCAGCTAAAGGGCGACTCATCGCGCTGGGTGAACAAAAACTTTTCAGATCGCCCGCGATTTTCGTGGCAAGGCGGATATGGCTGGTTCAGCGTAAGTCCGGCTGATGTGGAAGCGGCGACAGTTTATATTTGCAACCAAAAAGCGCATCACAAAACCGTTACCTTTGAGGAGGAATTTCGGCAATTCCTGCGGAAATACGGCGTCGAATACAACGAATGTTATGTCTGGGACTGAGCAGCGCGGCGGTCGCTGGCGGCCCTTCAGGCCGCGCTTTCACAGGAAAACGGGTTCACAGGGCTGAAGCCCTGTGCTTTGGGCGGACGGGCTTTCAGCCCGAAAGACGGCGCAATACGCGGCAACAGCTTTACGGACAAAGAAGCCTGGGGTAGATTACTTCGAATCAGAATTTGGAATGTATCTTTATAGCATACGACTGCGTGGTTTTCCCACACACAATTGCTACGTCTTCGCTCGTCGAGTTTCAGCGTCTTGTTTAAAGTCTGCGAGAATGCTCACGTTGACTTCCAAGGGTCTTTTGGCAGGTGCTATTGGGCGTCAATCCCTACGAATATGCAGCCAGACGAAATTGCCCGCAGCTACGACTCGATTGCCCATGTTTGGCGCGAGCCTCATATTCAATCGAGCGGCATTTCGCAGTTTGAGCGTGCCATCCGGTTCACCACGATTCGCAAATGCGCTTTGGACATTGGTTGCGGGAGCAGCGGGCGCTTCATCGATCTGTTGATCGGCCATGGATTTCAAGTCGAAGGAATCGACGTTTCCAAAAGGATGATCGCTTTGGCCAAGCAACGGCATCCGAAGATTTCATTTTTTCATGCGGACATCTGCGCATGGAATTTCCCTCGCAAGTACGATTTCATTTTAGCGTGGGACAGCATCTGGCATGTGCCTCTCGACATGCAGGAACCTGTGATGCGGAAGATTTGTGAAGGATTGGCGAAGGACGGAGTCTTCATCTTCACGACCGGCGGTCTTGATGAGCCGGAAGAAAAGCACGATTCGTGCATGGGGCCTCCGGTTTATTACAGCGCCTTGGGCATACCGAAGACGCTGGAGTTATTGGCGAAGTTTGGATGTATTTGCAGGCATCTGGAATACGATCAACATCCGGAAAAGCATGTTTATATCATCGCGCAAAAAAGCCTGACAGAGTGCTGTGCTCGACATACCCCAAAGATAACAGGCGTTAAGTGAAGCCATTGCCTGAAAATCACTCCAAGACCTCACGCCATATTCCGCTGTTTCCTCAGGATCCAATCGGCGCTCAGGAGGAGCATTAGCCCGCCGATGATGAATGGGGTGTTCCAGAGGCTGTTGAAACTCACGCGCTCCTCCTGGGAGCTCTTCACGTCGAGCGCGGAGAGGACCTCGTCGAGTTGATCCTGCTCGCAGAACTGCCCGTCGCTCGATTTCGCCAATTGCCGCAGCACTTCGACGGCCTGCGGGCGTGGCGCGTTTTCCGGGCTGAACGGCTTTACGTAAAAGGAAAAAGGCGGCGACGTGATCTTCTGCCCGTCGACGGTGGCGCTGGCGATCGCCGTGCACATGCCGCCCGCGTCCGCCTTGTAAGTGGCGGAGTAAACCGCTCCGGTCTGCGCGGCGGCGGCCGCGGCCTGCATCGGATACGGGATTTTCCGCCCGTCGGGCGTCTGGATTTCGATGGTGACAGGGATGTTGGCGCCGGCGGTTGCCTTCGAGCCGCCGGCCCGCGCCGTGAGGTTGAGGCTGTCGCCCAGGAAGAGCTGCTCGACGTCGGCGGAGAGATCGAGGTTGAACATGTCGACCTTCGAGGCCGTCGGCATCAACCATTGGATGAGCCCCTCCCAAAACGTAAGGTATTCGTCCTTCTGGCCGGGTTGCATCTGCCAGCGCCAGAGCGAGTTCGAGAGAATTGCGGCCACCTTCCCCTGGCCGAAACGCTGCGTCACGATCAGCGGCTCGTTATCCGCCTTCATTACGATTGTCGCGCCGGCGGTCGGCGTGCTCCCGGGGTATATCGATAGCACCGGCATCGCCTTGGTCCATTGCTTGACGAGGCTTTGCAGCGCGGGATGCGCGGCGCCCTCCCGGGTGAGGATGGCGTTGAAGTTGCCTTCCCGCGACGGCACCGACCAATCGCGCTGGATCGGCAGCAGGGTCTTGAGTGGCGTGGCGGCGAATCCGCGTTCCGACCAGCCGTCATCGCCGCCCAGCAGGATGAGGCTGCCTCCTTCGTCCACAAATTTAACGAGCGACTGCGCCCGCTCCTGGCCCAGCGTCGCCCCGTCCATGTTGCCGAGGATGGCGATCTTGAACTGCGCAAGCTGGTCGTGCGCCATCGTCAGGTTCACGCTCCCGGCATGGCCCACGGACATCAGTTTTCCGTCGGGGCCTTGCAGCAGGATGATGGGCGTGACCTCCCGGCTCTTCTCGAGGGCGCGCCGGAGGAACTTGAACTCGAACCGCGGCACCCCCTCGACGTACAGGACGCGGTTCCTCGAGTCGGTGACGTCGACGGCGACCGAGAACTCGTTGCTGGTGTTGTCGACCTGCTTCGGCAGCGGTGGGACTTTGACCTTGTAGGTAAAGGTGCCGATTACCGGGTGTTCGAGCTCGAACTTCACCTCCCGGCTGCCCCCCTCCGCTGGAATCTGGAGCGGCACCTCCTGCAGCAGCTTGTCGTTCTCGTAAAGCTGCACGTTGAACGGCGCGCCCTTGGTCCCATTGGCGCCGATGACCGCCGTCAACTCGCTCTGCCAGCCCGCGACCACCCGGCGCGGCGTATCCACGCGGATCACACGGACATCGGGAATTTCCTCCCAAGAATTCGGCGGCTCGAGGCGCACCGAGTAAATCGGCGCCGGCCATGGCCCGGCCGTCCACTCGGACCCTGTCTCGCGGGTATCGTTTCCATCCGAGAGCAGCAGGACGCCCGCGAGCGGCTGTCCCCGGTAACGATCCGTGATTTGCTGCATGGCATCGCGCAGCCGGGTTCCGTCGCCGGTCGGCTGGACGCCGCCGAGGTCGCGCAGCCCCACTTTTGCGCCGATCGTATTGTCGAAAGTATAAGCATCCACCTGCGCCTTGGCGGGAAGGATCGAGGTCCAGCGCTGCTTGAGCACCTGCTGGACGACGCTCCAGCGGGTGGGAATATCCGCCTTGGGCGAGAGCCCCATACTCGCAGACGTATCCGCGATGACGATGAACCGGGGCCTCAATTGCTCATTCTCCCGGTGCCGCTCCGCCGGCCGGAAGAGGCACCACCCCAGCAGCAGTATAAACCCGAGCCGCAAAAGCCCGAGCGTAATCCGCCCCTGATCCGCCGATAGATACCGCCAGAAGCAAAACACCGCCGCAAGCACCGCCATCGCCAGCCCCAAGATGATAATGGGCTGCGGCACAGTGTGTTCGAAGAGGTACTCGTGCATGGCGTTAGAGGGGTTTTTCTGAAGCTGCCGCTCTCATGGGCCTATCCCTCTATTAATGCAGCAACACTTTTTCATCCTAAGCGGCAACAATTTCAGCGTGTTTGCTCACCACTCGCCCCGATGCGTTCACCGAGAGCGAGTCGCTGAGCGTGGCGTGTTTGCGGCAGGCGCGGTTGGCCATGTATAGCTCGAGCGCCGAGAGCACCAGCACCCCCCACAGCGCAACCTCGCTCAACGGCCGCCCGACGCGGTGCTCCTGGATTTGCCGCTGCAGCTCATCCGGGCTCGTCGATACGGTCATATTTTTAATCCCGGTCACCGTAGGGATTTCCTCGGGCGAAATCGGTTTCAGGTCGCTCTCCGAGCGATCCAGGTTGACCGCCATCAGCGGCTCGGTCGCCGCCGGCCCGTTCTGCGACAGAAAATAGTAGCCCGGCTTGGTCAGGTTATCGACGATCAGCGCAAAATCCCCCCTCGGCCCTCTTTCTGGACCTTCCGGATCGGGAGCGATGTGTGGTCTGGGGCGATCAACGTGGCCCCCTCAGGCACCTGGCTGATCACGTCGGAAAGCACAAACGACGACGACGGCTGGACCTGCACCTTGTCCTCGCCGATTCCGCACGCCAGGTGCACCGCTTGATGGACCAGCGGCAGGAAGAAGGGCGACAGCGGCAAATCGCTCCATTGACGGTCCGCCGATACCGAGAAGAGCAGCACCCGCCCGGTCCCGAATACCCGGCTCACCAGGAACGGATTCTCCGACGAAGCGCCGATGAGCGCCTTGCCATTCGGGTCGAGCTTGTCAAAAACCAGCCGCCGCTGAACCGCCGCCCCCGGGCTGGCACCGGGCGGCATCTTCAACCCGGAGAAGAGCGGGTCGAGCGGATCGAGCAGCGCCAGCGGCTGCCGCTCGGGCATCCCGGTAATATCTTCGATGCGCAGCACCTTTGCCGGCATGAACGAGAACGCGTTGTAATCGTCCGGCGTGGCCCGGTTCCCGGGGAAGATCGCGACGACCCCGCCCTTGTGCACATAATCCTGCAGGACCGTAAGGGCCGGCCCGGGCAGCGGCAGGGCGTTGACCAGGAAGACGCACGGGTAATTATCCAGCGTCTCGGAGACGAGCTGGTCCGGCGCGAGGAGCTTGGTCTTGATCGGCGCGTTATCCGTCGGCGTCAGCGCGTGATTGATGAAAAATGTGTCCTCCTCCGAGCCGACCACCAGGATTGGCAGGTTCTCGCGCACCTTGAGCAGCAGCAGGAAATTATTGTCCAGCATCAGCGGGTCGTCCGCCGTCTGGATGCGCACCGCGTGGGTGCCGGGGGGCATTGGCGGAATCGTGAACATCAGGTTGAACCCGGTATTCGCGCTTAAATCCACGGATCTCCGCACCACCTCGCGTTCATCGACGTAAACCGCCACCGAGTTCTGTTGCGCCGGTCCGGCGTGGCCGACGGTCACCTGCAGCTCCGGCGCGGTATCGGCCATGATCAAAGGCGGCTGGACCTGGACGGTCAGCGGCGCCGTATTGACCGGGTTCTTCGCGCCCAGCAGCGAGACGAAGAACGGGATGTTCTTGTCCACCTGATCCGGGTTCCAGGTCGAGAGCACGCGCACCTGGCCCGCCGCTGGAGAGGGGAGGGGACTGGACGCGGGAGCCGCCGAAGGCCCCGAGCTTGCCGAATGGGCCGTGCGGAAACCGTCCCATGCGCTGTTCTGGCCATCGGTCACGATGAAAAGCTCCCGTTCGTTCCCGGTATTCTTGATCACGTCCAGCGCCGCCAGCGCCGCATCGCTGAGGCTTGACGGCGTGTACCGGTACTGCTGCGCCTTGACTGTGGCGACCGCGAAGTCCAGGTCGCTGGTCGGTTCCCCAATGAGCGGCACGACTGTATCCGCCGCCACGAAAATCGAAACCCGATCCCCTTTGTTGAGGCCCCGGATGATCGAGATCACGGAATCCTTGGAAACGTCCCAGACGCTCCGTCCGTTCAGCTCGTAGCTCATGCTGTAGGAGCCGTCCCAGACGATCGCCACGTCCCGGCGCGAAGCCCCCAGCAGCGACCCGAAGCTGCTGTGGCCCGAGAGCCGGGCCACCGGTTTCGCGAAGGCGAACGCGAGCAGCAGCATCAGCAGCGTGCGCAGCAGCCAGAGCAGGAAATTCTCCATCCGAATCTTCGTCGACGATTGCTTCTGTGCGAGCTTCAGGAACCGCACGGTGCTGAAATTCATCCGCACCGTGTTGCGCTTGGCCATCAGGTGCAGAACCAACGGCAGCACCGCCGCGCCGGCCGCGCCGAGGAAGAGAGGGCTGAGAAACGTCATGCCGGCAAAAAGTTATCGCGAGAACCGCTTGCGCTCCTCGAGGTAGGCGCGCACGAACGTGTCGAAGGGCTCGTCCGTCTTCACCATGCGATAATCGACGTTCATCTCGGCGCATGGCTTGCGGTAGCCCTCGAGGAACTCGCCGAACACCTTCAGGTAATCCTCCGCGATCGCCCGCGGATCGACGATGACCATCTCGCCCGTCTCCATGTCCACGAACTCCGCTCCCTTCTTGAAAGAGAGGTCCACCTCCATCGGATCGAGGATGTGGAATACGATTACGTCGTGATGGAGCTTCCGGAAATGGGCAATTGCCCGCACGATATCGTCCTGCTCATCGAACAGGTCCGAGAACAGGATCACCAGCGCGCGGCGGCGGATGGAATCGGCGATGCGATGGAGCGTCTTGGCCGTGCTGGTCTTTGACGCCGGCTTGTAGCCCTTGAGCGTCGCCAGCGCGTTGTTGAGATGGGAAAACGAGTTCCGCGCTCCGATATTGGCGTCGATCTTCTCCGCATAGACGCACAGCCCGACCGAGTCTTTGGCCTTCACTACGACGTACCCGACCGCCGCCGCCAGATGGCACGCGTACTCGTACTTGGTCGGTTTCCCCTCGGAGGCGTAGGCCATCGACGCGCTGCGGTCGACCACCAGGTAAACGCGCAAATTGGTCTCATCCTCGTACCTGCGCACGAAGTAGCGATCCGTGCGCCCGAGCACCTTCCAGTCGATATGCTTCGGGTCGTCCCCTGGGTTGTAATTGCGATGCTCGGCAAACTCCGTGCTCGATCCCTTATTGGGGCTGCGATGCCGTCCCGCGAGCGATCCCTCGACGACATAACGGGAATTGATGGCGAGCCGCCCCAGCTTGTGAAGCTCGGCGGGTTTCAGGAAGCTGGCGATGCCGGCGGCGGGCATAGGGGATCAGGAAAGTCGGCGGGGATGGGGAAGGGCCACAGTCTACAATGGGGACTGGCTTCGAGAGTTTGGCAAGCCAGATGTGATCGGCGATCGCGAATCGCGCGTCTGGATTTGACAGAAAGATGGTTCCCCATCTAACATGTTTACATGAAAGCAACCATCGAGTTCGACGATGAATTGTACCGCCAGTTGAAGGCCACCGCTGCTCTCCGCGGCAGCAAGATCAAGGATCTAGTGTCCGAGGGGGTTCGCATGGTGCTCTGTGGAATGGACAATCCGCATCGCTTCCGCCGGATCGAGTTGCCGATTGTTAAATCACGAGCGCCAGGGACGCTTAAGTTGACCAATAAAATGATCGCCGATCACGAAGCGGGAATCGACGCGGGCGATGAATATTAGTTTGTTGGACAGCAACGTCTGGGTGGCGCTGAGCTTTGACCGGCACGAGCAACACCGGGAAGCTCTCGCCTGGTTCGACGAAGTGCCCGATGACGGATCGGCTTGCTTCTGCCGGATGACACAAAACTCGTTTCTCCGGCTCGTTTCTTCGAAGAGAATTTTTCAGGAAGACGCCATGAGCAACGACCTGGCGATCAACGTCTATCGTCAATTCCGGCTCGATCCGCGTGTGGGGTGGATGGATGAACCGGCCGGGTTGGAGGACGATTGGTTCGCAGCGGCGTGCGCGCGGTCGCCGGCGCCGAAGCGCTGGATGGATGCCTACTTGTGTGCTTGCGCGCGCTTGACCGGCGCTCGCATGGTCACTTTCGATAGCGGGTTCCGCCAATATGAATCCGGCGGGTTGGAGCTGGTGCTGCTTGCGGACACGGAGTCGTAACCACCCAGTCTTAGCCGGGCCGGGAGGCGGAAACGGCGTCTTTGGCGGGCGCCTCCCGCAGCCCAAAGCGCTCGAGCTCCGCCACCGCCGCCTCCGGCGAGTCCGAAGCGTGAATGGCATTCGCCATCACATCGGTCCCAAAGTCCGCCCGGATCGTGCCTGGCGCGGCCTTGGCCGGATTCGTCGGCCCCGCCAGCGCGCGTACGCCCGCCACCGCGTTATCCCCGGTAACCGCCAGCGCGACCACCGGCGAGGATCGCATGAACTCCTCGACCTCGGGGTAGAACGGCTTGTCCAGCAGATGCGCGTAATGCCGCGCGAGCACGTCGCGATCGAGGCCGGTCATCTTGCAGTCGGTGATTTCGAGCCCCGCCTTTTCAAACCGCGCGATAATCTCGCCGATTTTGTGAGCACGCATCGCGTCCGGTTTGATGAGAACACAGGTAGTTTCCATGGATGCCCAAGCCAATAAGCGAGATCACCGAAAGGCACAAGGCCATTGACGGACGGATTCGGTGGCCTCTCCCGTTCAATCACCGGTATCCGCTCGCGCCTGGCCGTTACTCGTACCGGTTAGCCCCGCGACCCGCGCCGGCTGCGGCGCCAGCGCTGCCAGGACCCCGCCGGGCGAATCGAGATAAAAATAGGCCGCCGACGACCAGTCATCCTGACGCCAGAAATTGCACCAGCCATCCGGCAGCGTGGGGTCTTCTAGATCGACCGGTTGCGGAAGATCGAGCAGCAGCAACGTGGGAATCATGCTCCCCGTGTAGATCGAGACGGGAATCACGCTCGCTCCTTTCCTTTTCAACTCGATGACCTTTGGCTTCAAGCTGCCGCCGATGGTCTGGATCGCCACCTTGCACCCGCCGTCGAAATAAACCGGATCGTCGACATGGTACCGGTAAAATGCCCATTGACGGTTCGCCTTGTCGGCCACGAGACAGCCCTGGCTTTTGTGCGCGTAAGCCCCCTGGCCCCATGCCGTGCCGATATAATCCTCGGTCCCCGTGCCGCAGAGTGTCGCATGCTCGTCGTCGCCCAGCCATATCTTGACTTCGCCTTCGCCCCACCAGGTCTCTTCGTAAACCGGGTCGGCAATCACTCCGATATTGCAGCCCAGGAACCGCCCCGAGCCCCGCACCGCCGGCAGAATCAAATATTCGCGGCCCAACTCATTGGGCGATTCCCGGCGCCAGTGGGTGTGGAAATAAAGCGTCTCGGCGGTGTGTTTGACGTTCACTTCGAGATCAACGTCGTAAAAGAGATGGGCGAGATCGTGGCTTGACTCGTTGGTCAGCGTGATCCGGGCCGATTCCCGGAACGGCATCGGGATGAAGCAATTGAAGCTTCGTCCCTCCGGATCGGAAAAGAGCCCCGATTCAAACGGCGCGCGCCGTCCGAGCCCGATCCCGAAGAAATCCCCCAGCGGGCACGACACCGCCGGCTGCGCGGCTTGATCCCAGAACATATCCAGCCGCAGGCTCCTCAACATCTCCGGGCCGCGGTCATCGATGGTCATCCAGATGCGCCGGATGATGCCGCTCTCGGAGACATCCAGCAGCGTTCGCGTTTTCCCCGCCGCCAGACAGTCCGACGGGTGTCCCTTGCCCCCCTTGTTCTCCAAGCCGGCGCAGTTCCTCCCGGCCGCCGGATTTTCAAAGCTGGCCCAGCGGGTTTGCACCCCGGGCGGTTTTTCAAATAAGTTCATGTCTGGCCGTAAGTTTGAGTCCCTTTTTTTTATTAAGCAACGAGTGGTTCTAGCGGTTTGTCATGGCAGCCGGACAGCCCAAGATTGGCGGGGAGCGAGGCTCACGGGATGCACCCTTCAATGTTTGTGATGTTGATGAATATGAGGATGCGCGTGCATCGTGCCTCCATGGCGGTGTCTGTGTGAATGGAGCAGATGCGTTTCTCGCAACAACTCTTCGTTGGCCAGGATCGTTGACGGAGGGCCCTGCGCGACAAGGCGCCCCCGATGCAGCACCAGGCAATAGTCCGCAATCTCTTCCACTATCTCCAGGTTTTGCGTCGAAGTGATGACTGTCTTTTTTCCCCGGCAATCGATGAGGAACTCAACGATTCCGCTCTGGCTCTCGGGGTCCAGCGAGGCCGTCGGCTCATCCAGAAGCAATACCTCCGGGTCGATGGCCAGCGCGGACGCCAGCGCGACCCTTTTCTTTTCGCCGCCGGAGAGCCGGTGCGGCGCGCGATCTTTCAAATGGGCAATCCCGAACCGGTCGAGCGTCGCCGCGACCGCCGCCGCAATTTCCGCTTTCGCCATGCCCATCTGGAGCGGCCCGAATGCGATCTCATCATAGACCGTGGGATTGAAGAGCTGGACATCGGGGTTTTGAAAAACGAACGCGACCGAACGGCGGAACCGATGCGCGAATTCCTCTTCCGCCAGCGCCTCTTCCGTGAGTTCGCGGCCTTGGAACCAAATCGAGCCTGCGCTCGGGAAACAGAGCCCGTCCAGCAGCCGCAGCAACGTCGATTTGCCCGAGCCGTTGGCACCCAGCAACGCGATGCGCTGCCCTTGCTCGACAACCACCGAAACGTCCGCCAGCGCTTCCGCCTCGGCGTAACGGAACCCGAGCCCGCGCACTTCGAAAATCAACGGAAACCTCCCCAGAATGCGAGCGCCGCCGCCGCGGCAAAGCCCGCGCCGGCAATCCAATCCCGCCGCTCCATGTGAAAATCGTGAATCGTATACGCCTCTCCGCGAAATCCGCGCGATTGCATCGCGAGGTAAACATCCTCGCTCAATTGCAGGCTCTTGTTCAGCAGCACCCCCGCGGCTGCTCCGGCCATGCGCCGCTGCTCCGGGCGGGAAAGCGCTCGAAACATCCGGCTCCGTCGCGCCTCGAAAAAATCCTCCGCCAGCCGGACCAGCAGAAAGATATAGCGATAGGTCATGCCGAGGATGACGACGAGAACCGCCGGCACGCGCAAGGTGCGCAGCCCCTTGAGAACATGCGTCCACGGCGTTGTCAGCACCAGCAGCCCCGCCAGCGTCGCGGCCGTCTCCGCGCGTACGATCAAGCGGAGCGCGGTGGTCAATCCCTGCCAGGTAATCGGCCAGTGCGGCAGGACAGCGTCGCCCCGCGTAATAAATACCGCCGGCAGCGCGATGATCCCGGTAAAGGCCAGCACTCCGGCCCACGTCCGCGTTGCAAGCACCTTGACGGAAATGCGAGAGCACGCCGCCAGGCCGACGCCGAGCAGCAATACCGCCAGAGTAACCTCGAGCCGCCGCGCCGAGACCGCCACGAGGATGAGCGCGAGCAGCCCGCAGAGCTTCACTCGCGGATCCAGCCGCTGCAGAAGCCCTTGCGTCAGAGCGGAATCCTCGCAAAACCGCGCGTGATCGAGCATCCCGCCGAGGCTTGCCACGCTGCGCTCGACAAAACCCGGCCGCCGGCGCTGGATCTTCGCGGGGTTCAATTTACGAATTTTTGAGCCTCTCCTGGCGGCGGCTGCAGCCGGTTTGAGATGAGCCGGATAGCCCCGCCCAACGCCAGCCACGCCCCGAGGATCAAGCCGGTTCCAAACATCGCCGAGCAAATGTACCCGAGCTTTTCACTTTTCAGGAATCCCGGCGCGTAGTCCGGCATTGGCGCCGTCCAGAGCGTGGACAGTTTCTCAAGGCCCGAGGGGACATTGACCGGCGGCGCGACATTGCCCGAAGCAGCGGCAATCTCCTGGCGGATGCCGGGATTTCTGAGGTCTTCCGGCCCCCATTCACCCCAGGCAGATGCCGTCGCCAGCAGCCCGAGCGGCGTGATCAGCATTAGAACCGCCAGACCGATCCAGAGCGGCCGCAGCTTATCCCATCCCATGGCCTCGATGAGAATGGATTCGTCATTCGCGGCGCCCGGCGCGGTCCGCAGCAGCAGCGCGGGATCGATACGCTGAAGATAGGCCAGCAGCGCGCCGCCAATCACCAATTCCGCCACGCCCGCGAGGGAAAGATGGGCCGCCAGCATTGCGGGAATTGCAACCGAGAGAGAATAAGGCGCGTAGAGCGGAGCGCCCGAGGCGTCGTGAAAGAGCGCCGGCTGGATGCCGAATTCGATGGCGGCGCAGAGCGCGGAGAGATTGATCCCCACGTAGCCTCCGAGCGCGCAGGCGGCGATGCGCCGCGGCGAACCAACCGGGGTTCGTCCCGAGATGGCGCGATAAACCGTGTAAGCCGCAAGCGAACCGACAATCGCCATGTTGAAACAATTCGCGCCGTAGCAGGTGATGCCGCCATCGCCGAAAAAGAGCGCCTGGATGAGCAGCGCAATGGAAATCGCCACCATCGACGCCCACGGCCCCAGGATCACCGCGGCGATGCCCATGCCGACGGCGTGCGCGGTAGTCCCGCCCCACACCGGCAGATTGAACATCATGATCACGAAACAAAACGCCGACATCAACGAGAGCAGCGGGATCATCCGCGCGTTGAACGTCCGCTTCAGCCGCCGCAGCGCCACATACCAGAACGGCGCGGCGCCCGCATACATTGCGGCGCAGGTCGAAGGGCTCAAGTAACCGTCGGGGATATGCATGGCGATCGTCAGTACTACGTTCGTACGAAATCGTAATACTGCGCGTCAAGCATCCCGCCCGCCTCGCGATAAATATTTCAAATTCCGCTCGCTTGCGAAAATTTGAGGAAAATGCCCCGCTCCCGTTCCAAACCAGGCGCCATTTAAAAGCGGTGGGCAATCACCAGCATCAGCAATATGAAGCCGAGGATAAGAATTCCCAAGCCTGCGATCACCTTGAGAATCAAAAAAATAAAATGGCCGGTTCCTTTTACGAGGCCGTAATGAGCGATGCAGATGAGGAATAGGATGAGGAGCAGGATGTGCATGGCTCGGCTACTTCAATTGTTTCGTCAGTTTACAGTTTAGCCCGCCGCATTTTACGCCGTGACGACTTGCATGGCAATCTCCGCCCATCTCCAAAGGCGTTGCGGCTGATGGCCTACGGTGCTGAGGTCCTTCAGGATCAGCTCCAACGGACACCCGTGGCGGGCACAGATATCCACAGTCGCCTGCAAATGCTCCCTGACTTTCTCTTCGGAAAACTCAGTGTCGGCCAGCATGAATGGGCTCGGCTTGCGGGAAAAGACATAGTCGCCGGCGATCTCCTCCGCGCCGCGTTCCTCATTGCACCACGGACTCATCGA